>Ga0302311_10001493_pt1 | contig 27628 bp, 24 predicted proteins | sample III_Palsa_N1_3_FD_200449 | JGI IMG/M metagenome (GOLD analysis project Ga0302311, IMG submission 200449) | Peat permafrost microbial communities from Stordalen Mire near Abisko, Sweden - III_Palsa_N1_3 | ecosystem: Environmental > Terrestrial > Soil > Palsa > Peat permafrost | place: Sweden... | reverse complement strand
ATCTTCTTTTTTGAAAAAAAGAAGCAAAAAACTTTTGTAAATATGTTTTTTACGTTTCCACCTCCGGTGTCATGGGTCAGTCTTTACGCTGTTTGGTATTACTCTCACGGCGTTGATCCGAAAGATCTTCAGAATGTCCTCCTCCGTGCCCCGTTTGATCGCCACCGTTGGCCTGCATGGCAGCGCTTCGACCTACGTCTTCAACGTGGTCCGCGAATTGGTCGTTGCCACGGTCGGCACCGGGAATGTGCTCGCGCTCTCCGCCGAGGATGTTTCCGAACTGTTCAGCCAGCCCGCACTCGAAAACCGCTACGTCGTACTGAAATCGCATCGCGGCGGTGCCGGCTGGGACGCGCTGATTTGGCTCACCCAGGCGCCCGTGTTCGTGAGCATCCGCGATCCGCGCGACGCGGCGTTGTCACTCGCGCTGCGTTTCAACGAGCCGCTCGACAAAGCGGTGCAGGCGCTCGGCGCCGATTGCCGCCGCGCGGTGCGTTGCGCCGACGCGGGCCAAATGGTGCTCCGCTATGAGGATCGGTTTTTCGAGGATCGCGGGTTGCCGGCCCAATGGGCGGAGAAATTGGGACTCGCGGTCGATCCCGCGGTCTGCCGTAGCGTCGCGCATCGCTACAGCACGGCGGAAGTGCGGTCGTTCGCCGCGGCGCTGGGCGAGCTACCCCCGGATCAGGTGATCAAAACTGCGCAGACCCGCTTCGATCGGGTGACCCAGATCCATCGCACCCACATCGGCGACGCCCGCGTCGGCAAATGGCGCGAGCTGCTGGCACCAGACGCTCGCGCCCAAATCACGCGGTACTTTGAGCCGTTCTTGGCCCGGTTCGGCTATGAAATCTGATCAGCCGCGCTTGCTCACCGGGATCGCCATCCGGGCGAATTCGCGGTGGCCGTCGAGGAACTGGTGCTTCAGCGCTCCGGCAACGTGGGCCAGCAGCAGCGCCACCATGATGTATCCGCCGATGGTATGGCTTTGGACGAAAACCCCGTGCATGTGCTTCTGAAATGTGGGTTCCAGATGCGAAACCGGACCGAGCGGCGGCAGGTGGAACAGCCCCCACCAGATCGTCGCTCCGGCGCCTGGATGCGGCGGGTGGGCGGAGATGATCGACCAGCCGGTAAGCGGCATGATGATCATCCCCGCGTAGAGCAGGTAATGCACCGTATGGGCGGCAAAGGTTTCCGCCTTGGTGATGCCGGCCGAGAACTCCGGCGGGTGATGGGTGATGCGCCAAGCTATGCGCGCTACCGAAAGCGCCAGCACCGTGATGCCCGACGACATGTGCATCGGCAGGATGATGCCCCGATACGGCGGCGGGAAGCCCTCCATGAAGAACCCCAGCCCGAGGTTGAACAGAATCAGCACGGCGATGGCCCAATGCAGCGCCACCGCGACCGCGGTGTATCGTTCAAGCTGTTGCGAACGATCGAGCATTTCCTTACCCCCTTTGGCCTGCGATTTTGACCGCAGCCTAGCAGCTAGTGCGACGATTCGGGTATCTCGATGCCGTTGATCACCAACGGCTTGGCCTCGATCAGGATGAACACGATGCGGGTCCATTCGGTCGGGCTCGGGTTGCGCCAAAGGTGATTGGTGCCGCGCTGAACCACGATGTCGCCGGCGTGCAGCAGCACGGTCTCGCCGCCGTCGAGGGTCAGCTCCAGGTCCCCGCTGATGATGATCCCGTAGTCGATCGAATGCGAGCGGTGCATCGGCGAGGGCGCGCCGGGTTTCATATACACTGTGCGGATCACCGAGCCGCCGTGGAGCGTGACGCCGGCGGGGCGATCGGCGCCGATGCTGTCGTTCTGGTTATCGGCGGGCACGGTTTGGGTGGTCCAGATCAGTGCCATTTCGGCGTCGCCCGACGGCACCAGCTTGGCAGTGACCTGATCGTCGGACCGAACGATCGAGCGGCCTTCGGCGTCGTGGTCGGTGACGATGCGGCGAATCGGCGGGTTCATGCTGACCTCATGAAAATGGATACAAACGCGAACTTACATCGCGGCTGGCAGGGCGGCAATTCGGCGATTGCGCAGGCAGGCCTAGAACCGCTTGACAAGAGGGCGCCAACCCAACCAGACCGCTGCTCCCTTTCCGATCGGAACCTTCTTAATGCGTGTCGCATTGCTGACGCTGGAAGCCTTGGCCTCGGCCGCACCGGTGCGTCGTTTCATCGCCCGGAACCGCGAGCGGATCGCGATGGTGGCGTTGTCCGATCCGTATCGGCCGCAGGCGGGCGGGTTTGCCGGCCAAGCGGTCAAGATCATCGGGCGGTCCGGGCTACGGATTATTCCGTATTTGCTGGCGAATTTCGTGTTGCCGCATTTGGGTCGGATTTTTGTGTGGAAGCCGCGCGAGCCCGGGCAGCGGCTGATCGCGCCGTTGTGTGCCGAGCTCGGGATTCCGCTTTCGACCGAGGCCGACATGAACGGCGACGCGTTTCGTGCCAAGCTGCGCGCGAGCGGCGCGGAGGTGCTGCTGACGTTTCATTGCGATCAGATTTTGTCTGCCGAGACCATCGATTGTTTGGCGCATGGTGGTTTGAACGTCCATGCGGGGTTGTTGCCCGATCATCGTGGGCCGGTGCCGACGATTCATGCGCTGCTGGAATCGCCGCCACGGTTCGGGATTACGATCCATCGGTTGGTGCCGAAGATTGATGCCGGCGGAATTCTGGCCCAGGTACCGGTGGAGTTGCCGCGCGGCACGTCGGCCCTGTCGGCCGCGCGTTTGCTGCACCAGGCGGCGCTGCCGTTATTGGATGGATTGTTGGCCGACCCTGCGTTATGGCGGGAGGTTTTGGTGGAACCAAAACGTTATTGTCCCTTTCCGTCGCCCTTACAGATGCGCGCCTTGGCGCGTCTTGGCCACAGCGCCGCCAACTGGTCCGACGTGGTTAGTGCGTTAGGCACGCCGATCTAATTGCCAAAAGTTTTTTGCTTCTTTTTTTCAAAAAAGAAGATTCTTACTTACTATTCGCGCTGCCGTAATCGAGCCCGAATTCATCCCCCACATCTTCGCACTCAAAATCGTATCCCAACGGGTCCTGGATATACTGGTATTTGACCGTAAGGTGGTAAGGCGTCGCGCTGACTGACGGGTCGGTCCAGGTTTCCTGATCGGTGAGGGTGGACCCATCGCTGCTTTTGGTGATGCGCTCGACCACGTGCAGGTGGGGTGAGGCGATCAGGATCTTATGCAGTCCGCCTTCCAGCGTGGCGTCGAGTCCGCTGATAAAGCCTCTGAGCGCGATTGTATCCACTACCAGCGTATTGCCTTCCCAGTGTGCAATACTGTCGCCGTTGCCGGTAAGCGGCGCGTTGGGGGTGTGGTGGCCGGCGAAATAGATCCGCCGTGCGCGTAGCTGATTATTGTAGACCATGGTCAGTTTGTATTTGTTTTGATAGATCCGGCCGCTTTCTGGTTCCGGACCGAGATCGACGATGCACAGGCGTTCGGCGTCGATCTTGGTCGTGCGCACCAGGCCGGGCGGGGCATCCGCGAGCGGTACCGGCACGCCACCGCCCGGAAGCTGCCCGCCGGGGGCGTCGGGATCGTACCAGTAACCGGTGAAATCGCGCGGATCGTGCGATGGATTTGGAATCGTCACCACCGGCACCGCGTCGGGCGGGCGGATATTGCCTTTGCCTGAGAACCCCTGGTTGATCGGCGTGATGAATTTGGACTTGCCATGTACCAGCGCCTGGAATTGCTTGGGGGCGGCGTCCAGTTCGCTTTCGGTGGGCTTTTCGATCTGGGCGTACGCCCGACCTGCCAGCAGGGCACAAACGATCGATGCAAAGGCAGGGCGAAAAATCATGAGGACCTCAACAAAGAAAGTAAGTCTTCTTTTTGTGAACAAAAAGAAGCAAAAAAACTTTGTCAGTTTAGACTAGCCTTACTTGATAACCGAATTATAGATCGTCGCGTAGTTGTTGAGCTTCTTGCGCTCCATGCATACGTCCTCCTTGATCCGCGTGTCGTCGGGCAGACGTCTGAACAACAGCCTGGTGTCCCAGTCGCTGGTGTAGGTCGCCGGATCATGGACGTGAATGTCGGCTGCCAGCTTCTGGCCGCCGTCGATGGTGTGGAAACGCTCGGTGAGTACGGCCGAATCGGTGTGGGGCAACCCGGCGGCATCGAGCGTGGTGTTCTCGATGATCCCGGTCACACTCACCACCAGCGTGTCACCTTCCCAATGCGCGGTCGAAGCGCCAAAATAATACGGCCCGACGTAAAGCGGCTCCTTGCCGACAATGCCGACAATGCGATCGAGCCGGTTCCACTGAAACAAGAAATCCACCCGCACCGGACTCACGTCGATCTCAAATGGATAATCATCCTGCAGCATCGTGCGCGGTTCTCCGGGCGGCTTGCAGATCGACACCGGATCCCACGAATAATCCCCCTTGGCCGCGGCCGCCAAATTGGACCGGTATTGCGCTGCCGCGGTCGCATTAAGCGGCGGCACCTGACCCGCGGTGGTGAGCAGCTTATTGGGTGAAATCGCCTGCCAGATGCCGGCAATCCCAGCCGCCTGGGCCACCGGCGCGATCAGCATGGCAACAGCGGCGAGAGCAAGAAATTTCCGGATCATTTCGCGGTTCCATAGTTAGGACCAAACATGTCGCCGATATCCTCGCATTCCGAATCATAGCCCAGAGGATCGGCGCTGTAGTTGAGAGTGGTGGTGGTCTCATAGGGCTTGCTGGAGACTGAGGGATCGATCCAAATGGCGTGGTCGGTCAAAGTCGAGCCGTCGGCGCTCTTGGTGATGTGCTCGATCACGTGGAGATTGGGCGTGCTCAGCAGCAGCGTGTGGGCGCCTTTTTCCAGATCGAAGTCGAGCGCGGTGATCAGCGCTTGCTTGATCCGGGTGGTATCCACCACCAGCGTGTTACCCTCCCAATGCGCAATGCTGTCGCCGTTGTAGGTGAGCGGCGCATCCGGCGTGTGCTGGCTCGCAAAATAGATCCGCCGCGCCCGCAACTCGTTGCCGTAGACCAGGGTGAGCTTGTATTTGTCTTGATAAATCCGCGCCCCGGCCACCTGCACGCCCAAATTCACCGTGCACAGGCGGTTGGCGTCGATCACGGTGTGACCCCGCACGCCCGGCGGCCTCGGCCCAGCACCGGCACCTCCAGGGCCCCCCGGTCCACCGGGGCCCGCCGCGCCCGGTCCACCCGGCTTACCGCCGCCGGGGATCAGGCCGGGAGGCCCGCCGCCGCCGGTCCAATAGCCGGTGAGATCACGCGGATCGTGCGAAGGATTGGGGATCGGCATCGGCTGGCTCATGCCGGGCGGAGCTCCGCCGGGCCCGGCTTTGGGCGCCAGCGGCCCGGTCTGGGTGATCAAATTGGACCGGCCATGCACGAGATTCTGAAACTGCGACGGCGCCGCGTCGAGTTCGCTCTCGGTCGGTCTTTCGATCTGCGCCAGGGCGGGCGCGGATGCCAAACTTGCCAGGGCGCAAGACGCGAACAGCGTGACGGTCCACCGGCGATCGAGACCAAGCTTCATCTGCGCTGTCTCTCAGAATTTCAGCTGCTGGCCGGCGCCGTTCCACACCGCCAGGAATTCGCCGCCGTTGCTGCCGTCACGATAGGGTGCCACCAGGAACTTCACCGCATCGCCCGGCTTGAACGAATGAGCCGAGCCGCCGTAGCGCGCCATCCCGGTGGCCGAGCCGCCTTCGAGTTTGAACAGGATCGAGCCGCCTTTGCCGTCGGGCACCATCACCTTGGCCCAGATATGCGGGTTGGCCCACAGCCACTGCACCATGGTACCTTTTAAAATGAACGGTTTGGTGCGATCGAACGCCGCCGCCGAGTGATGCGCCGCGGCTGGCAGGATCGCCGCGCTCACCGCCGGCGCGAGCGCCAGGCAGACCAGCCGCAGATAATTTTTCATGGTCTCGACTCTCCCTCAGATCGGTCTTCTCGGCGCGCTGCCGCGCTCCATCGTTGACCAGGATTTCTACTCGTGGAGTTGCCGCCCGTCCAGCCCGGCGCCGGAAGAGTCATGACAGCCACCGCCGGCTCGGCTAGAGTCGACGGTGAAACAAACGATCAGGAGCGACCAATGACCGCCGCCGAGGATTACGAAATCGACGTGCCGTGCCCCAATTGCGATGCGAATAACCCGACGGCGATCAAGCTGGTTAAGACCAATCCGACGATCACCTGCCCGAAGTGCGGCACAAGTTTCCAGATCCACGCGCGGCAATACGCCTCGACGATCTCCACCATCGAAGGCACCTTCAAAAACCTCGGAGTCTAGGATTAGGCTCAATCGAGGCTACTGATCTCGGGCCCAAGCCGGGGCCGCGTTTACACTACCTTTACCCCGCGCAACCATACTACCGGCATCGAATTGTTGGTGGATGCCCCATGCCTGGCCTGCGCCCTCTGCTGAGCGATCACCAACCGGAGCCGATCGCCGCTCCCACCCCGGTGCGCCTGCGTGTGCTGGTGGTCGACGATTCGGCGATCAACCGGGAACTCGCCGGCAGCTACGTCCGCGCGGCCGGCCACGAAGTCGCGTTCGCCGAAGATGGGGAGCAAGCGATCGCCGCGGCTGCTGCGTCGGACTTCGACTTCGTGCTGATGGACGTGGCGATGTCCACGGTCGACGGACTCGAAGCCACGCGCCGCATCCGCGCCCTTCCCGGCCCCCGCGGGCAGGTTGCAGTGGTGGCGCTCACCGTCCAGGTGCTGATCGAACAGGTCGAGGCCTGCCGGGCGGCGGGGATGGACGGTCACGTCGCCAAGCCCTTCACCATGCATTCATTATGCTACGCCTTGGCGCGCGGCGCCGCGGCGGGACAGTTTCATTCCTCACCCCAACCCCTGCCCGAGCCGCCCGCCGCGCCGCCGATCTTCGATCTCGCGGCGTTCGAGCGAACCGCGGGTTTTCTCAAACCCGAAGTGGTGGCGTCCTACATGGCGATGCTCGGCGCGAGAAGCGAGGCCCTCCTCAGCGGGCTCGGCGCGCCCGCCGCGGACGCCGGCACGCTCGCCACCGAAGCGCATACGCTGGCGGGAAGCGCCGGCATGTTCGGCTTTGTCCGTCTGGCCTCGGACGCCCGGCGTTTCGAGCAACTGAACCAGACCCGCCCCGGTCTCGACGCGGAGGTTCCGGCGTTTGCGCGCGAACTCGGCCTCACGATCACCGCCTCGGCCCACGAAATGCATCGCCGTGCGCATGCCGCCCAGAAAGTCGCCCAGTGACCGCGGCGAACAGGAGGCTCGATTGTCGATAAGAATTCTGGTGGTCGAAGACGACTTAATTCAGCGCGGCGTACTCGCGTCGCTGCTCGAACAGCAGGGCTACTACGTCGAGATCGCCGAGAACGGCCTCGATGCCCTGAAGAAAGCGCGGATCGGCTGGTTCGATCTCGTGCTGATGGATTACGCGCTGCCGGAAGTCGATGGTCTGGCGGCGGCACGGCTGATCGCCGACCTCACCAAGGCGAGCGGCCGCCCCCGGCTGATCGCTCTCAGTGCCTCGGCGGAGCATCTTCAGGCGCGCGAGGTCGGCGCGAAAAGCGTATTCGACGCGGTGATCCAAAAGCCCTGGAATCCGCAATCGGTGCTCGCCACGATCGAAAGATGCCACGCGGCGGCGCCGAACAGCGGCTACCGCTGGGCGTCCGGCAACGACGTTCTTATCAACCGGTCCGGTGGCCGCCACCGAGTTACCGAGCAATGGATGGCGACGGCGGAGCCCGATCCGGCCCCCGTCCCGAGGGATCAAACCCGGGACCCCGTGGTTAATGTACTGATCGTCGACGACGATGATTTGCTGCAGTCGTTCTTCAAATCAGCCCTCGAAGCCGATGGCTACGGCGTCGATACCGCGACCAACGGCCTCGACGCATTGCGGAAGATCGCCCTGTTCCACTACGAAATCGTCATTCTCGACTATCAGATGCCGGAAATCGACGGGCTCGCCACCGCCCGGCTGATATTCGAACTGGTCGGCAAAAGCGACCGCCCGCAACTGATCGCGCTCACCTCCGCACCCGAACGCGTGAGCGAACGCGAGAACGGTTCACTCAGCGTCTTCGACCACATCATCCCGAAATCTCACGGCATGGGCGCGGTACTGGCAGCGGTCAAACAAAGCGCGGACTACCGGAAACGGCGCGCCGAACGCGGGTCTGTCGACATTAGACAGCTCGCGTCGGGACTGTACCCATAGACCTGGGGCTGGCTAGAGAAGTAAGGAAGAAAGTCTTCTTTTCTTGAAAGAAAAGAAGCAAAAGAACTTTGGACGTTTGGGTCAGTGAGATAACGGTGAGGCATCTGCCTCGAGGGAACGGGGGCGGAGAGATCTCGCTTGCCCGCTGCCTGCACTCGCTGGGATGTCTCAGGGGCGCGGCACCGACCGGAATTGATGCGCTCAAACTGTGCCGCGCCCTGAGACATCCCAGCGAGTGCAGGCGATGAGCCAGCCAGGCCCCACCGTCCCGCTTCCTTCCCAGCAAAGACCTCACCGTCATCGCATAGTCCAAAAACGTATAAAGTTCTTTTTGCTTCTTTTTCTTTCAAGAAAAAGAAGACTCTTCCTTCCTTATTCCTAGACTGCGCACAGCCTAGAGCGGGTCAGGAAGCGCTGCTCGCGGCCGTTGTCGAGCGAGAACATGCCGCCGCGACCAGGTACAACATCAATGATCAGTTCGGTGTGTTTCCACGCTTCATATTGCGGGCCGCTGATGTAGAACGGCGCGCCGCCGATCTCACCCAGGCAGACGTCGCGATCGCCCACGATGAACTCGCCGCGCGGATAACACATCGGCGACGAGCCGTCACAACAGCCGCCGGATTGATGAAACAATACCGGCCCGTGATCTCGGGTAATGTCGGCGATCAAGGCGAGTGCGGCTTCAGTCGCTGACACTTGCGCCATGGCTGGGTTCCTCCATCGATCTGGGCATCGATCTGGGCATCGATCTGGGCATCGATCTGGGCATCGATCTGGGCACCGATCTGGGCACCGATCTGGGCACCGAGAGGGGATCGCTCAGAACCGCAGCGTGATATCGGTCCACACCTCTTGCGTCTGCACGATATATGGGTCTGAGAAACGGTAGTTGTAGATCAGCTGCACGACTGCCGGACCAAAATTATAGCTCAGCACCGGTCCGACGCCGTAATTGGTGGTCTTGCTGTCGGGAACCATCACCCCTTCGAAGGTGTCGTTGTTGAATTGGGTCTGGCTGTAGCCGCCGATGCCAAGGCTCCAATTGCCGAACCACTTCATCATTGTGTAGTCGCCGCCCAATATGTCGCCCGACGTGTAGTGCGTGGTCGGGTTCTGGTAATTATGGTCGTAATAGAAATCGGCGCTGAAATTCCACGCCCCCGGCGCATAGGTGAAGCCGACGTTCGGTTCGACCGCGAAAAAACCGATGCTATTGGGGAACGCCATCACGCTCGGCTTCCGGAAGTCGCCGTCCGGCAGATAAACATAGACCCCGGCCTTCACGAACGTGCTTGCGGCTAATTTCCACGACAGCTGGCCGGGGATCAGCACCGTATCGTAATACCCGCCGCGCGTGCCGAGATTGGTGCGGGGATTCCCCGGGCCCGACGTGCTGGCGTAATCGAACGGCTGCACGATTCCGGCGTCGTAATCGGCGCCGAGAAATTTCACCCCCGGCGACCACAGCAGGGCCGGCACATCGACCGCCACGTGCGTGGTGAATCGCTCGTTTTTGCTGAAATTGTAATAGATCGAAGTCGAGGTCCAATCGATCTCGTTGAATAGATAGAGCCCCGGGGGCGGAATGACCGCAACCTCCGATCCTTCGCCGATGCCGGCCAGATGCGGTACCCAGTCCTCCTCGGCCAGGGCAGTGCTTGCGCCGGACCCCGCGATCAAGATGGCAGCGCCAATCAGAACGGCTCCTGCCAGTTGTTTCATAGCTCGACTCCCGTAGCTCGCGGCGTGGTGCTGAAGAAAAAATCACGGAAACCAGGCGCAGGCGTCAGCTTGCCGCATTGTTGATCGGACATAATCTGGCGACTCCGGCGATCGAGGCCGACAGGACTTCACTCATGGAAGGCAGAAAAAACTCCGCAGCGCAATGCCGGAGTTGTTATGGTTCAACGGCGAACGTTATCGTTACGGCCGAGCACAACCCCAGTTCGCTCAACTGCGGGAGGTCGGCCGCCGCGTCGAACGCGGCGGCCGGACCCGGATCGATAGAAAGCAGATCAGAACGGAATCGTCACTTCGGTCCATAATCCCTCGCCCTCGACCGTGTTCCAGGTCGTGAGGATTTATGCGGGGTTAAAAGAAACCTAGCTTCTTCGGGCTGTAGCTCACCAGCATGTTCTTGGTCTGCTGATAATGATCCAGCATCATGCGGTGAGTTTCGCGACCGATGCCCGATTGTTTGTAGCCGCCGAAGGCGGCGTGAGCGGGATAGGCATGGTAGCAATTGGTCCACACCCGCCCGGCCTGGATCGCGCGGCCGAAGCGGTAGCAGGTATTGGCGTCACGACTCCAAACCCCCGCGCCTAGGCCGTAGAGTGTATCGTTGGCAATCGCCAGCGCCTCTTCGTCGTTTTTGAAGGTCGTGACCGAAACCACCGGTCCGAAGATTTCCTCCTGGAAGATGCGCATTTTGTTGTGGCCGCGGAACACCGTCGGCTCGACGTAATAGCCGCCGGCAAGGTCGCCCGACATTTGCGCGCGCTTGCCGCCGGTAAGGCATTCGGCGCCTTCCTGGCGACCGATGTCGAAATAGCTGAGGATTTTCTCCAGCTGCTCGCTCGATGCTTGGGCGCCGATCATGGTCGCGGGGTCGAGCGGGTCGCCCTGCACGACCGCGCGGGTGCGGGCGATCGCGCGCTCCATGAAGCGGTCGTAGATGCTTTCGTGGATCAGCGCGCGGCTCGGGCAGGTGCAAACCTCGCCCTGGTTGAGCGCGAACATGACGAAGCCTTCGATCGCCTTGTCGAAGAAATCGTCGTCCTCGCGCGCCACATCGGCGAAGAAGACGTTGGGCGATTTGCCGCCGAGTTCGAGCGTGACCGGGATCAGATTCTGGCTGGCATATTGCATGATCAGCCGGCCGGTGGTGGTTTCGCCGGTGAAGGCGATCTTGGCGATGCGGTTGGATGAGGCCAGCGGCTTGCCGGCCTCGAGGCCGAAGCCGTTCACGATGTTGAGCACCCCGGCGGGCAAAATATCCCCGACCAGTTCCGCCCATAGCATGATCGAGGCCGGGGTCTGTTCGGCCGGTTTGAGCACGACGCAATTGCCGGCGGCAATCGCCGGAGCAAGCTTCCAGCACGCCATCAGCAGCGGGAAGTTCCACGGGATGATCTGCCCGACCACGCCGAGCGGTTCGTGGAAGTGGTAAGCGACGGTGTCGTGATCAATCTCGGAGAGGTTGCCTTCCTGGGCGCGGATACAGCCGGCGAAATAGCGGAAATGATCGATCGCGAGCGGCAAGTCGGCGGCCATCGCCTCGCGGATCGGCTTGCCGTTGTCCCAGGATTCGGCGCGGGCGAGCAGTTCAAGATTATCTTCCATCTTTTGCGCGATGGCATTCATCAGATTGGCGCGCTCGGCGACCGCGGTGCGGCCCCAACGCTCTTTGGTGGCGTGCGCGGCGTCGAGCGCGAGATCGATATCTCCAGCATCCGAACGGGCGATTTCGCACAGTTTTTGGCCGTTGACCGGCGAGGTATTGTCGAAATAGCGCCCGGAGCGGGGCGCCACCCACTGGCCGCCGATGAAATTGTCATAGCGGCCTTTGAACGGTGAGCGGGCGGTGTGGTGGAAAGCGGGTGCGTTCATGGGAGTCCTCCTTGGGTTTGGCTTCCGCCGATTTGGTTGAGCCGGGCCGGTTGAGCTGGGCCGGTTGAGCCGGGCCGGTTGAGCCGGGATTGAACGGTGCGATCGGTGGTTTGAAACTGATCCCGGCGAGGGTCGATGTCAGTGCCGGGGAGGGGCTTTTCAACCCGCGATGTCGCATAGTTGCACCGAATCGCGACTCGACGCCAGCGAGTCGGCGCCGGTAGCGGAGACCTCGGCTGTCATGTAAACCGGTCACCTGGTCGCTCTGCGGCGGCCGGCACTGTGCGTTCGCCCCATCGGCTTTTAGGGTAATCTAATGAGTTTCAACGATTTTTTAGACAGGGCGGATGCGGCGGGGCGCGACATGGACTGGCTGACGCCGGAACGCGCGCGGATCTATTCCAGTGCCGGGTTGATTTGCGTCTTGGCGATCATCTTCGCCCGGCTGGTGGTGATCGGCGTTTACAATAAGACCGGCCTCTCGATGTTCGAGGACATCGGTCAATATTGGGCTGCGGCGCACCTGGTCCTGCAAGGTCATCCGGCCGGGCCTTACGTCGAGGCGCTGCAGAGCCAATCCGAGTTGCAGGTCTATCGCTCAGCGATCTACCAGCCATTCCTGCATCCGCCGATTTTTTTGCTGCTGCTGCTTCCGTTCGGGATGCTGCCGTTTTTGTGGGCGGTCGCGGCCTTCACCCTGGTCACCGGCGCCGCCTATCTGGCCGCAATCTACCAGGCCACCGACTCGATCTGGATGGTGATCGCCGCGTTCGCGTTTCCCGCGGTGCTGTTGAATTTCGTCGACGGTCAGGATGCGATGCTGACCGCAGCGATCATCGGCGGCGGGCTTACGCTGATGGATCGCCATCCGCGCATCGCCGGCCTCATTCTTGGTTTGATGATCATCAAACCGCACTTGGCGCTCGCGGTGCCGATCGCGCTCGTGCTGACGCGGCGATGGAATGTGCTGGGTTGGGCCGCGTTGTCGGCGTACGTGCTTTTGCTGCTGTCGATCACCGTGTTCGGCTGGGGCGCCTGGAATGCCTTCCTGGCCAGTACCCACGTCGGTCGCTACGTGCTGGAGCAGGGCTCGGTGTGGGCGGCCGGCAAAATCCAGAGCATCTTCGTGGTTGTGCGCCAGTCGGGTGGCTCGGTCCGTACCGCCTACATAGTACAGCTGCTAAGCGCTGGAGCGGCGCTCGGGGTTTTTGTTTGGGCGCTCCGGCGCAATGTGTCGCCCGCGGTCGAGCGTTCGCTGATCGTGCTGGTGTCGCTGATCGCCACGCCGTACTTGTGGCCGTACGATCTGGTCGTCCTGGCCTTTCCGCTGGCCTGGCTGAAGGTGGAGTGGACCCGCGACGGATTTCCGCCTTGGGGCAAGTTTGCGCTGGTGGTGGTTTATCTGCTGCCGATGACGCTGTTCACGCCGCGGCGGGTCCCGCCGCATTATTGTGTGTTCGGCCTGATCGGGCTGGTGCTGTACCTGGTGTGGGACGATTGGCAGAGCAAGCGGCGCTTGCGGACGCTGACTACGACGCCACTGTGATCCGCGCCAGCGTGCGTGCCTGCTGGTTCAAATGATCCACCCCGAGCGCAAGCCCCGAGAGGTTGTTGCGATAGCCTGCCAGGTTGATACCCAAGGTCTCGACCGACTGGCGGAGTTCGGCCAGGCTGGCGCGCCAAGTGGCGACCGCGGCGCGCTGTTCTTCAAGCGCCTGCACCAGACCCGCCAAGGCAAGGGCAAGACGCGCCTGGCCGGGGTCAGGCGTTGGGATCGCCGCGGCGCGGGCCGGGAAGGCGATGATGTCGGCTTGGTGCGGCGTTGGGTTTTGCATGGCGGGCCTCGTGCGGAACGAAACGACCCTAGACTGCCGTTAACTCATTTTCAATACAAATCTTAAAAAAGAGATAATAGCGCAAGAGAACCAGCTTTTTTAATCGCCTCGGCCCACGACTTGCTGGATCTCCGTTTGCACGCCTAATCCCCCGCGGCGAACACCCCATTCTTCTCGGCGGCCCGAACCGAAGCCGGCGCCAACGCCCGCACCGGGGCGGGCAGGGCCGCCATCACCGCGACGAACACCGACGCAAGGTAGGGCAGCGACTGGGTGAACAACACGGTGCACCAAAGTTTTGCTTCCAGCGTGCCGAGGTTCGACGAAACTGCCACCCCGATCAGCGCCGCCCAGGTAGCGACCAGGATCACCAATTCCTCGCGAGCCATCACCAGGCCCTGGATCAGCGCCGGCGCGTTCTCCATCTTCGGCGTGCGCAGGAATGGCGCCGAACGGATCAGCAGACCCTTCCACACCGCCTTGCCGATGGTGTGCGACAGCGCGAGCCCGGCCACCGCGGCGCCCAGCCGGTCGGCCCAGCCGCAGTTCACGCGCTTGGCGTAGAGGGAGAAGATCTGCACCAGCTTGAACACGAACAGGCCGATCGAGGGCAGCATGAACAGCGCGATCGGGAATTCGAAGCGCACCGGCGCCACGATCAGGCCGACCGACCAGGCCAGGCCCATGCCCAGAAACGCGAGCCCCAGCGCATCGCCGATCCAAGGCATCCAGCCGGTGATGAAGTGCCAGCGCTGGCCCAGGGTGAGGTCCTTGTTGGCGGGCGACAGCAGCGCCTTCCAATGGCCGCGGCAGATCTGCATCGCACCAAAGGCCCAGCGGAAACGCTGCTTGCGGAACGCCGCGAAGTCGTCGGGCATCACGCCCTTGCCGAAGCTCTGGCTCGAATAGACCGCTTCCCAGCCCTGGCGGAACAGCTTCAGGCCGAGTTCGCTGTCCTCGCAGATGGTCCATTCGGCCCAGCCGTTCACGCCCTCAAGCGCCGACTTCCGAACCAGGGTCATGGTGCCGTGCTGGATCACCGCGTTGCGTTCGTTGCGGGTCACCATGCCGTTCTGGAAGAAGCCGGCATATTCCCAGAACATCAGGCGCTTGAAGAAGCTGCCGTCGTTGTCGCGGTAGTCCTGCGGCGACTGCACGAAGCCCACCGCCGGGTTGGCGAAGTGCGCCGCCATCGAGCGCAGCCAGTCGCGCCGCACGATGTAGTCGCTGTCGAGCACGCCGATCACTTCGGCGTCGCGGGCGGTTTCGCGCAGGCCGAAATTCAGCGCGCCGGCCTTGAATCCCGGCCACTTGCCGAGGTGGAAGAAGCGGAACCGCGCACCCAGGCGGGCGCAATGCTCGGCCACCGGCTCCCACAGCGCGGGGTCCTTGGTGTTGTTGTCGATCACCAGCACTTCGAAATCGGGGTAGTCCAGGTTCGCCAGCGCGTTCAGCGTCAGCTTCACCATCTCCGGCGGCTCGTTGCAGATCGCGACGTGCACCGACACCTTGGGCAGGGCGGCGCCGAGCGGGGCAGGGGTGGTCGACGGAATGCGCTTCCACACCCGGCCGAACAGGGCTTCGGCCATCTCGAAACTATCCGAGATCAGCAGGAAGATCAGCAGCGCCTGGCCCAGCGCCAAGGCACTCCAGATCGCGAGCGCTGCGCCCGAGAGATAGTCGCCGCTCATCGCGAGCAGCACCAGCGCCAGCACCGCGCCGAAGCCTTGGGCCAATCCAGCGAACATCAGCTTGCCGGGCAAAGTGATATCGGGGCGGCGCGACAGCAGCAGGCCGGAGACCAAAGCGGCGATCGCGATCGAGAAGCCGGCCCACAGTTTCCAGTTGGGATCTTCGACCACCTGGCCGGTAAGCGACCATTTGGCGTGACGCGACAGGTCCATCATGCCCCAGTAGCCGGCGGCGCGACCCTCGAACGCGGTCTTCCAGGGCTGGTCGAACGCCTCCATCACGAAGTAGTTGAGGTGACGGCGCTCGGCGGCGACGAAAAACTGGCGCAGGAACAGCGCCTGATTGTCGCGGCTCGCGACCGCGTCCGCGTGGGTCACGCCGTTCGAAGGCCAGCCGACCTCACCGATCACGATCGGCTTGGTGGGATAGGCGCGATGCACCGCGTCGAGCTCGGCCATGATGTAGGAGACCGACTTCTGCACCGCGACGCCCTGCCAATAGGGCAGCAGATGGATCGTGATCACGTCGACGCTGCGCGCGAGCGACGGATGGCGCAGCCACACCGAGGGGTCCTCGGCGGTAGTCACGGGCAGATGGGTGCTGGCCTTCACCTTGTTGATGTAGCCTTCCAGCTGCGCGGTGGTGATGTCGCCGCGGTACTGGGTCTCGTTACCGACGATCAGCCGGTCGACGTTCGGGCTGTGATTGCCGACCGCGATCAGGCGGTTGATCTCAGCGGCGTTGGCGGCGGCGTCCTTGTCGAGCCAAGCGCCGAGCGACACATGAAGACGATCTGCGGCGGCCATCGCCGGGATGTCGGCGAATTCGCCGGCCACGGTGTAGGTGCGGATGTTGTGGGTGAGGCCTGCCGCGATCTTGAGGTCGGACTGGATTTCCGCCTTGGTCGGCTGGGCGTGACCCGCCTCGCCGCTCTCGCCGGCATGATAGGGCGAGAACGCCAGGCCCGAAATGCTGCCGTGGAAATCGGGTGGGGTGACCGCGCGCTCGTGATAGCTCCAGGCGCCAAAGCTGGCCGCGGCCGCGAACAAAAGTGCCATCAAAGTGGTCGGGTGCAGCAGACCGCGCAAAACCCCGATACGGGGGGCGGTCGATGCGGCACCAGGCTGGGTCAATGCGGACAATTGCGTCATGGCGGTATTCCCGAGACGAGCAAAAGGGCTCGATGGCGCGGTTTCTAGCCCCGCATCTGGGCGGCCACCCGGCGCGATTGTGGCGAAGATGCGGCAATGCAAAATAAATCGCCGCCGAATGCACCATTTTCGGCGGTGGCCAGGGGGCCTGATCCTGCTAGAATCCACCCCATGAGCATGGGATTTGAACTGGTCGTCATTTTACTGCTGATCCTGCTGAATGGGATCTTCGCCATGAGCGAGATGGCCATGGTCTCGGCCCGGCGCGCCAGACTTGCGGTGCTGGAACGCGCCGGCCACCGCGGCGCCAAGCTCGCGCACGAATTATCCGAGGATCCGCAACGGTTTCTGCCCACGGTGCAGATCGGCATCACGCTGGTCTCGATCCTCGCCGGCACCTTCGGCGGCGCACGGATTGCGGCCAATCTGGGCCCGCAGCTGCACGCGCTGGGCGTTCCCGCCGCCTACGCCGACGATGCCGCGCTGGCGGTGGTGGTGCTGGCGATCACTTTCCTCACCATGGTGTTCGGCGAGCTGGTGCCCAAGCAACTGGCGCTGCGCAATCCCGAGGCGGTCGCCCTGGTGGTGGCGGGGCCGCTTGCCTTCGCCGCCCGCATCGGCGCGCCGGTGGTTTCGGCGCTCTCCTTCATTTCCTCAGGTGTGGTCCGTCTGTTCGGCCGTGAATCCAAGGATCGCCAGGTGGTGTCGGAGGACGAGCTGAAGATCCTGCTCGCCGAGGGCGCCGAAGAAGGCATCCTGGAGCACGAAGAACGCGACATGATCGAGCGGGTGTTGCGGCTGGCGGACAAGCCGGTGCGGGCGATCATGACGCCGCGCAACGAAATCGTCTGGATCGACCGCTCCGATCCCCGGCCCGACGTGATCGAAGGCCTGCGCGAGACCCCGCACAGCCGCTTCGTGGTGTGCGACGGGTCGGTGGACAATGTTGTCGGCGTGGTGCTGGCGAAGGATCTGCTGGTCGATCTGCTCGACGGCAAGGAATTCTCGATCTCGACTTCGCTGCGCAAGGCCTTGGTGATGCCGGATACGGTGACCGCGCTCGACGCACTGCCGCAGCTCCGCCAGGACCCGCTCGGCATCGCGCTGGTGATGGACGAATACGGCAGCTTCGAAGGGCTGGTGACCGCGGCGGATGTGCTCGAAGCGATCATCGGCGACGAGCTGACGCCCGCCGCCGGATCGCGTGACGGCAGCAAGCCGGAGGAGGCGGAACTTCTGCTCGACGGCATGACTCCGGTCGACGAGATCAAGGCCCGATTGGGGCTGCCGCCGCTGCCGGCCGAGGGCAGCTATCACACTTTGGCGGGTCTGATGCTCGCGCTGCTGCGCCGCTTGCCGCAGGTGGGCGACCGGATCACCTTCGCGGGCTGGCAGTTCGAAATCCTGGAGATGGAGGGACGGCGAGTGGCGCGGGTGAGAGCGGCGCGTGACCTGCTGGCGGAGGGGTGAAAGGGTAGGAGCAAGCAAAAAAACTTTGTCAATGTGGCTTGGGAGATACCTGGCGGCGACGGTGCGCTCCAAGCCAATTGAACAAAAGTTTTTTGCTTCTTTTTTTCAAAAAAGAAGTTTCTTCCTTCACTTCAGCCAAGGGGAAATCCGGCTAACGATTCTATCGATAAATCTGATCCAAAATGACGATTTGAATCGATGAAATCTATGAGTTAAGAATAACCCACGGCGCGGGCATCCGCCCAATAGGAGGTAGCTTGGACATCATCGGTCCCGACCAATTGATCTACGGCGTTGAGGATTTGGAGGCGTCGCTGAAGTTCGCGTCGGATTTCGGCCTCGACCAGTCGGAAATGTCGTCGAATGGCGGCGTGCTATCGGCGCTCGACGGCACGTCGATGAAGATCCTGCGCGCCACCGACGGCAGCCTGGCCGCGCCCAACGCGCCTTCGCCCAATCTGCGCGAAACCATCTACGGGGTCAGAAACGCCGCCACGATCCAGGCGATCGGCGCCGAGCTTTCCAAGGACCGCCCGGTCACCATGGATCCCGACGGCACCATCCACAGCCGCGACGACGACGATTACGCGATCGGCTTCCGGGTCACGGCCCGCCACGGTACCGGCATGCCGCACTACGGCGTGAACGTGCCGGGGCAGGAACCCGGCCGCGGCGTCAATATCACCGCGGCGCACGACGAGGATCGGCCCAAGCCGCATACTCTGTCGCATGTGGTGATCTTTGTGCACGACAAGGTGAAGGCGGAGAAGTTCTACGCCGAGCGGCTTGGTTTCATCACCGTCGACGTATTCGACAATCTCGGCCCGTTCATGCGCCCCGCCGGCACGCTCGATCACCACACGCTGTTCATGATCGAGGCGCCGTTTCGCGGCTTGGAACATTTCGCTTTCCACATGGCAGGCGCCAACGAACTGCTGAAGTCAGGCTGGGAGATGACCCAGCTGGGCTATAAATCGACCTGGGGGCCGGGTCGGCATATTTTGGGCTCGAACTACTTCTGGTATTTCAACAGCCCGTTCGGCGGCAAATTCGAAATCGATGCCGATATGGACTGGCACGACGATACTTGGGTACCGCGGCATATCGTCGCCAAGGCGCCGACTTCGCAGATATTCCACTTCAAGGCGGTGCCGAAGTATCAGCCGGGTGGCGGGGATCATTAGGTAAGGAAGAATCTTCTTTTTTGAAAAAAAGAAGCAAAAAACTTTTGTCACTTTGGGCCGGTACGTACGCGGGGCGTGACGCTGCGGCCCAAAGTGACAAAGTTTTTTTGCTTCTTTTTGTTCACAAAAAGAAGACTCTCGCTTCCTCTGGGACTTGATCCTTTGTCCAAGCCCGAGATCCCGCTCTGCCGGCTCGCCGACATCGAAGACGGCGGTTCGCGGGGCTTTCTGCCGCAGGAATGGACCGACCAGATCTTCGCGGTGCGGCGCGGCGACGAGGTGTTCATCTACCTCAACTCCTGCCCGCACCAGTGGATTGAGCTCGACTATGCCAAGGACCGGTTCCTGTCGGGCGATCGGCGGACGATCATGTGCTTTGCCCACGGCGCACATTTCGCCATCGCCACCGGCGAATGCGTGGCGGGAGTGTGCGAAGGCGATCGTCTGATTCCGGTACCGCACCGGCTCGAAGGCGGCTGGATTCTGATCCCGGCCGAGTTGCCATCGCATCCGACCCTGGGAAGCATTACCGATTGATCGAACCGCGTTAATGGACTGTTTCTATTTTAAGACAATTCTCAGCATATGAGAATCAACTTCCTCCTCCCCCCGTTGCTGTTTGCGCTCGCGGCGCTTTGGTCGGTGTTCGCATTCCTGCTCGAGCGGCGGCAACGCGAGCTCACGCGCCAAGCTTGCGTGGAAATGTCCGAACGGTTGGCGGTGGCCGAGCGCAGTGGCGACAATAGCCTGCGGCTGTTGCGCGCCGCCGGGTCGGAATTGCGCGAGGAGGGACTGGCCCTGCTCGGCCGATCCGAACTGTGCCAGCCGGGCGAGGCGGCGGGATGGGCGGCGATCGCTGCGCGCCTGCTCGCGATGGCGGACGATCTGCAGGACCACGCCCCGCCGTCGCCCGAAAGCCGGGTGCTGGTGCGTGAATTGATCGCGGCAAAACCGCTGATTACACGTTGCATCGATGCGGTCGCGGCCAACGTGCGGCCGAGCTTGCGGATGTGGAAACTGTCGCCGGAGCTCGAGACGTTGCAACTGCACGCCGATCAGCGCGCGCTCGCGCAGGTTCTGCTGCGGGTGCTATCGAACGCCGCGCGTTCCACTCGGCATCTCGATTTTATTGAAGTCGGGGTTGATCACGCCCCCGGCCAAGTGACCCTGACGGTGCAGGATGAGGGCAACGGGCTGCTCGCCGCACCGGCGTGGTCGTCGGCCGAGCAACCCTGCGAGAGCCGTGGTTTCGGTTTGGGACTGTCGGTGGCGAAGTCGCTGGTGCAGGCGCACGGCGGCGATCTGAGCGTCGATTCTGTGCGGGGCGTGGGAGCGCGGGTCGCAGTATCGCTACCGCGGCTGCGAACGGGCTAGGTCGGTCGCCCCACCATTATTCCCGAGTATGTTGTATAATTGTCACGGATTGATCTGAAATCCTTTGCGCGGATTGCGGCGCAGCCGGAATTTGCCTATTGATTGCCAACTGTTCACCCGTTCGCGACCACACGTAACGGGAAGCGGAGGAGTCACTTATCTAAACTTCGAATGTTCGTTGCGGGCCTGACCCTGTCGCATTGGAAAAATGCGGAAGAAAGGTGAGCTTCGTTACGGTTTTGCGCCCTTAGGGGAGAGGAGCGCAATCGCCCCGGTATAATAAACGCCAAGATCCTGGAGGAATTATGAGAAAGACTCTGCTCGGTTCAAGCGCCCTGGTCATGGTGCTGGGTTTGACTGCGTCCCTGCCCGCGCAGGCGCAAACCAGCACCACCCCGGCCGCAGCACCCCAAGTACAGGAAGTTGTGATCACGGCGCAGAAGCGCCGCGAGCGGCTGTCGAACGTTGCGGTTACGGTCGACGTGGTCAGCGCAGCCAGCCTCGCCACTCAGGGCGTGACGGATATTTCCGATCTGAACAAGGTGGTGCCGGCGGTCAGCTTGAATGCCTCCACCAACGGACGCGTTCCCTATGCGATGCGCGGCGTATCCACCACCGCTGACGAAGGCAACGTAGGTCTCGAATCGGGCGTTGGCATCATGGTCGATGGTATTTCGATCCCGTCGGATAGCCACGCCGCCCAACAGATGGTCGATCTCGACAACGTTCAGGTGCTCGAAGGGCCGCAGGCTACCCTGGGTGGCCGCACCGCCGCCGCAGGTCTGATCGACATGGTCACCCGCAGTCCCAAGTCCGTGTTCGGCGGCCAAGTCGACGGCACTTTCACCACCGATCACGAGTATCGTGGCGATGTGTTCATAACCGGCCCGATCAGCCCCGGACTCGATATGAGCCTGTCCGGCTATGCCAACACGACACCCTATCCGATCAAGAATCTCTACAACGGCACCACCACCCATCAGGACGCCTGGGGCGGGCGGGCAAAGTTGGAATACAAGCCCGATGCGCTGCTGGACGGGACTCTCACCCTCCACGGCGCTCACTCCGTCAGCCACGGCGATAATTTCGTTTATACCTACCTGTCCCCCGGCTCGACTCTACTGGGCGTGCCGCTGCCGATCTACACCGGCGGCACTACGCCCGATTTCTCGCCGGCCGCCTTGCTCCCGGGCGTCACGGTGAATGACAAAAACCTCGATAACAACTCGATCGTCACCGACGCGGGTGCCATCATCACCGATCGTGATGCTTCGTTGAATGTGAACTATCAGTTGGGCGACCTCACTTTCGGTTCGACTTCGGCATTCCAAAGTGAATCCGAGCGCGACACCCAGGATCTGTTTAACGTCGATGAGTATTTCTTCAATGTACTGACCGACGGCCACGCCTCTTTTGACAACAACCAGGTGATCGACAACGAGGTCCGCCAATTCTCGCAAGAGTTCAAGGTCACCTCTCCCGCTGAAGATCAGTTCAACTATGTCGCTGGCCTCTATGCCTCGGATCTTAGCGTCACCAGCGAGACTAGGCGGGTCGGACTGCCACCCGCAACCGACGAACTTCTGGCGCATCCCGAGACCACCACCTACGACGCCTACGCGCGTGTGACCGAAAAATTCACACCGCAAATCTCGCTGACCGGTGGCTTGCGCTTCAACGACGACGAACTGCGCGTGCAGCAGACCCAATACGCGGTCTTTGGCAACCCCTCGGACGTCCAGGCCAACGCCCACACCAATTCGGGCGCGCTGGTGGGCGACATAAGTGCGAAATACAACTTCGATGCCAATAATATGGTCTATGGGACCTATTCGCGGGGTTATGCGCCGGGCGCCTATAACACCGCCACCGCGCTCAACAGTCCAAACGCGGTCTCGGGTACCCCGGGTGCGTATGCGCCGATCGGAATAGCTTCGCCGATCAAGCGCATGGACATCAATGACTTCGAAATCGGCTCGAAAGGCCGGTATCTGGATGGGCAGCTGACCGTCAACGCGGATGCGTTCTACACCATCTATGATAACTACCAGGTGGAGACCTTCGCGAGCGACGGCGAGGTGAACCCGCCGCTGATCCTCACCAATGCGCCGGAAGCCCAAACCCACGGGGTGGAAGCGAGCGGCACCTATCTGCCGACGCTCGAATCCACCATCACCCTGAGCGCCGCCTACATCGATGCCACGTTCGTGAAGTACAAAGATGGCGAGTGCTGGTTCTCGACCGGCCCGACCGCCGGCACCGGCTGCAACCCCGTTTCCAGCGCGGCCGGTGCCAGCCTGGTCCAGAACCTCGCGAACAAGCCGTTGCCGAACTCGCCGAAGTTCAAATTTGTCATTAATGCCGAACAGCGCTTCCCGCTGACTGCGATCGACTATGATCTGGTCGCAGGCGCAACCTACACCTACCGCACCAGCGCCCAGATGCTGCCGGATCAGAGCCCCTATGCCGTTCAGGGCGCGTTCGGCTTGCTGAACCTGGATCTGGGACTGCAAAGCGATGACGAAAAATACACTGCCACGGTGTTCGTGAACAACGTATTCAACAAGGTCTACTACACCGACATCGAAGACTTCTGGAACAACGTGTGGGGAGGGGTGCCCAAGAACGAATCCGTCATCGGCCAGCCCGGCCGGGACGCCCATCGCTTCGCGGGGCTTCGGCTCAGCGCGAAGTTCTGATCCGGCTTGCGCCGGGGAAGGGGATGCTGTGGCATCCCCTTCCTGATTTCGCAGCGTTATATCTGCTTTAACGGTTGCGGTCCAAGCCAATGATCGCTTCGCGCCGGCGCGCCGAGGCCCCCTCGTCGCGTTAGGCAGGGTAAATAACTCTATATTCTTCCAGCAAACTGCGCCGCGCAGCAGACTGCGTCCGACCCCGGCTTGGGTGCCGCCGCGACGCGTGGCGGCCGGTCGGACTGCCGCAAATCGTTAACGCAAATATAACGCGGGCTATGCATACTCATGCTTGCCGGCTCGCTTGTGAGGCAGGGGAAGTCGATGGATACTGAGGGCTATGGTAGATGGTTTCACCGCGTCCGGGACCGGCTGACCGTTCTACCGCGTCGCTTGACCCTGCTCTCGCTCGCGGTGATGGCGGCGGTGGGGATCGAGAGCGGCTGCCTGCTCGAGCAGGATTGGATACACATCGAACGTGACTATCGGCAGGTCGCCTGGAACCAGGCGCTCAGCATCGCCGACAGCGTCAACGCGTCGCTGTGGCAGATGGATGCCAGGCTCGACACGATCACCGAGGATTCGAACGGTGATCGCGATCCCGCGGTGGTAAAGGCAAGGATGGCGGAGGCTATCCGTCTGATGCCGGATCAGGTCGCGGCGCTGCTTGCGGTCGATGATCACGGACGCGTCAAATTCAGCACCACCGATCGCTTCAAACCCGGCACCGATGTGAGCGACCTCGACGCCTTCAAGGCGGCAGCCAGGACCCACGAAATGGCGCTTGGTTTGCCGCTCCGGATCGGCGGTGAGCAATGGCTGCCCCAGGCCCGGATCGTCCATCAGCCCGGGGTCGAGGATCACATCGGCGTCAGCATGATCCGGCTTGCGAAATTCGAGCAGCTGCTCGCCGCCGAGGTGCGTGAACCCGGGGACGTGGTCGCCGTGTTCGAAATCGGCGGCGCCGAGATCCTGCGCAGTCCCGCGCCAAAGCCGGGCAGCGATCCCTATGCGGCCGGGGCGGCGCTTGCCGCGGGGCTTGGCAACGCCGAGAGCGCCAGTGCCTTCGAAATTTCGTCGGTCGATCACGTATCTCGCCTATCGGTGGTGATGCGCGCGGGTGGGTCGCCGCTTGGCGTGCTGGTGGCGATTCCGACCGCGATGCTGTGGCACAGCTGGTGGCCGCACGCGACCGGGGTGATTGTGATGACCATATTTCTGCTCGGCTTGCTGGCGGCGTTTCATCTCGCCTTTGCCGCCGAGCTGCAGCGCCGGTACGAGGCGGAAGCCACCGCGGAGCGCATTGGCGCGCAATACCGTTTGCTCGCGGAGCATTGTTCGGATCTGCTGATGGAGGTCGGTTTCGATTCCGGATTCCGCTACGTCTCGCCGGCGACCGAGCGGCTGCTCGGCTGGACGCAGGAGGAGATGGTCGGCGCGGAGCCGAGGGATTATACCCATCCCGAGGATCTGCCGCTGACGAGCGAACTGATCGAGGGCCTGAGCCCGGAATCGGGCCCGCAGATGATCCGATTCCGCCATCTATGTAAGAACGGCTCCTATCTTTGGGTCGAGGCCAGTGTGCAGTTGACCTGCCGCGACGGCATTCCCGATGGCTTCGTCGCGGTGCTGCGCGACATCAGCGATCGGATCGAAGCCGAACGGCTGCTCGCCGAGTCGTCTTCGGAGCTGGAGCGGTTGGCTACCACCGACGCGCTCACCGGCGTTGCCAATCGCCGCCGGTTCGACCAGGAGTTGGAACGCGAATGGGGACGTTCCGCGCGTGACCGGATTCCCTTGTCGTTGCTGATGTTCGATATCGATTATTTCAAGCGCTACAACGACAGCTACGGCCACAACGGCGGCGACGATGCGTTGAAGGCGGTGGCGCGTGCGGCCATCGGAACATTACGCCGGTCGGCCGATCTGGCGGCCCGCTGGGGGGGAGAGGAGTTCGCATTTCTCCTGCCGGGTACCGATCTCACCGGCGCGCTCTTGGTGGCCGAGGCGGTTCGGGCCGCGGTGGAAGCGCTCGAAATTCCGCACCGGGACGCGCCGCGCGGCCGGCTTACCGTAAGCGTCGGGGTCGTGACTTGTTATCCGAGCCTGAACCAGGCGCCGAAGAATTTCATCGCTGAAGCCGACGCCAATCTCTACATGGCCAAGCGTCTCGGCCGCAATCGTGTCGTCGGCCCGCACGTTGCGGCCGCTCTGGCGATGGAGTTCGCGCTAACTTCAGGAGATTAAGTGCCCTTCCGAATTTTTATGTAATAATATCAATGCATTTGTTAAGCGAAGTCGAGGAGTCTGCTTTTTTGAAAAAAAGCAGCAAAAAACTTTTATTCGATTGGTTCCCTGCGTGCCCCAGGAATCTTGGCAATTGAATAAATTGTTAAAGTGTTTTTGCTTCTTTTTGTTCACAAAAAGAAGACTTGCCTTTTATCCAATGAGCGGCGCGCGCAGAGATTCGGATCTACGCCAAGCCAGATCCGCATCTTCATCGAACAGCTCTGCCAATTTCTTCATCACCGTGCCGCCCAACTCCTCTGCGTCGACCAGCGTCACCGCGCGGCGGTAGTATCGCGTCACGTCGTGTCCGATGCCGATCGCGACCAGTTCGACCAGCCGGCGCGACTCGATTTCCATGATCGCGTCGCGCAGGTGGTTTTCCAGAAAATTCCCAGGATTTACCGAAAGCGTGCTGTCGTCGACCGGCGCGCCGTCGGAGATCACCATCAGGATCCGCCGGTGTTCCGGGCGCACCACCAGCCGCCGGTAGGCCCACAGTAGTGCCTCGCCGTCGATATTTTCCTTGAGCAGGCCTTCGCGTAGCATCAGGCCGAGGTTCTTGCGTGCGCGCCGCCAAGGTGCGTCCGCGGCCTTGTAGATGATATGGCGGAGATCGTTGAGCCGCCCCGGCTGGCTCGGTTTGCCGTCCTGCGCCCAGCGTTCGCGCGACAATCAGCCCTTCCAGGCTCGCGTGGTAAATCCGAGGATCTCCACCTTGACGCCGCAACGTTCCAGCGTGCGCGCCAGTATATCGCCGCACATCGCCGCCACCGTAATCGGCCGGCCGCGCATCGAGCCCGAATTATCGATCAGCAGGCTCACCACGGTGTCGCGGAAGTCGGTCTCGAGTTCGCGTTTGTAGGACAGCGACAACAGCGGATTCACCACCACGCGGGCGAGCCGGCCGGCGTCCAGCATGCCTTCGTCGAGATCGAACTCCCAGGCGCGGGTTTGTTGCGCCATCAGGCGGCGCTGCAGCCGGTTGGCGAGCTTGCTGACCAAGCCTTGCAAATGCTGCAATTGCTGATCGAGCAGTTGACGCAGCCGCGCCAGTTCGTCGCCGTCGCAGAGATCCTCGGCCGCGATCTCCTCATCGAACGCGGTGGTGTAGGCGCGATAGCGGTGGCGGAGGTCGTTGCGCGCCCCCTCGTCGCGGGTCTGCGGTCCACCCGGCCGGTCTTCGCCTTCGCCGGCGGCTTCCTCGTCGGTGGTTTCGCCGGATTGCTGGTCGGCGGCATCGCCGTCCATCTCTTCCGGCCGCGCGCCCAGCATGCTTTCCAGGTCCTGGTCGGCGCTGCTTTCGCTCTGTTCCGGCTGGGTATCCTGCACCGGGGCCTGATCGCCCTGGTCCTGATCGCGGCCCTGCTGGTCCTCGCCCTCTTTACCGGCCTCTTCTTCCGCCAGCGACAGCGCCGCCAGCAGGCGACGCGATGCCCTGGTGAAAGCGCTCTGGTCGGCGCGCACCGCGGCCATTTCGTCGAGCGCGTCGTCGGCGCCGGGCCCCAATGTGTCGCGCCACAGCGCCAGGATCGGCTCGGCGCTGTCGGGCGGCGCCTCGTGGGTCATGCGTTCGCGTAGCAGCAGCGGCAGCACATGATCGAGCGGCATCTGATCGCGCTTGGTCATGCGGTCGAAGCCGGCTTGCGAGCACTCCTGCGCGAGGCGCGCGCGCAGATTGGCGGCGATACCCGGCAGCATGCTGGCGCCCACGCCCTCGACCCGCGCCTGCTCCAGCGCGTCGAACACCGCTCGTGCTTCGCGCGATGCCGGCGCTCGTGCTTCGTGCACGCTGTCGTCGTGCAGCCGCAGACGCAGCGCCATCGCATCTGCCGCGCCACGCAGCCGCGCCAGCTCCGCGCTGGGCAGATTGCGTGACGGCGCCGGCAGCCGTGCCCGTTTGCCCGAAGCCGAAGCCGGCCCAGGCTGAAAACTGATTTCGGCTTCAGGCTCACCCGCCAACGCCCGCACCAGCCCGGTGGTGGCACGTTTGAACTCCTCAGCGCGGCGATCCTGGTCCTTGATCATCACGTACCAAAATTGACAAAAGTTTTTTGCTTCTTTTTTTCAAAAAGGAAGTCTTCTTTTTTTGAAAAAAAAGAAGCAAAAA
>Ga0302311_10001485_pt1 | contig 27722 bp, 23 predicted proteins | sample III_Palsa_N1_3_FD_200449 | JGI IMG/M metagenome (GOLD analysis project Ga0302311, IMG submission 200449) | Peat permafrost microbial communities from Stordalen Mire near Abisko, Sweden - III_Palsa_N1_3 | ecosystem: Environmental > Terrestrial > Soil > Palsa > Peat permafrost | place: Sweden... | reverse complement strand
TACGGACAGCTCGAGCGCTCCGAAGCCCGGCATTTCCAGCTCTATCTGCGCCTGGCAATCGAGGCGGCCGCGGCCAGCGGGCTCAACTGGCGCGAACGACTCGGCGTGCTCGCCCACCGGGAAGCGGGACTCGCCACGGCGCCGGATGACCAGTTCCGCTTTCATTCCGGACCGCCCCCCGCGCCTGGCTAGGGCACGGCGTGGTCGTATTCCAGCGTGTACTGGAAGTTGTAGATCCCGGAGTTGGTGATGGTGGAGGTGACCGAGAGCGTTCCATCCCGATCGAGCGAGTAGCGCACTTCGGACTGCGGACCTTTGTCGCCGCCGGCCTGCGTGCGAATCACATAGTCATCGCCATCCCAGCCCAGCGTGCGGTTGGCCGCACCGCGCGTTGTGGTCACCACGCTCTTTTCGCCCGAGGTGTAGCTGTTGATGACGTGCTTGCCGTCGGGCATGGTGATGTTGACCGTGATGCCGGTCGCGCTCTGGGTGATCGACAGACGCGGTGGCATGGCGAAGTGATGTTCCGGCGAGCCGGGGCGGGCGCCGCCGCCGAGCTCGCCCCCTTGCGGCATCCCGCCCCCCATGCCGCGACCGCGGCCGCCGCCGCCGCCGCGCCGTCCGCTACCCGTACTGCTGGGGCTCGATGAACCGACGACGGCGTTCTGCACCGGAACCGCTTCCTGCGGGAAATCACTCAAGGCCAGGTCGATCTGCCACTCCCCGCCAAGATCGATGTCCCGTGGCGCCCGGGTTGCGAGGGTGGTCGAGCAGCTGCTGAGTGCAGCGTCCGCAGTAATCACAAAAAGTGCTGATAGGATGCAACTCAGTCGTGACAATTGTTGTCTCCGTTGGGACGGCTCGTGCGTTGGATACAAAAGCAAAGACCTAAGGTTCGCTGGTTCAGTTTTTTGCACAATCTTTTACAAACAGTTAGCTCTAGCAACGAGCTGGAGCAGGAAGCGTTCAGCCATGACGGACCAACCGCATATTCTCATTGTTGACGACGATCGCGAGATCCGCGCGCTGCTCGCCAAGTATCTCGACACCAACGGCTTCCGGACCACAGCGGTGGCAGACGGCAAAGCAATGACTGCTGCAATGCAGCAAAACCATTTCGATCTCATCGTACTCGACCTGATGCTGCCCGGCGATGATGGCCTGGCGCTATGTCGCGAACTGCGGCGGCACTCGCAGGTGCCGATCATCATGCTCACCGCACGCGGCGAGGATGTGGACCGCATCGTGGGTCTCGAAGTCGGTGCCGATGATTATCTGGCCAAGCCTTTCAACCCGCGCGAGCTGCTGGTGCGGATCAAGGCGGTCCTGCGGCGCGCCGCGCATGCGCCCCGTGATCCGGACTCGGCGCACGTGCGCACCTTCCGCTTCGGCGGCTGGCAGTTGAATACCACCACCCGAACGCTGACCGACAGCGAGGGTGCGTCGGTGGCATTGAGCGGTGCGGAGTACCGGCTGCTGACCGTGCTCCTGGGTTCGCCCAGCCGGGTGCTGTCACGCTCGCAGCTGGCCACCCTGCTGCGCGGCCGCGAGGCCGATCCGCAGGATCGCAGCATCGATGTGCGCGTGAGCCGCCTGCGCCAGCTGCTGGGAGATGATGCACGTGCCTCGCAGATCATAAAAACCGTCTATGGAGAGGGGTACGTCATTGGGGTTGCTGTCGAGACCGCCTGAAAGCGCGCGCGGCAGCCGCGGCTGGCGGCTGCCGTTCTGGCCGAGTTCGCTGTTCGGGCAGCTGTTCTTCGCCGTGTTCATCGGCGTGCTCGCCGCGACCCTGATCTCCCTGTTCCTCGTCTCCCGCGAACGCGACCGCACCTTGGTGCAGGCCTCGGTGCGCGAGTGGTCGCGACGCGTGGTCGACATGACCGCCTCCATGCAGCTGCTGCAGCCCGGCGAGCGCATCGAGGCGAGTTCGCTGCTGCAGAACTGGCCGCGGCCGCAGTTCCGGCGGCCACGTCCGCCGCCGGAGTCGATGTTCGAACCGCTGTTCCAACCTCCGGGCACGCCGGCGCCGATCCCGGATTTCAGGCAGTCACTCGAGCAGCAGCTGCGCCTGGTGTTCGGTCCCGGCTACCAGGTTGCCGTGACGCCGACCACCGACCCCGGCAAGACCGCCATGACGCTGGGCCGCCCCGGCGCCGAATCCTTCGAACGCGGTGGCCAGCTCTATGATGTCAGCGTCGGCTTGCCCGGCGGTGACACGCTGCTCTTCAGATTGGCCCAGGGGCAACGCACCGTGCCGCTGCCGCGCTCGCTGCTGTTCAACCTCATCCTGCTCGCAGTGCTGATTGCCATTGCGCTGTATGCGGTAACTCGCGGCATCACCCGCCCGCTGTCCAAACTCGCCCGCGCGGCCGAGGCCGTCGGCCGTGACATCCGCCAGCCGCCGCTCATCGAGAGCGGTTCGCGGGAGCTGCGCGATGCCGCGCGCGCCTTCAACACCATGCAGGAGCGGATGCAGCGCTACGTGGACAGCCGCACCCGCGTGCTCGCCGCCATGTCGCACGACCTGAAGACCCCGCTCACGCGCCTGCGGCTGCGCATGGCAACGCTCGACGATCCTGATCTGCAGACCCGCGTCGATCAGGACCTGAGTGAAATGGAAAGCATGGTGCACGGGGCGCTGGCGCTGCTGCGCGGCCTCAATGACGATGAGCCGGCCGAGGCCCTGGACATCAACGAGCTGCTCGCGAAGCTGCAGGTCGAATTTGCGGACATGGGCACTCCCTTCGTCGTGCAGGGTGAGGCCCGGGTGCTGTACGCCGCCAAGCCCATGGCCCTGAAGCGTTGCCTCACCAACCTCATCTCCAATGCCACGAAGTTCGGTGGGGGAGTTAGCGTGACGGTCGAGGACGGCCCCGCGGTGGTGATCATGATTCGTGATCAGGGGCCCGGAATTCCGCAGGAGCATCTGGCGAAGGTGTTTGAGCCGTTCTACCGGGTCGAATCCTCGCGCAACCGCGATACCGGTGGCACTGGCCTCGGGCTGTGCATCGCCCGTGATATCGCGCAGGCCCATGGCGGGGCGCTGGTACTGGCGAATCTGCCCCAGCGCGGGTTGCAGGCGACCCTGACGCTGCCGCGATCCACCTGACGGATCAGGATCGACCCAGCTCCCGCAGCACCTCTGCCGTATGTTCGCCCAGGCGCGGTGCCGGTCGACTCAAGGACAGTTGCGCGTCGGAGAATACGATCGGTGTGCGGATCGAGGGGATCTGACCAAAATCGATGCGCATGCCCCGCGCCACGACCTGCGGGTCGGCGAACACCGCGGCCAGTGAATTGACCGGTCCTGCGGGAACCTCTTTGAGTTCCAGCCCCGCCAGCAGCTCATCGCGGTGCCGGTGGCGGATGGCGGCCGCCAGCAGTGGCACCAGCACCTCACGGTGCGTGACGCGGGCCTCGTTGCTGGCAAAGCGCGGATCAGCTGCGATCTGCAGCGTGCCGAGCTCTGCGCAGAAGCGACCGAATTGGGCATCGTTGCCGACCGCGACGCAGATCGCACCATCCAGCGCATCGAAGGTCTGATAGGGAACGATGTTGGGGTGTGCATTGCCGAGGCGCTGCGGCGGAATCCCGGAGACCAGGTAGTTGAGTCCCTGGTTGGCGAGTATGCCCACCATGGTGTCGAGCAGCGCCATGTCGATCTGCATGCCCCGACCGGTGCGCTCGCGCTGCGCCAGGGCCGCCTGGATGGCAACGACGCCATAGATACCGGTGATGATGTCGGCGAGTGCGACGCCGATCTTCTGTGGCGGCCCATCCTGCTCGCCGGTGATGTCCATGATGCCGCCCATGCCCTGGATGACGAGGTCGTACCCCGCGCGTGCCGCATAGGGTCCGGTCTGGCCGAATCCCGTCACCGAGCAGTAGACCAGGCGCGGATTGAGGGCGCGCAGGGCCTCGTAGTCGAGCCCGAAGGCCGCCAGTCCCCCGACCTTGAAATTCTCGACCAGTACGTCCGCGCGTGTTGCCAGGTCGAGCACCAGCTGCCGCCCCGCAGGCGTGCCGAAGTCCGCAACCACGGAACGCTTGCCACGATTGCAGCAGTGAAAATATGCGGCATCGCCGGCCACACCATCATGCCCGCACACGAACGGCGGGCCCCAGCGGCGGGTGTCATCCCCAGCGGGGGACTCCACCTTGATCACATCCGCGCCCAGGTCCGCCAGCGTCTGGCCGATCCACGGGCCGGCCAGCACCCGGGCCAGCTCGAGAACCTTCAGGCCCTCAAGCGGAGCATTTGCCTCTTTCGCCATCCGATCATGTTCGCGGGTGGGCCGCGGAATGGCAAATTCCGGTACTCTGTCCCGATGCAAGTGTCTTCCGAACGCATGCTCCCTTCCGGACCCGAGCCCGCCGACCCTGAGACCGAGGAGCGGCTGCGGGAAATACCCTACAACTACACCTCCCTGGCGGACCGCGAGATCGTGATCCGACTGCTGGGACAGCCGGCCTGGGAGCTGCTTCAGGAACTGCGTGGCGAGCGGCGTACCGGCCGGTCAGCCCGCATGCTGTATGAGGTCCTGGGCGACATCTGGGTCGTCGATCGCAATCCGTTCCTGCAGGACGATCTGGTCGACAATCCGAAACGGCGGCGTTCGCTCATCGAGGCCCTGCATCATCGGCTGCGCGAAGTGGAACGTCGACGCGGGCCGGGGGACGTCAATCGCGACGGCACGCGCGAGGTGGAGCGGCGCCGCGAACCGGCGGACGTGAGGCGCGACGGCAACGTGGTGCAGCTGCTGGCAGCGGCGCGCGCCGCGGTGGAGCGTTTCGAAGCCTTCTTTCCGGAACTCGTCGCGATGCGCAAGCGCGCGCGGCGACTCTTTCTGCGGCACACGCGCAAGGACAACGTCCGCTTCGACGCCTACTCGCGCGTGACTCACGTCACTGACGCCACTGACTGGCGCGTCGAACTGCCCTTCGTCATCCTCGCGCCGGACTCGGAAGACGAGATCCCCAATCTGGTGCGCGACTGCATCGAGCTGGGTCTGACGATCATTCCGCGCGGCGGCGGTACCGGCTACACCGGTGGCGCCGTGCCGCTGACCCGCTGGGCCGCCGTATTCAATACCGAAAAACTAGAGGCGCTCGGTGCGGTCGAACAGACCACGCTCCGGGGCGTCCCCAAAAGCCCCGAGCCGGCCCCGCGCAGCGCGACCATCCTGTCAGGCGCGGGTGTCGTCACCCGGCGTGTTACGGAGGCGGCAGAGCGCGCAGGTTTCGTGTTCGCGGTGGATCCCACTTCCGCCGACGCCTCCTGTATCGGCGGCAACATTGCGATGAATGCGGGTGGCAAGAAGGCCGTGCTGTGGGGAACGGCAGTCGACAACCTCGCGTGGTGGCGGATGGTGGATCCGGAGGGCAACTGGCTCGAGGTGACCCGGCTCAACCACAATCTCGGCAAGATCCATGATGCGCCGGTGGCCAGTTTCGAACTCACCTGGAAGGATGGCACCGAGGCTGCGGAGCGCGCCAAGGTATTGCGCACCGAGCGGTTGGATATCCCCGGGGCAACCTTTCGCAAGGTTGGCCTCGGCAAGGACGTGACCGACAAATTTCTCGGCGGCCTGCCGGGAGTGCAGAAGGAAGGCTGCGACGGCCTGATCACCTGCGCGCGCTGGGTGCTGCACCGGATGCCGGCACATACCCGCACGGTGTGCATGGAATTCTTCGGCGAGGCGCGCGATGCGATCCCGAGCATCGTGGAGATCAAGCGCTATCTGGACGGCGCGGGCCGGGCCCGCGGCGCCATCCTCGCCGGCCTCGAGCACCTTGATGAGCGCTACCTGCGGGCGGTCGGTTACGCCACGAAGTCCAAGCGCGGGGCACTGCCCAAGATGGTGCTGATCGGTGACATCGTGGGCGAGGACGAGGCGGCGGTTGCCGCAGCCACCTCCGAGGTCGTGCGCCTCGCCAACGCCCGCTCGGGCGAGGGGTTCATCGCCGTCAGCGCCGAAGCACGCCGCCGGTTCTGGCTCGACCGGGCCAAGACCGCGGCGATTGCGAAGCACACCAATGCCTTCAAGATCAACGAGGATGTGGTAATCCCGCTGGAGCGCCTCGGCGAGTACACCGACGCCATCGAGCGGATCAACATTGAGCTGTCGATCCAGAACAAACTCGAACTGGCAGACTCCCTGCATCGCTATTTCACCGAGACCCGGAAGCTGCAGGCGGACTCGCAGTCTGAGTCCGGCCCCGATCTGCGCCGTACGCTGGCCCTCGAGCTCATCGAGCGGGTACGCAACCGCTGGCGCTTCCTCGTCGAGTCCCTGGACGAGCCGGCGCAGTCGGTCAGCCAGGCTCTGGCCGCGCTGGGATTGAACGTCCCGCCGGAATCGACCGGCTCCCTCCTCGAGTGTCTCCAGGAGCGCAGCATCCGGGTCAGCTGGAAGACCGAGCTGCGCGCGCAGCTTGCCCGGCTCTTCGTCGGCAGCACCTTTGCGCCCGTGCTCGCCGAATGCGATTCCCTGCACAAGCGCATCCTGCAGGGCCGGGTGTGGGTTGCTCTGCACATGCACGCCGGTGACGGCAACGTCCACACCAACATTCCGGTCAATTCGGACAATTACGCCATGCTGCAGAGCGCGAATCGCGCGGTGGCACGCATCATGGACATCGCGCGCAGCCTCGACGGGGTGATCTCGGGCGAACATGGCATCGGTATCACCAAGCTCGAATACCTGACCGATGCGGAACTGGCGGACTTCCGTGGTTACAAGCAGCGCGTGGATCCCAAGGGCCGGTTCAACCTAGGCAAACTGATGCCGGAGGCGGACCTGCGGCGCGCCTACACGCCGAGTTTTGGCCTCCTGGAGCATGAATCGCTCATCATGCAGCAGTCGGACATCAGCAAGATCTCCGACGCGATCAAGGATTGCCTGCGCTGCGGCAAGTGCAAGCCCGTGTGCGCGACCCACGTGCCGCGAGCGAACCTGTTGTATGCGCCCCGTGACAAGATCCTGGCCACCTCGCTGTTGATCGAAGCATTCCTGTACGAGGAGCAGACGCGCCGCGGCGTGTCGATCAAGCATTGGGACGAGCTGTCGGATGTCGCCGATCATTGCACGGTCTGTCACAAATGCCTGGCGCCGTGCCCCGTGAACATCGACTTCGGCGATGTCTCGATGGGGTTGCGCGACCTGCTGCGCCGGATGGGCAAGAAGCGCTTCAATCCCGGAACGGCGGCCTCCATGGTGTTCCTGAACGCGACCAATCCGCGCACCATCAAAGTGGCACGCAAGCTGATGATCGATTGGGGCTACCAGGCGCAGCGCCTGGCGAACCGGGTGCTCAACCGGTTCGCGAAGGCCCAGACCCAGAAGCCGCCCGCGACCACCGGCAGGCCGCCCATCAAGGAGCAGGTGATCCACTTCGTGAACAAGCGCATGCCGGGCGGGCTGCCGAAACGCACCGCGCGGGCGTTGCTCGACATCGAGGATCGCAATTACGTACCGATCATCCGTGACCCGACCGCGACCACCAGCGATACGGAGGCGGTGTTTTACTTTCCGGGCTGCGGTTCGGAGCGGCTCTTCTCCCAGGTCGGTCTCGCCACCCAGGCGATGCTCTGGCATGTTGGCGTCCAGACGGTGCTGCCGCCCGGGTACCTGTGCTGCGGTTATCCGCAGCGCGGCGCGGGCGACTTCGACAAGGCTGAAAAGATCATCACCGACAATCGGGTGCTGTTTCACAGGGTGGCGAACACGCTCAACTACCTCGACATCAAGACGGTCGTCGTGAGCTGCGGCACCTGCTTCGATCAGCTCCAGGGCTATGAGTTCGACCAGATCTTCCCGGGCTGCCGCATCATGGACATCCATGAATACCTGATGGAGAAAGGGGTAAAGCTCGAGAATGCCACCGGCGTGCGCTACATGTATCACGACCCGTGCCACTCGCCCATGAAACGGCACGACCCACTCGCGGTCGTCAACACGCTCATGAACAGCGCTCAAAACGGCATCATCGCCAAGAACGACCGCTGCTGCGGGGAGTCCGGAACACTGGCCATCAGCCGGCCGGACATCTCGACCCAGGTGCGGTTCCGCAAGGAGGCGGAGGTGCGCAGCGGGGTGGATCAGATCCGTGCCGAAGGCCACACGGGCGCGGTGAAGATGCTGACCTCCTGTCCCTCATGCCTGCAGGGTCTCAAGCGCTACGCGGACGACGCCCCCATGGATGCGGACTACATCGTCGTGGAGATTGCGCGGCATCTGCTCGGCGCCGATTGGATGCCTGACTACGTGCGGCGGGCGAACGCGGGCGGGATCGAGCGCGTGTTGGTCTGACGCTCACGGGGCTCGCGGGCCATCCAGCCAAAACCCAGAATGCCCAGATAGCACAGGGCCGGCACGAGCAGGGCGGCGCTGAGCCCCCAATGATCTGCTGTGCTGCCGGTCATGAGCGGCACGATTGCACCGCCGACAATGGATACGCACAGGATCCCGGAGCCCTCCGCGGCACGAGCCCCCAGCCCCTCACAGGCCAGCGAAAAGATGGTCGGAAACATGATCGAGTTGCACAGTCCGATCGACAGCAGCGCCCAGCCTGCCCCCGGTCCCCGGGCGTTGGCCGCGATCAACAGCATCAGCAGCGCCATGCCCGCGACGCCGGCGAGGAGTTTTCCGGGTGAGATCATTTTCAGGAGCCAGGCACCGATGAAGCGGCCCACCATGGCACCGCCCCAGTAAAAGGGAATATGGGCTCCGGCCGCGCCCGGGCCCAGGCCCATCACGGTGGATTGCATGAGGAAACTGACGATCATTGATCCGATGGAGACCTCTGCCCCGACATACAGGAAGATGCCCAGCGCACCGTAGGCAAACCGGCCCTGGCGCAGCAGTCCGAATGCGCCCACGAAGGGCACGTGCGGGGCGGGTTGCTCGGGAAGACGCCTGCGGTGCCACCACACCAGTGCCGACAGCGCGAACAGTGCGACCGCCAGTCCCAGATAGGTATGGCCAATCGCCTCGCTCCGGTTCGCGAGCGCGCCCTTCAAAATCAGCAGCGAGCCTACGTAAGGGAAGAGGGTGGTTCCCAGAGAATTGAAGGCCTGGGCAAACGTCAGGCGGCTGTGTGCGGTCTGCGCTCGACCGAGCATTGAAACGAGCGGGTTCGCGACGACCTGGACGGTGGTGATGCCCGCGGCCAGAACGAAAAGTGCGCCCAGGAACAGGGGGAACAGACCGGCGCGCGAGGCCGGGATGAAGAGCAGACACCCGAGCATCATCAGCATCAGTCCTGCCGCTGCCGTGCGCATGTAGCCGATACGTCGCAACAGAGCCGCGGCGGGCAGCGACACGATGAAGTAGGCCGCGAAGAACGCGGACTGCACCAGCATCACTTCCGCGTATTTCAGCGTGAACAGTCCCTTGAGCTTGGGGATGATGACGTCATTGAGGCTGGTGATGCCGCCAAAGATGAAAAACAGCGCGAACACGAATACGCGCAGCTCGCTCATGCCAAGCGGAACGATGGGGTGGATTGCGCGGGATCGACAATGAGTTCAAGCACTGCCGGGCGGCCGGACGAGGCGGCGCGGCGGTAGGCCTCTGCAAACTGGTCGGTGCTCGACACCCGTTCGGCGTAGGCCCCGAAGCTTCTCGCCAGGGCGACGAAGTCGGGATTCACGATGTCAGTCGCAATCGGTCGGCCCGGATAGCGACGCTCCTGATGCATGCGGATGGTCCCATAGAGACCATTATTCACAACGATGATCGTGAGATTGGCATGGTGCTGTAGCGCCGTGGCGAGCTCCTGCGGGTACATGAGAAAACAGCCGTCGCCGGCGAAGGCCACGACCTCCCGTTCCGGGTAGCGCAGCTTGGCGGCAATGGCCGCCGGGACGCCATACCCCATGGCACCGCTGATCGGGGCCAGTTCGGTGCGGGGCTGGCGGTAGCGGAAATAACGATGCACCCAGACGGTGTAGTTGCCGGCGCCGTTGGCGATGATGGCGTCATCCTTGAGCTCACCGCTGAGCCACGCTACCACGGCAGACAGATCGACCTTCTCCAGAGCCGACGGTGGGCGCGCGCTGAACGCGAGATACTCCTGGCGAGCCTCCCGCAGCCAGTCAAGACGCCGCTCGCGGCCCGCTATCTCGATGCCTGCAAGGGCGTGACTGAAGTCGCCAGGACCGCAGGCCATTGCGAGCGCCGGGTGATAGACGCGGCCGGGTTCATTGGGATCGGGGTGCACGTGGACCAGAGTCTGCGCCGGCGCCGGGGGTGTCAGCAGAGTGTAGCCGCCGGTGGTGTTCTCGCTTAAGCGCGAGCCGATTGCCACGATGAGGTCTGCCGAACGAACCCGTTGAGCCAGTTTCGGGTTCACGCCAAGTCCCAGGTGGCCGCAGTAATTCTCATGGCGATTGTCGATGAGGTCCTGGCGCCGGAAGCTGGCAACCAGGGGCAGCGCATTGCGCTGCGCGAAGGCGCTCAGCGCCCCAGAGCCGTCGGAAGTCCAGCCACTGCCGCCGACTATGAGCAGTGGCCGCGAGGCGAAGCCCAGGAGAGAAGTGAGGCGCTCCAGGTCCGCGACCCTGGGGGCCGCAGCAGCGGCCACCGCCGGCTGGGAAGGGGGCGGCAACGGGATTTCCGCTGCCAGCGTGTCCTCAGGCAAAGAAAGTACCACCGGTCCGGCACGGCCGGACAGGGCCGTCTGGAATGCCCGCGATACGTATTCAGGTATCCGGGTCGCGTCGTCGATCTCGGCGACCCATTTGGCCAATGGCGCGAACATCGAACGGAAATCCACTTCCTGGAAGCCCTCGCGGTCGCGCTGGTCGCGAGCGACCTGCCCGATGAACAGGACCATGGGAGTGGAGTCCTGGAACGCGGTATGGACTCCGACGGCAGCATGAGTTGCCCCGGGGCCGCGGGTCACGAAGCAGATGCCCGGTCGGCCGGTGAGTTTGCCGTCCGCTTCGGCCATATTCGCCGCTGCGCCCTCATGTTTGGCACTGACCAGCGCGATCTCGGGAAAGTCATAGAGCGCATCCAGCACCGGCAGGTAACTCTCGCCGGGGACGCAGTAAATGCGGTCAACCCCCTGGTTCTTCAGGGCGTGGACCAGGACCCGTCCGCCGCTGACCCAGATGCCGGACACGCTGTCGGGTTCATTTGCCGCCACGATTGTCTCCCTTCTCTCGACATTTAACGTCAGGAAGGGCGCGGGTGTACACCGACGCTGCCGACCTCAGGTCTCAGGCACAGGCACTGCGGTTTGCAGGCCGGGTGCTGTCAGTGCCAACCAGGCGGCAGTCACGGCGTCCGCAGAAATGCCGAGAATATTCTGGGCGCCATCTACGACGCCGCTGAGTGCTGCGGCATGGGTCGTGGCGCCACCGGGCCGGAACACGATCGGACTCGCCGTCCCATACAGGGCAACCGTCGCCGTGCCCAGCGCGGCAGCGGCATGCCCGGGACCGGTGTCCACGCAGATCATGCTGTGCGCGCGCTCCAGGAACGGCAGCAATGTGGATACGGGCAGCTCGTCGGCGACGTTATGAATGTCACTGACCCCCGATCGCCGGATGATTTCCGCGTTGAACAAGGATTCAGAACGGGTCCCGGTCAGAACGATCGCGTGATCCGGGCGCTGCTCGCGCAGGGAGCGGATGACTTTCGACCAGCGCGCCTCCGGCCAGAATTTGTCCGTGCCTTGCCGTGAGCGCGCGGCTCTGCGCGCGATATGCCGGCAGCCCGGATGCACCACGATGTAAGGGCGATCGCCAAGATCGCGTTGTGTGAGCCAGGCATCCGCTTCGCGGCGCGCGCCGTCGGTGAGGAACAGTTTCGCGGCACGCGAACTCGCGGGCCGCGGTGGCGGCAGCTGCCCGAGAAGCCCCTCCGGGGCTTCGTTGCCGATGCGTATGTAGCGGTCCGCGACACTCTCATCGCGCGACCAGTGGAATGCGCGCGTATCGCAGATGTACCGCTGGGGGATACCGCCGCGTGCCAACAGCGTAAGTCCAAGTTCCCGATCGCAGTACCAGGTCGGACCTGCCGCGCGGTGCCTGAGCCAGGACACCAGCCGTTGCTGATCGCGGCTGAGGTAGTACGGTGTCCTGCGGCTGCGGATCACAAACAGTCGCCCGAGCCACGGTTGTCCCTCGAGCAGCGGTTGCGTCCAAGGGCCGGAGGAGATCACATCGACCGGTTTGCCAAAGCGCTCACAAAGGTGGCGTAACAGCACCGTCAACAGCACCATGTCGCCGAAGGCACCAAAACGCATCACCAGCGGTGGCTGATCCGCAACCCGGATGCTGTCACTCAATGATCATTCTTCTTGCTATCAGGGTCGCGCATTGGCCTTGAGTCTAGGTGAGCCGGCTGACCCTGCCCTTACACCCACAAGCCAGCGTGATACTGTTTCAGGTATTCAGCAACCGCCTGGGGGTCTTTATGAACATGAAGAAAATAGTTGCAACATTTTGTATGGTGCTCGCGTGCACTGTTGGCAGTGCCATCGTGCTGGCGCAGGCGCCGCCGGCCGGTGGCCCGCCGGACCCGCAGGCGCGGATGGCTGCGCTGGCCACGCAGCTGGCGCTGACCGATGCGCAGAAGCCGCAGTTCCAGCAGATTCTCGATGAGGAGCGAAGCGGTCTGATGGCCTCGATGAAGCAGGAGCGCGAGCAGAACACCGATCTGCAGACCGCGCATCAGAACCATCAGAAGATCGAAGACGCCGCAATGGCGAAGTTGAAGCCCATCCTCAGCGAGGAGCAGTACAAGAAGTACCAGGGAATCGTCGAGGCCGAGGCCTATGCCCGCCATCACCGGGCAGCGCCTGCTTCGGCTCCTGCGCCGGGCGGCTAATTCAGTGCGCGCAGCTCGTAGCGGCCGTTTTCGCGCAGCAGGTAGCTGCCCTGCTCGTACCAGGCGCCGAGCACGATGCGCTCTACGGAGCGGCCCTCGAAGATCGCCGGGTGAACTCCCGGGCGGTGGGTATGCCCATGGATGATTCGGTTGATACCGGTGCGCCACACGGCGTTGACGGCGGCTTCGTTGACATCCATGACATAGGAGACCGTGCGCGAGGTATGCGCCTGGCTGCCGCGGCGGGCCTGATTGGCGAGCAATTCGCGGGTGGACAGGGGCAGTGCCAGGTATCGTTTCTGCCAGGACGGCTGGCGCACGGTGGTGCGCAGCTCCTGGTACGGATGATCATCCACGCACAGCGCATCCCCGTGCGTCAGCAGTACAGGTTCTGAGTCGAAGGTCGCAATCACCGGATCCGGCAGCAGGCGGCAGCCCGTGCGCGCCGCGAAGTTCTCTCCGAGCAGGAAATCGCGGTTGCCATGCAGTACGAAGCAGCCGATACCGCGATCGGTGAGGCGCCGCAGGCCCTCGCAGATCCGTGCCTTGGTCGGATCCGGATCATCATCCCCGATCCACGCCTCGAACAGGTCTCCCAGGATGTACAGCACCCGGGCCTGGAGCGCCTCTTGTGCCAGGAAAGTCAGGAAGCGCTCGTTCGCGGCAACGGACTGCCCATCCAGATGCAGGTCGGAGACGAACAGTTCGGCCACGGTGCGATTCGGTGCTTTCAGTTCGGGGAGAGGACCTCGGTGCCGGTGGGTGCCGGCGCCAGTTGGCCGGGGCCCTCCTGCTTGATGCCACCGGGCCCGACCAGTTCAATCTTCAGGACCACCACATGCGCAAGCGGCGCATCGGTCTTGAATTTGCCCTCGGCCCCCGTGGGCACGGTGCTGATCCGGTCGAGCACGTCCAGGCCATCGATGACCCTGCCGAACACGGCATACCCCCAGCGCACCGGCAGGGGATCCAGCTCGGGATTGTCCGCAAGGTTGATATAGAACTGGCAATTGCCGCTGTGCGGGGCCTCGCTGCGGGCCAGGCCGACCCAGCCACGCTTGTTCTGCAGGCCATTGCCGGACTCATTGAATATGGAATTGTGGGTCGCCTTGGCCGCCTCGTCGGCCGCCGCGAATCCGCCGCCCTGGACCAGGAAACCCGGAATGACCCGGTGGAACAGCGTCTGGGTGTACTGGCCCTCGTTGACGTACTTCAGGAACTCGGCCACGGTGATCGGCGCGCGGTCCGGATACAGCTCCACCACGACGTTGCCCATGCTGGTAATGATGCGCACCTGGGGATGGACCGCCGCGGGTTGCGGCGCCGAACTGTCGGCGGCCGCGGCGCTTTTCGGGGCGCTGCCCAGGGTGACCGCGAGGGCCGCCACCGCCAGGGCCGAAATGAGGCGTCTGCTGAGCGTCATGTATTTTTACTTCTAAAGTCCGGTGCTTGGGGGACGGATTCTAGCAATTGGACCGTGGTCACCCGACGGTGTTTCGTAGTCAGCGGTGATTTCGTCGTAAAATTCGCAACATGACCGACGCTTACGACCGGGCCGCGATCGCCCCATCGGCCCAGGCCGCCACTGTCACCCGTTTTGCGCCCAGTCCCAGCGGCAACCTGCACCTGGGAAACGCCCGGACGGCCCTGTTCAGCTTCCTGCTGGCGCGCCGCGCCGGGGGGCGCTTTGTCCTGCGTATCGAGGACACCGATGTCGCCCGCAGCAGCGAGGAGTTCTGCCGCAATCAGCAGGATGATCTGACCTGGCTGGGCCTGACCTGGGACGCAGGTCCCGGGCGGGAGGATGCGCGGGGGCCTTACCGGCAGTCGCAGCGCGTTGCCCTGTACGCCCAGCACTTTGTCACCCTCGAGCGCAGCGAGCGCGTCTACGAATGCTACTGCACGGCGCTCGAACTGGAGGTGTCCAGAAAGTCCCAGCTGGCAGCCGGCAAGCCGCCCCGGTATGCGGGGACATGCCGACACCTGACGCCCGCACAGCGGGGTGCGAAACGCGCCGCGGGGCTTGCTCCGAGTCTGCGCTTCCGGGTGCCGGCCGGGGAACGCGTCGAATTCGTGGACTTCGTGCACGGACCCCAGAGTTTCCTCAGTGATGACATTGGGGATTTCATCGTGCGCCGCGCGGATGGCTCCGCCGCCTTCTTTTTCAGCAACGCCGTCGATGATGCCGCAATGGGCATCACGCACGTGGTCCGCGGTGAGGACCATCTCACCAATTCACCGCGCCAGATCCTGATCCTGAGGGCGCTGGCTCTGCAGATTCCCAGCTACGGGCACGTCTCGCTGCTGGTGGGGGCCGACGGGGCGCCACTGTCCAAGCGGCATGGCGCGACCACGGTGCGCGAGTACCGCGCTCAAGGGTTCACCGCCGAGGCGCTTTGCAATCACCTGTTCCGCCTGGGGCATTCGAGTCCTGAGAATGGGCTGCTCGATCTCGCGGCCATGGCGCAGGCGTTCGAGCCGGCGCATCTGGGTCGGGCCAGCGCCCATTTTGATCCTTTGCAGCTGCGCGCGTGGCAGAAGGAATCCGTCAAACACATGTCCGCCGATCAGGTCGCACAGTGGCTCGCGCCGCAGCTGCCGCCGGATCTGGCGGATGCGCCGCGCGCCGCGTTCGTTGCCGCCATCAGACCCAATGTCGTGCTGCCCGAGGACGCGCGCGAGTGGCGTGAGATCGTCTTCGGCGGCATGCCGGGCATCGCCGCGGCCGAACAGGCGCTGATCGATGAGGCGGGCAACGGTTTCTTTGCCGCGGCGGTGCAGGCGGCGCAGGCGCATCCGGGCGATTTCAAGGCGCTTGCGGCGGCGACCAGCACGCTCACCGGGCGCAAGGGCAAGGCGCTGTACCAGCCGCTGCGGATCGCCCTCACCGGACTCACACATGGCCCTGAATTGGCTCCCCTTTTGCGGGCCATGCCGGACGGGCTCGCACAGGCGCGACTGGCACGGTTCGCGTAATCTAGCCAGATGATTCGCATCTTCAATTCAATGACGGGGCAGAAGGAAGACCTTCGGCCGCTGCAGCCGGGCCGCATCAGCATGTATGTGTGCGGCGACACGGTTTTTGACCTGTGCCACATGGGACATGCGCGCTCCAAGATCGCGTTCGACGTGGTGCGCCGCTACCTGACCTTCAGCGGCTATGCGGTCAACTTTGTCCGCAACATCACCGATATCGACGACAAGATCATCAAGCGGGCCGCCGAGCGCGGGGAGCCGATCGACGCCTTCACCGAGCGCTATATCGGCCTGATGCATCGCGATTACGACGCGCTGGGCATTCTGCGTCCCGACCATGAGCCGCGGGCGACCGCTCACGTGCCCGGCATGATCGATCTTGCCGCCCGCCTGATCGCCAAGGACTATGCCTACGTCGCGCCCGGTGGCGATGTGATGTTCGCGGTGCGCAAGTTCGCGCCCTACGGCGCACTCTCGGGCAAGAATGTCGACGAACTCATTGCCGGTGAGCGCGTTGCCGTGGATCCGAACAAGCGCGATCCGCTCGACTTCGTGCTGTGGAAAATGGCCAAACCCGGCGAGCCCTCCTGGCCCTCTCCCTGGGGCCCGGGCCGCCCCGGCTGGCATATCGAATGCTCGGTGATGTCCGAGGCGCTCCTCGGTACCTGCTTCGATATCCATGGCGGTGGCATGGACCTGAAATTTCCGCACCATGAGAATGAGATCGCGCAGTCCTGCGCCGCGAGCGGCGACTGCTTCGCGCGCCTGTGGATGCACAACGGCTTCCTGAACATCGACAACGAGAAGATGTCGAAGTCCTTGGGCAACTCCTTCACGATCGTTGAGGCGCTGAAGCGGGTACGGCATGCGGAGGTGATCCGCTATTTCGTGGTCTCGAGTCATTATCGGGGTCCGATCAACTACAGCCTCGAGCAACTGACGCAGGCGACCGCCGCGCTGGAACGCATCTACAGCGCGCTGCGCGAGGTCGAGCCGGTGCAGCCTGCTGCGGAGTCCCCGTACACGCAGGCATTCCGTGCCGCCATGGACGATGACTTCAACACACCGGAGGCCGTCGCCGTCCTGCAGACCATGACGCGCGATCTGAATGTGGCCAAGCGTGAGGCCCAGCCGCTGCTCGCCGGTCAGATCGCGGCCGAACTGCGGGTGCTCGCGGGGGTACTCGGCATCGCCCAGTTGCCTGCCGAGGAGTGGGCGCGCCTGCGCACGCCCCCCGTGGAAGGCGAAGAGGTACCAGCGGCCGGCCCGGACGATGCGGCGATCGATGAGCTGGTGACCCAGCGGCTCCAGGCGCGCAAGAATCGGGACTTCAAGGAAGCAGACCGGATCCGCGACCTGCTGGCGGCGCAGGGTGTGGTCCTGGAAGACCGCCCGGATGGCCGCACGGAGTGGCGCCGGGCCTGAGCGGCATCTTCCGGGGCGGCGGGGTGCCCAAATTGACGGTTACAGAGGGGCTCCGTATCATGCCGGCCCCCGCTGGCTTGGGTCTGAAGGTATAGTCCGAGAGGATCCGCGGTCGCGGTGGGGCGGGGCATGGCGCAGTCTGGTAGCGCATCTGCTTTGGGAGCAGAGGGTCGCAGGTTCAAATCCTGCTGCCCCGACCAGTGACAGTGCTGGATCCGGCACGGACGATCAGGCAGTGCAGATTTGCTGTGCGCCCGTAGCTCAGCTGGACAGAGCATCGGCCTTCTAAGCCGAGGGTCGCAGGTTCGAGTCCTGCCGGGCGCGCCATAGGCGCGAGAGCGCGCAGGACGCGGGTTTCGATGGTGGACGTAGCTCAGTTGGTAGAGCCCCGGGTTGTGATCCCGGCCGTCGTGGGTTCGAGTCCCATCGTCCACCCCAATTTGGCTTGCCCCGAAGCGGGCAAGTTCAGATAGAATCGCCGCCCCGGTTACCTGGGCGGCGAACCACCACGACGATGGTGGCGACGAGCCACCTGCAACGGGTGCTTGGCAGAAAATTTGGGCCGTTAGCTCAGCTGGTAGAGCAGTTGACTCTTAATCAATTGGTCGTAGGTTCGATCCCTACACGGCCCACCATTCAATCCTTTGCTGCGTGCTGCGCTATGCAGGCCACGCGGATCACGCTGCAGAAATTGCCGCGCCTGAATCCTGGACTACCGCACCAGCTCAGCGTCGCTGAACTCGCGATAGTTGAGGCCGAGCACGTCCATCTCCACCCCGGCAGTGACCAGCGCAATCACCGGGTGCACGTGTTGTGGAATGCCAGGCGCTATCCCGGCATCACGATCGATGAGTAGTGTCGCGAATCCGGCGAAGCGCCTGCGATTGAGTCCGCGGCACTTCGCGCGTCTGTTTCGCAGCGAGGTCGGCAGCACACCGGCGGCGTGGGTGGAAGGAGTGCGTATCAGCGCCGCCCCCAGGTGGGCGTCACGCCCGCCGATTATCGGAAGCGCTACGCGGCCAATCCCTGATCACGCACTACGGAGGAGGCGCGCCACCCGGTGGCATGTTCGGCCGCGCAACCAGGGTACACGTCGCGGCCACCGGCCCATTGGGCGTCTCAAGTTGGACAGCGTCCCCGGCTGATTTACCTGCGCAAGCGGCCTGGGCCTGCGGATTGAAGCCGCCTCTGAAGCGGCCACCGCCACCGCCGCGGCCGCCACCACCACCACCACCAGCGAGATCGCCGCTGGCGCCACCAGTGCCGCCGCCGCCACCAGCGACATCGCCGCCAGCGCCAGCGCCACCGCCGCCACCGCCGCTACCGGCGCCGCCACTGCGACCAAAGAAGAAGAGGCTGCCGAAGCCACCATTGTCGCCCACAAACTGCAGCGATTCCTGGAAGCGGATTGCGGCACCCGATCTTTCAATGGCGTTGGGCGGCAATGCCTGGCCAACGATGGTATAGAGATGTTTATTCACGAAGAAGATGGCAATGGCCGAGCGACTGCCGTCGGTGCCGTTGATGCTCAATTCGCGTCCGAACGACCGATTGACGCGCGCGCCCGTGGCTACGGTCACCTTGCCTGCCGTGCTCAAGGATCGCTCGGTCTCCCCGATCGTGCTCAGCGCGTCGGCGTTGGTGCTCGAATAATCCACGATGCTCACTGTGTAAGTGATGTGATCCTGCCGCACGATGTAGCGAGTCATTGGCAGGGAGTTGTAGTTGGCGGTCTTGACCGTGCTTTTCTCCACGACGGGGTCCGCGGGAAACTGGACGGCAAATCCGGGATCAGGATAGTTGTACGCCTTCCACTCCTGGGCAACCGCTGCGACCGGCATCAGCAGACCTGTCACCACTATCGCGACGATTCCCTTCATGCACGTCCTCCGCTGAACAGATTCGGATGCTATCAGGTGCCGGGCGGGCGTTGTCCCAGAACCTTGCCGCCCGGCAGGGTCACCGAGACGAGCTGGCCACCGTAGGAGCCGTCACGCAGTGGATGCAGCAGCACTGTGACCTTGTCGCCCGGATGCACCGCATCCGGCGTCCACCCGAAGCGCTGGAGCTGGCCTGCGCCACCCAGCTCCACCGACCATTCGCTCTGAACGCCGCGGGCGTTCGGAACCATGATCCGCAGCCAGCTGTGCGGATTGATCAGCTCGAACTCCTTGACCGTACCGGCTATCGTTTGCGTCTGGCTCCGGTCGAACATCGCGAACGAGTGGTGGGCGCCGGCGGTGGTGGCGAAGCACAGCAACGATAAAGTCAGGCAGCTGCTCCGCGAATAGCGCTTCATGGCCCAAAGTGTAGCGCACACTCCTTTGGCATTGCAGTCAGCGATCATGTCCGATGATTGCGAAATTCAGGCAGGTTCAAGTAGTTATGGCAGCGCGCGTCCATCAGATCCTTTTGAGCCTCCTGATGCTGCTGTTGTCGGCGTGCAGTGCAGCGTCATTCGGCATTGCCAATTTTCCGGCCCGCTTCGCGCACTCCGGGCGTACTGCGAATGTGCCGTTCGGCCCCGCGCCCTGGCAGCGCGCTGACGTTTATCAACCCCGGCCCACTACTGCCCTGGTACCGGTGATCGTGTTCTGGTACGGCGGGGCCTGGACCGAAGGCAACAAGGAGGAGTACCGCTTCGTCGGCGCAGCGCTGGCGAGCCTGGGCTTCGTGGCCGTGCTGCCCAACTACCGAGTGTACCCGGAGGTGAAGTTTCCGGTGTTTCTCGATGACGCCGCTGCCGCCGTCGCGTGGGTTCAATCCCACGCTGCGCAGTTTGGCGGGGATCCGCACCGCATCGTCCTCATGGGGCACTCCGCGGGTGCGCACATGGCGGCGATGCTGGCGATCAACCACGAGTATCTGCAGCGCGCCGGCGTCGACACCCGCAACATCGTGGGCCTGATCGGGTTATCCGGTCCCTACGAACTTGACCCCAACACGCCCTCACTGCATGCCATCTTCGCCGCCCCTTACACGCCGCACGACTGGCAGGTGCTTCCCTACGTGGGCGCCGATGCACCGCCGACGCTGCTGATTCATGGCGGGAGCGACCGGCTCGTGTGGGTGAGCAACACCTTGCACCTGGCTGATGCATTGCGCCAAAAAAGCGTCCCCGTGCGGGTGGTCATCTACCCGCACCGCGGACACGGGTCTACCGTGGCCGCTTTGTCATGGGTCGCGCGCTTTCGATCACCGACGCTTGCTGATATCGGTGGGTTCATGCATACCCTCAACAAGTAGGCGCGACATGCGCTACGCCGCGAGAACGAGAGTGTGCTTGACATAATTCGAGCTGCGCAAAGGCCGCGGTGATGGCGGACGGCGAGATCACAACACTGCTGCGCGAATGGCGGGACGGCAAACCCCAGGCCATCGATCGGCTGTTCGAGGCGGTGTACCCACGGCTGCGCGAGATTGCCGGTGCGCTGTTTCGTGGCGAGTCGCTCGAGCAGATGCTGCAGCCGACGGGTGTCGTCAATGAGCTGTTCCTGAAACTGGTGCAGCAACGGACGCTTCGTTTCGAGGACCGCGAACATTTCTACAGCCTCTCGGCGCGCCTCATGCGTCGTGTCCTGATCGATCATGCGCGGGCCCGCCGCAGTCAGAAGCGTGATGGCGGAACGGCCGTTCCGCTCGAGGAGCGCCTGGCGTGGATCGAGGCCGATGACGTCGACCTGCTCGATCTGGACCGCGCCCTGGATGAACTCGACGCGCTCGACTCGCGCAAATGCCACATGGCGGAGATGCGGTTTTTCCTGGGCTTCTCCGCGGAGGAAACGGCCCAGCTGCTGTGCGTGTCGAAGGCAACGGTGGACCGGGAACTGCGCTTCGTGCGCGGCTGGATGTTCGAGCGCCTGCGCCGCTCCGGTCCGTAGGGATTGCGCGGATGAAGTCGTACGAGGATTGGCAGCGACTTCAGGAACTGTTTGAACTGGCCTTGAATACGCCGGAAGCGGAACGTGCGAGCGAACTCGAGACGGCCGGTGCCGACCCGCAACTGAGGGCCCGGATCCTGCAGATGGTGCAGGGTGTCGAGCACGAGGCGTCCGTCGCCGGCGAGGCGCCTGCCTGCGATGGCAGGCGCCTGGGTGCCTGCACTCTGCTTCGGCTGATCGATACCGGCGGCATGGGTGCGGTCTATCTGGCCGAGCGGCTGATCGGCGGCGTTCCGCAGCGGGTCGCGCTCAAGGTGCTGGCGCCCCGCTTTGCCGCAGCTTCCTTCCTGGAACGCTTTCGCCGCGAGCAGCACATCCTGGCGAGCCTCGAGCACACCCACATCACGCGTCTGCTGGACGCCGGCGTGGGCCAGGATGGCGAGCCCTATCTGGTGATGGAATACGTCGAGGGCACCCACATCGACCGGTACTGTGATGCCCGCCACCTGGACGTGAGCGCGCGGATTGGACTGCTGATCGAGGTCGCCGAGGCCATCGCCTACGCCCACCGCAATCTGATCGTACACCTGGACCTGAAACCCTCGAACATCCTGGTAACGGAGGCGGGCGTCGTCAAAGTGCTCGACTTCGGCGCCTCCAAGCTGCTCGCGCCTGATCAGGGCGGGACCACCACGCTCATGGCGACGCCTGCCTACGCCGCTCCGGAACAGCTGCGTGGCGAGGTGGTGACCACGGCCTGCGACATCTACTCACTGGGCGCGGTGCTGTTCTATCTCCTGAGCGGTGGCCGCGTGGAGAGCAATTCCCTGCCCGTTGCCATCGAGAACGCCCTGCGCGAGCGGGAGCCCCAGGCGCTGGGGAGCGGGGTCGATATCGATGCCGCCATGGTGCGCGGCGTGTCACCGGCACGCCTGCGGCAGATACTGCGGGGCGATATCGGCACCATCGTCGGCAAGTGCCTGCGGCCGCGGGGGCGTGAGCGCTACACCTCGGTGGACGCGCTGCTGCAGGATCTGCGCCGCTACCTGGAAGGGCGCCCGGTGCTGGCACGGCCCCACACCGGCGCCTATCTGCTGGGCAAATACGTCCGGCGGCACCGTCTGGGCGTAACCGCCGGTGCGCTGATCCTCATGACGGTGCTGTCCACGCTGCTGTACGCCGGTTGGCGCCAGCAGCAGGCGGTTCGTGAAGGCCAGCGCGCCCTGGCAATGCAGAGTTTCGTCTATCGGCTGTTCAAGGTGGCGAATGCCAAATACACCGGCAAACCCGCAGCGACTGTGCCCGAGTTCCTGCAGCTCGGGGCGCGCCTGGTGTCGCAGTTCATCAAGGATCCCTACGATCTGCGTCGGGCGCAGCTCGGTCTGGCCGAATCGATGCTCGAGAACGATGATCTGGCGGCGGCGCGCGCGCTTTTCAACGACGTGGCGACAAGCGCACGGGTGGCGGGGGATGTCTCCGCACTGGTCGAGGCTGAGGCATTCGGCGGCAACGCCGCCTACCTGCAGGGTGATGAGCGGGAGGGGGAGCAGCGCACCGCGCGCGCGCTCGCCCTCGCGGCAGATTCAGCCGTCCCCATTGCAGTCCGGGTCTGGGCAGAGACCTTCTATGCCTGGAACCGGGACAACAATGGGTATCGCACCCAGGAGAACCTGGAGCTGCTGCAACGTGCGGCGACCCAGGCGCGCGCCAGTCATCTGCCGGCGCGCGAAGTGGCCGATGTGCTCTACAACCTGGCATCGGACGTGGAGCTGCGCGGGGATCTGGCTCGCAGTGAGGCGCTCTTGCGACAGGCCCTCGATGCCTACGGCGCGGATCCCACGACGCTGTGCGATCGCTCCAAGGTGCTCGGTGACCTTGCCTGGAATGCGCAGATGGCGGGCAATCTGGCCAAGAGCCTGCCGCTGTATCAGCAGGCTTACGCCGGTTACGCCGAGTGTTCGGGCCCGGACAGTCGCGGTGCACTGAGCGAACGGGAGTTCCTGGCCGGAGCACTGACGCGCCTTGGGCGGGGTGGCGAGGGCTATGAGCTGATGCGTAACGCCTTGCCGCTGTGGCGCAGGCTCGATGGCACGACGCCGGATTTCGCCGAACCATTGAATTTCATGACCCTCGCCGAACTTGCCACCCGCCGCTACGCGGCGGCGGAAGGCCATGCCCGCGAGATGGTCGAGGTGCAAACCGGCAAGGTCGATCCCCAGGACCGCCGCTTCGGCATGTCCCACCTTCTTTGGGCCGAGGCGCTTGTCGGTCAGGGCCGCAATGCCGACGCATTGCCGCATGCCCGCATCGCCGCGCAGCTGCTGGCGCGCAATGCCGTGTCTCCCGGGGCGCGTCAGGCGGGGCGCGACGCGCAGGAACTGCTGACGAAGATCCAGTCTGACCCGCCGCCGGCGGGCGCCACTGCCCCGTGAGTCATTTTCCGCCCATTTGACGCCTTCCTCCTTGGTACCTGCTTGGGTCATGACGGGGAAGTTGCGGTGAACAGAAGTCTTTCGATCCATCGCGCGGCGGCCGCTCTTGCGGTGTTGGCCGTGGCCGGAGGTTTTGGCGCCTTCGCGGCAACGGTCCAGGTGACCGATCCTGCGTATCAGATGACGGCCTTCACCCTTGCCGTGCCCGCCGGCTGGAAGTCGGCCGCACAGGTGACCCACAACACCAGCTGCCACGGTACGGGTGCAGGACTTGAGACGACGATGCGCAGTCCGGATGGCGCAAACACCGTAGCTTTCCTGCCCGGGGTGCGCTGGAGCTGGACTTCAAGCCCGCTGGAACGCGCGAGCCTGGCGCACGCGCATTGCGCGGCTATCGATATCGATTCGGCCGCGAGCTTTCTGCTCAACATTGCCGTGCCGAACCTGCGGCCCGGGGCCACCGTCACCGCCGTCCTGCCGCTCGACGCGCAGGGGCAGGCGTCGCTGCAGACCCAGATGCAGCGGGCCCGACAGTCCAGCGAGGCGGCGGCTGCGCGCTATCACGTGCCGCCCCCGAAGCTGACGATCGACGGCGCCCGGGTCCGGATCCGCTACCAGGACAAGGGCAAGCCGATGGAGGAGCAGATCCAGGCAGTGATCGACTGCAACGAGTCCAGCATGCCGGCGATGTACCAGTTGCCGGCCAGCACTCATCGCGGCTGCTCGGCGCGCAATGTGTACATCGTGCGCACGCCATCCGGCCACCTCGAGGATTTCCTCAAGTCCCCGGCGCTCCACCAGGCGGCACAGGGTGTGCAGATGGATCCGCAGTGGCTGCAGCAAATGACGCAGGACCAGCAGGTACAGGCGCAGCGGCTCCTCGACCAGAGCCATGCCGAGTTCCAGGAAATGCTGCGTAAGGGCGCCGCCGACCACGAGGCGCTGATGGCGCGCGGGCGGCAGTTCCAGCAGCAGGAACAGTCCCAGTTTGAGCACTCCCAGGCCCTTGATCGGGCCACTCAGAATGCAACCGACCAGGCCGCCCACCGCCAGGAACTTGATTCCCTGGGCCGCCAGGACTTTCGCAATCCGGCGACGGGACAGATCATCCAGGCCAACGCCTACTACGATCATCAATGGCTGTCCTCGGATGGCAGCACGCTCATCCAGACCGACAATCCCAATCTGGATCCGAACGGGGTGGTGTACCCGGTGTCCCAGAGCTGGACCGAGCTCGAACCGCGCTAGGGATTCAAGGCGATGTCGGCAGCGTTTGCCCTGCTCAGCTGCTTCGGTGTCTGGCAGGCCCTGCGGCACAATCCGCTGTACTCGTCCCGATCTGCCCTGTGGCTCGTGGCGAAGATCGCGCTGGTGCTTGGTGCGGCGGCGGCCGTGGTGGTCCTGACGGTGATGCTGACGGCCGACCGGTCGGAACCCGTGCAGGTGGGGGCGCTGCTGCTGAGCATCGTGATCTGTACGCTGGGACTGGTGTTCGGTATCAGCGCCGTGTCGACCCCGCGGATCGCCCGCCTGCAGACGCAGCTGCCGTCCTCCGTGCCGGTCGTGCAGCTGCACCGCAGCCGCGTGACGCACTGGCTGCGGGTTGCCCTGGTCTACTTTGCAGCATGCGGCGTGCTTGCCCTCGCACCCGATCCGGTGCGCTCCTTTGCCCTGGTGCTGGCCGGCATGGGCGGGCTGCTCAGTGCCGTGATGTTGCCCGTGGGCTACGTGATGGCGCGGCGCATGGACCGTGCCGTGACGGTACTGGAGCTGGATCCCTGGCTGCACTGGCGGTATCCGGCCGAGGTCCGCAACGTGTGGTGCAAGGCACAGGTGGAGCGCCTGAAGCTCAAGCCGCCGACCTTCATCCTGCGGCGCGACTGGCTGCGACTGCTCGGCCTATGCGCCGTACTGGTCATTCCCTCGCTCGTGCTGATGCCCGGAACCTTTCTGGCGCGGGCGGGCTGGGGGTTCTTCTGCTGCGTTCTGCTCGGCCTGTTCATTGAACTCGCGGCCGCCGATGAACGTCGCGCACCGGCCAGACTGGCGAGTCGCCTGAAGGCCGCCGCAGCGGATGCTTGGTTCGGTCACGATGGGCTGGTGTGTGACGGGCACTTCTACACCTGGATCGATACCAGCGTTTATCTGCAGTCCGCGCGCATCGACTGGCGGCCGCCGCGCAGCGTGTGCTTCGAATTCACCAACATCGGCACCGGCGCCTACGGCAGTCCCGCGACGACCACGGTCAGCCAGAACGTGCTGATTCCACCGGCCGCCGGCAGCGAGGATCTGCCGCTTCTGCAGGCGCATTTACGCACCCGCTGTCCCGACGCCGAAATCAAACTGGCGTAGATTGCAAGACCGGCCCGCGATTGCTCATACTGCCGGCGCGACGGACTGGGGGAAATTATCAAGTGACTGCTCGTTTCAGCGGCAAGAACGTCGTCATCATCGGCGGCAACAGTGGCATCGGACGCAGCGCTGCGCTCGCGTTCGCACAGGAGGGGGCCAAGGTCGTGATCACCGGCCGCGCCCCACAGACCCTGGAAAGCGCAGCGCAGGAGATTGGTCACGGTGCGGTCGCGATCCGCTCGGATATCGGCGATGTGGCTCAGACCAGCCAACTGTTCGCACAGCTCGCCTCCCAACTCGACAAGATCGATGTGCTGTTCGTGAATGCCGGCATCGGTGCCTTCCAACCCATCGAGAAGGTGACGGAGGAGGACTGGGACACGATCCACGACATCAATCTCAAGGGCGTCTTCTTCTGCGTACAAAAGGCCCTGCCGTTGCTGCGCAAGGGGTCGGCCATCGTCCTGACCGGCTCGATCGGTGCCCTGAAGGGCATTCCGACAGGGTCCGTCTACGCCGCCAGCAAGGCGGGCCTGCGGGCGCTGGGGCGTTGCTTCGCCGCCGAGCTGGTGACCCGCGGTATCCGCGTGAACGTAGTCAGCCCCGGCCCCACCGAGACACCCATCATCGGACGCACGGCCGGCCTGCCGCCACAGGCCATCCCGGCCATCCGCGAGCAGATGATCCGCAACACCCCGATGCATCGCATGGGCACGCCCGAGGAAGTCGCGGCCGCCGTGCTGTTCCTGGCCAGTGCTGACTCAGCTTTCGTCACCGGAATTGATTTCCTGGTCGACGGTGGCGCGGCGAGCTTCTGACGCGCCAGGTTCCCATTCAGGAGATACGCCATGTCCAAAGCCAACAAGCCCGGCCTCGAAGACCGGGTCGCCATCCAGGACCTCATCGCCAAGTACTGCTGGGCGCTGGACACAGGGGATGTCGAAAGCCTCGTCGAGTGCTTCACGCCGGATGCGGTGCTGATCGAGGAGGTGTTCGAGGATCCGGATGTCTGGAAGGGTCACGACGGCATCCGCGAACTCATCGAGCACTACAGCAATTCCGCCGGCTTTCCGGGCCGCCAGCACCATGTGACCCAGACGCAGGTCGAAGGCGATGGGCAGCGCTGCCAGGTGCGCTCGTTTGCCTTCGTCACCGAGTGCCGCGGGGAGCCGCCCTACAGCATCCGCTTCACCGGCTACTATGAGGATTCGGTGGTGAAGGTGGGCGGGGACTGGTTGTTCCGCGAACGCATCATCCGGCTCTGGGACGGGCCGGTCCTGGCGCGTTTCCCCGGCCGCGGCGAGCGCATTGCGCGCAAGCGGCCGCCGGAACTCATCATCAAGCGCAAATCAAAGGGTGCCTGAGCATGACTGATGCGACGCCGCCGGCTGGGGCCGGACCCGCCCCGAAACTCGAGTTTGCGTTCGAGATCCGCCTGCGCTTCACGCGCGTGCAGATGATCCCGGGCATGCCCAGCGGGGCGATGCGCGGTGCGGTCTACGTCGACAGCGGCGAGATCCGCGGCCCGCGGTTGAACGGCAAGGCCGTGCCCAACAGCGGAGGCGACTACGCCCTGTTCCGGCCTGATGATGTGGTGTCCTTCGATGCCCGCTACATGCTGGAGGCCGATGACGGGACCCTGATCCTGATGCAGAACCGGGGCCACCTGTGGGGGCGCAATCCAGACACCATGCAGAAGCTGCGCGACATGGCCTTCAAAGGCGGGCCGATCGTGGACCCTTCCGAGTACTATCTGCGCTCCACGCCTTCCTTTGAAGTGGCCGCAGGCAAGCACGAGTGGCTGATGCGCC
>Ga0302311_10001481_pt1 | contig 27777 bp, 27 predicted proteins | sample III_Palsa_N1_3_FD_200449 | JGI IMG/M metagenome (GOLD analysis project Ga0302311, IMG submission 200449) | Peat permafrost microbial communities from Stordalen Mire near Abisko, Sweden - III_Palsa_N1_3 | ecosystem: Environmental > Terrestrial > Soil > Palsa > Peat permafrost | place: Sweden... | reverse complement strand
TGCGGCAGGAGGGCACCATGGTCGAAGGCACCGTCACCCTGGGCGGCCCGGATGCGCAGGCGCTGCGCGTGAATGCCGCCACCGGCGCGCTGCTGGATCCGCCGCCCCCTTCGACCGCCGGCACCTGGCACATTATTCTGAAGAGTTGGCATCGCGGCAACGTCTTCGGACTGCCAGGCATTCTGATCAATCTTGTCACCGGCAGTCTGCTTGCGTTGCTCAGCGTCACCGGGACGGTGCTGTACTTCCTTATGCTCGGCCGCCGCCGCGCGCTCGGGCGGCCGGAAGCCTTCTGGTCATGATGCCCCTGCTGCGCCGTATCCACCGCTGGGTGACCACGCTGGCGGTGATCCTGCTCGCCTACGTATCGGTCACCGGCTTTCTGCTCGGGCTCGATTCGGTAAAAATCTGGTATGACGGCGGCTACCCGGGCGCGCCGAAACCCACCCGCCGTGCTCCCGGTCCCCCTGGCGGACTGGTCACGCCGCTCGACGACCCGGCCCATGCCAGGGCGCTGTTGGCACAGGTTTTGGCTGCCGCCGGGCAGGATGCGCTCACAACCATCAGCCTGCGCGCCCTGCCGGGGCAGGTGGTGGGCGTGACAACCGATGTCCATGGGATCACCCATGCCTATGACACCGCCTCCGGCGCTCCCGCCGACCCGGCCCTCGGCGCCGACGTGCCGCCGCTGCTCAACGCCAACATGACGCGCCATCAGCTGCTTAAGGATCTGCACAACGGCAACATCCTTGGTCTAACCGGCCGAGGCTTCGATATCTTGACCGGGCTCGCGCTGCTCACGGTCTGCCTGTCCGGCCTCGGCATGTATGCTCAGATTTATTGGTCACGGCTCAAACTGGGACGACCCTCTCCATTCTGGCGTTAACTCGTGTTGCGCGTCCGAGCGAGACTTCGGCGCCGGGGTTCACTTGCCGACCGACCGGGAAGGACGTAAATCGTGCCAAGTCCATTCGCGAGGGAAACCATGGCTGGTCGTTTTGAGAATAAGATCGCGGTCGTCACCGGAGGCAGCAGCGGTATCGGGCTCGCCACCGCCAAGGCCTTCGCGGCCGAGGGCGCCACCGTGGTCATCGCCGGCCGAGGGGCTGCCGCGCTCGCCGATGCCGCCGCTGCGATCTCCCAGGAAAGCGGCGGCGAGGTCGCCAGCTATCAGCTCGACGTCTCCAGCCTGGCGTCGATCCAGGAGGTGTTCGCCGCCATCACGGCACGCTTCGGCGTGATCGACGCGCTGTTCGTGAACGCGGGGGCGAGCTCGATGATCCCGATCGAGCGGGTGACCGAGGCCGATTGGGATAAGATCCATTCGACCAACCTCAAGGGCGTGTTCTTCACCATCCAGGCCGCGTTGACAGCGCTGAAGCCGGGGTCGGCGGTGGTGATCAATGCTTCGGTGGCGCCGCACGCGCCGATCCCAGGGTGCTCGATCTACGCCGCCAGCAAGGCGGGTGCGACCACGCTCGGCCGCACGCTTGCGGTCGAGCTGGCGCCGCGCGGCATCCGCGTGAACGTGGTGAGCCCCGGCCCGACCGATACCCCGCTCGCGGGTCGCACCATCGGCGTGCCGGCTGAAGCGGTGCCGCATGTGCGCGAAATGATGGCGAAGACCCCGCTCGGTCGCGCCGGCCATCCCGGCGAAATCGCCGAGGCGGTGCTGTTCCTCGCCAGCTCCGGCTATACCACCGGGACCGAACTGATCGTCGACGGCGGGATCTCGGCGGCATAGCGCGTGCGGTCTGGCGCGTGAACTGCTAAACTGCGGATAACAAACCCCGTCCTCGGGTCGCGCTGATCCCTCCTGCGCTGGAGTGCCGGATTGATGCCGCAAAACGACGAATCCTGGCCACGGGATGCCCTGCCGCGCGGGGCGGATCTGCACGGCTACGAGATCGAGACCATCCTCGGCCGCGGCGGCTTCGGGATCACCTACCGCGCCCGCGACAAGCTCGACCAGGTGTTCGCGGTCAAGGAGTGCTTCCCCAAGCAATTCGCGGTGCGCCAGGGGCTCGAGGTGCTGCCGACCGATACCGGCGACGCCGATGTACTGCAGGAGTGCCTCGAACGCTTCCTGCGCGAGGCCAAGGCGCTGATCCGGCTGTCGCGGCTGGGCGCCGCCGGCGACGGGGTGGTCAAGGTCGCGACCTTTTTTGAGGCCCACGGCACCGCCTACATCGTGATGGAGTATCTTGCCGGGCAGAGCCTGGAGGGGCTGCTCAAGGCGAACCCGTCCGGCATTCCGGCCGAACGTCTGGCCGACATTATGCGCCGGCTGCTGCACGCGCTCGGCTGCGTTCACGACGCCGGGCTGCTCCACCGCGACGTCAAGCCGTCGAACATCTCGCTCCGCGAGGATGGCAGGCCGGTGCTGATCGATTTCGGCGCGACCCGAGGGGCGACCGCCAACCACACCGTTACCTACACCAAGATCTTTTCCGAGAGCTATTCGCCGATCGAGCAATTCTCCGGCGGCGAGCAGGGGCCGTGCTCGGATATCTACGCGCTTGGGATGACCTGCTATCGCGCGATCGGCGGTACCGCGATCGACGCCTTCACCCGGCAGCAGGCGCTGCTGCGCGGCAAGCCCGACCCGCTGCCGGCCGCCGGCAAGATCGGCGCGGGACGCTATCCGGCGGCGCTGCTGGCCGCGATCGACGCCGCACTCGCGGTGTCGCCAGCCGATCGTCCGCAATCGGTGGGCGAACTGCTGGCGTTGCTCGACGGCGATGAGGAGCAGGCGACGGTGGTGATCCGCGCGCCCACGGCAATGCCGGCCGCCGCCGATGCGCGCTTTTCCGAAGTTTTGCCCGCGGTGGTGCCGCCAGCCCGGCCCGAACTTCACACCATCGCCCAGCTAAGCGCGCCCAACCCGGGTTCGCGGCGCAGGCTGTTGGCGGCCGGCGCGGTCGTGTTCCTGGTTGCGCTCGGCGGAGTGGCGGCACTGGTAATGCGACAGCATCAGGTCGCGGTCCAGCAGGCGGGGGCCGCAGCTGCGCAAAAGGCGGCGGCGGCGCAAGCCGCGGCAGCGCAGCTGGCGGCGGCGCAAAAGACCGCGGCGGATAAGGCCTCGGCCGATCAGGCGCTCGCCGCGGCGGCCCAGAAAGCGGCGGCGGAAGCGGCGGCGGCGGAGGCTCCCGAGGAGGCCACCGCCGGGCTTTCGCACGAGATGGCACGGGGGAACGTTGCTTACCGCCACGGCAGATATCTAGAAGCGATGACCTGGTACCAACGCGCCGCGGCTAGCGGTGACGCCAAAGCGCAGGAAAAGATCGGGTTCCTCTACGCGCACGGGCTGGGCGTGGCGCCGGATTATGCCCAGGCGATGAAATGGTACCAAATGTCGGCCGCGCAGGCGGATCCGGTCGCGCTGAACAACATCGGCATTCTGTACGCGAGAGGACTGGGCGTGACCAAGGACTGCGCGACGGCACATGCGTGGTTCGAGAAGGCGGCGGCAGTCGGCAGCGCAGCCGCACGCGATTGGCTGCGGCCGAACAGCGATTGTTCGTGGCAGAGCTGAGGCGGGATTGCGTGTGACCGGCACCTGATACCAGCGGCCCTATCTCTTGACCGCTGGTATCGCGCGCGGGTTGGCGGGCGGCGCGCGCAAAACAAAGACTCATACCAGCCGCCCAAATCGCTGGTCACGAGTCAAAATTTTGGGCAGCTGGTATGATATTCGATATTCCGTTAGAATGCCCCCGCGCTGCGATATGCCCCTCCCCATTGACGATACCACCGCCCAACGACTCCGCGATCGTTTTGCCAACCTGCGGAACAGACATCCGCTGCCGCCGCCGACAGACGAGACCGCCGATAAGACGTTCGTCGACGATCTGTCAGGCGACGGGAAACTCGAGAAGGAAGAATAGTCTTCTTTTTGTGAACAAAAAGAAGCAAAAAAACTTGGTCAATTCTTATCGAACAAAAGTTTTTGCTTCTTTTTTTCAAAAAAGAAGTGCTTTCTTCTCTCTAAATACTATCCGCCGCCACCGCTCGCCATTCCTTCGCTGCTCGCGCAATCGCCAGAAACTCGCTCGCGACCAGGCTGGCGCCGCCGACCAGGGCGCCGTTGACGTTCGGAATCGCGAGCAGCCGGGCCGCGTTGTCGGGTTTTACCGAGCCGCCGTAGAGCAGCGGGCGATCGTTCCCGGCGTCGCCATACCGCGCCACCAGCTTCCCGCGGATGAATTCATGGATGTTCGCGACGTACTGCGGCGACGGCACCAGCCCGGTACCGATCGCCCAGATCGGCTCATACGAAATGACGCCGGTGAACTGATCGGGCAAGCCCTCGTCGAGCCTGGTCGCCACCACCCGCTGCGCATCCCCGGCGCGGTGCTCGGCTTCGGTCTCGCCCATGCAGATCAGTGGGATCAACCCCGCGCGCATCGCCGCCGCGGCCTTCGCGCGGACGTCGGCATCGGTCTCGAAATGATACTCCCGGCGTTCCGAGTGACCGAGGATGACGTAGCGTGCTCCGGCGTCCACCAGCATCGGCGCCGCGACATCGCCGGTATAGGCGCCACTGTCCTTCTGATGGCAATCCTGACCGCCGAGCGCGATGTCGGTGCCCTCGAGCGCGCGCGAAAGCGGATAGATCAGCGGGAACGGCGGGCAAAGCACCAGATCGCAATTGAGCGAAGCCCGCGCCGCGGCAAGGTCGTTCGCCAGCTTGACGCCGACGTCGCGCGTCAGGTTCATCTTCCAATTGCCGACGATCAGCTGACGCACAAGCGCAAACCCCAAAGTTCTCAACTAGTGAGCCGGTTCGCCGGATGCAACCGGCGCCAAGTCTATTGTGCGGCAAGCGCTTTCGGCAGCGCGTCGATCGCGCTCCGGACCAGACCGGTCGCCGCCGCCGGCGGCAGCCCGTCGCGGATGATGGTCTCCGCGGCGTGGGTGGCGATCGCCGCGGCCTGATTGCGGACGTCGGTGACCGCGGCCTTTTCCGCGGCGGAGATACGGTCGAGCGCCATTTTCTCGCGCCGCTTGGCGTTGGCCGCGGCCTCGATCCGCGCATCCTCGGTCAGGCGCGCGGCCTCCGTGCGTGCCGAGGCGAGCAGTTCGGCGGACTCTTTCAGCGCGGCGTCGCGCCGCACGCTTGCTTCCAGCAGCATCGCCTCGGCCTCGGCGCGAAGTGCCGACGCCTCGTCGAGTTCGGCGCGGATGATCTCGCCGCGCTGATCCAGCGTGCGGGTGGCGAAACCCCAGATCGCGCGGCCGGCGAGCGCGAAGAAGGTAAGAATGGCAAGTGCCACCCAAACTTTCGGCTCGGAGAAGAACGCCTGAAAATCCATCCTCGTCCCTCCGGTCAGGCGTGAGCCGACGCGGCGCCGCCGGCATTCGCGATCGCCTGATCAACCGCGCGGTCGAGCAAAGCGACGTCGGCGGCGACCCCGGTCAGACGGCCGACGATAGTGGCGGCGGTCTCGCTCGCGATGCCACGCAGCGCGCCGACCGCCTGCGCCCTGGCGGCTTCGATCTGGCGCTCGGCGGCGGCGAGCCGCGCGTCCAGATCGGCGTTGGCGGCACGCGCCTGGTTATTGGCTTCCGCCCGCGCCAGCGCGATCGCCTCGGCAATCGCGCCCTGGGCTTCGGCGTGGGCCCGCTTGGTGGCGTCGAGAAGTTCGGCCACCGCCTGGTCGGCGCGCGCCTTGGACTCGCGCGCCACCGCAAGATCGGCGGCGATGCGCGCGCCCCGCGCCTCGATCACGTCGGCCACCTGGGGCAGTGCCCAGCGCGACAGCGCGAGATAGAGGGCGAGGAAGATCAGCGCCATCCAGGCGACCTGGTAGAGGGTCAGCGGGTTGGCGAAATCTATCTGCGGCATCGTCCAAGTCTCACTTCAGGACGAGCATGATCAGGAAGGCCATCACCAGAGCGTAGAGCGCCACCGCTTCGACCAGGGCGAAACCGATGAAGGCGCGCTGCACCAGCACTTTTTCCATCGAGGGGTTGCGCGCGATGCCCGCCAGCAGCGAGGCGAAGATGCTGCCGATACCGCTGCCTACGCCGGCGAGCGAAACCACCGCGAGACCCATGCCCACAGCCTTCAAGCCCACGTCACTAATCATCAGAGTCAGTCCCTTTTGTTCAAGTTGTGCGGTTGTCAGCCGCGATTTTCAGTGCAGATGCACCGCATCGTGCAGATAGACGCAGGTGAGTGCGGCGAAGATATAGGCTTGCAGGAAGGCGATGGCGAATTCGAACCCGATCATCACCACGTTGATCCCCATCGGGAAAATCGCGGCGACCGCGCCGATCGCGCCGGCGCTGCCAAGTAAGATCACGAAATAGGCGAACACGTCGACCATCACGTGCCCCGCCATCATATTGGCGAACAGCCGGATCGACAGGCTGAGCGGGCGCGACAGGTACGAAATGATCTCGATCACCACCATCAGTGGTGCCAGCACCCAGGGGGTGCCCTCGGGCAGGAAGTAGCTGAAGAAATGCAGCCCATGGATGTAGATCGCCGCGATGGTGGCGAGCGCGAACACGGTGATCGCGAGTCCGAAGGTGACGGCGATGTGCGAGGTGAAGGTGTAGCCGATGAACGGCAGCAGCCCGAGGACGTTGCCGAACAGAATGAAGAAGAACAGCGTGAAGACAAACGGGAAAAAGCGCTTGCCCTCGGGTCCGATCGATTCCACCGCGAGCGACATCACGCCTTGATAGCTGATTTCAGCCAAGGCCTGCAGCCGACCCGGCACTACCGCTTTGGGCGCCATGCCCAGCCGCAGCAGCCCCAGCACCAGCAAGCTTGCGACGATCATCATCAGGTTGGCTTGGCTGAAATGGAATTGCTCGCCGAAGTTACCGAACACCGGTATCAGCTTGAACTGCTCCATCGGGTCCAGAGTTGCCACGTGCGTGCCTTCTGCTCTCGCGGGCCGAGGCCCATTGGTTGTTTGGGGCCGAAGCCCGTAGTTCTACTTTCCCGGCGGGCGCTGGCTCGGCGGCGAGATCAGTCGCCAGACGTTCAGCATTCCCGCGGCAGCGCCCAGCACGAAGAAGACCAGGAGGAAGATCGGCGTCGTATGCAACCACCGGTCCAGCGCGTAACCGATGATGCCACCCACGACCAAGGCGGCGGCCAGTTCCACACCGATGCGGGCGCCCAGGTTCCAGGCGCTTGAAACTTCTTCGCCCGTCGGCGTCGCCGCCGGCTCAGCCAATCCCTGTCGCTCGCGGGCCTGGTTCAGCCTTTGGTCGAAGCTGCCTTCGTCCCGCTCGTCGTTCATCCTCGCTCTCCGTCGTGCCGGAAGCGCGCGGTAGCTAACTTTTGTGCCCTATAGTGTCAAGCAGCGCTCCAGGCGAAGTGCACCAATTGATAAAAGTTTTTTGGTTCTCTTTTTCAAAAAAGAACACTTAAGGCGTTCTTTTTGTGACCAAAAGGAAGCAAAAAAACTTTGTCAATCGGGGCCCGAGGTTACTCGGCGGCTTCTTCCTCGGGCTCCTCTTCGTCAAGGAAGAATTGATCGGCTTCGTCGTCGTAGCCGAACAATTCGGCGTAGCGGCCCCAGTTGATCGCGGTCTTCAAGGTGGCGTCGGCGTAGCTTGGCGACATGTGATCTTCCAACTCGTCGAGGAAGCGCACCGCGGAAGCGCGGTGATTCCAGCGCTCGTCCAGAACTTTGCGAATCTCCGCGATCAGCGGCACGTTGGCGCGCAACGCGTCGGCGAACTGCTGCTTGCGGCGATCGAGATCGGCATGGGCATAGTCGCGCCCGGCCTGGGTCAGGCGGATGTCGCCTTCCTCCACCTCGGCGAACTTGAGCAATTGCAGCGCTTCGCTGATCGGGAAAAGATCGTCGAGCTCGAGTTGCAGTGACGCGGCCAAGGGGGGCAGATCGGCGCGGCCTTCATAGGGCGGTGCGGCCAGGGTTTCGAGCAGGCCCGAGAGCAGATTGGTGGAAACCGGCTGCAGCGCGGTGCCGAAGGCCACGGTCGGCGCGGCGCGGTGCACGGGCGCGCGGCGGGTCATCAGCGCGTAGATATCATCGACCAGCTGGCGGAACGGCGGATCGAGCCGGTTGCGGGGGTGGGTGAACGGCACCCGCAGTTCACTCGCGACCCGGCCGGGATTGGATGAGAACACCAGGATGCGATCGCACATCAGCACCGCCTCCTCGATATTGTGGGTGACCATCAGGATCGATTTGATCGGCAGCTTGCGCTCCATCCAGAGGTCGATCAGGTCGGTGCGGAGCGTCTCCGCGGTAAGCACGTCGAGCGCGCTGAAGGGCTCGTCCATCAGCAGCAGGTCAGGATGCACCACCAGCGCGCGGGCGAGCCCGACGCGTTGGCGCATGCCGCCCGAAAGCTCCTTGGGATAGGCGCTTTCGTAGCCGCCGAGACCGATCAGCGCGATCGCGGCATCGGCGCGCTCGGCGCGTTCGTCCTTCGGCACCGACAGCGCCTCGAGTCCGAGCTCGACGTTTTCCTGCACCGTAAGCCAGGGAAACAGCGCGAAGCTTTGGAACACCATGGCGATCCCGTCGGCCGGCCCCGTCAGTTTCTGGTTGCGCCAGATCACGTCGCCGCTGGTCGGACGCAGCAGGCCGCAGACGATGCGCAGCAAAGTTGACTTGCCCGAACCCGACCGCCCGAGCAGGCCGACGATTTCGCCTTCGCGCAACGTGAGATCGACGTTGTCGAGCACGACCAGTTCGTTGCCGGCGTCCATTCGCCACGCCTGTCGTGCCTTATGAACTTCGAGCAGCACGTCGGTCGCGCCAGCGACGGAGGGGAGGCTGATGTCGGGCATGGTTGCTACCGAATATTGACAAAGTTTTTTTGCTTCTTTTTGTTCACAAAAAGAAGATTCTTCCTACCCCTTACCCGACTCGCTTTTTTCGCCGTCATTCTTCCGCTCAAAACGAAAGACGCCGGGTAGAATAGGCAGCAAGCCGGCGCCAGAGCAGGCGATTGATCACTACCACGAACATCGACATCACCGCGACCCCCAGGACGACGCGGGGCGTGTCGCCGCTAAGCGTGGCTTGTTCGATGTAAGTGCCGAGCCCGTGCGCCATCAGTGTGGTGCCGTGCCAGCTCACCAGTTCCGCCACGATCGAAGCGTTCCAGGCCCCGCCTGAGGCGGTGAGCGCGCCGGTGACGAAATACGGGAAGATCCCGGGCAGGATCACCCGCCGCCACCACAGCCAGCCCTTGAGCCGAAAATTCTTGGAGACTTCGAGCAGGTCGCCGGGAAAAGCGGTCGCGCCCGCGATCACATTGAACAGAATATACCACTGGGTGCCCAGGATCATCAGCGGCGTCAGCCAGATGTCGGGCATCAACCGGAAGTGGACGATCCCAAGCACGAACACCGGAAAGAACAAATTCGCCGGGAAGGCGGCGAGAAACTGCGCCAGCGGCTGGATCCGCTTGGCCCAGACCGGACGCAAGCCGAGCCAGACCCCCACCGGCACCCAGAGCAGCGAGGCGAGCACGATCAAGACCATCACCCGGGCCAGCGTGATGCAACCGAGCAGCACCGCGACCAGCAGATCGCTCCAGCGCAGCGTGACCGATACGTAGGTGAAGATCAGATCGACCGCCCAAACCACCACGATCGCCAAAGTCGCGCCGAAGATGCCATCTGCCACCCGCTCGGACAGGGCAAGTTTGGGCAGCCGCACGGAGATTTTCAGGCGGCGGCTGCCGAACCACGCGAATACCGCGGCGAGTTGATCGATCGCCCATGAAATCAACGCGGTCCGGCGGAACAGCTTCAGCATCCAGGGGTCTTCTTCCTCGACCCGTGCCGTGGTCTCGAAGCGGAATTTGGCCGACCAGGCGACCAGTGGGCGGAACAGCAGCTGATCGTAGGCCAGGATCACCACGAGCATCGCCAGGATGGCATAAAATACCGCGGCGATGTCGCCCTTTTGCTGGGCCACCGCGATGTAGGAGCCGACCCCCGGCAGCGTCCACGAGGTGTTGCCAACCGATACCGCCTCCGACGCGACCACGAAAAACCAGCCGCCCGACATCGACATCATGGTGTTCCACACCAAGCCCGGCATCGCGAACGGGACCTCGAGCTTCCAGAACCGCTGCCACGGGGAGAGCCGGAAACTATCGCACGCCTCGGCAAGGTCGCGCGGCAGGGTGGTGAGCGACTGATGAAAACTGAAGGCCATGTTCCAGGCCTGGCTGGTGAAGATCACGAAGATCGAAGCGAGCTCCGCGCCCAGCACCTTGCCGGGGAACATCCCCATGAACACCGTCACGGTGAAGGTGAGGAAGCCCAGGATCGGCACGGACTGCAGGATATCGAGCGCGGGGATCATCACCAGTCCGGCGCGGCGGCTCTTGGCTGCGATCGGCGCATAGGTGAAAGTGAACAGCAGCGAAGCGAACAGCGCCGCGAACATCCTGAGCGTGGTGCGCAGCGCATAGTAGGGCAGCCATGCCGGGTCGAGGTGGATCGCGGTCGATTGGCTGGCGGCGAGCGGCAGGAGCGTGCTGCGAGCGGCTCCGCCGAAGGCGGCGAACAGTCCGAACAACGCGAGCAGCGCGATCATATCAAATAGATTGGGCAGGCGGCGGCCGTGCGCCGCGGCGGGAAAATTCGCGCCAGTCATCCTGCCTCCCGCTCCGCTGGGGTTGAGGAACGCCCCTTACACTGCGGCCCGCGGCCTGTCACCCGGCTGATGGATGGCAGTTATGTGACAGCTGCCCGGAGCCGGCGCCGCACGGTTCTTGGCGCGCGGAGTTGGACGATCGCACCACCATCCGCATTGCAGCGAACCCGATCGTGAGGCAAAGTCCGCGCGGGCTACGGTGCCGCCAAAGACGGCCACTTGCATCAAACTGGGGGACATAATGAAACTTGCCACCTTTCACGCAGGCGGCGCCGATCGCATCGCGATCGTCCACGGCGGCGATACCAAGTTGTTCGACCTCGCTGCCGCAGCCAAGGCCGAAGGGATCGATCCGCCGCAATTCCGCTCGATGCTCGACCTGATCGACAGCGGCGAAGGTGGACTCTATTCCGCCAGCCGGCTGTTCGAACGCCTCGGTGACGAACCAACCTTCAGTCATGCGCTTACCGACATCAAGCTGCGCAGCCCGGTGCCGGTGCCCCGGCAACTGCGTGGCTTTACCAGCTTTCCGGGACATCTTGCCGGCGCGCCGGCGGGTGTGCGGCGGCTGGGAGCGCGGCTGCGCGGCGAGCCGCTGCCGGAGATGGGCAAGAACGCGATTCCGCAAGTCAATCTCGACCGGCCGATCTATTTCAAGACCAACCGCTATAGCGTGGTCGGCACCGACGAGGTGATCAGATGGCCGCGCTTCTCGGAATATATGGATGTCGAACTCGAGTGCGGCTTCTTCCTGTCGAAGTCGGGGGTCGATATCCCGGTGAGCAAGGCCGATGACTACATCTTCGGCTACAGCGTGTTCGGCGACTACAGCGCCCGCGACGAGCAGGTGCGCGAGATGGCGGGGCACCTCGGGCCCGCCAAGGGCAAGGATTTCGATACCGGCAATGCGATCGGTCCCTGGATCGTGACCAAGGACGAGCTGCCCGACATCATGACCCGGCGGATGACTGCGGTGATCAACGGCAAAATCTGGGCCGACAGCGACATGTCGGACGGCGTGTTCAGCTTCGCCGAGATGATCTCGTTCGTTTCGAACGAGGAAACTCTTTTTGCCGGCGAGTTCATCTCTGCCGGCACAGTAACCGGCGGATCGGGCTTGGAGCGCGACATCTATTTGTCGGATGGCGACGACATCTCGCTCACCATCGACGGTGTCGGCACGCTGCACAATTTGCTCTCGAAGGTGCACCGGGAATCGACCTGGCTTGACTTTGCCCGGCCCCGCACCGAACTGCAGGATCAATCGCCGGTCTAACGCGCGCCGGTCTAATGCGCGCCGGTCTAACGCGCACCGGTCTAACGCGCACCGGTCTAACGCGCGCCCGTCTAACGCGGCACTTTATGGAATGGAAAAACTTACTATGAGCCAAGTCATCATCATCGCCAGTTTCAAGCCCAAGGAAGGCCAGGAGGCCGCGGTCCATCAGGTGCTCAGCGTCATGGTCACCAACACCCGCGCCGAGCCCGGCAACCTGGTCTATAACCTCTACCGCGACAAGGACGGCACCGGCTTCACCCTGTTCGAGTCCTACACCGACCAGGATGCGGTCGATCTGCATCGCGCTGCGGACTATTTCAAGAATTACCGCGCCACCATCATGGATCTGCTCGCCGAGCCGATCGCGGTGAAGTCGTTGGTCGGCGTCGATGTGGTTGGAGGGTAGTATCCATGAGCGGCACCGAAACCCGGCGCAAGTTCCAGAGCGTCAATCCCGCCACCGGCGAGGTCTTCGCCAGCTTCCTGGGTTTGACCGATGCCGAACTCGACCAGAAGCTTGAGACCGCGCAGCAGACCTTCCATGTCTGGCGCAAGTGGCCGATCGCCGAACGTGCCAAGGTGCTGGTGCGCCTCGGCGATCTGCTCGAGTCCGGCGCGCACGATCTCGCCACCGTGATGACCGGCGAGATGGGCAAGACCTTTGCCCAGGCGCGCGGCGAGGTGCTGAAGAGCGCGATGACCTGCCGTTATTACGCCGAGCACGCGGCTGGGTTCCTCGCCGACGAGCCGTTCGCGATGCCAAACGGCAAGGCCTGGATCCGCTATCTGCCGCTGGGACCGGTGCTCGCGGTGATGCCGTGGAACTTCCCGATCTGGCAGGTGGTGCGTTTCCTCGCCCCCGCGCTTGCCGCCGGCAACGTCGGTCTGCTCAAGCATGCTTCCAGCGTGCCGCAATGCGCGATCGCGCTGGAAAGACTCGTGCTCGACGCCGGGGCGCCCGAGGGCGTGTTCCAGAACCTCTTCATCGAATCCCGTCTGGTCGAGCGCGTCATTCTCGACCGCCGCGTGGTGGCGGTGACCCTTACCGGTTCCGAGAGTGCGGGTATTTCGGTCGCCACCGCGGCAGGCAAGGCGTTGAAGCCCGCGGTACTCGAACTCGGCGGGTCCGATCCGTTCATCGTCATGCCGAGCGCGGACATCGAATACGCCGCGCGCATGGCGGTGACCGCCCGGATGACCAACAACGGCCAATCCTGCGTCTGCGCCAAGCGCTTCATCGCGCACGAGAGCATCTACGAGCGGTTCCAGGAGCTGTTCCTCGCGGGTGTCGCCGCGCTGAAAGTCGGCGATCCGATGGATGCTGCGACCGATGTGGGGCCGGTCAGCAGTGCCACCGCACGCGCCGACCTGCACAAGCAGGTGGAGGACGCGATCGCTTCGGGGGCGAAGCTGCTCGCCGGCGGGGCGATCCCGGCAGGACCGGGGTTCTACTATCCGCCTACCGTGCTCGCGGAGATCCCGGAGGGCGCACCGGTGCGGCAGGAGGAATTCTTCGGGCCGGTGGCGATGCTGTTTCGCGCCCGCGACATCACCGACGCGATCAAGATCGCCAACGACATCCCGTTCGGCCTCGGCAGCGCGCTGTGGTCGAACGACGAGGCCGAAATCGAGGAATTCCTGCGCGATACCGAAGCCGGCTGCTCGGCGGTGAACACGCTGGTGGCTTCCGATCCTCGAGTGCCGTTCGGTGGCATCAAGAAGTCGGGCTACGGACGCGAGCTTTCGACCCACGGGATGCGGGAATTCATGAACGTCAAAACCGTGCTGCGTGGCTGATTTCAGCTTTCCCAGGCCCTCTCTTCTTGTATACAATTGCGGAGAGGGCGGAGTTAACGGTTGAAACAAGATAATCCACTGGCTGGGTGGCAGGTCGGCCGCGACGCGATCAAATTCGTCGGTCACGATCTGGAGCGGCCGGAATGCATCCTGGCCGAGCGCTGCGGCACGATCTGGTCGGCCGATGCACGCGGCGGAGTGATGCGGATCGATCCCGATGGCTGCCAAACCCTGATCGCGCCGAAGCAACTCGGCCACCGGGAGGATGTCACAAGTTTCGACAACCGATACGTCAACACCTTGGGCTCGCTGCCCAATGGGCTCACCTTCGATGCCGGCGGCAACTTTTTGATCGCGAATTTCGGCACCGACCGGCTGGAGCTGATGACCCGCGAGGGCGAGACCCGCGTTCTGCTCGACCGGATCGAAGGCAAGCCGATCGGCAAGGCCAACTTCGTCACCCGTGATCGCCGCGGCCGGCTTTGGCTCACCGTCACCACCACCATGGTGCCATGGACCCGCCACGTCGAAACCCAATCGCAAGATGGCTACATCGCGCTGATCGATCATCGCGGCGCGCGGATCGTGGCGGATAATCTCTGCGGCACCAACGAACTCCGCTTCGATCCGGCCGAGGAATTCCTCTATGTCGCCGAAACCACCGCGCGGCACGTCACCCGCTTCCGGGTCCAGCCGGACGGCAGCCTCACCCACCGCGAAATCTACGGCCCCGCCAATCTCGGCGGCCCGTGCGACGGCATCGCCTTTGACGCGTACGGTAATCTCTGGTCGACGCTGATCCATTTCGACCGGCTGATCGCGATCACCCCGGAAGGCGACGTGCTGACGCTGCTCGACGACGGCGACCCTGAAGCCAACGCGTGGCTCGATGCCGCCTGGAACGAACGCCGCGTCACCACCGCGGACATGGTCGCGGCCACCGGCACGCTCGCCCCCTGGATGGCCAGCGTCACCTTCGGCGGCGCCGATCTGCGCACCGTCTATCTCGGCAGCCTGCGCGGCACCACCATCCCCTATTTCCGGTCGCCCGTGGCCGGGCTTCCCCTCATTTATTGGTAATCGGAGTTCTCATGTCTCGTCTGGCTGGAAAAGTTGCGGTGGTTACGGGCTCAGGCGCCGGCATCGGCAAGGGCGTCGCGCTGCTGTTCGCGCGCGAAGGCGCGCAGGTGATGGGCTGCGACATTCGCGCCGACGCAGCACAGGCAACAGCGGCTGAGGCCACGAACCAAGGGTTCATGCTGGAGTCCTTCGCCGCCGATCTCACCAGCGAGGCCGGCGCCGAGGGCCTGGTCGTCGCCACGATCGAAAAATTCGGCCGCATCGATATCCTGGTCAACGCCGGCGCCTTCGGCGCCTTCGCGATGATCGACGACATGACCTTTGCCGACTGGCGCGCCACCATGTCGGGCGAGCTCGACATCGTGTTCCTGGTCACCAAAGCCGCGTGGCCGCATCTGAAACAAAGCGGCCGCGGCGCGATCGTGAATTTCGGATCGGCCAACGCCCATCACGCGCTGCAAGGCTCCGGCGCGCTGGCGCACTGCGCCGGCAAGGGCGGCGTGCTGGCGATGACCCGCCAGCTCGCGATGGAAGGCGGACCGTTCAATGTTCGCGCCAACACCATCTCGCCCGGAATGACCGTCACTGACGCCACCGCGCCGGTGCTGGAACGGCCGGGCTTCAAGGAACACGTGCTGTCGCGCAATATGATCAAGATCGTGGGCTATCCTGAAGATATCGCCTACGCCGCGCTCTACCTCGCGTCGGATGAAAGCCGCTACGTGACCGCAGCGGAGATCAAGATCGACGGCGGCGCGACCGCGTGGTAGCGGCAGGGAAGGGAAGGAAAGTCTTCCTTTTCTTAGAAGAAAAAGAAGCAAAAAGAATTTTGAACGTTTTGGACCGGAGGGATGACGGCGAGGTCTTGCCCTGGACGGAGCCGGACGATAAGACCTGACTGGTTCATCGCCTGTGCTCGCTGGGATATCTCAGGGCGCGGCAGAACCAAGCGCAGAAATCCCGGCGAGTGCCGCGCCCTGCGATATCCCAGCGAGCACAGGCAGTGGGCCAGCCAAATCTCCCCGCCCGGTTCCTTCCAAGGCGAATTCCTCGCCGCTATCCCACTGACCCAAAACGTTTAAAGTTCTTTTGCTTCTTTTCTTTCAAGAAAAGAAGTCTTCCTTACCTTAACCTTCAGTGCGCCAGCGCCGGCGCCGGCGTGACATTGGCCGTTGCCGGCAGCGGGTCTTCCGGCTCTTCCCAGGTGATCGGTTCCGGTTTGCGCACCAGCGCCTGGGCGATCACGTCGTCGACGTGGGCGACGGGGATCAGGGTCAGGCCCTTTTTCACATTGTCGGGGATTTCGGCGAGGTCCTTCTCGTTGTCCTTCGGGATGAAGACCGTGGTGACGCCCGCGCGGAGCGCCGCCAGCAGTTTTTCCTTCAAGCCGCCGATCGGCAGCACCCGGCCGCGCAGCGTGATCTCGCCGGTCATGGCGACGTCGCGGCGGATGGCGATGCCGGTCAGGATCGAGGCGATCGAGGTCGCCATCGCGATGCCGGCGGAGGGGCCGTCCTTCGGTGTGGCGCCTTCGGGGACGTGCACGTGGATGTCGCGCTTTTCGAACAGGGTCGGCTTGATGCCAAAACTGAGCGAGCGGCTGCGCACATACGATAGCGCCGCCGACACGCTTTCCTGCATCACGTCGCCGAGCTTGCCGGTGATTTTGACGTTGCCCTTGCCCGGCAGCAGCACACTTTCGATCGTGAGAATCTCGCCGCCGACTTCGGTCCAGGCGAGCCCGGTAACGACGCCGACCATGTCTTCGGATTCCGCCTCGCCGAAGTGGAAGCGGCGAATCCCGGCGTATTTCTCAAGATTTTTGTGGGTGATCGCGACCTTTTTCGCTTTCTTGGTAACCAACTCCTTCACCGCCTTGCGCGCCAGATTGGCGAGCTCGCGCTCCAGATTGCGCACGCCGGCTTCGCGCGTGTAGTAGCGGATCAAATCGCGTACCGCTTCGTCGCTCACCGTCCACTCGCCCTTCTTCAGGCTGTGCGCCGCGGCCTGCTTTTCGAACAAATGCCGTTTGGCGATCTCGATCTTTTCGTCCTCGGTGTAGCCGGGGATGCGGATGATCTCCATGCGGTCGAGCAGCGGCTGCGGCATCCGCAGGCTGTTTGCGGTGGTGACGAACATCACGTCGGAAAGATCATAATCAACTTCAAGATAATGATCGGCGAAGGTGCTGTTCTGCTCGGGATCGAGCACTTCGAGCAGCGCGGAGCTGGGATCGCCGCGCCAGTCCGCGCCGAGCTTGTCGATTTCGTCAAGCAGGAACAGCGGATTGGAAGTTTTCGCCTTTTTCATCCCCTGCACGATCTTGCCGGGCATCGAGCCGATGTAGGTGCGGCGATGGCCGCGGATCTCGGCCTCGTCGCGCACGCCGCCGAGCGACATCCGGACGAAATTACGTCCGGTCGCTTTCGCGATCGATTTGCCCAGGCTGGTCTTGCCGACGCCCGGCGGACCAACCAGACATAGGATGGGCCCACGTACCTTCTGGCTGCGCGATTGCACCGCCAAATATTCCAGGATGCGTTCCTTGACCTTGTCGAGCCCATAATGATCGGATTCGAGCACCTTCTCGGCCGCGTCGACGTCGTTCTTCACCCGGGACCGTTTTTTCCAGGGAATCGACAGCACCCAATCGAGGTAGTTGCGAACCACGGTCGCTTCCGCGCTCATCGGACTCATCGAGCGCAGCTTGCGCAATTCGGTCAGCGCCTTTTCGCGCGCTTCCTTGGAGAGCTTGGTCTTACGAATCTTTTCTTCGAGCTCGGCGGTTTCGTCCTTGCCGTCTTCGCCCTCGCCGAGTTCCTTCTGGATCGCCTTCAGCTGCTCGTTGAGATAATATTCGCGCTGGGTCTTTTCCATCTGCCGCTTGACGCGGTTGCGAATACGCTTTTCGACCTGCAGCACGCCGATTTCGGATTCCATATGGCCGAACACGCGCTCCAGCCGCTCGCCGACTGAATGGATCTCGAGCAATTCCTGCTTTTCGGCGATCTTGAGATTGAGGTGACTCGCCACCGTATCGGCAAGTTTGCTCGCGTCCTCGATCTGATTGAGCGAAGCCAACACCTCCGGCTGAATTTTTTTATTCAGCTTGATGTATTGCTCGAACTGCGTGACCACGGTGCGGCCCAGCGCATCGAGATCCTTTGCCGCCAAGTCTTCGTCCGGCGCGGGCTCGACGTAGGCCTCGAAATAGGCGCTGGTTTCGCCGAAGCTGGTGATGCGGGCACGCCTGGTGCCTTCGACCAGAACCTTCACGGTGCCGTCTGGCAATTTCAAAAGCTGCAAAATCGTCGAAACCGTGCCGACGCGATAGATGTCGTCGGGCTGCGGATCATCCTGGGTCGCGTTCTTCTGGGCGACGAGCAGGATTTGCTTATTATCCTTCATTACTGACTCGAGCGCGCGCACCGACTTTTCGCGGCCGACGAACAGCGGCACGATCATGTGCGGGAACACCACGATATCGCGCAACGGCAATACCGCCATCAATTCCTTGGAAGATTGTAAAACATCGGGCCGAGTCATACGCTATTCTCCTGGCGGTCCCGATTTTCGAGGCGAAATCGGACCACTCGCGAACGTCATTTTAACCGCATATCGTGACAGCGCCGGCTTTGTGCAAGAGGTCCCGGTCAGGCCCCGCCCTCGGCCCGTTCCTTGCCGTACATATAGAGCGGAGCGGCCCGTCCTTCGGCGACTTCCTTGTTGATCACCACTTCCTCGACGTTGTCGAGACCGGGAAGATCGAACATCGTGCCGAGCAGGATCAGCTCCATAATCGAACGCAGACCTCGCGCGCCAGTCTTGCGCTTGATCGCGCGCTGCGCCACCGAACGCAAGGCATCATCGGTGAAGGAGAGCTTCACGCCCTCCATCTCGAACAGCCGGCCATATTGCTTGACCATGGCGTTCTTAGGTTTGGTCAATATCTCGATCAGCGCCGATTCGTCGAGATCTTCGAGCGTCGCCACTACCGGCAGGCGTCCGATGAACTCCGGGATCAGGCCGAAGCGCAGCAGGTCCTCGGGCTCGACCTCGCGCAGGATCTGGCCGGTGCGGCGTTCGTCCGGACCACGCACTTCGGCGCCGTAGCCGATGCCAGAACCCTTGCCGCGGGCGCCGATGATCTTCTCCAGCCCGGAGAACGCGCCGCCGCAGATGAACAAGATGTTGGTGGTATCGACCTGGAGGAACTCCTGCTGCGGGTGCTTCCGCCCGCCCTGCGGCGGCACCGAGGCAACCGTTCCCTCCATGATCTTGAGCAGCGCCTGCTGCACCCCCTCGCCGCTGACGTCACGCGTGATCGAAGGGTTGTCGGACTTGCGGCTGATCTTATCGACCTCGTCGATGTAGACGATGCCGCGCTGGGCGCGCTCGACGTTGTAGTCAGAAGCCTGGAGCAGCTTCAGGATGATGTTTTCGACGTCCTCGCCGACGTAACCCGCTTCGGTGAGCGTGGTGGCGTCGGCCATGGTGAAGGGCACATCGAGCGTGCGGGCCAGGGTCTGGGCGAGCAAGGTTTTGCCCGAGCCGGTGGGGCCGACCAGCAGGATGTTGGACTTCGCGATTTCGATGTCGTTGCTCTTCTGACCGTGCGCCAGACGTTTGTAGTGGTTGTGCACCGCGACCGACAGCACACGCTTGGCGTGGTCCTGGCCGATCACATAGTCGTCCAGCACCTTGCAGATCTCGCGCGGGGTCGGCACGCCGTCGCGTGACTTGACCAGATGGGTCTTATGCTCCTCGCGGATGATGTCCATGCAGAGCTCGACGCACTCGTCACAGATGAACACGGCCGGGCCCGCGATCAGCTTGCGGACCTCGTGCTGCGATTTACCGCAGAACGAACAGTAGAGGGTGTTCTTCGTATCCGACGTCTTGCTAGGCATGGCCACTCCCGCCCCCACAAGGGGCCCTACTACCGAGTTTAGACACTGCTGGCCCCGGCTTACAAGTCAAACGCCGAGGGTCAGTGTTACGGCGGAGTAAACCCGGTCGATCATCGATCTGACCACCGATCTGGGGGGCTGCGCGGGGCAGAACCCTGACGCCGATCAGCTCTTGGTCTCGTCGCCCGCGGGTATCGGGCGATTCTCCACCACCTCATCAACCAGACCGAAATCGCGCGCCTCCTCGGCCGACAGGTAGCTGTCGCGCTCCAGCTTGCGTTCGATCGCGGCGATCGATTGACCGGTGTGCTTGTGATAGAGCTCGTTCAGCCGTTTGCGCAGCGCCAGGATTTCGCGCGCCTGGATCTCGATGTCGGTCGCCTGACCCTGGGCGCCGCCCGAGGGCTGATGCACCATCACTCGGGCGTTGGGCAGAGCATAGCGCTTGCCGGCAGCACCGGCGCAGAGCAGCAGCGAACCCATCGAAGCTGCCTGACCGATGCAGACCGTGCTTACCGGGCTGCGGACATATTGCATCGTGTCATAGATCGCGAGACCCGCGGAAACTACGCCGCCGGGGCTGTTGATGTAGAACGAGATGTCCTTGGAGGGATTGTCGCTCTCCAGGAACAACAGCTGGGCGCAGATCAGCGATGAAACTTCGTCATAGACCGCGCCGGTGAGGAAGATAATGCGTTCCTTCAACAGGCGGGAGTAGATGTCGAACGCGCGCTCGCCGCGGGCGGATTGCTCCACCACCATCGGCACCAGATTGCTCGCGTAATACTCAACGGGATCACGATCCCTCATAATTCACCCCATTTCTTACGCCCCTGCCCTTGCAAGAGGCGGCCGGCGCAGTTCCCGCTCCGGGTCCGCAAGCATATTGGGGCACCGAAGTCTTAAAAAAAGGTCAGACTGACTCCGGATCGATTGAAAGCTCATCCGGGGCCACCTGCTTGTCCTCGATTTTGGCAAGTTCCAGGATGAAGTCCACTACCTTGTCTTCAAAAATCGGCCCGCGCAGCGCTTCGACCGCCTGCGGGTTCTTGCGGAAATACTCGAACACCTTAGCTTCCTGGCCGCGATAGCGCATCGCCTCGGCCTGCACCGCGCGGTTGAGCTCTTCGGTTTCGATCACGATCTTGTTGGAACGGCCGATTTCCGCCAGCAGCAACCCCAGCCGCACCCGCCGCTCGGCGATCGGGCGGTATTCGGCGGCGAGCGTGGCCTCGTCCTTGCCCTGGTCTTCCTGATCGAGCTGGCCGGACTTGCGGTCGGCCTCGAGCCGGGCCCAGATCTGCTGGAATTCGGCTTCGACCATGCTGGCCGGCACCGGGAAATCGACCTTCGCCGCCAGCGCATCGAGCAGATCGCGCTTCAGCCGCAGCCGGGTGAGCTGGTCGTATTCGCGCCTGATCTGGCTGGTGACCAGTTTCCGCAGTTCTTCCAGCGATTCGAAGCCGAGCTTCACTGCCAGTTCTTCGTTAAGCTCCGGCACCACGCCTCTTTGCAGCTTTTTCGCGGTGATGGTGAATATCGCGTCTTTGCCGGCTAGTTCCTTGGCGTGGTACTCAGCCGGGAAAGTCACCGGAACTTCGCGGGTTTCGTCCGGCTTCAGGCCGACCATGCCTTCGGAGAAGCCCGGGATGAAGCCGGTGCCGCCGATTTCCACCGCCATATCCGAACCGGTGCCACCTTGGAACGCGACGCCGTCGACCGTGCCACGATAGTCGACCACCAGCGTGTCGCCGGCTTCGGCGCCGCGGTCTTCGGTGACATCGACCATTTCCTTCTGGCGGGCGGCGATCTCGCCCAACGCCGCGTCGATTTTTTCGGCAGGAACCTCCGCGACGTAGCGCACGAGGCTGATGGCGCCGAGTTCGGGCAGGGTAATTTCGGGGAAGATTTCGAGTTCGACCTTGAATTCGAGATCGCCGGCGGCAAAGGCGGAGGTCACCTCGACCTTGGGCTTGGCGACACTGCGCAGGTTGCGCTCGGCGATCAGCTTTTCGGTGGCGTCGTTTACCGCGGCCTCGAGCACTTCGCCCAGCACGGCATTGCCGTAGCGCTGCTTCACCAGCGACGGAGGCACTTTGCCGGGCCGGAATCCGGGCAGTCGCAAGGTCTTGCTCAGCTCGGCGAGCTTGGCGGTGCGCTTGCTCTCGATCGCGTCGGACGGCACCGATACCGTGTAGCCGCGCTTGAGCCCGTCAGTGAGCGTCTCGGTTACTAACATAATTGCGGAAATCCCCTATCAATTGGTGCGGGCGAAGGGACTTGAACCCCCACGGCTTGCGCCACCAGAACCTAAATCTGGCGTGTCTACCATTTCACCACGCCCGCAGCCGTCCCGGACCACAAGGGCGGGGACTTAGCGCACATGAGGGGGACACACAAGGGAAGGGGAAGAAAGGTCTTCTTTTTTGAAAAAAAGAAGCAAAAACTTTTGAACGATTCAGAGCAACGTTCTTTGCAGCTTATGCGGGAGTGTGTATAAAATACACATGAATAGCCGGGACGTCATCCGAGCGATTAAGCAAGCCGGGTGGGAGCACGTTGGGACCCGCGGCGATCATTGGCAGTTCAAACACCCGACCCTCCCCGGTCGGGTGACGGTGCCGCATCCGAAGCGCGACCTGCCGATCGGCACGTTGCGCAGCATCGAAAACAGTCCGGAGTGAAGCTGACGTGAGCACGACGAATTATATCGCACTGCTGCGCAAGGAATCGGCCAGCGACTATGGGGTGGACTTTCCGGACTTCCCGGGGTGGGTAACCGCGGGCCGCTCGCTCGACGAGGCCCGCCGCATGGCGACGGAAGCTTTGGGTTTTCACATCTCCGGTATGTTGGAGGATCGCGAGGCGCTTCCGGCGCCTTCCTCGCTCGATGCCATCATGGCTGATCCAGACAATCGCGAAGCGGTCGCCTTTCTTGTCGACGTCCCCACCCGGCCGGCGAGGGCGGTCCGCATCAACGTGATGTTGCCTGACGAGTTGGTGCAGCAGATTGATCGCGTCACCAGGAATCGCTCGCAGTTCCTGGCGGATGCCGCCCGCGCGAAGCTGCAGGAGGTCGCCTGACCTCAGCTGCCTTAACTGACAAAGTTTTTTTGCTTCTTTTTGTTCACAAAAAGAAGACCTAACCTATTCTTTCTGGAGCATTATATTCCCTTTCTGCCGCTCCACCACATCCGCCTTGCGCAGCCCGGGAAACAGCTTCATCCACGCCAGGGCCACCACCAGCGTGCCGATCCCGCCCGAGACCACCGACGCCACCGGTCCTACCAGTCCCGCCACCATGCCGGATTCGAACTCGCCGAGCTGGTTCGAGGTGCCCACGAACAGCGAGTTCACCGCGCTGACCCGGCCGCGCATCGCGTCGGGGGTGCGCAGTTGGACCAGGCCAGAACGCACGGTGACGCTCACGATGTCGGCGGCGCCGAGCAGCGCCAGCGCCAGCAACGACAGCGGCAGCGAGCGCGAGAGCCCGAAGATGATCGTCATCGCGCCGAAGATCAGCACTGCGGCGAACATCTTGGCGCCGACGTCGCGGCGGATCGGGAAGCGGGTGAACAGAAACGAACCGGCGAGGCCGCCGACCGCCGGCGCGGAGCGCAGCAGGCCGAGGCCGGTCGAGCCGATGTGCAAAATATCGCGGGCGTAGACCGGCAGCAGAGCGCTGGCGCCGCCCAGCAGGACCGCGAACAGATCGAGCGAGATCGCGCCGAGCACCACGCGTTCGCGCCATATATAGATGAGACCATCGAAGATTTCGCGCAGGCCGCTCTCTCTTGCCGGCACGCGCCTAGGCGTCACCAGTGAAAACGACAGTGCGGCGGCGGCGATCGAACATAATCCCGCCGCGCCAAATGGGACCGCGACGCCGAAGGCATAGAGCAAACCGCCGATCGCGGGTCCGACGATCGACGAGCTCTGCACCGCCGAAGTGGAAGCCGCCACCGCGCGCGGAAATAACCGGACCGGCACCAGGCTGGGCAGCAGCGAGGCCATCGTCGCCATCTCGAACGATCTGAGGCCGCCCACCACCGCGACCAGGGTAAAGATCGCCGGCACGCTATCTAGTCCGAATCGGGCGGCCACCGCGAGCGTGAGCGCCGCGGCGGCTGCGGTCAGCTGGCAGATGCCGGCGACGACGCGGCGGTCGTAACGATCGGCCACCATACCGGCCGCGAGCGTCACCAGCACCATCGGCAGATACTGCGTGAGACCGACCAGCCCGAGCATGGTGGCGCTGTGGGTCAGCGCGTAAACTCGCCAACCCACCGCGACGGCGTAGATCTGATAGGCGAGGCCGGACGCGGTGCGGGCGCACCAGAAGCGCGCGAAATCAGGCTGATCGCGCAGGCGGTCACCGGCTAATTCGAGTTCGGTCAAGATTACTCGCGGGCTTGCTGGGCGTCCTGTATCGCAAGCGGCACCGCACGAGGCAAATCCTCGGCGAGCAGACCAGACCCGACTCTGCTCGCGGCCCGCCCGTGCAGCCAGACCGCGGCGCAGGCGGCGTCGAAGTAGCTCATGCCCTGCGCGATCAGCCCACCGACGATGCCGGACAGCACGTCGCCGGCGCCCGCGGTGGCGAGGCTGGGCGGCGCGTTGTGGTTGATCGCGGCGCGGCCGTCGGGCGAAGCGATGATGGTATCGCTGCCCTTCAGGATCACCACCGCCCCCACGTAGCGCGCCGCCGCGCGCACCGAACTGACCCGATCCGAGCCGGGGGGACCGAACAGCCGCGCAAATTCGCCTTCGTGCGGGGTCAGCACCGCGGCACCGCCGAGCGATTCGGGCTGGCCGGCAAAAGCTGTGAGCGCGTCGGCATCGGCCACCACGGCGCGGGCGGCCAACAGCAGCTCCGGCACGATGCGGCGCGCGGCCTCAATGCCCATGCCCGGTCCCGCCACCCAGACGCGGCGGCGCTGATCGGAGAGCAGGGCTTTGGGCGGCTCCTCGGAGACCATGACGCCGGCGTCACCTGAGCGATAGACGTCCGCGCTGCCAAGTGCGGCGATCGTGACCAGCCCGACGCCGGCACCGCGCGCCCCGGCTGCGACCAGGCGCGCGGCACCGGTCATCGCGGCACCGCCGATCACGGTGAGCAGACCGCGGCCGTATTTGTGGCCGTCTACCGCGAGTTGCGGCAATTGCCAGAGGCCGGGCCGGTTGACGAAGAGCGTGGGCTTGATCTCGGTCAGCACCTGGTCGGGTATGCCGATGTCGGCGAGCAGAATCTCACCGCACAGGTCGCGCCCGGGAACCAGCAGGTGGCCCGGCTTCCGGCGGAAGAAGGTGACCGTCGCGCAAGCTTGCGGCGCGTAGCCGCGCACCCCGCCGGTGGCGCCGTCGACGCCGCTCGGCACGTCGACCGCGATCAGGTTGCGGGCGGCGCGGAGTACGTTCACCACCGCGGGGGAGAGATCGCGATCGAGCCCGGCGCCGAACACCGCGTCGATCACCAGATCGGCGCGCGCCACCTCGTCGGCGGCAAACGGACGCATCGGGCCGGTCCAGCGGCGCGCGGCCAATTCGGCGTCGGTGCCGGCGCGGGGCAGCGCCATCGCGGCCACCGCGACCGGCCAGCCCCGTTCGGCAAGTAGTCGCGCGGCAACGTAGCCGTCGCCGCCGTTGTTGCCGGGGCCGCACAACACCAGGGTGCGTGCTGGGCCGAACCGCCGCGCCAACCGTGCCACGGCCCAGCCCGCGCGTTCCATCAGCTCGATGCCGGGCAGCGGCGCCAGCCGGTCGGCGCGCGACATTTCGGTCGGGGTCAGCAGCTCAAGACACGCTGGTTTCGGCGGCATCAAGAATTCCGTCCATATTCGGTATTGTTCGGCGTGGGCGACTCGGCGGAGCTGCGGCACTATATGGTGTCCCGGGGAGCAAGTTGCGATGACCTACATCATCACCGTCGCCCAACAAAAAGGTGGCGCCGGGAAAACCACGCTGGCGGTCAATCTCGCCGCTTGGTTCGCGCGCGACCGGCGGGTCGCGCTGTTCGACATCGATCCGCAGCACTCGGCGGCGCGCTGGTATCAACTGCGGCAGAAGCGAACCGACGTGCCGAAGATCAATTTTTCCGACGTCGCGGGTTGGCGGCTCGCCGGCGAGCTCGACCGGTTGCGCGCGGCACATGATGTGATCGTGATCGACAGCCCGCCGCACGTGGAAACCGATGCCCGCCTCGCGGTGCGGGCGGCGAGCTTGATCCTGGTGCCGGTGCAGCCGAGCGCGCCCGACGTGTGGGCGGCGGATCAGACCATCGCGCTCGCGGTGGCGGAAAAGCGGCCGGTGCGGTTGGTGCTGAACCGGGTGCCGCCGACCAACACCAAGCTTACCGACCAGATCCGGAAGATGATCGAGGATCAGGGCACCGCCACGCTCGCGGCCACGCTTGCGAACCGGACCGGTTTCGCGCAAGCGTTTTTGCTGGGGCTGGCGGCGCACGAAGCGGCGCCGAAATCGTCGGCCGCGGCGGAATTGCAAGCGGTGGCAAAGGAAGTCTGGACAGCGATCGATGGCGCGGCGCGCGGGTGAGATCCGGATCGGCGTCGGGGGATGGACCTTTGATCCGTGGCGCGGAGCGTTTTATCCCGAGGGTCTGCCGCAGCGGCGCGAGCTGGAATTTGCCGCCAGCAAACTCACTTCGATCGAAATCAATGGCACCTATTACGGCTCGCAGAAGCCGGAAAGCTTCGCCAAACGGTATGAGGAGACGCCGGCCGATTTCGTGTTTTCGCTGAAGGCGCCGCGGTTTGCGACCAATCGGCGGCAGCTGGCGGGCGCGGGCGCATCGATCGAGCGGTTCTTTGCCAGCGGTGTCGCGGAGCTGAAGCAGAAGCTCGGGCCGGTGAATTGGCAGTTCGCGACCACGAAGAAATTCGACCCGCAGGATTTCGAGGCGTTTTTGAAGCTGCTGCCGCGAGATGTCGGCGGTCGTAGGATCCGGCACGCGCTGGAGGTGCGGCATGAAAGTTTCCGGACGCCGGAGTTCGTGGCACTGGCGCGGGAATATGGCGTCGCGGTGGTGATCGCGGGGGATTCCGAATCCGTGCAAATCGCGGATGTGACGGCGCCGTTTGTCTATGTCCGGATCATGGGGACGGTGGAGGGCGAGAAGCTGGGATATTCGCAGGCGGCGCTGGACCTTTGGGCGGCGCGGGCGAAGAGCTGGGCGGCGGGGTTGGCGCCGGAGGGGCTGGAGATCGCGGCACTTGCGCCAAAGCGCGACCGGAAGCCGCTTGACGTTTACCTTTACGTCATAAGCGGGTTCAAGGAACGAAACCCACTGGCCGCGCAGGCACTGATCGAGCGGCTGAAATGAAGGATGTCCGGTGACGTCGACGACGGCAGGCGCGACCCGCAGGTGGCTGTTGGCCCGGATGGCGGCGGGCTTGGGCGGTGTTTTGGCGGGAACGGCACTCGCGACGGATGTGCAGCGGGTCCGCCTGGTGATCGCTGCGGGCGCGATCGATATCGATCTGTTTGTCCGGGAGGCGCCGCTATCGTGCGGCGATTTTCTGAAATACGTCGATCGGCGATGTTACGATCGCGGTTCGTTCTCTCGCGTGGTGCGGCCCGAGAACGACCACGGCACGCCGCAGATCGACGTGGTGCAAGGGGGCATTCGAGCCGATTTCACGCCTTGGGCGCCGATCAGGCTCGAGACCACGCGGCAGACCGGGATCAGGCATCTCGACGGCACGATTTCGATCCCGCGCGATAAGCCCGAAACCGGCAGCGGGTCGGAGTTCTTCATCTGCATCGGCGCGCAGCCGTCGCTTGATTTTGGTGGGCGCCGCAACTCGGATGGCCAGGGGTTCGCTGCCTTCGGCAGAGTGGTGGCAGGCATGGAGCTGGTGCGAGCGATCTGGCGGATGGACGCGTCCGGGACCAGCACCGATCCTTATACGGCGGGGCAGATGCTGCGGCAGCCGGTGCGGATCGTCACCGCATTTCGGGATTGAGCTGGCCTGGCAATATCTGGGCCGCAGCACAGACCGCCCTGGAATGCGGGCTCCTCGACGCCTTCGCGGGCGCGACGCGGGAGACGTTGCCGGTCTCGGCCAGGAGGTCGAGGAAC
>Ga0302311_10001474_pt1 | contig 27861 bp, 17 predicted proteins | sample III_Palsa_N1_3_FD_200449 | JGI IMG/M metagenome (GOLD analysis project Ga0302311, IMG submission 200449) | Peat permafrost microbial communities from Stordalen Mire near Abisko, Sweden - III_Palsa_N1_3 | ecosystem: Environmental > Terrestrial > Soil > Palsa > Peat permafrost | place: Sweden... | reverse complement strand
TCGGGGTCGGCGACGGCGTCGGGGTGGGCGACGGGGTGGGTGTGGGCGAGGGCGTGGGCGTCGGGGAAGGGGTGGGCGTAGGAGTCGGAGTCGGCGACGGCGAGGGGGTCGGCGTCGGCGTGGGAGTCGGCGAGGGCGTCGGGGTCGGTGTGGGCGTGGGAGTCGGCGTGTGAGTCGGCGTCGGCGTGGGCGTCGGAGTCGGCGTGGGTGTGGGCGACGGCGAGGGCGTCGGAGTGGGTGACGGGGTCGGCGTCGGCGAAGGGGAGGGCGTGGGCGTCGGACCCGACGTCGGTGTCGGGGTAGCCGTCGGGGTCGGTGACGGCGAGGGCGACGGCGCGGTGGTGGGAGTCGGCGTCGGCGACGGGGTCGGCGTCGCCGAGGGTGTCGGCGTGGTGGTGGGTGACGGGGTCAGCGTCGGCGTCGGGGTGGGGGTCGCCGACGGAAGGTAGACCAGGGCGAACGACGGGCCGGACTTGTTCGCGAACACGGCGTTCATCGTGTTGTTCAGGTAGAAGCTCGATTGTCCGGCCTGGACCTGCACGCTCTCGGCGACCGGTGCCGCAAGGGCCAGCTGGACGCCGACGTAGACGGCGTTTCCATTCCCGGCGACCTTGGTTTGCGGCACGAACGGGTATTGGCCCGTGGGCAGCGACTGCGCAACGACCAGCGAGGTCGGCAAGTTTGCGGTGGCCGGATACCACAGCAGCGTGTTTCCCGTCACCGTGTCGATCGTGTAGGTGCGCTGGCGCTGAATCAGGGCGATCTCATCCGCATCGACCTGGTAGGCGGCCGACTGGCCCGAGAGGTTGGCGAGCGTGTCGGAGAGGGTGAGGGTAAAGTCCTGTCCGGACTGGGACACCCCCGTGATGATCGTGCCGGTCGCGCCCAGGTTGGGGTAGGGCAGCATCAGGTAATCGCCCGCCTGGGGCACAAGATAGTCGGGCGGCGACGCGGGGGGAAGGCTCACGGTCACGGTCTGCGATGTAAGGGGCGTCTGCTGCGTCGCTCCCGAGTTGCCCACGCTTATCCTGTAATTGAAGCCCGTATACGCGGTGTTCCCGCCATTCGGCATCGTGAAGTTGGCCACGGTGAGGTCCGAGGCCCTGGCCAGCTCCCGCGACAGGTGCTCGAACACGTATCTCCCTTTGGTCGTCGTGTCGTTGATCGCCGTCGTCTTGGCGGAGCTGACGAGGCCGTTGACAAGGAAGGCCACGATCGCAACCATCAGGATGCAGGCGACGGTGAGCGCCACGGTCATCTCGACCAGGGTCATTCCCTGCGGAGGCTTGTTCGGGGGAGAGCCGTCCTCGCGCTGACAGGAACGATTTGCAAAAGCACTCATGAACGATCTCACCGCGCCTACCGCCCAACAAAGCGTCCAACCCGAGACACGGAGACCTTCGGCACGTCGACCTCCACCGCCACTGTAAAACGCAGGTTAAAACCGAGGCCCCGAAGTCCTGCTTTTGGATCCTGATTCAGCGCGGATTTCATGAGATGCAATTTGAATTTACTGAAGGGCGGGACCCAATTTCCCCAGTCGTAATTGCATTGCAGGTAACTTGATCCTCGAAGGCAATCTAAACGTTAAAGAATAGTAATACTTAACCACGGCAACCACCGAATGCAGTATCTGGGCCATTTGTTCACCCTGGCGCAATTAGGGGTCAATCTATGGGGTTTGATGCTGGTTACGGGCCTCTATTGGCGCAACCGGTGGTTTGCCTTCGCTGCCGGCCCATTATTTGGGGTGACAATGGCTTACGCGATCGAGTGCCACCATGGACTGGGGCCGTCGCTGCCCGGCTTGGGCCTCGCTTCATCGGTCCTGTCAGTTGCGATCATCGGCGCCAGCCTTTCGGTCTGGGAGCCATCCTGGCTGGGACCCCGGGCGAAGGCCGTGATCGCCGATTGGCGTTCCGAATTCGCGCCGGGCAGGCTCATGGGCTGTTTCGGGGTGTTCGGAGCGATCTTCCTCTACGCGATGGTGTGGCGGTTCACCTACCCGGACATCAACGGCTCCTCCGAGAAGATCGCGGACTTTTCATTCATCTGCAGCTATTACACGGGCAAGACGATCCCGGTGCCGGACGTATGGCTTTATCCCTACCTCTCGACGCAGTACTACAGCTTCCAGCATTACGGCGCCGCGCTGATGGGAAGGCTGCTGGTGATTCCCCCCGGGACGGCCTACAACATCGGGTTCTGCCTGCTCATCGCCCTCGGCGGAACAGCCTTTTCCGGCGCCGTGTTCATGGTCGCAAGAAAGACATGGGTCCGGGCGCTGGTCATCGCCGGATTCGTCCTGGGGGGGATGGGAACGTCCCTATTCGTCCACTTGACCGACCGGAATGTCTCCCCGTGGACCAGCATGCGCTTCATCGGCAGCGCGCCGATGGACAAGGCCCCGGTGGGACTCTGGCTCAAGGCGTACCAGTCCAAGTACCCCCATATGGAGCTTCCCGGCGAGCCCTTCTCGTATTCGATCCAGCTCGGCGACTACCATGCCCCCCTTTCGGGCTATTACCTGATGGGCGTGTGCGCGATGGCGATGCTGCTCTGGTCGGGGTTTCGGCAGAGGAGGTACGCGGTCGTCGCGGGCGGCACCCTCACGTGGACGCTCCTCGCCAATCCATGGGTCCTCCCGCTCCAGGCGATAGGCGTGCTCGCCTGGCTGTTGGCCAGCCATCGCGACTGGCGCCGGCTCGTCCCTTCGGTCCTCGCCGGGGCGGCGATCATCTGGCTGGCCGCGTGGGTTTACCTGACCGTCTTCACCACGTCGGCTGCGGGCTACCACACGTCCTTCCGGATGGTGGCGTGGAGGCAGCATACGCCGCCCCTGGAGTTCCTCCTGTTCATGCTGCCGACCATCGGCCTGACCACCCTGGCGCTGGCATCGGGAACCGCCCAGGGCGTCCGGCTCGGAATGCTTTGGCTCCTCTTCCTCGTGTTCACCGAGTTCTTCTACGTGAAGGACATTTACTCGGGGGAATTCGAGCGCTTCAACACCACCCTGAAGTGGTGGCCCTGGGTGGCCGCGGGCGCGCTGATGACGCTGGGCCCGGTGGTCCTCGAGCACGCCAGGAGCCGCTGGGTCCGCATCGCCGGGATGGCCTTCTGCCTGTACCCCTGCTTCAACGCGTACGACCTGTGGAAGCCGCTGTGGTACGGGCCCAAGGACTCCGCGGGCAAGCTCGAGGGGACCCATTACCTGACCAAGGACGAATTCCCGAGACTCATGCTCGGGAGGCTCAAGGTCGAGAGGCCCGGGGTCGTCGTGGAGAGGCCCGACAAGGAGGGCGGGTTCGTCGATTCGTCGGTCATCCCCCTCTTCGCGGGCCAGCGGATGTGGCTCGGGTGGTTCGATCACGAGATGCTGTGGCGGGCCTACCGCGAGGACATACGAAGGCGCCACGACAGGCTCTTCAGGCTGTTCGACGGCGAGATGCCCGACGCCGGCAGGTGGCTGCTCGCGCAGGGAATCGACTATGTCCTCTGGTACCGGGCCGGCGATACCCCGGTGCTTTGGGACAAGGTGAACGCCACGATGGGCCCGAGGTTCATCTGGTGCGACATCCTCACCTATCCGGACGGGCGCAGGGTCGGTTTCTGGGAGCGCAAGCCCGCTGCCGGGCGATGATCGTCCCCCGGGGCGGCGCTTCGCCTCAGGGCTGCCGATCGCGCAGCTTGTCGAACGTGTGCAGGGCGGCGCCGACGACCTGGTCCATGTTCAGGTAGCGGTACTGCGCCAGGCGGCCGATGAACGTGACCCCCGGCTCCCGCTCGGCAAGCTCGCGGTAGCGCGCGGCGAGCGTGTCGCTCTCGGCGCCGGGAACGGGATAGTTGGGATCGCTCTCGCCGGGCTTGTACTCTGCGGGGAACTCGCGCACGAGGTTGGAGCAGCGGCTCACCTGGCCGGTGACATGCTTGAGCTCCACGGTGCGGGTGAACGGCTCGGGCCCGGGGTAGTTCACCTGGAGGACGGGCTGGACGAAGCCCCCTTGCGGGACCTTGTCCTCCGACAGCTCCTCCAGCGCGTAGCGCGCCGTCCGGTAGGGCAGGGCGCCGTATCGGCAATCAAAATACTCATCCAGCGGGCCCGAGTAGATCAGGTGGCGGTACCTGACGAGGGGAAGGACCTCGCGGTAGTCGGTCTCGAGGCGGAGATCCGCCTTGGAGGCCTCGAGGATGGCCTCGAACATCGGATGGTACCCGAGCTTCGGGAGCGCCTGGAACTCGTCGCGGAAATAGCGCTCGTCCAGGCCGGTGTGGATGGGCAGGCGGCGGGTGACCGAGGCGTCCAGCGCCTCGGCGGGCCTTCCCCACTGCTTCTGGGTATAGCCCTTGTAGAAGAACTCATAGAGCTCCACCCCGACCACGGCGAGGATGGCCTCCTTTGAATTCGCGGGGGAGGCGATCGGCACGGCGCTCCGGGCGAGGTAGGCCTTGAAGTCGTCCTCCGTGGCGGCGGGGTTGCGTGAAAACTGGCGGAACGTCCCGAGATTGATGGGAAAGCTCCAGTAGGTTCCGCCCGCGAAGACGTTGACGCGGTACTTCGCGTCGTTCCACTCGGTGAACCGGCTCAGGTAGGTGCGCACGAGCTCGGAGTTGGTGCGGAAGTAGTGCGGCCCGTAGACATGGAAAAAGAGGCCGTTGCTGTCCTTCCGGTCGTGGCAGTTGCCGCCGATGTGGTTTCGCCTCTCCACGACCAGGCAGCTCCGCCCGATCGAGCCCAGCCGTTCGGCTAGAACCAATCCCGAGAGGCCCGCTCCTACGATAAGGTAGTCATAGCTGTCGCGCATCCCCTAATGCCCTAGTCTAAACAGGTCGCGATGCAACCGCAGGGCCTTGGGTACAAACCCCCAGAGGCGCACGGTCGGGTGGCCGCCCATCCGGTCGCGAAAGTGGATGGGCACCTCCCTGAAGCCGGCCGGTTCGAGTAGGAGCGCCATCGCGATGTTGGCGAGGTTGAAGTCCGCGGGAACCCGCCTTGCCGTGGCTGCGGCGAGGGGCGCGTCATAGAGCCTGAACGGCACGTTGGTGTCGTTCAGCCGCGTGCGGCGCGCCACCTTCAGCGATGCGCGGAGGATCTTGCTGATGACCCTCCGGGCGGCCCCGTCGTCCCTGGTGATCCTCCTGCCGTAGACCGCCGGGGCCTCCTGCCGCCTTGCCCACACGGCCGCAAAACCCGCGGGATCGCACTGTCCGTCCGAGTCGATCTGGAAAATGCGCGCGGCGCCCATCCTTTCGGCCTCGATATAGCCCGCGAGGCAGCTCTGGCCGTGGCCCCGGTTCGAGTGGCGCAGCACGTTCAGCTCCGGCCAGCCGAGGGCCGCGAGGCGCGCCGGCGTCGCGTCGGTCGATCCGTCGTCGACCACGAGTATGGCGAACCGGCCGTCCCCGACGGTGCGCACGAGCTCCGCGCGCCACTCGGTGAGGACCGGCACGATGGCGTCCTCCTCGTTGTACACGGGAACGACCAGGACTAGCTCTGGAGGCGTGGGGGGCACTGGAAATTGAGCGTCTTGGGCAGACGGAGCCGGCGTGGAAGGGTCGCAGGGCGGGTCGAGGTGATGCAACGCCAAACCCGCCCCGCCCGCGCTGCATAAGCGCCCGTTCGGAGCTTTGACCGCTCGTCAGGGCGGAATCATCCATGGCACGTAATACGCCTGGAGATAGGTCATGACGCAGATGACGGCCAGGAGCACCAGCGAGTGCCTCAGGGTGAATCGAAGCAGGGATCCCTCGTCCCCCACCATGCCCGTCGCGGCGCATGCGACGGCCAGCGACTGCGGAGAGATCATCTTGCCCATCACCCCTCCGCTCGCGTTGGCGGCGCCGGTCAGCAGCGGATTGATGCCGAGCCGCTCGGCCGCGGCCTTCTGGAGGCCGCCGAAGAGGACGTTGCTCGACGTGTCCGAGCCCGTGAGAAAGACGCCAAGCCAGCCGAGGACGGGAGAGATCAGCGGGAAGGCGCGGCCGGCGCGCGTGCACCAGATGCCGAGGCAGACGGTCATGCCGGAAGCGTTCATCACGTACGCGAGGGCAAGGACGGCGGCGATCGTGACCATCGGGAAGCGCATGTCATAGAGGGTCTTGCCCAGGACCCGCAGCGTGTCGCCGGCCCCAAGACCGCAGGCGATCGCGGAGAAAAAGGCGGCGATGAACACGGCGGACCCTCCGCTCGCGAGGTAGTCGAGCCTGAATTTTGCGGGAACCGCGACCGGGGCCGCAGCGTTCCCCGGCGGCGCGGGCTGCGCCGCGGGATCAGCGGCACCTGGAAGCGGCGCCGGCATCCTGGCTATCGCGTTGTCGAGACCGGCTACGGGAATGACCAGGGTGCCCCTGTTCAGCGCGGCCTTCACCGGCGGCAGTCCCCACAGGAGGACGACGAAGGTCAGGGCGAAGTAGGGCGTCCATGCGCGCGCGACCTGGGCGGTCGTGTAGTCGTGGGTTTCCCGCTCGAGCGGGGGCTCATGGTCGAACCGGTAGGTCGTCCTGGGCCTCCAGACCCTGAGCAGGAGCACCAAGGCTGCCATCGAAGCGAGCGAGGCGATGATATCGGGCAGGTACGGACCCAGGAAGCTGGCGGTCGCCCACTGGCAGGCGGCGAACGTGACGCTGCACACGACGATGGCGGGAAGGACCTCCATCGACCTCGTGAAGCCGACCATGATCAGGACGATGTACGCCGGTATGATGAGCGAGACGAACGGGAGCTGGTGCCCGACCATGGTGGAAAGCTTCATCAGGCCCGCGTCATTCAGCCCCATGACGCCCCCCAGCGCGACGACCGCCGTTCCAATGGCGCCGAACGCGACCGGCGCCGTGTTCGCGATCAGGCAGATCCCGGCCGCATAGAACGGGCGGAAGCCCAGTCCCGCAAGGGTTGCTCCCGCTATGGCCACGGGGGTGCCGAATCCCGCGGCCCCCTCGATGAAGGCCCCGAAGCAAAACGCGATGAGGAGGGCCTGGAGGCGCCGGTCCGAGGTCACGCTCGCCAGCGATGCCCGGATGACGTCGAACTGCCCTCCCTTGACCGTGGTGTTGTAGAGGAAGAGCGTCGACAGGACGATGAAGTACACCGGGAAAAGGCCGAAGGCCGCGCCGTGAAGCATCGCGAGGCCGGCGAGCTTCGCGGGCATTCCCCACGCAAGGACCGAAAGGGCGACGGCGGCCGCCAGCGCCAGGAGCACAGCCTTGAACGCCTTTATCCTGAGGATCGCCAGGCACACGAATACCACCGCAAGGGGGAGGGCGGCCACCGCCGCGGAGAGTCCGATGCTGCCTCTGATGGGGGCATAAACCTGGATCCAGGGCATGATTGCGAATGGGGTGTGCGGCGGGACCCGATCGCCCCTGCGCCGACGACTGAAAACCTTGGCGGGGCTTTTTCGAGTTATTTGTGCGCGCCCCGGGAAAAGAAGCGGCGATGCGCCGAAAGGTAACGATGGCGTCGCGCGGCCGGGGTCGCTGGAGGCGCCCGCCTATTCGTGGCGGCCCGCCGCCTGGCGCGAGTTTGGTTTTGCCGGAGGCCCGACTTCCGTCCAATCATTGCAGCCGCGATGGATCAACCGAATCCCCCCTTGTTCCCCTCGGCTCCGTTCACCCGCCGCCGGATGCTTACGACGGCGGCCCGGATCGCCGCCGCCGCGGCGGCCTCGGCGCTCATGCCGGTGCACGTGAGGCGGATGCTGGCGCAGGAGCCGTCCCGGAGGGGCTCGCTCGGCGACATCAAGCACCTCGTGCTGCTGATGCAGGAGAACCGCTCGTTCGACCATTATTTCGGCACCCTTGCCGGCGTGCGCGGCTTCGATGACCCACAGGCGCTGAAGCTTCCCGGGGGGCGCTCGGTGTTCTACCAGCCCGACTCCGAGAATCCGGACGGATACGTGCTGCCCTTCCACCTGGACACCCACTCCACCAGCGCCCAGAGGATTCCCTCGACCAGCCACTCGTGGTCCGTGCAGCACGAGGCGTGGAACGGCGGCGGAATGGACCGCTGGCTTCCGGCCCACCGCAAGGCGGACGGCCTGAACGGGCCGTATGTGATGGGCTTCCACAGGAGGTCCGACATCCCTTTCCAGTTCGCGCTGGCGGAGGCCTTCACGATTTGCGACTCCTACCACTGCTCGGTGATGGGCCCCACATGGCCCAACCGGCTGTACTGGATGACCGGGAGCATCGACGCCGACGGGATCGGCGGAGGCCCGATCATCCACAACAAGACCCCGGACGCCGGGTGCACCTGGACCACCTATGCCGAGCGTCTCGAGGCGGCCGGCGTCCGCTGGAAGGTCTACCAGCAGGAGGACAACTACGAGTGCAACCTGCTCGAGAATTTCAAGGTGTTCCAGGAGGCCCCGAAGACGTCCTCGCTCCATGCCCGCGGAATGCTCCGCGGCCCGGAGGGCCAGTTCGAATACGACGCGAGGAATGACAGGCTGCCGGCGGTCTCCTGGGTCATCCCGACCGGGTTCCAGTCGGAGCATCCCGATTTCATGCCGGCCGACGGCGCGGCGTTCGTGGCCAGCAAGATCGACGCCATCGCGGCCAACCCCGATGTCTGGGCCAAGACGGCCTTCATCCTGAACTACGACGAGAACGACGGCATATTCGACCACGTGGCGCCGGTGGTTCCCCCTGCCGCCACGCCCGGGGAGTTCGTGGGCGATGTCCCGATCGGCAGCGGCTACCGCGTCCCGTGCATCGTCGTCTCGCCCTGGACGGCCGGCGGCTGGGTATGCAGCCAGCTCTTCGACCACACGTCGGTGCTGCAGCTGCTCGAGAGGTTCACCGGCGTCCGCGAGCCGAACATCAGCGACTGGCGCCGGCGCACCTTCGGCGACCTGACCTCGGCGTTCCGCTTCGGCGACGCCGCGGCGGGGGCGCCGATGCTGCCCGACACGAGCGGGCCGCTCAGCCTGGCGCGCTTCGAATCGACCAACCTCCCGAGGCCCGCGCTGCCCGGGTCCGACCAGCACCCGCCGACCCAGGAGAAGGGCCCGCGGCGTCGCGTTCCCGGGAGCACCGGGTGAAAGGACCCCGTGGGCACCCAGCACTGGCTCGTTAAGCAGGAACCTGAAAGCTACTCATGGGATGACTTCGTGCGCGACGGCCGCACGGCGTGGGAGGGTGTCCGCAATTACCAGGCCCGGAACAACCTGAAGGGCATGAAGGCAGGCGACCGCGTGTTTTTCTACGCAAGCGGCGACTCAAAGTCGGTGGTGGGCATCGCCGAGGTGACCAGGCCCGCGTATCCCGACCCGACCGCGGAGGAGCCGGGATGGGTTGCCGTCGGATTGAAGGCGGTGCGCGCGCTGGGGCAGCCGGTCGGCCTCGCGCGCATACGGGCCACCCCGGCCCTCGCCCCCATGCTCCTGCTGCGCAACAGCCGGCTCTCGGTCATGCCCCTCACGCGCGGGGAGTTCGACGAGATCGTGCGGATGGGGAGCTGACGCGCTCCCCGGGCGGCCGCCCCCTAGTCCCCCGGGCGCCGCACGAGGCGGCCGGTCTCCACGGGCTGCGGCGTCGCGGGCTCCTCGTGCTTGAACTCGCGGGCGGGGGCGAGCGTGCGGCCTGACGCGGTCCGCAGCACGCCGTCGGCCACGGCGACATCCTCGACGCGGTAGAGCCGGCCGTCGCGGCGCAGGAAGGCGTCGAACTCCGTCGCGGTGAAGGGACGGCTGCCGCGGCGCCCGAAGACGACGGTCTGGTTCCCCGTCTCGTCGACGACGCGGTCCCGATCGAGGCCGCGGCCGACGGCGACGGCGGCGCCCCGGGTGGGATACGTCGCGATCAGCTTCGGGCTGGGAGCCGGGCTGAAGCCCATGTACCCCGGGACGTTTTCGGGCGAGATCAACTGCACCACGCGAAGGCCGTTCCTGCCATCGGCGACGAGCGCGTACATGGAGGCGTTCACCGCGCCGACCTGGACGGCACGCGTGTCGTTCAGCGCCCCCCCGGCGCTGAACATCTCCCGCAGCTTCGGCGCCTCCGGGTTCTTGATGTCGACGATGGTCAGGCCGTCCGCGCCGTCGGCGACGTACAGGAAGGTGCGCGCCGCGTACAGCCCCTGGGCGTCGCGGAGCGGCACGGTCGCCTCCGGGAGGGGCCGGGGGTGGTCGGGATCGCCGAGGTCGAGCACCTTGACCCCGTCGTCGTCGGTGACAAAGGCATAGAGGAACTGGACGGCGATCCTGCGGGGATTCCGCAGGAACCCGGCCGGGGCGCCGCCCGCGAGGCGGGGCCTCGACGGGTCGCTGATGTCGACGACCGCAAGACCGGCAGCGCAGGTCACGTAAAGGCGCCCGCCCGCCGCGTAGGCATGCGTCGCGCCGTCGAGGGCGCCCCCCGGGTTGAAACGGCTGACATCCGAGTCGCGAAAGAAGTTGTTCGTCGGGTCGCCGTCCAGGAGCGTCCCGACCATGACCGTCACGAGCCCCTCGTATTTGTCGGTCACATACGCATAGCCGTAGATCGGGCTCACCGGCTGCTCCTCATTCTCGGGCCGGTGCGTGCGCAGCGGGTCGACGGCCTGGGTGCTCGGCAGGACGACGCTTGTGGCGAACCTGGTGCGCACCCGGAGGCGCTGGCCGAGCGGGGAGACGGGGGCCGAGACGATCCGCTCGGAGAAGCCCTTGTTGTCGACGTTTGCCACGTCGAAAACCTCGAATCCGCCCGCTCCATTGGCCGTGTAAAGGTATTCGCCGCGCTCGACCAGGTCCCGGATGTCCCCGCCGTCGTGGTGCCACGCCTCCTGGAGGATCCCCCGATTGGCCTCGACGTGGCGCCGGTAGTCGTCGGGGTACGCCAGGCGTTGGAGATGGCTCCCGAAGGGCGCCTGGGGCTCGTCCTGCTCGGTCCAGGCGACCGCGTCGAAGCCCCCCGGTCCCGCGCCGACGTACGCGTAGCGTCCGAAGAAGTTGACCGTTCCCGTTCCAAAGCCGAGGAGCTGGGTCATCCAGGCGTTGTTGTCGTTGGCGGCGGACAGGTGGCAGTCGGCGCAGTTCTTGGTCGTCCCGACCGAGCTCGTCGTGTGCGGGAAGTGGGGGTTGAAGGCCTGGCCGGAGTAACCCTCGGCGGAGATGGTCTGCTGCTGGGAGTAGACCCATTCCCGGTTGGCGTTCTGCGAGCCGACGACGACCGCGCTTGATGATCGCAGGACGGCGAGCCGGTGGTCCTTGTAGGTGGCGTCCCTTCCCAGCATGAAGACGTCGTCGCGCACGACCTGCGGGTTGTAGCTTGTGTAGTTGCGCGTCGTCGTGCCCTCGAACTTGTTGGCCTCGACCTTCTTGTTTGCGCGCATCGGCAGATGGCAGCCGAAGCAGCTCGTCGCCCATGACGTGTGGCAGATCTGGCAGGAGATGTTGGAATTGGCGTGGGCGAGCTGGGCCGAGAGGATGGCCGGGTCCGACGCGGGCACGTCGCCCCAGGTGACGCCGTCGCGCCGCAGCGTCTTCGCATAGGCCGACTTCAGGCTGTACCGCGCCGACGCGGGATCGATCGTGTCGATCGTCTGCGGCACCTCCCAGACGAGATCAGGGGTCATCATCGAGCGCTGGAAAAGCCTCTGCCCGACCCAATGGAAGCGGGGTCCCCAGGGCGTCGTGCCCCTGGCGAGATCCGACGGCTCGACCCGGCCGTCCTCGAAGGTGCCCGAGTTGCCGGTCGTCACGAGCGTCGGCCTTCGGCTTATGGTCCCATGGCAGTCGATGCACTCGATGGCCGTGGCGGCCCGGGTCTCGCCGTACAGCAGCCCGTTGCCGTGCACGTCGGTCTGGAAGTGGCAGTCGACGCACTGCATGCCGCGGGCGAGGTGGACGTCCTTCAGGTGGACCGCCTTCGCGAATTTCGCGGGGTCGTCGTGGTCGATCGGCTTGTCGTCGAGGGTGAGCAGGTTGCCCTCGCGGTCCTTCTTGAACACCGCCCGAAAGACCCAGCCGTGGCCGTGGTAGTCTGCGAACTGCGTCTCCTTGAGCCGCGGGTTCAGCTCCGCGACCTTCTCCAGGAAGTCGGGGTCTCCCCACAGGCCCCGGGCGGCCGCCGCCTCGGGGTTGCGCTGCAGCGACGCGGCGGCCTCGGCCTCGGTGGGATTCCGCTGGACCGCGGGGTACATGAACTCCCCGTCGCTTTCCTCGTCCCACCACGTGTATCCGAGAAAGCTGTTAACGAAGAGGTTCCCCTGGTGCATGTGGCAGGTCATACACTGGCTGGCGGGGATGCTTCGGGTGAATTGGTGGCGGACCGGGTGCGCCTTCTCGCTCTTCGAGATCATCTTGTCGCCGGTGAAGCTCAGCCCCTGGTTTCCAAATTTCGACCACCAGCCCGAGTTTGTCGGCGAACGGTCGTTGGCATAGACGACATGGCAGGCGGCGCAGCCCGAGGACCGGAAGTCGCCGGCGTGATCGTTGGTCCCCATGAAGCCGAGCAGCGGATCGTTCAGGCGCGTCTTCTGGAGGTTGAGGTACACCGGGTCGATCCGGTTGAGCGTCCCCAGGCCCCGCTCCGACAGGCGGCGCGCGGGGTGGCCGGGAGACTCGAACGCGTCGGGATTGCCGATCTCCTCCTGTTTCTCGCCCCCCTTCTCGAAGATGCGCAGGATGTTCGAGGGCTGCCCGACCTCGAAGCGGGGCAGCGGCTCGAGGAACGGCAGGATGCCGTGAAGCCGCGTCATCTCCGGCGTGACCGCGATCGGGCTTTCAAGCCTCAGGGCCGCGCCGTTTGGCCCGTAGGCCTGCCCGTAGCGCGCGTCCTTGAAGGGCGCGGCGCCGTTGTTGTAGAGCGCGGCCTCCCAGAGCATCGCGCCGTGGTTCATCATGCTGCTGCCGACTCTTCCGACGATCGCCCCATGGCAGAGCCCGCAGGCCTGGTCGGCCACCCGCAGGTCGGACGGATTGACGAATCGGATGAATTCCGCGGACTCGTGGTTGAGCAGGACGGAGGAGTCGGACGGCTTTGCCGAGGTCTGCCAGAAGACCGCGTTCCTTGGCGCGACGTGAGCCTTGCGCATCGAGAGGCCGGGCGTCGGATCGCCGCCGTGGCAGTCGACGCACCCAAGCACGACGTTGGGCGAGGAGTGCATGTCCTCGATCCCCTGGTGGCATTCAATGCAGCCGGCGCTCTTACGGCGCGCCTCCTGCGGGCTTTGGTCGATCCAGTTCGTGGGCTTGGGCGCCGGCTGAGCGGCCTCGCTCGACCGCGCATTCCTCGGGACGGCGATCGGCGGCCCCGAAAGGGTGTCGGCGGCCGCCCCGGCGCCCCCCGGCTCGACGACCTCGGGGGCCGCGAAGAGGCAGGCGGCGAATCCGGCCGCCCCGAGGCCCGCGGCGAGCAATGGGAGGTATCCGGTCGGTCTGGAGGGAAGGTTCATCGGGTCGTGCGCCCGGTTTCAGTACGTGAAGGTCGCGGCGAGAATTGCGCTGTATAGAAAATCGTCAACCCTACCGCTGGCGGACGCCGGCGTGAAGCCGGGCACGGGCGGCTCGGTGGTCGCATAGATGTCCCGGTAGCCGCGGCCCGGAAGCAGGACGCCGCAGCCGGCCGAGATGACGACATTGCTAATCAGGAACGGCCTCCACTGGAAGCCGAGGCTCAGGTCGGCGCCGATGTTGGTGGCCGCCTGGTTGGTCACGAGCAGGGTCTTTATCGGGTCGGTGGAATCGAACCAGAGGTAGTTCGCGTTCGCGAACGCACGCAGCTTGGGCGTCAGGTCCGCCTCCGCGCCAAGGCCCACGAGCACCAGGCCCGGATTCACGAAGTTGGCCTGGCCCTCGAAGTTTGAGCCGGCGCGCAGATCGGGCAGCAGGCTGAAGCGCTGCTTGATCGGCAGCGACGTGCCGGCGAGGTTGAAGCTCTGGCGCACCCAGTAGCTGAACGGGCCGCCGGTGAAGTTGGTATTGTCCGCAATCGAGTCGAATCCCGTTGCGCGTCCGTTCTGGCTGTCGTGGTCGCCCGAGGCGAAGAACGCCGACGCCTTGTAGCGGATCCAGTCGCTGTCATAGCTCAGCTCGAGGGCCGCCATCTCCGCGAGGATGTCGACAGGCCGGCCGGCGATGCCGTTGAATTCGTCCCGGCCCGTCACGAGGTAGAGCGCATCGGAGATATTCCACCGGCCCAGGTGCCCGTCGCCGGTCCAGCCGAGGTAATAGCTGTCGACGCGATGGGGCACCACGGTGCCGACCGGCGCCGGGCGCACGAGAAACCCGTTCGTGTCGTACTGGGTGTCCGGCTGGTCGAAGCTGGCTAGCACGCTCAGCTCGCTCGTGTAGCCGTGCGCGAACGTGTCCTGCCGGTAGAGGTTTGCGACGGCCACCAGCTGCCCGCGCCGGTTGAACGAGTTCAACCCGGAGTTGGTGTCCTTTTCGCGCAGGTCGAACAGCGCCACGTTGTACTGCCACCGGTTGTCGTCGTAGTTTCCGAAAAAGCGCGCCCCCAGGTTCGTGTCATTGAATACAAACCCGCGGAAATCGCTGTTGAAGGTCTGGTTGCCGACCTCGACCGCGCAGAAGTCGTAGTTGGAAGAGAGGTCCGCGACGTGCAGTTCGACGAACGCCTCCTGAAGGGAGGCATAGGCCTTGTTGCGGGAGGTGGCGTCGGTGTTGACGAGGCTCGACTGGGCCGGTGCGAGTCCGCCCGAGAGGAGCGATCCTACGTCCCCGGGATTGTTGACGTCGCCGTTGCTGGGTTCGCTCCCGATGCCCGAGGTCAGTCCTCCGCGCGGGTCCGGCGAGACGAGGCCGGTCTCCCGGAAGTCCACGTGGTTGAAGTCGAACACCGGCTTTATGTGCACGAGCCAGTCGACGGGCTTGAACGCCGTGTCCCCCCTGAACAGGTCGGCCTCGAACGCAAGGTCTGACGTGAGGAACTGGGACTGGCTCTCGCCGAAGAAATCGAAGCTGCCCGACCTCGCCGCGCTGTCCCCGCTGGGCACGGGGAGCTTTCGGTCCTCCGCCACGACGGAGGCCGACGCCGTCAGCTTAAGGAAGACATCCTGCCCGAGGATTGGAAGGTCCCCCTTCAGGGTGCTCTGGCGGTAGTAGTGCCAGAATTCGGGGTCGGAGTAGTAGTAGGGCATCTCGTCCGTGTCGCCCGAGGTGTAGCGCCGCCACGGCTCGAAGCCGATCCGCCAGCGGTCGGCGACCTGCCGGGACCCGGGAAACGCTCCCTTCGGATCGCCCGGAGGGTACCTATCCGGCGCCGACCAGGAACCGGGGATGAACCGGTTCTCGACGACGCCGGCCCTGGGCAGCCGCAGCGAGTCCGGCACAGGCTCGAGGCCGTAGCCGGACGGGGGGGTGGGCGCGGGAGTCACGATCTGCGTGCGCTCGAGAGGCCCCCGGATGGGCGGCGCCGGCGCCGGCTCGGCGCCGGCCGGCTCGGCGGCCTGGAACGTCGAGTAGAACGGAGTTTCCGGGGCGACATCCGGCGCCAGCCACGCGCCGGGGTCCGGATCGAACTGACCCGGCTCCTGCTCGCCGGCGCGGCTCTCCGGAATCCTGAGAAGCCTCAGTTCCGGGGCGGCGCCGACCGCGGGCGGGGCGGGAAGCGGCGCCCCGGGATCGAATCCCACAGCGCCCGGTGCCGCGGGCGGCGGACCCTTGCTCTCCCTCTGGGTTGGCAGAGGCGCGCCCGCGGCCGCCTCCCTCGGCGCGCGGTCCAGATCGCTGCGGCATGCCGCAAGGGCCATGCCCGCGGCAGCCCCCAGAAGGAGCCCGCGCCTCATGGCATCGAAGCCGTCAGCACCCCCGCCGGCTGGGGCGATGGCGGCGGGTTGTGGTAAACATGGCAGCTTATGCAGCTGAAGGCGGCCCCGCCCTGCGGGCTGTGGCACCGCGCGCAGCTCTGGCGCGTCGGGAGGATGATGTCCGAGGCGCGCTCGCTCCTGGCGGCCGCATGGCATTCGGAGCATGTCATGGAGGCGTGAAGGGCGTGGTCAAAAGCCGCGCCCGGGAGCCATCGGTCGGGAGCCTGGGGCGGCGTGACGACGGGGATGGCGTTCTCCCGCCAGGAGACTTCGTGGCAGGTCGCGCAGCCGGAAAACCTCGCGCGGGCCGAGCCGCTTTCCCCCGCCGTGCCGGAAACCGGTTCGCTCCTGCCGTCGCTCAGGAAGACCGTCCTCTCCAGGTCCTCGCCCGTGCTCATCCGCTCCCTGAGCGACTTCATCTGGCGCTGCACGAACGCGTCGATCTCGCGCCGGCCGGTGAGGCCGAGCTTGCGCGAGGCGAAGTCGGCGTACTGGACCGGCAGGCTGCGCAGGTAGGCGCGCACGAACGAGGGTCATCCCCGGGTTGCGCACGTCAAAATCGAGCGCATGGCACGCCCGGCAGCTCGTCTCAAAGGAAATGCGCCCCTTGAACGCGCCCGAGGCATCCGGCGTGTGGCAGTAGGCGCAATCGAGCTGGCGGCCGTTCACGGGCGGGATGTCGCTCCCCGTCAGGTGCAGGCGATGGTTGAATTTGAGCGTGTTTGCGTCGGTGGATTTTTCACGGAGGACCCGGAACTCAGGGTGGTCGACGGCAAAGCTCGTTATCACCTCCGTGAAGCCGTCGACGGGCCTAAGGACCGCGTGGACGGCGGCGCCCGGAGAGATTCTCCGCGAAAACGCGGCCGCGGGCAGCCGGCGGCTTTTTTCCCGGGCCGCAAGCATCTGCCTCGCGTCGCCATGGCAATCGACGCAGTTTTCTTCCGCGACGGCGGCCATCGGCCCGCTGCCCAGGTGCTCCCTGTGGCAGGTGGAGCACGAGGTGTCCACGGCCACGTCCGCCTCGTGGAAGGACTGCCCCTGGTGGCAGGCAACGCAGGACCGGTCCATGCGCGAGAAGTCCCTCGGGTGGCTGCTTGCCAGGACGGCAAACCGGAGGGAGGACCTCGAGGCCGCGAGCGCGCCCGCAACCAAGGTCCCGATATCGCCCTTCGCATCGGCATGGCAGAAGACGCAGCCCTGCCCGTTGCCCGGTCTTGCGGCAAGGCGCGCGAATTTGGCTTCGGAGTGCTGGCGGGAAAGCGGCCGGGGATTGATGAATGACTCGCGCACGGACCCGGATAGCCCGAGCAGCAGGCACCCGACGCACGCTGCTACCACGGCGCGCGTGAGGAGGCCGCGCCGTGCGCGAAGGCTGCGGACCGGCCGGCAGGGGGGTATCGCCCGGCAGCACGTTCCGTCGGGCAGCGGCCCGGCCTCGCACGGGCCGCCCCAGTCCGCGGGGCGAGTGCACAGCCACGCGCCCTTGGCCTCGCCGGGCCTGAGCACGAGCCTCGGCGCGCACTCGGTGGTCGCCCGGCATTTGCCGGAGGGGCTGGGCCCGATGCGGCACGGGCAGCCCTCGCAGGCGTGGCCGCACACCCAGCTCTTGTTCGGCCGCTCGTACCGCGACGAGTCGAAATCGGGCGCCGGCACGATGCCCTCGCTCATCTGGGCCCTCCGGAAAACGAGTAGACGATCACGACGTGGGCGGCGATGAAGACGAGCAACCCGTATGTCAGCGGTATGTGGACGAACAGCCAGCCCTTCAGCACGAGCTGCGTCGTCCGGTGGAGGTCGAGCGCGTCCTTCTGGCGCACGAGGGCCGCGAGATCCTGGGCCGCCTTTCTTTCGCTGGCGTTGAGGTAGCGCTCCACGCCCCCGAGGTCCGCGAGAAGCGTGTTGACGGCGCGCGTTGAGCCGAAAAGGTGCGGCCCGAGGTTGGCGGAACCCGCAAAGAACCCCCTCAGCCGCGCCGCGTAGAAATCGGCGAGGGTGGTCGCCCCCGCCGAGGGAATCCCCGAAACGACGAGCGCCTCGGCGCGCTGGCGAAGGTCGCGCAGTATGACCGGAATCCGCTCGTAGGGCACCTCGCCGCCCGCGCTGCTGAGCCGGCGCGGAAGCACCCGCGAAAGCCACCAGCCCGCGATGCCGCTCAGGGTGACGCCGAGGAACAGCGCCGCCAGCACGCCCTCGAACGCGCCCGTCGGCACGCGGCCGCGCAGGTGCATCACGAACACCAGGGCGGCGAGCATCCCGATCCAGGAATGGGCGCGCAGCCACGTCTGCGAGCTCAAGAGCGGCAGGAACGCCAGCTTCTTGCGCGCGTTATAGGCCGTCAGGAAGAGCACCAGCGCCAGGAGGGCCCACCCCGTGAGGTAGGCCATGTGGGGGTGCGCCGGCTCCGCCCTCCTGTATTCCCATACGGCTGCCGCGCCTGCCGCCGCCAGCGAAGCCGGGTAGACCACGCGGTGTAGGATCCGGCGCACCGTCATCGCTGGAGCCATTCGACCAGGTCATCGAGCGTGTTCAGGTTTACGCGCTTCAGGGCGTCGTGGGGGCACGCCCGCTCGCAGGCGGGCCCTCCGTACTGGTCGATGCAAAGGTCGCACTTTGTCGCCTTCTGGATGGGCTGCGCGTCGCTCGCGACGAGGATCCTTCCTTTCCTGTCGCGGATCTCGACCATGCGGATGGCCCCGTAGGGGCAGTTGTTGGCGCAGGCGGAACAGCCGATGCAGCTGGCGGGGTTGATCACGACGTTTCCCTCGAATGTGTCCCGGTGTATCGCTCCCGTCGGGCATCCGATCATGCATATCGGGTCCGCGCAGTGCATGCACGCCTGCGCGACCATCAGGTTCTTGTGGATCGGGCCGTGCCGCAGGAAGCGGGGGTTGTTGTCGTGGGTCTCGGCGCACGCCCGCACGCAGTCGTCGCACCGCGTGCATCGGTCCAGGTCGATGACCATCGTCTCCGTTCCGTTGAAGAAGCGGTTCTGGGTGATGAACTCCATCACATCCGCCGACACGCGCGAGTCGGCCGCCCCGGGTTCCGGCTCGGCCGCGAAGGGTGCGCGGGAGCGCCCGGCGGCCGCGATCGGCGGCGGAAGCGCGGCTGCGGGCATCGCCGGGAGCACCACCTCCTCGATGATGTTGGCCGGGATCACGAGGACGTGCGTGTAACCGATCACGCGCAGCGTGTGCTGGAGCGCCACGCGGTTCTCGGGCTCCCTCCAGTTGTGGGCTATCTCGTCGAAGCCGTACATCCGGCCTGATCCGAGGTAGTTCAGCGTGCGATGCCCGCTGCCATAGCGCTGCGTGAGGCGCGCAAAGCCTGCACGCACCATCACGACGCTGTTGGGGTAGTCGCCCTCGACGGCGATCGTCGGCTCCTGCGCCGCCGTCGCGCCCGCATGCACCAGCTGCTTGTACTCGCCGGACCAGTCGTAGTCCCCGTAGGTCTCGAACTGCGTCGCGTCCATGAGCCGCCGCTTCCCGTCCGGCCCGAGGAACTTCATGAAAGGCAGCTCGTCGAGGTAGCTCAACAGGGCGCGCTCGCGGTAGATCCCGTCGATGAACGTCCTTAGCTGCGGGTCGTAGCGCATGAGGTCGCGAAGCCCCTGCCATCGGATCTCGAGCAATTCCGCGCCGTCCGCGTTTGCCAGGATCGTGGCGGTCCTCGGCATCCGGGAGAGCGCCGCTATCTCCCCGAACACGTCGCCGGACGTGATCGTCGCGGTGCGCTGCCGGCTCAGCACCCGCGGAATGTCCTGCAGGATGACTCCCGGCGCGGCGTCACTCTCGCTGTACCTCGGGTTCACGGTGCCGCTTCGCTCGTCCCGCCGCGCCACCTCGTCCTCGCGGGGGTTTGCCCACAGCTGCGCGATCGCCCTCAGCAGCCCCCTTCGGGCCGGGTCGCGACGCCCGACCATCGACGGAGGCAGGCCGGGGCTCAGCACGACCTCGGCCGAGCCCGACATGACCATGAATGCCGAGGTGCCGTAGTCGCCCTCGCGGACGATGATCTCGCCGGGCTTGAAGACGCGCAGGCGGGTGTCGTTCTTGAGGATGTCATTGAGCTGCGCCGATCGCGGAAAGTTCTTGGGATCCATGTCGCAGAACGGCGCCATCATGAGCAGGTTCTGCACCTCCGCCGAGGACATGTCCTTGCTGAAAGGCACATCCCAGCGCCTGGGTCGGTTGAGGCTTGGCGCCGCGGGGCTCATCAGGCGTCCAGGACGAGCGCGGTCACGGGGCGGCAGATGCAGGCGAGGCAGGAGCCCTCCTCGGCGTCCGCCCCGTGCTTGCCGATGTAGGCGACCTTCCCGGACTTGATGGCCACCAGGCATGACCCGCAATTGCCGGCGCGGCAGCCTGCGTCGATCTTCACGCGCGCCTCCTCGGCCAGCTCAAGGAGCGAGCGGCCCTCGCCCTGCCACACCGCCTTCTGGCCGGACTTCGCGAAGGTCACCTCGAGGCCGCCGAACGGCGCAAAGGTGACCCCAACCTTGGCCTCGGGCGACGCCGCGCGCTTGACCGAGGCCGGGCCGAAGGCCTCGAAGTGGACGTGCTGGTCGGACACGCCCCATGAGCGAAGGTCCTCCGTGATGCTCTCCATGAAGGGGCCCGGGCCGCACAGGAAATACTCATAGTTGCTCGAGGGCAGAAGCTGCTTGAGCAGCTCGACCGTCACCCGCCCCTCGTGCTGGTAGTCGCGGCCGCTCACGTCGCCCGCCAGCGGCTTTGAATGGCAGACGTGCATGCGCACGTTCTTGTTTTCGGCCGCGAGACTTGCCATGTGGGACTTGAAAAGGTGGTCCCCGCTGTTGCGCGTGCCGTGGAAGAACCAGGTCTCGCGGGCAGAGCCGGTCTCCGCGAGAGCGTTCGCCATGGCGATCATCGGCGTCACGCCGACCCCGCCGGATATCAGCACGAGCGGGCGCTCCTGCTCGAGGTCGAGGTAGAAGTGTCCATTCGGCGCCTTGACGTCGAGTATGTCGCCCTCCTTGACGTGGTCGCAGAAGTACGACGAGCCGGCGCCCGGGGGATGGCCGCTTTTTTCCGGGGGAGGGCACCGTTTCACCGTGACCCGGTAATGGGACGGCCGCGCGCAATCCGAGAGCGAGTAGCACCGGACGATCGGCTTTCCCTCGCCCGGGACGTTGAGCTGGAACGTGAGGTACTGGCCGGGCTTGAACGCCGGAAGGGGCTTGCCGTCATGCGGCTTGAGATAAAATGAAAACGTGTCGCCGGTCTCCGCGACCTTCTTCGCCACCGAGAACTTCCGGTACCCGTTCCACGCCGAGCTGGTCTCCGCGGCGCTTCTGATCTGCCGCTCCGCCCTCTTGATCTCGAGTTCCAGGCGCAGCCCCTCGAGCGAGGCGCGCTTCCTCTCGGCGAAGAGCCGGAAAATGCCGCCCAGGACCAGCAGGCACACCTGAAGCGACAGGCCGCCGACAATGAGCAACCCGGCCGCCGTCGCGGGATGCCCAACGATCAGGTTCACGAGCTTCGCCGGCATGTGGTAGATTTGAAGGTGACGCACGCGCTCCATCTACCGTCTCCTCCCTGACCGCGTGCGGGCTCGGTTGGCGACATTTGACGCTGGAATTCAGGCTTTAACACACCTATCGATAAATCAGATAGGCCAGCCGCGCCACACCAATAATCATGCGACCTGTGATCAAAGTAGGCCGAGTGCTCGTCGCCGGGCTGGCGGCGCTGGGAGCCGCCCGGGCGGACGAGCTCGTCTCCCTCGGTGCCAGCTCGTGCTCCTCCAGCGGCTGCCACGGGGGCGCGGGGGAAAAAAGCGACCAGTTTGGGGTCTGGGCGCAGCGCGATGTGCATTCGCGATCCTACGCGACGCTCACCACGGCGCGGTCGGCGCGGATGGCCGAGGCGCTGACGATCACGGACCCCGCCGTCAGCCCCCGCTGCGTCGTCTGCCACGCGCCGCTGGCCGAGGTCGCGCCCTCGCGGCTGGGGGCCGGCGTCGATCCGGCCGAGGGCGTCTCCTGCGTGAGCTGCCACGACCTCCCCGCGAACTGGCTGCGCGGTCACACGCGCGCGGACTGGACGCATGCCGACCGCGTGGCCGCAGGCATGCGCGACCTCGACGACCTCTATACCCGCGCGGACACCTGCGTGGCGTGCCACCAGAACATCGATCCCGCCATCGTGAACGCCGGGCGGCATCCCGCGCTCATGTTCGAGCTCGACGGCCAGACGCAGGACGAGCCGAGGCACTGGCGGGAGCATGCCGCGGACCTCGGCGCCCAGGCGTGGTTCGTCGGCCAGGCGGTGGCCCTGCGGGAGGTGAGCTGGGCGTTGCTCAACGGCCGGGCCGACTCCGCGCGAGCCGTCCCGGTCTGGCAGGGCCTCGTCTGGCTGCTCGTTCGGTCCGGCCTCGATTACGGCCTTCCGCCGCTCGACCCCTCGCCACCGGCGCCTGCCGCGCTCGCCTCTGCGGTAGCCGCCGCGGACGAGCTCGCCAAGCGCGCGGCGCAGAGGTGGGACCCCTCGTACGGCCCCGTCGTCCTGCGGCGGCTGGCCGGGACGCGCAGCGATTTTCTCGCCCCCGACGCGGCCCAGCCCCTGCAGGCCTGCCGCGCCGAGCGCCTGGTGCTGGCGCTCGACCGCCTGCTTGACGCGATTCCCGCCGCGCGGCGTCCGCCCGGCTCATCCGAGCGGCTCGACCGTCTCTTCCATCTTGCGCAGTCGCGGCCCGATTTCGACCCCGCGGAATTCTCGCGCGAACTCGATGGGTTCGCCCGGACGCTGGGGGAAGGCGGGTAGGGGACCCAACCGCGGGACTCCGCACTGCGTCCTCGGCCGCTCAGTGCGTGTGGACCGCCGCCGGCGGTAGGGGAGGGACCAGCATGGGCGCCCGCGGGAATACCGCGTAGGGGAGCCTGGCTCCCAGGTACGTGAAGTTGTCGGCCCGGATCGACGGGTCCGGCTGGAATCCCGGGGTGCCGGAGGCGGCGACGAGGTCGTCCTGGTCGACACCGTCCCCCGACACTCCGATCGCGCCGATCAGCACCCCGTTGCGGTACAGCGGGAACCCCCCGGGAAAGATCGTGATCCCGTCCGGGAGATTGCCGTCCACCGAACCCGAGCCGCTGATGATCGGGGAGGAGAACCGCTCCTGCATCCCGTTAAAGGGACCGGGCGGCTCGTTGTCGATCCCCGGCGGATACAACGTCTGAGCCAGGAATCCCACCGTGCGGCTCGAGAATGCGCGCGTGTCGCTTGAAAAAAACAAGGCCGTGCGCGCCTTCTGCACCGAGACATCCCATGAGAACAGGGTGGCGTCCGGCGTGCGGAAGGTCCCGAGCACGACCGGCGGCTGCCCGGGCTGGTCCGGGTTGTTGACCACCGAGATGAATGTCTCCGCGGGCTGCCCGGCGGGCAGCCGGATCCCGGCGCGGGTGACGCGCGTGCGCGCCGCGGCATTGGCGATGATCGACGAGACCTCGGCCGCGGTCAATCGGGGCTGGCCCTCGATGTCGCCGGCCACCGGATCGCCCGTTATCGGGGCGCGCACCTCCCCGAGGACGCCGCCCAGGAGCGCGGTCGGCCAGACGACCGGCGCAGGCGCGTCGAGGCCGGCGGGATTGGGCGCGACCGCGGATGGCAGCGGCCCAGCGGTGCTCGCCACATACGGCAGGCGGATTCCGTCGATGAAGATGTTCGTCGCGACAATGTCGCCGGGGGGCTCGAAACCGATCTGGCCGGCGAGGGCCACCCGCTCATTCGGGTCCGGCCCCTCGATGCTTCCATTCTCCACCTCAGCCTCCGTCCCGGTCACGCCGATTCCCGCCAGGAGGGTTCCGTCGCGGTAGAGCGGCATCCCGCCCGGCGAACCGTAGAGGCGGGTGCCGGCGATGCGGCTGCCATCCAGCCTATGGAAGCCGCTCACGTCGGAATACGCCATTGTGGAATACTCGACCCCGACGAGCGGTCCCGGGGGCGTGAAGTCCACGCCCGGGGGAAAGTGCTGCTGGAGGATGAACCCCGCGGTGCGGGAGGTGAGGGCCTCGCCCCCGCTGCTCAGGAAGGCGGCGGTGCCGGCTTTCGACACGGCGATGGCCTCCTGCCCGGCCGTGAAGTTCTGGCTGCCGTCTGCGGCGCGCACGAGCAGCTCGCGACCGTCGCGGTCGACGATCGCGATCACCGAACCCGGGGAGATCTGCTGTGCGCTGCCCGCCGCCTGGGCGTAGATCAACGCGAGGTCGGCGGCGGTGAGGCCCTGCGCGCCGGCCCCGGTCGCGGCCGCCAAGGCGCCCGCGACCGCGAGCGCCGCCCGCAGCTTCGAAAATCCGCGGCCAGGGGCTGGATTCACGCAGCGAATAAAGAAATAGCGGGACGAAATGGCCAGCCATTTTCCAGCGCGTTCGGCCTGGCGCCAGCACCCGTCGGCGCGGGTGCATCGCGGGACGGCGCTGCCCCCCCAGGGCCTGCTTGCATGCCCCTGGCCGCGGGGCTCCGCGCAAACCAACGCTTGCGCATCGCCGCCGGTTGAGGCTATCCCCGACGAAACATGCGCGCGATCAGTCTGCTCGTGGTCCTGGCGTTGGCGTCCGCCGGCCTCCCGGCAAGGGCGGCCCAGGATGGCCTCGGCCGGGTCCGGTCGCTCAGGATCACGATCCTTTCCACGATGCTCGCGGATGGCGACGAGCTCGGCGAATGGGGCTTCGCCGCTCTGGTCGAGGCGGATGGCCGCCGGATTCTCTTCGATACCGGAGCGCATACCGACGTCGTCCTGAAAAACGCCCAGACACTGGGCGTTGACCTCGCCGGCGTTCCCGAGGTCGTGCTTTCGCACAACCACGGTGATCACGTGGGCGGCCTGCTCACCCTGCGCCGGTCGGTGATGGCCAGGTCGCCGGCGGCGTTGTCGCGCGTGCATGTGGCGACCGGCATCTTTTTTCCTCGCACCACCTTCAACCCGGGGATCGAGGACAACCCGGCGCTCCTGCTCAAACCCGAGTACGAGGGCACCGGCGGCGTATTCGTCGTGCATGACCGTCCGGTGCAGCTCTATCCCGGCGTCTGGCTGACCGGACCGGTGCCCCGGAAGTATCCCGAGCGAAACTGGAGCGGGAGCGGGCGGGTGAAGACACCGGGCGGGTGGGTCGAGGACAATATCCCGGAGGACCAGGCCATGGTCTTCGATACCGACCGGGGTCTGGTCGTGCTGTTCGGTTGCGGGCACGCGGGAATCATCAACACGCTGGATTACGCCCGCGCCATCGTGCGGCCTGCGCGCATCCATGCCATCGTCGGTGGCGTTCATCTCTTTGCCGCCTCCGACGAGACCCTGGACTGGACCGCCCAAAAGCTTGCCGGCTTCGGCCTCGACAACCTGATGGGCGCGCACTGCACGGGCATCGAGCCCGTCTACCGTTTCCGCGCCGCTCTTGGCCTTGACCGCAGGCACGCGGTGGTGGGCGCCGTGGGCGCCTACTTCGATCTGGACGGGGGCGTCTTCCCGAGGAACATCGCCCGCTAGGATCGGGCGCGCCGCACCCCTTGCCGCGCGGCGCGGCCAACCGAGGCAGAATGCGCGATTCATGGCGCGAACTACGGCTCAATGACTTGCAAATTTTGCATCCGTGCGAACGATGGTTCCGGCCACGGACGCCGATCATGATCAACGCGCGGCTTTCCAGATCGATCCTGCTGGCGATCGTGATCGTTTCCGCGTTTCTGCGCATCGCCATGTGCATGCGGGGCGGCCAGTACTTCTTCGGGGATGAGATTCGCTACGAGATCGGCGTGCGCCTTTACGCTGCGGTCGCCCATGGGGACTCCCATTCCATCCGCGAGGTGGTCGCGCAGCCCGAGCATGCGCTCTTTCCGTGGGTGAGCGCGCTGGCCGCGGGCGTCCAGCACCTTCTGGCCCAGGCCACCCCTTACGGCGACTGGAGACTCCACCGCGAGAATGTCGTGTTCACGACGTGGCTCGGCGCGAGCTTCCTTTCGCTGTTTTCGGCGCTGAATGTCCTTCTTGTATATGGCCTGGCGCGGGTCCTTGGCGCGGATCGCGAGGAGGCTCTTTGGGCGACGCTGCTCATGTCCGTTTCCAACACGGCCTTTTATTTTGCACGCCACCTGCTTTCCTTTGACTGCGCGCTCGCCGCCGCGCTTGGCGCCCTGCTTGCGGGCCTCGGCGCTCCGAGCGCCGGGAGGGCGGCGCTTTGCGGCTTTCTTGCGGGCTGCGCCTATCATCTCTACAACGGCTACTGGTATCTGCCGCCCGTGGTCGGATTCGTTTTCATCGGCGTCTGGTGGACGAATCCCCGCCGCTCCCGCTTGGCACTGGCCTGGGGAGGCGGTTTGGCGATCGGGATCGGCGCGCCCCTGCTGGCGGGAACCATGGCGGGGGGATTCGCGTACTGGAGGACGATGATGGCTTTCAGCAAGACCGTCACGCAGGGGCTGTTCGCCGAGGGCTGGTCGCTTCCCTGGGCCTACCTCTGGTATTCCGAGGAATGGCTCGGCGTTGGTGTGGTCGCCTGCATCGTTAGCGCGCTGATCCTTGCATGGCGGCGAAAGCGGCCTTTGGAACCGCGAATTCGCGCGTGGCTGGCGGCCCTGGGGGCGGCCTATGGGCTCATGGTGCTGTTTTCGGTGTTCCTGGAGAAATTTGTTGTCTATGGCCGGACGGTGAAGCCGCTTGTGCCGCTGTTCTGTCTGGCCGGGGGGTGGGCGCTCAGGACTCTCATCGCGGACCGAGCTTGGCTCAAGGTGACGGCGGCCGCCGCACTCGTCGCATGCGGCGTCGTCCACTTCGTCCCGCATTTCACCCGGGTGTTCCAAAGGGACGTCGAAATCGAGGTGCTTCGGAGTCTGGGGAACCCGAAGCACAGCCTGAGCACGTCCGGCTCAATCTACATAACGCTTGTGCTGCCCGTCACGAGGCCCGACCTGGCATTGGTCAATGCGCAGTTTATTTATCCCATACGGGGGTATATCGGATATCCCGAGGGAGAAACCGTGTTCCGTGTCGAGCATCCCCTTAACTACAGGCCCTTCCAGTACGAGGGCCACTCGCCGGCCGAAAGGGCCCTTTTGCGCACGGACGACATTTCCATCCGCCTCATCAAGCTCAGGCATCCCTCGCAGGTTCCCGATGATCTGCCCTTCCCATTGCGTTATCAGAATGGAGACAGGCCGACGGGCCTCCAGCCTTCGCTGCCCCGGAACTGAGCGACGGGCCGGCGCCGCCTGGCGCGGGATGGTTCTCGGGCCTGGTTTATGAGTGTTGGCCCGGCGCCGCGGAAATGGGCAACTCTGTCCGCGTGCGGGGCGGGCAGGGGAGCCGGCACTGGGAGGGCGCCCGTGCCGGGTGCCGGCGTGCCATCAGTCTCCAAGAGGGAGCGTAACCCTGAACGTGGTGCCACCGGGTCCGGTCGAAAGCAGAACCATCTCCGCGCCGATCTGGCGCGCCAGCAGCTGGCTGATGGCGAGCCCAAGCCCCGATCCGCCGGGACGGCCGCTCCGGCCGGGCTTGAAGAGATTCTTCTGCACGGATTCGGGGATTCCCGCACCTTCGTCGCTCACGGTCATCACGACCGCCCAGCCGGAGTCCACGAGCGACACGCGCACAGGGCCGCCCGGTTCGCTTGCAACGACCGCGTTGTGCACGAGGTTGCTGGCGATCAGGCACAGAAGGCTTCCTCGATGGCTGTCTATCGTCTTCGGAAATCCCGCATCCACGCCGAGCACAACGCCCTTTTCGTCGGCAAACGCCTTGTTCCTATCGAGGATGGTTGCGGCAAGCTCGTAACCGGTGAGTTCGTAGCTCGCGTTCGAGCTGGCGTCGCCCAGAAGCGCGATGGTCTCCCTGATCATCGTCTGCAGGCGCTCCGTGTAGCCGGCGGCCGATTCCCAGGCCGGAGTCAATGGCCCTGCCTCGCGGCTTGCGACGACGGAGCGCAGGCCCTCGACCGACCCCTGGAGCCCGTGAATCAGGTGCGAGGTGATCTGGCCCACCGCCGACGCCTTCGCGGAGAGCGTGAGCGCAAAGTTGGCGCGGGTGAGCCTCTCGTTGCGCTCGGCGACGATCCGCTGGGCCCTCTGCATGCTGAAGGTCGCCCCGGCAACAACGGCGGCGAT
>Ga0302311_10001468_pt1 | contig 27907 bp, 24 predicted proteins | sample III_Palsa_N1_3_FD_200449 | JGI IMG/M metagenome (GOLD analysis project Ga0302311, IMG submission 200449) | Peat permafrost microbial communities from Stordalen Mire near Abisko, Sweden - III_Palsa_N1_3 | ecosystem: Environmental > Terrestrial > Soil > Palsa > Peat permafrost | place: Sweden... | reverse complement strand
GGCGTCAAGGCGCTGGCCTTCGAGGCGACCAATCACCGCGTCACGCAGGCGTTCTTCGCCGAGCACACCGTGACCGAGCTGATGGCGCAGTCGGACTATTGGCTGGAAATGCAGGGTCGCCTCACCGAGCCGATGCGCTACAACGCGGCGTCCGACCATTATGTCCCGTGCTCATGGGAGGCGGCCTTCGCCCTCATCGGCCGCCACCTGCGCGGGCTGCAGAGCCCGCATCAAGCGGAATTCTACACTTCCGGCCGCACCCCCAACGAGGCGGCGTTCCTCTATTCGATCTTCGTGCGGGAGTTCGGGACCAACAACTTCCCCGATTGCTCCAACATGTGCCACGAGCCGACCAGCCGTGGCCTGCCTGCCTCCATCGGCGTCGGCAAGGGCACGGTGGTGATGGACGATTTCGACCACGCCGAAGCGCTCTTCATCATCGGCCAGAATACCGGCACCAATTCGCCGCGGATGATGACCAATCTGGTCGAGGCGCGGCGGCGGGGCGTTCCCATCGTCATCGTCAATCCGATGCCGGAACGGGCGCTCATACGCTTCACCGAGCCGCAGGATGTCGTGCAGATGGCGACGTTCGGCTCGACGCCGATCGCCAGCGAGTTCGTCCACATCCGCATCGGCGGCGACCTGGCGCTCCTCAAGGGCATGATGAAGGTCATGTTCGAGCGTGAGGACGAAGGCGAGGAGGTCCTCGACCACGCGTTCATCGCCGAACACACGGCCGGTCTCGAGATGATGCGCGACGAGGTTCTCGGCCTCGCCTGGTCGGACATCGTCGAGACCTCAGGCGTCAGCGAAGAGCAGATCCGCCGCGTCGCCGAAATCTACGTCCGCTCACGCGCGACGATGATTTGCTACGGCATGGGTGTCACCCAGCACCAGGAGGGCTCACGCCTCGTGCAGCAGATCGCCAACCTGCTGCTGCTGCGGGGTAACTTCGGCAAGCCTGGCGCCGGCATCGCGCCGATCCGCGGCCATTCCAACGTCCAGGGCGACCGCACAGTCGGCATCGATGAAAAACCGCCGCAGGCCTATCTCGACCGCGTGCGCGATGTCTTCGGCTTCGAGCCGCCCCGCGCGCCCGGCCACGACACGGTCGAGGCCCTCGACGCCATGCTGAGAGGCGAGGCCAAGGTGTTCATCGGCATGGGCGGAAACTTCGTGCGGGCCGTTCCCGACACCGGCCGATCCTATGCCGCCATGCGCGAACTGGACCTGACGGTCGGTATCACGACGAAACTGAACCGCGGCCATCTCGTTCACGGACGCGATGCGCTCATCCTGCCGGTGGTTTCCCGCTCTGAGGCTATCCGGACATCGGCGGGCGAGCAGTTCGTCACCATCGAGGATGCGATGTCCAACGTCAGCGCCTCGCGCGGCGTGCTCGAGCCGGCCAGTCAGCAGCTTCGCACTGAGGTGGAGATCGTCTGCCGCATGGCGCGCGCGACCTTGCCGGGTAGCAAGACGGCGTGGGAAAGCTACATCGACGACTACACGCTCATCCGCGACAAGATCGCCGAGGTCTACCCGGCGATCTACGCCGACTTTTCGGAGCGGATCAAAGATCCCAAGGGGTTCCACCTCGACGTCCCGCCGCGCCGGCGGGTGTGGCCGACGCCGAACGGCAAGGCCAACTTCCTGCTGTTTCCGGGCCTCGACGTGGATGTTCCGGTGGCCGATCCGACGATGCTGCGACTGGCGACGGTGCGCTCGCACGACCAGTTCAACACCACCATCTACAGCTACAACGACCGCTACCGCGGCGTTTACAACGATCGCATGGTCCTGTTCATGAATGCCGAGGATCGAGCGGCCCGCGGCCTGGAGCCGCGATCGCGCGTCGCGCTGGAAACGATCACCGATGACGGGGTGCTGCGGCGCGTCGACGGCCTGACGGTGCTAGACTATCCCATGCCGCGCGGCGCCGTGGCCGGATACTATCCGGAACTCAATCCGCTCCTGCCGCTGGAATACCACGACAGCATCAGCGGCACGCCCGCCGCCAAGTCGATCCCGGTCCGGGTGGCGCCAGGCTGAGCTTGGCGCGGGAGGGGCGAATACGATGACGACCCTGACGCCGGCCCTTGTCGCCGCTGCGCTGGGGGCTCATGCGGCCGGCCTGACGCCGGTCGCGGCCGTCGATCTCGGACCCCGCACAGCCGTGATCGCAACGCAGAAGGGCGGCGAGAGTCACGCTGACAGCGGCCGGATCGTGGTGCGCTATGTCGATCGCACCGCGACCGGCTTCCGGCGCTCGGCCGCGCCGGAGGCGGGCGAGCGCCGAGCCAGCTGGGGCGCCGCGCCGGCATGGAAGCTGCGCCGCGATCTCGCCGCTGCGCCGATGCTGGCCATCCAAGGCGGCGGGACCTGGCAGGGACAGACCTGCGTGTGGACGGCGCTGGTCGAGCTCGACGCCGACGCGCCGCGCGAAGTGCTGGTCGCGCTCACCGAGCACTCGAGCGACACTAACGAGGGCGACTACCAGGCCGAGATCGCCCGCGACGGGACTGGGCTGAAGCTCGTCTATGCCGGCGCGATCAGCCGCACGTTCCGACTGCGCCGGGCGGGTGGCCGGCTGGTTTCCGATGCGGACCTGCCGATGGCGTGCTGAGCGCGGGTGCATATCCGGCCCGCCGTCCCTACATCCCCGTCAGGGCCAGGAAATCAGCCACGGAGCGCGCACGTGATCGACGTCCACTACTGGCCTACGCCGAACGGCAAGAAGGTGACCATCCTGCTGGAGGAGCTGGGCGTCCCCTATAATATCGTGCCGGTGAACATCGGCCGGGGCGATCAGTTCGAGGACGGCTTCCTCAAGATCAGTCCCAACAATCGCATGCCGGCCATCGTCGATCACGCGCCCAAGGGTGGCGGCGCGCCGGTCAGCGTCTTCGAGAGCGGCGCCATCCTCCTCTACCTGGCCGAGAAGGAAGGCCGCTTCTGGCCGCAGGACGACGTGCGCGCCAAGTACGAGGTGACGCAGTGGGTCATCTGGCAGATGGCCAACCAGGGCCCGAAGACCGGCGAGCGCGGCCATTTCTCGCGCGTGCCCGAGAGCGAAGGCGATCAGTCCTACGCCAAGCGCCGGTTCAATGACGAGATCCACCGGCTTTACGGGGTGATGAACAACCGCCTCTTCGACCGGCCCTATCTGGCCGGCGACGCCTATACGATCGCCGACATCGCCGCCTATCCCTGGACGGTGAGCTGGGAGCTACAGGGCATCGACTTGGACGAGTTCAAATACTTCAAGCGCTGGTTCGAGGAGCTCTCGGCCCGGCCCGCCGTCGTGAAGGGCCTGGCGGTCACCGCCGGCCCGCAGATCGATCCGGCCATGCTCAGTGCTGAGGAGCAGGCCAAGCTCCGCAAGCTGCTCTTCAACCAGCGTGCGCGGCCCGTCCCGGTCGCCTGAGCCGCGGTTGCGGCGCCCTTCGGGGCAGCTATAGTCGCGCCCCGAAGGGGTCGCCGATCATGATTTTCCAGGCGTTCGCCGCCGGGGGGTGCCGGTCGTATCTGGTCGGCTGCGCGGCGAGCTGTGCGGCGGTCCTGATCGATCCCGAACTCAGCCTGATCGACCGCTATCTCGGCGAGGTCAGCCGCCAGGGCCTGCGCGTACGCTACGTGGTCGAGACCCACACTCACGCCGACCATTTCTCGGCCGCCCGGGAGCTGGCCCGCAGGCTGGGCGCGAGCCTGGTGATGCATCGCCTGAGCCCGGCGCCTTTCCCCGACATGCGTCTCGACGACGGCTGCATGCTGATCGTCGGCGAGCTGCGATTGCAAGCATTGCACACCCCCGGGCACACGCGCGATTCCATGTGCCTCATCATGGACGACCGGGTGTTCACTGGCGACACTCTGCTGATCGGTGGGACGGGGCGCACGGACCTGCCCAGCGGCGATCCGCACGCCCTCTACGAGAGCCTGTTCGACAAGCTGCTGAATCTGCCGCCGGAGACCCTGGTGTTTCCGGCCCATGAGTACAAAGGGCGCGACCATTCCACCATCGCGGCGGAGATTGCCGAAAACCCGCGCCTCCAGAAGACCGACCGAACGGCGTTCGTCGAGATGATGGAGCACCTCGATCTCGCCGCGCCGACCCACCTCACCGAGGCCTTGAGGGTCAACATGAGCGGCGGCAAGTCCGTCGCCCAACTCCTGGCCGAGGCCGCCGCCAAGGCGCCGTTCATGTCCATGGCCGAGCTCGCCAGCCGTTTGGGCGACAACAGCCGTGACCTCGTCGTCCTCGACGTGCGCGAGCGCGACGCGTTCCTGGCCGGCCATATCCCGGGCGCCCTGCACCTGCCGCGCGGCCAGCTCGAGCTGCGCGTCAACAGCGAACTACCGGACCCCACCCTGTCGATCCTCACTTGCTGTGAGTTCGGCAAGATCTCGACCTTGGCGGCGGCTACCCTGCGCGACATGGGTTTTGGTCGGGCTGTTGCGCTCGATGGCGGCATGAAGGCTTGGCGCGAGGCGGGGTTGCCGGTGGAGAGTTAGGGAGTCGCACGCCGTTCCGGAGCGGCGCACCGCCGCGACCCCGCCGCGACTGTCGCGTCCGACCCCTGCGCCTCGGCGCAGGTCCAGTCGCCAGTCTGGCCTTCATACTGCCCGATCTTGAAGAGGCAGTTCATGAACGTCCGGTTGAACTGGTCGGTGGTGTTGTTGGGCTGGCAAGGCCCCGTGAGACCGGCGTCGGGTGGCGGCGCGGCGAGCCGCCAGTTGGGAATGTAGGTGTAGCGGAACGTGCCCGGCAGGCCGCTCGCCTTCCAATCCGTATACAGACGGAAGACGGAGTCGAGTTTGGTCTGCTGGACCATGATGTCCTCGACGGTGCGCACCACCAGACCCTTGCCGCTTTGACCCGGGACCATCTTGCCGAGCAAGGTGTTGGCGACCGGCGGGCAGGCCGTCGTCGTATTGGCCAGTGTTGCGCGGTCGCAGTTCGCGGCCTCCTGGGCGGCCTGCGCCAACACGGGGGAGGCGCCCGGGTCGTTGGCCGACTGGTTGCCGTTGACGATGACGACGAGGTTGAGCGCGACATTGCGCCCCGACTGTTTGAGCTTGAGAAGGACGTCGTCGAAGTAGGCGAGGTAGCGCACGCTGCCGTCAAAATAGGGATAGCCGTCGATATAGCGGGGCGGAAAGGCGAGCGGGATGGCCGAGGAAGCGAGGACGGCTTCGGAATAGCAATCGAGCGCGCCGGGATCCCCGGACTTCGCCATGGCCTTAAGGTCGAAGCTGTAGAGGTTGCCGTTGCGGACGTTGACCGCCCCAACTTCGATCCGGTCGGCCGCCGTGTCAGAGCGCAGGACCGGGATATAGGCGTTGACCCGCTGGCGAACGATCCCCTCGAGACCGGCGGGGTCGAGAGCCCCGTTGGAGAACACGATCGAGAGCAGGGGGTTCTTGGCGGTGAACAGCTGTGAGTCGCTCACCTCGTAGAGGCTGGCGAGCTGCTGCAGGCCGTAGTTGGCGCCGCCGACGGAGCCTCGTCCATAGATGATCGCCAGCCAGGCCTCCGTGGCCATGATTGCGCCGGTGCTGATCCCGGAGACGAAGTCGTAGTCGCCGAGCGGAATCTCGCCCGGCGGGGCCGCTGTCTGACCATAAAGCCCATTGAGGAAGCCTGCCCCGTAGGCGCCCCATTCGCCGCCGCCGGAAAGCACCAGGACATTGATCGCCAGCGGCTTCTGGCCCGCCGGCGGGGCGGCGGCGAGCTTGCGCGTCAACATCCGCTGGAGGGACGTGGGGGCCGCAGCCGCCTGCGCCGCCAGCGTGGCTGGATCGGGCGTCGCCTCGAAAGCAGAGGGCCTGTACGGCGTCATGTAGCCGCTGCAGCCTTGCACGCCGGGCGGAGCGGTGAGGGGGCTCGCGCACCCCGCAACCAGGATCGCCACGCAGATCGGCTTGATCAGCCTGAGAGCCTGGCCGCGTCCGCTCATTGAACCACCCCTCGAAGTCCCCGGGGCCGGCCATAGCTGCGTGCGGAAACGGCCATGACCAGTCCCGGATCGCACGCTGTGCCTATCGCGCGGCGGTAGCAAGCGCTCGCCCCCAACCATCGGGCCTTGATCGGCAAAACATCGGTTCTGGAGGCTCGGCGCCGGGTGTAGGTTGGCGTCCATAGGCTTGGGCTGGCGGCGCGAGCGCCAAGCCAGTCGTCAGAAACTCGAGACAGGCAGGGGGCGTTTCAAAGTGTGCGCTACGGGCGCGCGTCCTGGTGTGGGAGAGTGGGATGACCGATCGCAAGACCTTCGATGGCAGCGCCGACCAGCTGCGCGACGCGCAAGTCGTCAGGCGGCATGGCTTGATGATCGACCTGACCACCCAACCCGACAAGGCCAGGACAATGAGGGTGGTGTTCTGGTTGGAGACGCCGGCGGATCAGACCGCTCAGCTCGAGGCGGCCGTGGCCCAGGGCAAGGTTCTGCCGCGCGACACGTTGAGCCGGTTCGGGGCGGATCCGGCCGCCGCCGCGCGCCTCGCAGCCTGGCTGAAGACCGAGGGCTTCGAAATCGAGAAGGTGTCAGCCGACAGCACCGGCGTCTACGCCCGGGCCTCGATCAGTACGATCGAACAGAGCCTCCAGGTCCACATGGTCCCAGTGCTCAAGGACGGTGTGACCTACATCTCGGCCAACGGCCCGCCGAGCCTGCCCGCCGACATCGGCGCGTCGGTGCGCGCGATCGCCGGCCTGCAACCCTACCGGCGGATCAACAAGCACTTCCGGCAACTTCTCGCGCCCGAGTTTCTCAGCCCTACGCCGGCGATCAACTTCGCGCCGCCCTATCTGCCGAAAGAGATACTGACCGCCTACGGCGCGGCGGGCCTCAACCTCACCGGCGAGGGCCAGACTATCGCCATCCTGATCGACACTTTCCCTGACGCCTCGGATCTCGAAGCGTTCTGGAAGGCCGCCGGCGTCAGCGTCACCACGGCTCAGATCGCCCAGATCAATGTCGCTGGCGGGACCACGCCGCCGCCCTCGGGCGAGGAGACGCTGGATGTGTCCTGGTCGAGCGGGATCGCGCCGGGCGCCAATATCCGCGTCTACGCCACTGGCGAGCTCACCTTCCCGGCGCTGGACGCGGCGCTGGACACGATCATCGCCGACCTGCCCAATTACCCGAGCCTCTGCCAGCTCTCGATCAGCCTCGGCCTCGGCGAGACCTACATGGTCAAGGACGAGGTGCAGACCCAGCACCAGAAGTTCCTGAAACTGGCGGCGGCCGGGGTGAACGTCTTTGTCTCCACCGGCGACGCCGGTTCGAATCCCGACCAGACGGGTCACAGCTTCAACGGTCCGCTGCAAACGGAGTACGAGTCCACCGATACGGCGGTGATCGCCGTGGGCGGCACGAGCCTTGGCCTCAACTCTGACGGTTCGATCGCCTCGGAGACCGCCTGGGCCAGCGGCGGCGGCGGCCGCAGCGTGCTTTTCCCACGCCAGACCTGGCAGACCGGGAACGGCGTGCCGAGCGGTACGGACCGGCTGGTTCCGGACGTCGCGTCAGTGGCCGACCCGAACACCGGCGCTTTCCTGGTGCTCAACGGCAGCACGATTACCATCGGCGGCACGAGCTGGAGCGCGCCGACCTGGGCGGGGATCTGCGCCCTGATCAACCAGGCGCGCGTCGCCGCCGGCCAGCCGACGCTGCCCTACCTCAATGCGCTGATCTACCCCTTGAACGGCGCCGGCGCCTTCCACGACATCACCCAGGGCAGCAACGGCGCCTATAAAGCTGGGCCGGGCTATGACATGTGCACAGGTCTCGGCACGCCGAACGTGGCGGCGCTGGTCCGGGCGCTCACCAAGGCGCCAGCGGTCGCGCCGCCGACTCCAGTCCCGGTGTCGTGACGGGGTAGCTTCCCTCCCCATCAAGGGGCAGGAAGGGCGTTCCGGCGGGGTTCCCAATCCGGGTGAGTTGGCCTAACTGCCGGCCCGTCCGCATACAAAGGGGAGTCCAGGAGTGAAGACCCGCGCCGCCGTCGCCTTCGAAGCCAAAAAGCCGCTCGAGATCGTCGAGCTGGACCTTGAGGGGCCGAAGGCGGGCGAGGTGCTGGTGGAGATCAAGGCGACCGGCATCTGCCACACCGACGCCTATACGCTCGACGGCCTCGACAGCGAGGGGATCTTCCCCTCGATCCTCGGCCACGAGGGGGCGGGGGTGGTCCTGGAGGTTGGGGCGGGCGTCACCTCGGTGAAGCCAGGCGATCACGTCATTCCTCTGTACACGCCTGAGTGTCGGCAGTGCAAAAGCTGCCTCTCGCGCAAGACCAATCTGTGCACGGCGATCCGCGCCACCCAGGGCAAGGGCCTGATGCCGGACGGCACGAGCCGGTTCTCCTACAAGGGCCAGACCGTCTTCCACTACATGGGCTGTTCGACGTTTTCGAACCACACGGTGCTGCCGGAGATCGCGGTGGCCAAGATCCGTGAGGACGCGCCATTCAGGACCAGCTGCTACATTGGTTGCGGGGTCACGACCGGGGTCGGGGCGGTGGTCAACACAGCCAAGGTGACGCCCGGCTCCAACGTCATCGTCTTCGGCCTGGGCGGCATCGGCCTCAACGTCATTCAGGGCGCCAAGCTGGTCGGCGCCGACAAGATCATCGGCGTCGACGTCAATCCGTCCAAGGAAGAATGGGGCCGCCGCTTTGGCCTGACCCACTTCGTTAATCCTAGGGAGGTGATCGGCGATCTCGTGCAGCACCTGGTGGCGCTGACCGACGGCGGCGCGGACTACACCTTCGACTGCACCGGCAACGTCGGGGTGATGCGCACGGCGCTGGAGGCCTGCCACCGTGGCTGGGGCGAGAGCATCATCATCGGCGTGGCCGAGGCCGGCAAGGAGATCGCCACCCGGCCGTTCCAGCTGGTCACCGGCCGGGTGTGGAAAGGCACGGCCTTCGGCGGCGCGCGCGGCCGCACCGACGTGCCGACCCTCGTCGACTGGTACATGGACGGCAAGATCGAGATCGACCCGATGATCACCCACGTCCTCACCCTCGAGGACATCAACAAGGGCTTCGACCTGATGCACGCCGGTGAAAGCATCCGCTCGGTGGTGGTCTACTGAGCATGACCCTCGAGACGGTCTCGGCCGTTCGCGCCTACGGCGGCGCGCAGGGCGTCTACCGTCACCCCTCGTCCGCCACCGGCACGGACATGGTCTTCTCCGTCTTTGTTCCCGATCACGCGAAAGGCGCACGGCTGCCGGTGGTCTGGTGGTTGTCGGGCCTCACCTGCACCCAAGCCAATGTCACCGAGAAGGGCGAATTCCGCCGCGCCTGCGCCGAGCTCGGCCTGATCTTCGTCGCGCCGGACACCAGTCCGCGCGGGGCGGGCGTTCCGGACGATCCTGAGGGGGCCTACGACTTCGGTCTGGGGGCCGGGTTCTACGTCGACGCCACGCAGGCGCCCTTCGCGACGAACTACCGGATGTGGAGTTACGTCACCGCCGAGTTGCCGGCGCTTGTCGCGGCGCAGTTTCCGGCCGACACGGCCCGCCAGTCGATCCTGGGCCACTCCATGGGCGGCCATGGCGCGCTGACCGTGGGCCTGAGCTTCCCGGGCCGCTTCAAGGCCGTCTCGGCCTTCGCCCCGATCGTCGCGCCGAGCCAGGTCCCCTGGGGCGAGAAGGCGCTCGGCGGCTATTTGGGGTCCGATCGGTCGGCCTGGCGCAAACACGACGCGGTGGCCCTGATCGAGGACGGCGCGCGCGTCCCCGAGCTGCTGGTCGACCAAGGCGAGGCCGACGCCTTCCTGGCCACCCAGCTGAAGCCCGCGCTGCTGGAGGCGGCTTGCGCCAAGGCAGGGATCGCGCTGACGCTGCGGCGTCAGCCCGGCTACGACCACAGCTATTACTTCATCTCGACCTTTATGGCCGACCATCTGCGCTGGCACGCCGAGCGCCTCGGTTGACGGAACCGATTTCCGCGCTGTGAATACAGGGACGGCGATTGCATGGACCTGACGACGACCCACACCGACGAGATCAAGCGCCCGGCGGGCGAGTTCGCGGCCGAGACGGTGGCGGCGCGCCGCGTCAGCTTCGAGGCCGCGCCGGACGCCTCCGGCGAACGGGCCGTGCCGGTGGAGACGCCGATCGCCTTCGAGTTCGACGGCGTCGGCTATGCGGTGATGATGGCTACGCCCGCCGACCTCGAGGATTACGCCGTCGGCTTCGCCCTTTCCGAGCGGCTGGTGGAGCGGGCCGACGACATAGGGGATGTTTCGCCGGCCGAGCTGCCGCGCGGCTGGATCCTGCGTATCGCTCTCCGCGGCGCGCCGCGCCAGCGGCTGTTCGAGCGCGTGCGCCTGCGGCTCACCGAGGGCAGCTGTGGGCTCTGCGGCCTGGAAACCATCGAGCAGGTGCTTCGGCCTGTGCCGCAGGTGGGACCGGCCGCCTCGGTCACTCGCGCGGCGATCGCCAAGGCCCTCAGCGATCTCCAGGACCGCCAGCCGCTTGGCCGCGCCACCGGGGCCGCCCACGCCGCCGCCTTCTGCTCGCCGGATGGCGAGATCACCATCGTTCGCGAGGACGTCGGCCGCCACAACGCCATGGACAAGCTGATCGGGGCGGCGGCCAGAGCCGGCATCGACCTGAAGACAGGCTTCATTCTGCTCACCGCTCGGTGCAGTTACGAGCTGGTCGAAAAGGCGGTGGTCGCCGGCTGCCCGATGCTGATTACCATCTCGGCCCCCACCAGCCTGGCGGTCGAGCGGGCGATCGAGGCCGGTCTCACGCTGGCGGCGCTGGCGCGGAAAGACAGCATGCTGGTGGTCAACGATCCGTCGCATGCGATCAGCTGAGATCGAACGTCTCGGCGCGGCGATCCTCGCCGGCGGCGCCTCGTCGCGGATGGGCGAGGACAAGGCCACGCAGCTCTGGGCCGACGAGCGGGCGGTGGACCTCGTCGCCGCGCTGGGCCGCGCGGCTGGCGCGACAGAGATCGTGACGGTGGGCGGCGGCGACTATGGCTGGCCAAGGGTTCCCGACACACGGCCCCTCGCTGGACCGGTGGGCGGGATCCTGGCCGGAGCAGCGGCGCTCGCCGCCAGAGGCTGCGATGTGGCCCTGGTCCTGGCTGTGGATTCCCCGACCATTCGCCTCAGCGACCTCGCGCCGCTGCTGGCAGCGCCGCTCCCGGGTGCGGCCTTCCAGGGCCTGCACCTGCCGATGCGCCTGGCGCTCTCCGCGCTTCCTGACGACGTCGAGGCCGGCTGGCCGGTGCGCCAGCTGATCGAACGCGCCGGGTTGGCGCGGCCGGCCTCTCCGCCGGAAGCCGTGCTCCGTCTGCGCGGCGCCAATACCCCGGGGGAGCGGGCCGCGCTGCTCGCGGACAGGGCTTAGACCAGTCCCAGGGCGCGGACGATCATGCCCTGATCGAAATAGGGCCGCTCACAGATAATCTTATCGCTCCCCTGAGCGAACTCAAAGCTGGCCGCCATGCGCACGCGGAACGCCTTGCCGGTGGCCGGGGTCACCCGATCGCCGAGGCGCAGCGGACCCAAGTGCGTGCCGGTCAGCCAGAATTCGACCAGCACCGTGTCGGCGGCGTGGGCGATGGCGATGATCTCGTTGCCCTGGTCGGGGAAGGGCGTCCGCGAAGCGGCGAAATAGCTGCGCACTGCCGCCTCGCCATCGAAGATTGCCCCCGTGCCGTAAAGCTCGTAACGCGGGTGCTCGAAGGTGGCGATGACGCCGTCCCAATCGTGCATGACCTCCGACGCCATGTGGTCGCGAACGGTCTTAAGGCGGCGTTCGGCGAGATCGTCCATATCGACTCCTCGGTTCAGCCCCACGGCGTGACACCTGGCGACGCCTCCCAGGCCCCGGCGCCACGTGAGGGCAGCGGCTTTTCCATCACCCCGGCGAGCCAGGCGTTGGCCGCGACGGCGGCGGCGAGATCGATGCCCGTGGCGAGGCCCGAGCGCTCGAAGAGATAGATGAGGTCTTCGGTGGCGACGTTGCCGGCCGCGCCGGGGGCGAAGGGGCAGCCGCCAAGGCCGCCGAGCGCGCCGTCGAGCACCTCGGCGCCCGCCTCCCACGCCGCCCAGGCGTTGGCGATGGCCGTGCCGCGGGTATCGTGGAAATGGCCGCGCAGGCGGACTTCGGGCGGCAACACCTCGCGAAGGCGGCCGACGAGGTCGCGCACCTCGGCCGGCGCGGCGACGCCGATGGTGTCGGCCAAGGCAATCTCCACCGGCTCGGCCTCCGAGAGTCTTAGGGCGAGGTCGACGACGCGGCCCTGCGGTACGGTCCCCTCGAACGGACATCCGAAGGCGACGGCGATGGTGACCTGGGGGATCAGGCCTTCGGCCCGCGCGAAGCCCAGCATGGCGCGGGTCTCGGCGACCGACTGGGCTGAGGTCTGGCCCTGGTTGGCGCGGCCGAAGGCGTCGCTGGCCACGGCCACGCATCCCGCCTCATCGACGCCGCGCCTATTGCCGTCGCGAGCGCGCGCGGCGCGCTCCAGGCCCTTCCGATTGAGGCACAGGCCGATGTAGCTGACGTCGACCAGGTCCGGCAGGGCGGCGACCACCTCGGGTGTATCGGCCATCTGCGGCACACGGGCCGGATTGACGAAGCTGCCGACCTCGATCCGCCGCGCGCCGGCGGCGATCATGCGTTCGATCAGGCCGAGCTTGTCGGCGGTCGAGACGAGCCTCTGCTCGTTCTGCAGCCCATCGCGCGGGCCGACCTCGACGATCTGGAGCTGGCGGGTCATGCCGGCACGCTATCCTTTCCAAAAGGCGCGCTCTAGGGTCGCAGAGAGGGACAAGGGATGAGCGAAGGTCCGCTGGTCGGCGTCAAGGTGATCGAGATGGGTCAGCTGATCGCCGGGCCCTTTTGCGGCCAGTTGCTCGGCGACATGGGGGCTGACGTCGTCAAGATTGAGGCGCCGGGTAGGGGCGATCCGATGCGGCAGTGGGGCCAGAAGGGCTATCCGCTGTTCTGGGAGATCCTCGGCCGCAACAAGCGCACCGTCTCGATCGATCTGCGCCAGCCGGCCGGGCAGGACTTGGCGCGGCGGCTGATCGGCGGGGCCGATATCCTGATCGAGAACTTCCGCCCTGGCGCCCTGGAGGGTTGGAACCTGGCGCCGAACGATCTGCGCAAGGCAGACCACCGGCTCATCGTCGTGCGCATCTCCGGCTATGGCCAGACAGGCCCCTACGCCGACCGCGCCGGCTTCGGCCTGATCGGCGAGGCCATGGGGGGCTGGCGGCATATCGTCGGCGATCCGGACCGGCCGCCCTCGCGCATGGGGGTTTCGATCGGCGACTCGCTGGCGGCGACCTTCGGCTGTCTGGGCGCCCTGGCGGCCCTGCATCACCGCGAGAAGACCGGCGAGGGCCAGGTGATCGACTCGGCCCTCTACGAGTCGGTGCTGCATGTCATGGAGAGCCTGGTTCCCGACTACGCCCTGGCCGGGTTCATCCGCGAACGGTCAGGCTCGATCCTGCCGGGGATCGCGCCGTCCAATGTCTACCGCTGCCAGGACGGCGACTATCTGATCGGCGGCAACCAGGACACGGTGTTCGCGCGTCTCTGCGCCGCCATGGGGCAGCCGGAGCTGGCCAGCGATCCGCGCTACTCGACGCACGAGGCGCGCGGCGCCCGGCAGCAGGAGCTCGATGAGCTGATCGAGGGCTGGACGCGTGCGCACACGGTGGACGAGGTGGAGGCGGCGATGATCGCCGCGGGAGTCCCGGCCGGCCGGATCTATCGCGCCCCGGAGATGCTCGCCGATCCCCACTTCAAGGCCCGCGAGGCGATCATCGAGGTCGACCATCCGCGGTGGGGCAAACTGCCGATGCAGAACGTGCTGCCGCGGCTATCGACGACGCCGGGTTCCATCCGCCGGACAGCGTCCCAAGCGGTCGGTCAGGACAACGCCGAGGTGTTCGCGGAGCGGCTGGGTCTCGGTCCGGCGGACCTGAAAGCGCTCGAGACGTCAGGAGTGATCTGATGGATACGCTCGAAGATATCGCCGCGTTGGCTGCGCGATTCATCGACGCCGTCGGAGCCGGCGACGTCGAGACGGCGCTGGCCTGCTACGCGCCCGAGGCGAAGATCTGGCACAACGTCGACGGAAGGACGCAGAGCCCGAGTGAGATGGCGGCCGTGCTGGCGGCGTTCGTCCGAGCCGTGCCCGCTCGCAGCTACGACGAACGACGGCTGCGTCTCTTCGACGGCGGCTTCGTGGAGCAGCACGTATTGCGGGGCCGCACGCGCAGCGGCAGCGAGTTTGCACTCGAAGCCTGCGTTGTCTGCGAGGTCAACGGCGGTCAAATCACCCGCCTCGACGAATATTTCGACTCCGCCGCCGTGGCGGCGCTGGCCAAGTCGGCCTGAGGGAGAAACGCGATGCCCGTGCTGCGCCAGGTTCCCCGCGCCGAGGTGACCTCCGAGGTGGTGAACCGCTACTATGATTTCCTGTTTGGCGAGGGTGTCGACCCAGTGGCGACGCCGGGTACCGCCACCGGCACGCCCGGCGACTGGTGGACGGTGTTCGCGCTGGTCCCCGACGTCTTCAAGCACGCGGTCGAGGGCTTCGCCGTCTACCGCAACCCGGTGCGCAAGATCGACCCGGTTCTGCGCGAGCTTGGCCAGACTCGCGCCGGTTGGGTGAAGGAAAGCCAATTCGTTTTCTCCCAGCATTGCAAATCGTTGCGCGGCCTTGGTGTGGCGGAGGAAAAGATTGCCGCCGTTCCCCACTGGCAGGTGTCGAGCGTCTTCGACGAGCAGGAGCGGGCGGTGCTGGCCTACGCCGACTGCCTGGCCGGGGGCGGCGGACGAACACCAAAGGCGGTCTTCGACAAGCTCAAGACGTTTTGGAGTGACGATCAGATTCTCGAGTTCACCTACATCACCTGCCTCTACGATATGCACGCGGTGATGAGCCGGGCCCTGCGTGTGGAGTGGGACGACCGTGAAGATCCGATCGTCGAAGTGGCGGCGCCGGAGAGCTTCAGCGCCGCCGACTTCCTCAGCGGACGGCCGCCGAAGCGCTAGCGGGTGCGCGAAGCCGACATCGTCATCGTTGGCGGCGGGGCCGGCGGCCTGGAGCTGGCGGCGCGGCTGGGCCGACGCTTCGGTCGGCGCGAGGGGCCCCGCCGGGTGCTGTTGATCGACCGCTCGATCTTCCATCTCTGGAAGCCGACCCTGCACGAGGTGGCGGCCGGCTCGCTTGATTCCCACCAGGAAGGACTCTCCTACCCGCTGTTGGCGCGGCGCAATCATTTCGGCTTCGCCTTTGGCGGGCTCGTGGGCCTTGATCCAGCCGCGCGCACCCTGAGCCTCGGCCCGATCCTGGGTCAGGACGGGGAGACCCTCGTCGGCCCGCGCACGCTCACTTGGCGCACCTTGGTTCTGGCGACCGGCAGTGGTTCGAATCTGTTCGAAACGCCCGGCGCGGCCGAGCACGCCTGCCTGCTCGAAGACGTGGCTGACGCGGAGGCCTTCAACCGCCGCCTGACCGCGGCCTTCCTGGCGGCCGCCTACGCCGAGGGGCGGGTGCTGCGCATCGCCATTGTCGGGGCCGGCGCGACGGGCGTGGAGCTGTCGACCGAGCTGATCGAAGGCCACGACGAACTCTGCGCCGCCCTCGGGGTCGGCGAGGCGTTCCGCCTCGAGGTCACGGTGGTCGAGGCGGCGCCGCGGATACTAAGCGCCCTGTCGGAAGCGGTGGCCGAAAAGGCCGCCCGGGCCTTGGCCGCGAAGGGCGTAGTCCTCTTGATCGGCGCCAAGGTCACCTCTGTCCATGCGCGCGGGCTCGAGACCAGCGCCGGCCCCGTGCCGGCCGATCTGATCGTCTGGGCGGCGGGCGTCGAAGCGCCGGCGGCGAACCGCGACTTCGGTCTCGCGGTCGGACGCCTGAACCAGTTCGTGGTCGACGACCACCTGCGCGCCTCGGTCCCCGGCGTCTTCGCCATAGGCGACTGTGCCGAAGCGCCGGGGCCGGACGGTCGGCCGCTGCCGGCGAGGGCCCAGGCAGCGGCTCAGGAAGCGGCTTGGCTCGCCCGCATCCTGGCCGACCCGGCGAAGGATCCGGGGCCCTTCGTCTATCGCGACCGTGGCTCGCTGGTTTCGCTGGGCGGTCTCGTCGGCGTCGGCTCGTTGATGGGCGGCCTGCTGGGCCCGAATTTCCTGATCGAGGGCCTTCTCGCCCGCTGGGCCTATATGGGCCTGCACCTGGATCACCACCGCGCCATTCTCGGCTTCAGACGGACGGTGCTGTTGGCCGCCGCGCGTCTTCTGCACCGCCGGGTCTCCGGCCGGCTGAAGCTGCATTGACAGCGGGGGCTTCGCCTTCGGCCACCAGTAACCGCGCCCCGTGACACTAAGGAACATTAGCGGTCCATCGGCGTTTTGGCTCTAGCTGCCCGCAATAGCGGCTCAACTCGAGGAGAGTCCAAAGTGTTGCGTTGGATTATTATATTTGCAGTGCTGGCGATTGTAGCGGGCGCGTTCGGATTTTTTGGTCTGGCCGGTCTAGCCGCGTCTCTCGCCAAGCTTTTGTGCGTGGTGTTCCTGGTGTTGCTTCTGGTTGGTTTCTTTTCAGGACGCTTTCGCGGAGGCAATGTGCCCTGACGGGCAGACTTCGTGCGTCGGTGAAGCCGGGCAGCCGATTGGCCGCCCGGCTTCTCTGTCTCAGAACTTGTAGTTGACGCCGACCCTCAGGATGTTCGCCGAGGTGTTCACGCTGGCCGTGGCGTCGTCGACGGTGATCCCGGGGGCGTTGAATGTTCCGCCATCACTGAGAGTCTGACGCCCGAGGTCGGTGTACAGATACTCCGTACGCAGCGAGAGGTGGCTGTTCAGGGCATAGTCAGCGCCGACGCCGACTGTCCAGCCGGTGCGGTTGTCATATTGCGACGCATAGTTCGAAACCCCGGCCCCAGAGGCGCAGGCCGAGCAGGTCTGGCTGGCGGTTGTTGACACGCCTCCGTAGGCAAGGCCGCCGGTGACGTAGGGAAGCAGCCGGCCGCCAAACATGGCCATGCCGACGCGGCCGCGGACGGTCCCAAGCGCGTCGATCTGCGTCTTCAGCCGGTCGCCATAGACGTTTCCGTCTGAATCGAGGCTCGAGAAGTGGCTGTCGCCGGCGATGCTCGAGCCGTCCAGGTCGGTCACCAGGCCCAGGACGACGCCGTTTCGCATCTCATAGTCGTAGCCGATCTGGCCGCCGATCAGGCCGCCGCTCGACGACTGCCGGAACTTGCCGGAGATGGTGTTGGATGTGGCCGCGCTCGCGCCGGCGAACGGATAGCTGAGATCGCCCGCGCCCGCGCCGATGTTCACCCCGACGTAGGGGCCGGTCCAGGATTGAGGGCTGGCTGTCTGAGCCAGAGCCGGGGCCGCTGCGCAAACAACGGTCGCAGCGCTCAGAAAAAGTACGCGGAGCATATTCACCCACCTGCATTTTGGTCGCTTCATTCGAGATGAAGTCGCCGGTTACCCACCCAGCAATCACTGGTTCAGATGGGTACGGCGGCCGCATTGAATAAATATTTCTCAAATAAGGAAACGCAGGAGATGAATCGCCTTATTATATTGTGGCGATCATTAGCCCATTTGATGGGATTATGTTCACAAAGTGGAATGAATAAGTCTCACATTTCGAGACTATAATTTTAACACTATTGACGCCTTTGCGTTCATTGCGCGGCGACGCTGCCGCGCCGAGCGCGAGATCGCCGGTCGCTTGGTTCGGGATCGGCAGCGTGGCGGAGCGGGACGGCGTGGCGGTGCTGTCAGTCTAACGCCAAACCATCTCCCCGCTTGGCCATCCGAGTCACCATGATCGGGCACGGCGCGTCGCGTAGCAGGGCCTTCAGGGTCGCGGCGTGCGGCGCCTCCCAGCGGCCCTTCCACGCCAGAACAATCAGATCGGCCAACTCCTCGCCGGCGACGCGGGTCGTCTCGGCTGCCGGTTCGCCATGCGCCACCCGCACGCGGACCCGGACACCCGCTATCGGGCAGATGCTGGCCAGCCTGTGCAGGAACTCCTCGGACCACACCGGCCAACTATGCTGCACTTGATCTAGATAAGCGGGCGGCGCGATCGAGCCGGTCTCAAGGGCGCGCACGTCATGGGCCACTTGCAGCACGATGAGCTCCGCGCCGGCTTGGCGCGCGAGTTCGGTCGCCGATCCTAACGCATGGCTGACGGCAGGACTGCCATCGTGTGGCGCCAGCATTCGCTTGAGAGCCCAGCCGTCCCGCGCCCCGGCTGGATTGACCAGGACGACCGGGCAGCAGGCCTCGCAAATCGCCGCCAGCGGTGTGACCCCGGTGGCGTCGGCTTCGGCCGCTTGAGCGCTCATCACGATCAGGGCGGCCCCGCGGTCCGCAGCCGCGGCCAATATCCTATCGGCGGGACGTCCGTTGCAGACCTCGAGCGTGGCGCCGCGCAGGTCGGCCGTCTCCAGCCCCAGCGACTTGGCGGTCTCGCCCAGGGGCCTGCTCTCTTCGCTCACGTGCAGGATGCGCAGCGGCGCTTTCAGCAGGTCGGCGAGCCGCCGCGCAACGGGAAGCGCGCACAGGGCGTTCGGCGAGCCATCCAATGGGACCAGAACGACTGGATCGGTCATCGCGCCGTCTCCTGGGCCGGGACAGACGACGCCGCTTGCGCTGAAGCTTTGAGCGGATAGTCCTTTCCGCGCCAGCGGATGCGGAACGACAGCTCGCGCCACGCCGGCGGCAGTTTCGGATCCAGCTGGGGGCCGTCTTCTGAGAGGCGCAGACCGGCAAATCCAAATACGGCCGCCTGCCAGAGCCCGCCGAGCCCGCCGATGTGAACACCGCCGGTGGCGTTGCCCATGTTGTCGCTCAGATCGATCTGGCTCGCCTGGCGGAAGTACTTTTCGGCGAGGGTCATATCGCCGAGGCGCGCGGCGAGCAGCGCATGGATGCAGGGACTCAGCGAGCTGCCGTGCGCGCACCGCGGTTCGTAGTAGCGGAAGTTGGCTTCCCGCACTTCCGGCGCGAATTCGTCCCAGAGCAGATAGATCAGCATCAGCACGTCGGGCTGTTTGATGATCGGCAGGCGCATGACGCGATCGAGACTGAGGAGCACGTCGACCGGAACAGTGCGCGAGACAAAACTGGAGATCGGCAGGTCCTTCAGAGCGAAGTAGCCCCGGAACTGCTCGATCAATCCCGTCTTTGGATCCAGGCCGATGTAGAGATCGCGCGCGGCGGCCGACCATTCATCCACCTCGGCGTCATTTAGCCCAAGCTGAGCGCGGAGTTCCGCCCACGGTTCAGGCCATCTCGTCGCCAGGTCGTGGACCGCCGCCGCGGCCGTTCTCAGGTTCCAGCGCGCCATGCCGTTGGTGTAGGCGTCGTCATCGACGTTCTCGTGGTACTCGTCCGGGCCAATGACATCGCGGATATGGCGCTTGCCATCATTTCCAGGTTCGGCCCTCGAAGCCCAGAAGCGCGCGGTTTCGATGATGATCTCGGCGCCCGCTTCCAGCAGGAACGCATCATCGCCGGTGATGCGCCAGTAGTTCCAGGCGCCGAAGGCCACATCGGCGCTGATGTGCTGCTCCTGTTGGGCGACCTTGATCGGAATCGGCACGCCCGCTGGGCCCATCACCGAGGCCGGTGTCACGTCCTCGCCCGTATCCGCCGATTCCCAGGCGTAGAACGCCCCGCGTGCGCCGTACCGAGCGGCCTTCGTCCGCGCGGCTGGCAGGGTGCGATGCCGGTACATCAGGAGCGCCCGCGCCGCCTCCGGCCAGGTGAGCGCGAAGAAGGGCAGCATGTAGATCTCTGTGTCCCAGAAAACGTGTCCGCTGTAGGCGACGCCCGTCAGAGCCCGGGCGCCAATCGACACGCGGTCATCGCTTGGATCGGCAGCGCTCAGCAGATGGTAAGCCGCAAATCGCAGCGCACGCTGCGCCTCGGGGTCGCCTTCCACGCGGACGTCGCTGGCCTCCCAGCGGGCCGACCATGCCTCGCAGTGGCGCGCGATCAGATCGCTCATGCCGCGCGCCTGGGCGGCCGCGACCTGGCCCTCGGCGAGCGCCCGCGGTTGCTGGTCCTCATTCGAGACGCCGACGGCCGCGAACCGATCGATGCGATGGGTTTCGCCAAGCTGCGCCAGCAGCGTCACGTCAGCGAGGCGCATCGAATGCGCCTCAAGCTCTGGCGTCACGGCGCAGAGAACAGCGGTGCTGACCACCGCACGGCCGCCGGAGCTGGTCTGGATCTCGGCCGACCCGTCGAGCGCACCTTCAAAGCGGATGTCGCCGGCATAGTTCTCGGCCGTCAGCGCGACCGAATGCAGCAGCAGCCGGCGGTCGTAGCCTGAGGCCAGGCGGCACTCCTGGAAACGGGTGACGCGGCCGGCCGGGTCCTCTTGTCGCCAATCGCGCCAGATCATGCCCTGCCGCAAGTCGAGCGTCCGTCGGTGGGTGAGGAGCCGGCCCGATTGCAGGCTGAGCGGTGCGCCTTCGACAATGGGCGCCAGGCGCCGCCAATCCGGAAGCTGCGCTAGCACCAGCATGTCTCGCGGGCCGGTGTCGAACAGTCCGGCGGCGAACGTCGCCGGCGCCGACATCGGGCCGCCTTCGGCAAGAGAGCCCCGGCTGCCGAGACGGCCGTTGCTGATGGCGAAGATCGACTCAATCTCGTGTTCGCGCGTCAGCGCGAAGCCGTCCTCGACGATCAGCCACGCCGCGTCTTCCGTCGGAGTCGCCGGCGGCCAGGCGGCCAGGCGTGGCGCGGTGGTTGCCGGCGCTGCGACCTCGAGCGACCGCAGGTCGGCGACCGCGATATCGGCGCCGTGAGCGACAAGCTCGCCCGATTGGCCAACCCGGTCGACGCCCACTACCAGGCCGTAGCCGGCGGCGCGGATCGCCTCGACGCCGACCAGGGCGTCTTCGAAGCCTACGGCCCGAGAGACCGGGACGCCGAGCTGCTGGGCGGCGCGCAGGAAGGTGTCCGGCGCCGGCTTACCCTTCAGTCCCAGGCGCGCCGCCTCGACACCATCGACGACCACGTCGATAAGCGGCGTCAGGCCGGCCGCCTCCAGCACGGCCTTGGCGTTGCGACTGGACGAGACCAGCGCCGTTTTCAGACCTGCGGCGCGCAGGTTGGCGAGCAACGGCTGGGCATCGGGGAAGGCTTTGAGGCCGGACTGGGCGAGGCGCGCCAGGAAGTAGGCGTCCTTGCGCGCGCCGAGGGCCCGGACGGTCAGAGCGTCAGCGGGCTCGCCCGCCCGACCTTCCGGCAGTGTGATCCCGCGGGCGGCGAGAAAGGTGCGCACGCCATCGCTGCGCGGGCGGCCGTCGACGTAGGCGCGATAGTCACTGGTGATGTCGAAGGGCTGGCAGACCTTCCCGGATGTGGCCGCCCACTTGGCGAGAAATTCGTCGAAGAGCTGCTTCCAGGCTTGGGCGTGGATCTCGGCTGTTTCGGTCAGAACGCCGTCGAGGTCGAAGACCGCGGCCTCGAACCTGATCGAATCGATCGCGGTCGGCGAAGGCGCCCCCACTGGCTTGCCGCTCTCGTCGAGCGACGCCGCGCCGCTGGCCTCAGTCTCCTCAACCGGCGCGGCATCGGTAGGAGCGGTCATAAGTCTTTCCCCTGGGGACCTACGATCTTTCACCACGGATCGGAAAGACAGGGCTAGCGGCGGCGGTCCTCTTAGTTCGGCGCCTAGATAATTTCCTCTGGGGAAGATCGCTTCAAGCGGGTATGCGCACCGGCAGGTGGCTGTAGCCCTTGACGAAGTTGGAATGCAGCCGCGTCGGCTCGCCCACCACCTCGATCACCGGAAAGCGCCGCAGAATCTCCTCCCACACCACCCGAAGCTGCATCTCGGCCAGTCTCTGGCCGAGACAGCGGTGGATGCCGAACCCGAAGGCGGCGTGCGCCCGCGGCCGCGCGCGGTCGATGATGAACCGGTTTGCCTGCTCGATGGCGCGCTCGTCGCGGTTGCCCGAGACGTACCACATGGCGATCTTTTCGCCTTTCCGGATCGTCTTGCCGCCGATCTCCAGGTCGGTGAGCGCTGTGCGCCGCATATAGGCCACCGGGCTCTGCCAGCGAATGATCTCGGGAACCGCGCTTTCGAGCAGGGCGGGGTTGGCGCGCAGCTTAGCGTATTCCCCCGGGTGCTGATGGAGGGCCAACAGGCCGCCGGTGATCGAGTGCCGGGTGGTGTCCGAGCCGGCCACGATCAGCAGGATGATGTTACTCATATAGTTCTGGGGATTGTCGCCGCCGTCGGTGGCCGGATCGTTGGCCAGCAGCGAGATCAGATCGTCGCGACGCTGGGCGCCCCGCCGAGCATTCCACAGCGGGATGAACATGTTCATGGTTATGAACATTTCCGACTGCTGGCGACGGCTTTCCGCCTCTTCGGCTCGGGGCGAAAGCAAGTAGTCGGAGAACTGGGGTAATCGGCGACGGTGCTCGAACGGGAAGTCAAACAGGGTGGCCAGCATTTGGCTGGTCAGCTCGACCGCGACCCGGTCCACGAAGTCGAACGTCTCGCCGATCGGCAGTTCGTCGAGGATTTCGGCCGCCCGGGAGCGGATCAAAGGCTCCAGCTCGGCCAGCGAAGGCGTCGAGAACATCGGCGCCGCCGCCCTGCGTTGAGTATCGTGGCGCGGCGGATCGAGCGAGATGAAGCTCGCCCGCGTCTCCGAGCGCTGCTCCGGATCGTCCGGCGGCTCGAACAGGGTGATGCCGCCCTGTTTGGATGAAGACGACAGGCGCGCCACGTCGCCCTCGCAAGCGACGATGTCGTCAAAGCGGGTGATCGACCAATAGGGACCGTACTCGCTTCGCGCCGTGTAGTGGACAGGGTCCTCCGCGCGCAGCCGCTCGAACCACGGCCACAGCGTGTCCGAGGTGAAGTGCTCGACGGCGTGCGGCTGGAAATCCGCCAGCGGCGTCGCATAGGCGGTTGCCCGGGCCTCATCCGCCAGCGACGTTCCGATGCGAGGCATCTTGTTCTGCTCGGTAGTCGCCCTGTTGGACGCGGCCGGATTGGACCAGCGACACCCTAGCATGTCAACGAAGTGGCCTGCCGCTGAACCGCCCCGCCATGGCCCCTTGGTCGCGAGTGGGGACGCGCTGTCGGGTCTCCATCCGCGTAAGGCTCGGAAAAGTAGCGTGTTTCTCGGCTAGGAAAGGCACATTCTGGGGAGTCGGCGACGGCGTGGTGGTGGGGGCAGTCTGATAGCAACATGTCTCCGGCGGCTGTGCGGTCAGTTTAGCACTAACCTGCCACCCGTAGGAGCGCTGCGAGCGGCCAAAAGTGCCGAGAGACCGTTGTGACCTGACGCGCCAAGGCCGAAGTGCCAGCTCTCGACCTCTGTTCATATGGCCCGGCCGTTGACATAGCGGGTGACGATGGGCGCTGGACGCACGATCCTGGTCGGCTGGGAACTGGGCGGCGGCATGGGCCACCTGGCCCGGTTACTGCCGATCATGCAGGACCTGCGCGCGCAAGGCTGGCGGGTCGTCGCGGCGATGCGCGACGTGAAGGGCGCGCGTCAGCTCTTCGCCGACCTCATCTCAGATCGCGATCCCGAGGGCTTTCAGCTTCGCGGCGGGCCGTTTCTCATTCGCTCTCCCGAGACCGCGCCCGTCAGGCCCCTGCATTCGCTCGGCGAGGCGCTCGTTTGGCTGGGCTATGCCGATCGCCGCGCGACGGGCGTCGTCGTCGACGCCTGGCGCGACATCGCTCGCCAGGTGCGTCCCGACGTCGTCCTGGCCGACACCGCCCCCTCGCTCAACGCCGCCGTGCGTGGCTCCATTCCGTTGGTCGCCATCGGCAACGGCTGGGTGATTCCGCCGCCCGGGCCAAGCATTCCGCTTATCGTGGCTGACCACGGCGACCTGGCCTACGCGGCCAGCTCAGAAGAGCGGGTGGGCGCGGCGTTCGAGTCCGCGGCCCGAGCCCCGACAGACGGGCTCGCCGGGGCGCTCCGCGGCGACGTGACCTTTGCTTGTACGCCTGAGCTGCTCGATCCCTATCGCGACTGGCGCCACGAACCGGTGTTCTGGCCCCCCCTACTGCCACCGAGATGCCTGTCCTAAGGCTCTCCTGATCCTGTTACGCGCGCCAAACGGCGCAGGAGCCATAGATGCCAGCAGCGCCAGCCGCCAAACCGGACGAAGAGCCGATCGTCAGCACTCACACCGGCGGCATCCAAACCATGGGTTCCGAGGCGGCGCCGGAGCCTACCTCGGTGGTGCCCCCGAAGGGTAGGGCTAAGGGCGCGGCCGGCGCGCGGACCTCCGCCGCGCTGCCGAAACCCGAACTTGCCTATCCGCCGGCCGCTTCCTCACCAACTCAGGAGGGCCCGGCCGGCATCCGCTATGATTTCAACGCAGGCCTGCGTTTGCTGCTGCCGGCGCGGACCGAAGGCAAGTGGTTTACCCGTCTCCGCGATCTCGACACCGGCAACATCCTCTTCGAGAGCAAACTCGATTTTCCGGAGCACAATCAGGGCGCGTTCGTGTTCAACTCCATCAGCCAATCTGGAGTTTGGGTTCGATTGTATCCGCTGGACGTCGACGACCTCCTTGCTTTTGAGGCGGCCCGAACCCACGCTAGTGAAGGTGCCAATAGGCCCCTGACCATCCACCCATTGGCCCGTCGCTGAGACCTGCGCATGACCGACACGCACGCTGCCAGAAAGGAATACTTCGCTGGGGTCTATCGCGACAACCGGTGGAAGGACCCGGAAAGCCGTTCCGGGCCGGGTTCCAGTCTCGCAGCCACGGCCGACTTGATCTCCGGGTTGCCCGAGGTGCTCAATCGGCTGCAGGTTAAGACTTTCCTCGATCTTCCTTGTGGCGATTTCAACTGGATGCGTCACATCCCCTTGCCAGCCGCCCTCCGCTACATCGGCGGCGATATCGTGGCTGACATCATCGAGCGCAACCGGATCGAGCACGCCGCTCCTAACCGAGAGTTCCAGGTCCTCGACATCGTTTCAGATCCGCTTCCGTCAGCTGACCTCATTTTCGTCCGCGATTGCTTCATCCATTTTTCCCTTGAGCTGATTCAACGAGCCCTTGAGAATATCCGGCGCGCCCACATACCCTTCATTATGATGACCCACGACACGTGCGACAGTCGCTACCCCCCTGTTGGCAACATAGACCTAGATCGCAGCACGTCCGGAGTTTCCTATGAGTATCGGGTGCTTAACTTCACGATCTCTCCATTCAATATGCCGCCTCCAATTCTAACCCTTGGTGACGGCGGCCAATGGGACGGCCACAAAACCATGGCGGTCTGGGCTAACCATCAACTTACTTAGCACGGTCTCGATACCGGCGCGGGCCCTGGCAGTCCTGGCAGCCGCGCCGGCTCATCCTATCCCGGCGTGACATCTCGACCCCCGACGAGCGGGATCTCTTCTGGTAAGGCGCCTTAGGCGCGTTTGGTTCGAATCCAAAGCGCAAGGGAGCCACGCGGCAGCCGGGTCGTCGTGTATGAGGGTGTTTGGATTACGTCGCTCCGCCCTGAAATGCTCCTGCGGGTCACAGATTGAGATCGAGGTTTCGGGCCCTTGGAGACGGCGCCTTTTCGACCAACTCCATCTGGGACGGGCAGACGCTGTCGGTGGAGTACGACGACTCAGGCGACGTCCTGAACCGCTACATTCACGGCCCTGGAGAGGACAACCCGCTTGTCTGGTTCGTCGGCGGGGGCATGAGCGCGGCCAATCCGTTCAACCTGATCACCGACCGCCAATATACGGTGATCGGCTACTCGGACCAAACGGGCACGGTCTCCTCGTCGAGCGGCGTATACAGCTACGACGCCTACGGCGCGCCCAACAGCTGGGCGGGCTCCAGGTTCCGCTACACCGGCCAGCTCGCCATCGCCCAGGCCCAGCTCTACTACTACAAGGCCCGAGTCTACGATCCGGTCATGGGGCACTTCCTGCAGACCGATCCGGTCGGGTACGAAGACAATCTCGATCTCTATGAATACGTCGCGGACGATCCGACGGACAGAGGCGATCCCAGCGGTGAAATGGCTGTCGACAATGAGGTCGGCGAAACACAGCTGAACGACAACATGGGGTCTAGCGGCTTCTCCAATGGCAATGCCAGTACGCCGCCGGCGAGATCGATCGTGCCGCCCAGCGAGGGCGGCAGTGGCTACAGCGACAAGGCCCCCGACAGACCAGAGGCCGATCAGAAGCGGGACTACGACCCGGAATACCACAAGGCGATGAGAGACAACCAGTGGATGGTGTGGGTGGCCCTGGCTCCAGAGTTCGCGGTGGATGCGGCGGATCTGGGGGTGTGGGCTATCTCCAGGCTGGAGGCCAAAGACGGGGCGAAAGCCGGCGGAGATTTGCTGGCCAAGTGTTGTTTCGCGGCCGGAACGCTTGTCGAAACCGAGCGAGGCCTCGAAGCTATCGAGCGGATCCAGGTTGGCGATCGCGTGCTGTCACGGGACTCGGCGACCGGCGTCACCGCCTATAAGCCGGTTCTGGCCCTCGTTCGTCCGCATCATCGGCGGATCTACGATCTGACGTTCGAGGTCGGCGCACATGGCGCGCGCCACCGCATCGTGTTCAAGACCACCGACGATCACCCCTGGCGCACCGTGGCTGGCCAATGGGAGCCGACGGCCGCTCTGACCCCGAGAGACGAAGTCATTCGGGCTCAGGGCCCGCCCGCGCGCGTGCTCTCCGTTCGAAGCACCGACCGGTTCGAGAGCGCCTACAATCTGGAGGTCGCCGACTTCCACACCTATTTCGTGGGACGAGATCGACTGTGGGTGCATAACGCTTGTAGTGGCCTGGTAAAGGCGGCGCGGGACCTTGGCTTCAAGCTTGATAAAGGGTTTGGCCGAATGCATGGCCAAGATGTATTCAAAAGTGGCAGTAGATATATTACGCGAGATATCGATAGTCACAGTGGTGGCGTCTGGAAAATGTTTGACCGTCTGGGAAATAGGCTTGGCACTTTTGATAAAGACTTGAACCGGATTGGTGATTGAGCGATGGCCGGTTTTGGAATTCGATTTTCGGGTGAAATCAGAGGGACCGTAGAAACGCCGGTCGGATTTTGCGCCAGCGAAATTTCTCTTGGAGACCACAAAGAGATTTGTTTTTCAGATTGCTCAAAATGGAATCCTGGGAATTACGTTGAGCATTGGAGGTTATCGGCCAAAGAGTTGGTGAATGATAATGCGCCGAAATTGTTCTGTTCGTCATTGGAAACGATGAACGCTGCTTTATGGATCGGGATTCCGAAGGGCGATATTGTCTTATTTTATAATAGGATTTCTAAAGCATCTGATTTGAAGATCGATAAGTTGACGATTTCTCCGAAGAAGTCTTTCTCAGAGTTTATTGGCAAACCTTCGCCGAAATGGTCGTGCTGGGAGGTCCCTCTGGCCAATTTGAAACGTTTGGCAGACGGAAAATAGGCCAATGGGGCGGCAGCGGCATTGGCCTGACCCCCTCGTATCACGCACCAGAACCCCTCGGCAGCCTGGCCATGACGATCGGCGGCTTGAGGTCGAAGGCAGGATAGGCTTGTCGCCGGCGTTGTTAAACAGCTTGGCCATTGCGCGGGGCCGAGACTCACCCGCTGATCTGACCCCTGTTATGGGGTGTTCCCCAGCCGTTGAAGATCGACCGGGCGGGCGGGTTCGAGCCCCAAGCTTGGCGGCAGTTGTGGACAATGGCGCATATACGGATCGCGTGGGCTACACCCACCCGACCCTGCGCTCAGGCTCTGCCCGACACCTGGCGGCCCGATCGGCGGCGATCGTCCGGGGCGGTCCTGGAGGCGTCCGGGGCCAAGTTGTGGACAATGGCGCATTTACCGGTCGCGTGGGCTACGCCCACCCCACCGCAGCGCCAGGCTCC
>Ga0302311_10001454_pt1 | contig 28053 bp, 32 predicted proteins | sample III_Palsa_N1_3_FD_200449 | JGI IMG/M metagenome (GOLD analysis project Ga0302311, IMG submission 200449) | Peat permafrost microbial communities from Stordalen Mire near Abisko, Sweden - III_Palsa_N1_3 | ecosystem: Environmental > Terrestrial > Soil > Palsa > Peat permafrost | place: Sweden... | reverse complement strand
ACGGCCGTCGGCTCCATTGTGCTCCATCTCCAACATCGTGTCGTGCTCCGTTCTCGCCCTCAAGGGTCAGTAATTCCTTGATCATGAGCGTCTCACACGACATTGGCAGAGAGGGGGGCAGCTGAATGCCTTCGGCACTTCCACCCGCGCTCACTTCATCCATGTGGGCCAGGCCGCCTTTGAGTGAGCCGCTTTTTGCGAGGAACCCGGGACCGACCGCTTCGCCGCACGCGGTTGACGGGGATCCCAGCTGCCCGGTCTGCCAGCAGGTCGAGTCGTTTTCGCCGTACCAGTAGAAGCTGCTCGTCGCCTGCGCGAGCGAGGGGCCGGTGCATAGCAGGGCTGCCGTCGTGAGCAGCCACAGGGAGATCCCTGCGGCCAGCCTGCCGGGCCGGACGAACCGCGTGTGCTTTGTGCGGGTGGAGATCCGTGACGCTACGCAAGCCACCCGATTCGTGTCCCGCCGGGCATCGCTTCCGCCGTCCACTCCATGCGCGTTTCGCATTCCGCTCCCTCGCTTGCCTTTTGACTTGGTATGCCGGCGCTCCGACTGGCTTTGTATCTACGCCAAAGCCTGGTGGCAGTTCCCGGTCGCCTACGCCACGCATGAGCCTATGCGTGCCTTGAGGTCACTGTCAACCCGGCACACTGAGAGACCAAGTTGCCTTTGACAACGGTGGTTCGTAGAAAGCGGGCTGGTCTTTGGCGGGGGGAGTTCGAATGAAGACGGCGGTGTCTACAAGACCGCTCCTCCGCGATTCCCTGTCGAGGGCGTTGTTTTCCGGTCTCTCCCCGCTAGCCACCCCGGTCGCGCGGCATGGAGGCCGCGCGCCCCACGCGTGGCCTCCGCCGCCACCCGCGTGGACGATCTCTGATCCTTATTTCCTACTCCCGCGCCCCGGCCTGGCCGCCGCGCGCAGCGAGCCGATTCGATGGCGAGAGTTCGTGTCCGCCGTTCTATGCGCGGTCTTCGAGTGCCTGTGCGACCTGTTCGCCGTGGGGTGTCAGTGACCAGGCGTTGGGGTGCCCTGGTTTCCCGGGCTGCTTGACGAGCAGGCCCTTGTCTGCCAGGCGCGCGAGTAGGCTAGCCGCCTGCTCCCGGCGGGTGAGGAGGATTCCCTCTGCGACTGCGCGGTTGCTCGCCCTGGGGTGGGCTGCCAGGTAGCGCAGGCACTCGCGGCTGCAGTGGGCTCTCGGGTTGGTTAACGCTTTTGGGATTGCCGTGTCGGTGGTTGGGCGTGGGCGCCCCGCGGCGTGCTTTTTGGAGAGCTCGCGCGTGAGCTGTTGTGCGTGTTCGTGTGCTTCTGCCACTTCCTGGGCGTGGAAGTAGGGCTCGAGCGCGAGGCTTGTGAGCGGTGCCAGCAGGTCGATGAATGGAGGCGCCTCGCCGCTGATGAGGCGCCGGTGGAGGATTCCCGCGACCGCTACGACAGTTGCCTCTGCGCTGAGCGCCGAGCTGTGCCTGTCGGTGCGTGCCGGTCCGGCGGCGCTGTCCACCATGTGCTTGAGCAGCTCTATCTCTCGCGCGTGGTACTGGAGCGCCGCCGGTCCCGCGGCGAGCGCCTCCACCAGGCAGACGCGCGCCAGGCAGGGGTCGGCGTCGAGCGCGCTGAGCAGCACCGCCAGCCCTGCCACTGCCTGCTGCTGCCAGCTGGTGTTCTGTGCGAACGCTTGCGCGATCCGGGCGCTGGTGCGTCGCATCGCGGCGTCCAGCACCGCGAGGAAGCACTGCTCGAAGCTATCGAACAGGTCGTAGAACGTGGCCCGCGAGACGCCCGCCGCCTTGGCTACCCGGGTGATCGATGCGCCGCTGAAGCCGTGCTCGGCGACGACCTGGGCGGCCGCTCGCATGATCCGCGCGCGCTGCATCTGCGCCACCTGCGCGCGCGAGAGGCGCCCTCGCTCGCCCGGCGTCCAGAGGCTCACCGTGGCGTTTGGGTCTGCTGCGAGTTCGCTGGGAGCCATTGCTCGTCTGATGCTTGTCTTGTCCTGGTCCAGCTGTCTGTCGCCGCTGCGCGTGGCGCCGCACCCAACTGGTTGCTCTCATCTCAATGACATGCGTGCCGGCGAAGACCCTACTCGCTCTGATCTTTGAAGCTTGACTGCCCGGGAACTCTAGCGGGAACTTGTTCCCTGGTCAGATTGCTTCCAACCACAGGGGGTTCCGGGGTGCGGATCAGCCAGCACCCCCAGGTCGCGCTCGGCCGCGCGGTGCGCCTGCGCCGGGAAGAGATCGGGATGACACAGGAGGCTCTGGCCGACGCCGCCGATCTCGACGCCACCTCCATCCGCGGGATCGAGCGCGGCATCGCCAATCCCACATGGGACGTCGCCGACCGGATCGCACGCGCTCTCAGGCTGGCCCTTCACGAGCTTGCGCGCAGCGCCGATGCGCTGGAGACCCGAGACCGCCAGCCTACCGACAGGCCACTGGGACGCCAGTAAGTCACGAGTGCTGCCGCGCGCGGGCGCCCCGGCTCTTGTGTGAGCCCCTCGAAGGTGTGCTGCAGCAGCGCCTCGATCGCCCGTTTTACTCCTTGGCGGTAGTCGGGCCGCTGCTCGCCAGCCACCACCCTGGTCGCGCGGCATGGAGGCCGCGCGCCCCACACGTTGGCCTCCGCGTCCACCCGCGTGGATGATCCCTGATCCTCAGCGCCTGCCCCGCGTCCCCGGCCTTGCCGCCGCGGGCGACGTGGACAGCGAAGGGCCAGTGCGGGCTGGTCGTTCGCGGTGGCCGGTGATGGTCCCCCGGTGGCCCCGGACGGCGACGTGCTGCTCGTGTCGTTGCTGTGCCGGCGGGCTTGCTTTCCGGCAGTTACAACTCAGGCGCTGAGGGTTGTGCCGAAGCGCTCGTCGAAGGCATCGCGGTCCTCCACGGCGACTGCTTGGGCGAAGCGGCTCGCGGTGACGGTGAACCGGTTGAGAAAGCCGATGCTTCCGAGTAGCACCAACCCGTCGCTGTGCCAGCCTTCCACGAAGCCGACTGGAGCCTGCCACTCGAGGTACACGTCCTCCGCGGCGTCGCTGGGGTGCAGCTGCAGGCCGATTGTCTTGTACTGGGATGTGAGCACCCTGCCACCCACCGCATGGGTGCTTTCGCCCTCGTTATCGGCAAGGTCGATCCCCAGCGGCTCAGCGAGCAGATTGCTCGCGAGGATCGCATCGGCGCCCGTGTCGACCAGTCCAGTGAGCTGCCACACGCTTTGATCCCCGTGCACGAGCGAGATCGGCACGAACGGCCGGAACACCGGCTCGCCAAGCCTGGTGGACTGAGCATCCTCCCGGTACGGGTACAACCAGGGCAGGGGCGGCGCGTCAGCCCATGCCGACATAGAGCGGCTCATCCGCGTACGGGACGCGGCCATGCACCACGACGTGATTACGACCCTTCGCCTGCTCGAGGACAACGAGCAGATCCTGATCGGCGAGGACGATCTCTCCCGTACGCGCGTCGATCGCGACGAATTGACCTTCGTAGCCCGTGAAATCTGTGCGAATCGGCTCCATCAAATCAAGCTTAGCCGCTTGCTCCAGCTCGACCAGTGGGGCCTGCTGCTGCCAACTGGTGTTCGCACAGAGCACTCGGTGACGACCCGGGCGGCCGTGCTCCCAGCCGCGCCTTCCTGTGGGAGTGGTATGAGCAGCGCCTCGGAACCGTCGTCGTTGTTGCCACGGCCTTTCCAGGCCGCGATCTTGGTGGCGATTGGAGTGCCCCCGCCGCGGATCTCGACGCCGCCGCCACCCGCTCGACCGGTGCGCTCGCCCAGAGTCTCATACGACTGATCGAAGGCAACCTCATCTACCGCGACGACCACGGGGTCTACGCCTACACCGCACCAATGTTCGGGGACTTCATGCGCCGCTGCCACCAACGTCCCGAGGAAGACGGGGTTGCCTGAAAGGGGAGCTGCGTGGCACGCTCTTCGTACACCGACACACGGACATGACCGGGACGTAGGACGAAATTCGCTTGCTCGCTTCGCGCGCGCAGCGGCTCCACCACGGTGGCTGCTGTGCCGGGAGGTGGGCTCGGCGTCTGCGTGGTTGTCTGCCTTGCTCGATGTGCCGCGCGGTGGCGTCCTCGTCAGCGGTGGCGGCGCGCGGTGTGGCGTGAGCGCTCGATGGCGGAGGCGACGATCGATCCTGTTTGGGCGTGCGATGAATCGGGTGCTGCTCACCGGCTGAAGATTGTCCAACGAGTCGTTGGGCAATCTCGCCGGCGTCGAGCCGGGGGCCTATGCGTCCGGGTGCTCCTCGCTGCTGGGGTGCTCGTCGTAGATGACGTTGGCGGCCTCCACGATGCCAGTGAGCTCGCTGGCCAGCTTGGGGAGGTCGGGGAGGGCGCGCTTAAGCTCGGAGGGCGGGGTGTCGGTCAGCGTGACCTCGCCGGTGGTGTAGCGCGCGACCGCGACCGGGGCGTCGACGCGCAGTGCCCATTCCGTCACCGTTCTGTTGCGGCCGGGGCAGAGCACCAGCCCGATCGATGGCTCGTCTTCGGGTTGGCGCTCCAGGGCGTCGACGGCGTTGAGGTAGAAGTTCATCTTGCCGGCAAACTCTGGCTTGAAGTCCTCGATCTTGAGGTCGATCACGACGAACCGTCGTAGGATGTAGTTGTAGAACAGCAGGTCGATGAAGAACTCCTGCTCCTCGCCGGTCTCCTCATCGAGGATCCGCAGCGGGAACTGCCGTCCGACCAGTGCGAAGCCGCGTCCCATCTCGACCAGGAACGACTGGATGTCGTTGAGCAGGGCGAGCTCGAGGTCACGCTCCTTGGCCTCTGCGGAGAGGCCGAGGAACTCGAAGTTGTAGGGGTCCTTGATGGCGTCGCGCACCAGCTCGGACTCTGGTTGGCGGGAGGGCGTGCCCGAAGCTGGTGAGCGCGGTTCCCTGGCGCTCGTGCAGGCGGGTTGCGATCTGAGCCTCGAGGATCTTGCGGGACCAGCCGTTCTCGATCGCCTTGACGGCGTACCACATGCGGGCGTCACGGTCGTCGAGCTTGCTGAGAAGCGCGATGTTCTGCCCCCACGGCAATCGTCCAACGGGTTGTTGGACGATCTCCTCGCTGCTCCCCTCGCAGGGCCACGCGGCGGCGAAGCTGCGCATGTAATGCAGGTTGGACCGCGAGAGCCGGGTAGGAGAGGTACATCGGGCGCTCCTCCGCGAGGGCGACCAGCACATCCACGTCCGAGTGCTCTCCAATGTGCCCGCGAGCGGCCGACCCGAAGAGCGCCGCCAAGCGGACGTTGCGCTCCGTCCTCAGCGCCTCCGTGACCGCGGAGATGGTCTTCCAGTGCTCCCGCAGGTATGCCCGCTCGTCAGTCGTCATCTCAAACTGTCGTGGGCCAGGGCGGTGGCAGCGCACCGTTCCCTGCTTTACAGCCCGGCGCAAGGTTCGCTCGGGCACGTCGATATCTCGCGCCACCGCTGGAAGGTCTGAGCGCATGCTTCCAGCATACGTTCGGTGTGGCCGTTAGCCCGGCTTCATGGTCGCTGGGCGCTCGAGATCGTCTCCGTCGCTTCGAGCCCGCTGTCCACGTCGCACGTAGCGGCCAGGCCGGGACGCGGGCGTTGCTTATCGGCTACTGACAACCTCTCTCATGCGCGCGTCGATTCGATTGCGACAGATGACCTTTATAGCCGCGCACCCGACGCGTGAGGATCGAGCATCAGTTGGGGAGGAGCTCGAGGTGCGTGCAGTGTCGGGGGCGCACGACTGAGAAATGTCGCCGGTCGAGCGTCGCGACGGCAGTTTCGCCCAGACGCTCGCACAGGGCGATGGTGCAGGTATCGACCAGTCCCAGATCGAGGTCCTCATAGGTGTGCGTTCTACGCTCCTTCATGATGCAGATTATACATCAGATGCAGTCAGACGTTGTGCCGGGAGGCTTGCTTTCCGGCGTTGCCAGCCCACTATGGTCCGAGCAGCGCCGCGGGGACGACGGCGATCCCATCTGCTCTGCGGTAGGCCGCCTGTCCCGTTGTGATGACGACGGCGTCCGCCAGGTCATCGCCGAGCTCGTTGCTAAGCCAATGGAGGTGGCGTACGTCTCGCTCGTCGGGTGTCTGACCGAGCTTCACCTCGATTGCGAGGATCGCTCGTCCACGCTCGACGATGAGGTCTATCTCACGGTCGCCGCTCCAGGTGCGCAGGTGGCCGGTCCGCGCCTCGGCCGCTTGGGCGTAGACACGGACGCCGAGCGTGACCAGCGACTCGAACAGAGCCCCGAGGAGAGTCCCCTCGCGGGTCATCGGGGGGCCGGCTGGCTGCGCCTGCAGCAGCGTGGCCGAATTGACGCCGAGCAGGCGGGCCGCAAGCGCTGGATCGGTGAGGTGGTGCTTTGGCGGTGAGGAGAGGCGAGCGAGCCGGTTGCGGGTTGGAAGCCATGCGGGAACAGGGTCGAGGATCCAGAGTCGCTCGAGCACGTCTCGATAGGGCTGGGTGGTTGCCCTGGTTGGCTTCTCGCCGTGGCCGCTCGTTGCGGCATCTCTGATCTTCTCGTATGAGGCTGTTGTCGCGGTCGCGGCCGCATATGCCTGCATCCACCTTCGCAACGTTCCCGGCCGTCGCACCTGGCGGCCGAGGTCCTCGAAGTCGCGGTCGACGATGCGATCGAGGTAGCCGTCGAGCTGCGCGCGGGATACGCGGTCGGGCAGACCGCGGAGTCCAGGAAATCCGGATGCGAGGATCTCCTTTACATAGCGCTCCAAGTTGACCCCCGTGCGTCCGGTGACGGGGCCTCGCGCGCCCTGCAGAAGGTGTCCGAGGCTCACCGTGGGGGAGTCGACATCGCGCTCGGCGAGCGTCATCGGACGCAGACGCACCTGTACGATCCTGCCGGCTCCGGAGTGCGTCGGTGGGTTCGTTGGGGACGCCGAGCCGGTGAGCAGGAAGCTCCCAGGGCCGGCGCCATCGTCAACGGCGCGACGTACACGGTCGAAGGACTCGGGCAGGCGCTGCCACTCGTCGATCAGGACCGGCCGCTCACCCGCGAGCAGCCGCGACGGGTCGGCCTGCGCGATGGAGCGCTCCGCTTCGTCATCCAGCCGGTAGACGGTTGCCGCGCGCCGAAGCGCCGTGGCCGTCTTGCCGACGGCCTTGGGTCCCTCGAGCGCGATCGCTGATAGGCCAGCGAACAACTCGTCAAGCTCGTCGTCGACGATGCGCCGTCGGTAGTGCTCATCGCCGGCATCGCTCAACTCTCGCTCGTCCGCGACCACGAGCCTACTGTACCATTTCTCGGACATTTACTGAACAAATACGCGGCCATCTACAGAACATATCCGCTGCTCTTGTGATGGCCGACACCGATCGCGGAAATGAGATCCGCGAAGCTGCGTACGGAGCTGGCCAGAGCTGTCTTCACAACACGTGTATCTGTGATACTGTGCTCCACAGTGGCAAATATCACCGTTTCCATTCCCGACGACGTCTACCGCGCCGCACGGATCCGTGCGGCGGAGCAGGGCCGCTCCGTCAGCGCGCTAGTTGCCGAGTACCTGAGCTCCCTCTCCGAGCGGGAGGCCGAGTTTGCGAGGCTCGAGTCTCAGCAGCGGCGCGTTCAAGAGGGGATCGATCGCTTCAGCGCGCGCGACCGTCTCCCCCGCGAGGAGCTGCACGGGCGTGCGGTTCGTTGACACCAACGTTCTGCTCTACGCGATCTCCCGCGACCCCGGCGAGCAAACGAAGGCGACACGAGCCAACGAGCTCATCTCCTCCAGGGACCTTGGTCTATCGGTCCAGGTGCTCCAGGAGTTCTATGTCCAAGCCACCCGCCACAGCCGAGCAGACCGTCTGACCCACGAACAGGCCGCTGCGCTCGTCGACTCCTTCCGGCGTTTCTCTGTCCAAGAGACGACCGTCGGCGTGATGCTTGCGGCCATGGACACGCGGCAGCGATTCGGGATCTCCTACTGGGACTCGGCGATCCTCGAGGCAGCGCGGGCGCTGGGCTGCGAGGTCGTGCTCTCCGAGGACCTCAGCGACAGCCAGGACTATGCGGGGATACGAGTCGAGAACCCGTTCGGCGACTCGCGTCGTCGTCGGGCCAGTGGAGGTCGTCGCTGATCGCTGCCATCAGGGCCCGCTACTGGGCTGGGATGCCTTGCGAGGGCCAGGGCGCGAGGCCCTCCTGGCTTCGAGCGCCTGTGCGACCTGCTCGCGCGAGAGGCGTCCCCGCTCACCCGGCGTCCAGAGGGTCGCCCTGCCGTGTGGGTCTGCGAGTTCGCCGGCGGCCATTTCTTGCGTTCTGCTTGCCTGGTCTTGAATCTGGTCTTGGTCCTGCTGTCTGCGCCGCCACCGCACGGCCTCACGCTCGAGGGCTCTCATTCCGGTGATGCGCCCTGTTGGCGAAGAACCTACTCGATCCGATCTTTGAAGCACTGCCCAACCTGTCCCGGCTATCGCAAGGATTGCGATAGCGCGAAGGTCTGCGTACTCGCATCGGTGGGGCGTGGAATGATGGGGGTCATGGCAGGATCCTCGCAACTCACCCGTCGGCGCGCGCCAGGGGCTAGACGGTGGCGGTTTGCATGGGTGTGTGGCGTGTCCGTGTGGGCCGCGGTCGGCACGGTGTTCGCCGAAGGTGCTTCGGCCATCCCGGCACCCCCTCCGCCGCGGCAGTCCGTCGCGCTGGTCCGAAGGGGGGCGGTCTGGTTTGACGAAGGGTCCATCTTTTTCCAGGGGTTTCACTCGAGTCTCGTGCGTCTCTGGACGCTGAATTCCGAATTTCGGCCACGGATCGCTTCCTCGGCGACTGCGGTTGCCATGTCTGGGGGCGAAAAGGCGGAGTTCGTGGGTGGTGTGCCGCCGGGTCCGTTGACGGCGATCGCCGCACCCAAGCTCCGGGGCGGCGACGGCTGCAAGGGGTGGCTGCCCGGCGGCGAATTCGTAGTCGCTGGGGATGACCTCGTGGCGGCCGGGGAATGCCAGTGGGATGACCGCTCGCTGCGCCAGCCGCTGTTCGTCAGGAGCTTGCGTGGAGGGCGTTGGCGTGTACTGCGCTGGCTGGCGGTCGATTCGCTGCCCGGGGGCGACGGTTTGTATTACAACGTTTCGCCTGTCCTTGCCGCCGAAGGCGAACTGGTCGCGGTCGGCGTGCAGTTCTCGGGCGCGAGGATGGAGACCTCGATCCTCGACGTTCGCAGCGGGCGCACCGTCGCGCGGTTCGACCTGCCCGACGGGTACCTGGCGTTCGCTTCGCCCAAGCGGCTGGTGCTGTCGGTCCCGGCGCCCTCTGCGCCGGACGAGGTCGACTTTCCGCTCGACGAGTGGTCGGGTCCCTTCGACCTCGCGCTGTACTCCACGCGGGGACGCCGCATCGCCGGACTCGGTTCCGCGGAGCAGCTCCCTCTGGTCTCGGGGATGCACCTCCTCACCGAAGAGCTCGACACCGACACTCTCTCGGTGCGCAGCGTGACGGGTGGTGCGCCGGAGCCCGTTGTGGGCTTCAACGAAGCGCGGGAGCGGCTCGCGCTCGCGTTCCGGTGGCCGGCGCTGGTGGTGGTGGAGGCGACGAGGGTGCCATTGCTGCCGAGCGAAGTTCACTGCTGGAGTGGTGACTACAGCCCGGCGGGCAGCCCCTTCCTCGGGCTCTTCGACCTGGCGGGCAGCCCGCTGTTCGTGCCGGCGCCGACGCTCGTCCGTGTGGAACCCAGCCAGCCGCTCACCAACTGCGGGCCGCCGCCTCCGTGACGGTGGGCGGGTTCGTCGTGGCGATGCTCGATGCTGCGTATGACGCTGATGTCATTTGGTGATACACTAGCCCGATGCGGAGCCTACGCCTCGATGACCACCTGGATGAGATGACCCGCAGGGCCGCTGCGCTCGAGGGCTCGTCGGTGTCGGAGTTCATGCGTCGCGCCATCGCCGAGCGCGCCGAGCGAACACTCGCCGGCGGGGCCGGGGAACGCCTGCATGACGTGGTCGGGGCGATCCACGGCGGTGGTGGCAGCGCACGTGACAGCGGCGTCGCATTCGCCGATCTGCTCGCGCAGCGACGCGCCCGCACGTGACGGCCACCGGCGCTCACTCATTCGTGACACTCACCGATGCGGGCGCGCTGATCGCGCTGATCGATGCCGACGAGCTCGACCACGAGCGCTGCAAGCGCGCTCTCGAGGAGATCCGCCTGCCAATGCTCACGACATGGCCAGCGTTCACCGAGGCGATGTACCTGCTCGGGCGCGCCGGCGGATGGCGCGGACAAGAGGCGCTGTGGAAGCTGATCCGCCGCGGCGATCTGCTGATCGCAACCGCCTCCCCAGAGGCCACCGAGCGCACCGCCCGCCTGATGGAGCGCTACAGCGACCGACCGATGGACCTTGCCGACGCAACTCTCGTCGCCCTGGCGGAGGAGCGCGGCCTCACGCGCATCTTCACGCTCGACGACGACTTCCACATCTACAGGATCGCCGGGCGCCGGCAGTTCGAGGTGGTGCCGGGGTAGTGGCTCAGCCCGACGCTCGGCTCGCCCGCGCAGCCATCGCTGCCTGATCTGCGTCTGCTGCCCGCTATACGGGCTCGAGGCTGTATGTTATGTAGTTGAGGGTGATACAGTGTAGCGGTGGCAGCCAGATCTCAGCCCTTCAGCCTGCGACTCGATGCATCGCTCGACGCGCTGATAACGAGCGAGGCGCAACGCACCCGGCGCAGCAAGGCCTCCGTGCTGGAATCGCTCGCCGACGAGGCACTGCGCGCGCGCCGCTTCCCCGGGATTGCCTTCCGTGGGGGCGACTGGAACCGCAGGCCGTGGGTCATCGGGACGGCGCTCGACGTATGGGAGGTCATCGATGCGCTGCGAGACTTCGGCACTCCTGAGCGGCTGCTCGCCGAGAGCGACCTCACCGAGGCGCAGCTGCAGGTGGCGAGCGCCTACTACGAGGAGTTCGGCGAGGAGATCGACGGCGCGATCGCGGACAACCGCCGGCCGTTGGATGAGCTTCACCGGGAGTTCCCGACGATTGCCGTGCTCGGCGAGCGCTGAGCACGGATGCGGCTGTTCCTCGACGCCCACGTCTCGGCTCGCCGGATCGCCACCGCGCTGCGCGATAGTGGACACGATGTTCGTGCGGCCGACGAGGAGCGGGCGCTCGATGGCTGGGAGGACGACCGGCTGCTCGAGCTGGCCGCCGCCGAAGCGCGGATCATGGTCACCTTCAACGCGCGCGATTTCGCTCGCATCGCGCAGGAGTGGGCAGGCGAAGGACGCCACCACACGGGCTGCGCGATCTTCGTGGCGATCGATCACAGCGAGTTCGGCGTCATCCTCGCCCGGCTCGCCGAAGAGCTTGCCGCTCGCCCGGATGCGCTGGCCTGGCACGACTACACCGCGTTCGTCGGGCGCCACCCGCCGCGACGCTGAGCGGCCGGCCGGCACTGGCCACTATTCTGTAGCGGCGAGTGCTACCATGTACTACATGAGCGCCATGCCACTGAGCATCCGGCTGCCGGAACGGACCCTGGGACGGCTCGCCGACCGCTCCGGCCGCAGCGGACTGGCTCCGCGCACACTTGCTCAGCGTTACGTGGAGGAGGGCTTGCGGATGGACGACCACCCGCTCGTGCGCTTCGCCGAGGGGCCCTCGGGGCGTCGCGCGCGTCTGATCGGGGGCCCGGACGTCTGGGAGGTGATCGCGGTGGCGCGGGACAACGATGGCGACCTGCGGGAGACCGCCTCCTATCTGGAGCTGGCGCTCGGGCTGGTGCAGGCTGCCGCGACCTACTACGGCGCCTACCCCGAGGAGATCGACGAGCGCATCGAGTTGGGCCGCCGGCAGACCGAGGAGGCCCACGCGGCCTTCCTCGCGGGTGGTAGGGCACTCGGCGGGTGAGGCTGCTGTTGGACGAGATGCTCTCCCCTGCGATCGCCCGTGAGCTGCGTGGCCGGGGGCACGACGTGCGGGCGATCCAGGAGCATTCCGAGTGGCAGGCGTTTGAAGATAGCCAGGTGCTCGAGCTGGCACGGCGGGAGCACAGGGCGGTAGTGACCGACAACCTCTCCGACATGCGACCCCTGCACTACGAGGCAATCACCCCCGGTGGTTCTGGCGACTACGGCATGATCTTCATCCCCGGCGGCTACCCGCGCACGAGGGCCGACACCGGCCGCATCGTCGCTGCGCTCGAGCGCAAGCTCGCGGCCCACCCCGGAGAGCGTGATCTCGCCGACGGCGAGGATTGGTTGTAGTTCGGGCGACGACGCTCGCACCCGAGCGGCCAGCCCCAGCGGGCGCGGCTGATACGTTCCGGGGGATGCGAGAGACCGCGAGCACGAAATGGCTGCGGCGGATGGTGAGGAGCGGCGGCGAGTACGTGGCCGCGCGCGCCGGCGCCCCCGACGAGCACCCCGGCGGCCCCGGCGGGAACGGCAGCGCCAACGGGCAGGCGGGCCCGCCTCCACCCCCGCCGATCTCCCCCGAGCCGGGGTCGCCCGCGCGCTTTGCCCGCGCCCTCGAGCCGGTGCGGGCGGGCGAGGAGGATCAGATCGTCAGCCGCCGCCTCTACGAGCGGCTCTCCGCCGAGGATGTGCGCGAGATCGAGGAGGCGATCGCGCGCGACGACCACCTGCAGGCCTACTACGGCGGCGCCTCCGACAGTCGCCACCGGGTGTTCCTGCTGCTCAGCTTCGGCGTCTGGCTGAGCATCCCCGCGGTGCTGGAGAAGGTGGGGCTCGGCGCCGGGCAGCCGCCCGAGGAGGTGCACGCGATGGCGCGCGGGCCGCTCGCCGCCGCGGGCGGGCTGTACGAGGCCGACATGGTCGCCTCCGCGCTGGCGAGCGTCGGCGTCGGCATCGAGTCGGCGGCGGCGGGTCTCGACTTCGGCTGCTCCTCCGGGCGCCTGGTGAGGGTGCTCTCCGCCGCCTACCCCGAGGTGCAGTGGCACGGCTGCGACCCCAACGGGCCGGCGATCGAGTGGGCGCGCTCTGCCTACCCGCGTGTCAACCTCTTCCTCAGCTCCAACGCGCCGCCGCTCGAGCTCCCCGACGGCTCGCTCGACCTTGCATGCGCGATCTCGATCTGGTCGCACTTCGCGCCCGCGCTCGGCCTGCGCTGGTTCGATGAGATGCACCGCGTGATCCGCCCCGGCGGCCACCTCGTCTGCACCACCCACGGCCTCACCGCGGTGGACTTCTACGTCAAGAACACTTTGCGCACCCCCGCGCAGTCGGATGAGATCGTCGGCGGGCTCTACCAGCGCGGCTGGTGGTATGCGCAGGAGTTCGGCGCCGACGGCGACTGGGGCGTGATCAACCCCGATTGGGGCACCGCCTTCCTCTCGCCCGAATGGCTGCTCGCGCAACTCTGCCCGTGCTGGCGCGTTCTGGAGTTCGCCCCCGGGCGCAACCAGGACAACCAGGACGTGTACGTGCTGCAGCGCGTGTAGCGCCTGTGCCGGCTCCGGCCGCCAGTTCGGCGAGCATTTCCGCACGCGATCCCACCACGTCGACGATCCCGTCGAGCACCTCCGCGGCTCAGGCCGCCAGCTCGGCGAGCATTTCCGCGCGCGATCCCACCACGTCGACGATCCCATCAAGGACCTCCGCGTCCCAGCCGGCATCGGCGAGCGCGCTGCGTCCTTCGGCCGCCGCCGCGGGGGCACGCTGCGCCAGTGCGCGCAACCTGCGACGAGATGGCGCCGCGCCGAGGCCGGCCTCGGCGAGCAGCCGCTGCAGGTGGCGGGGACGAACATACTGTGGCCGGTACTCGCCGCCGATGCTCATCGCCAGCTTGCGCGACATCGGCCGCACCTTCCGGTAGACGACGGTCGACACGATGTCGTATGCCGGAGCCAACGCGGCCCGGTCGCTGTCGGGGAGGTACAGCAGCGAGTAGTTCTTGCCGTGCGCGTCGTGGTTGCCCACGAGGAAGCTGAGGGCGAGGCAGTCCAGCAGGTGTGGCGCCTCGCGCGCGGGTACCGCAGCGGCGCGGCGCAGCAGCGCGAAGCAGTCCGCCAGCCCGGGGCCGCCCTCCGCCTCGTACTTACGGTCGCTGCGAACGCCGAGCGCCTGGCAGAAGTCCTCCTGGTGCAGCCGCCGGGTGCGCCCGTCGTCCACGGCACGGTCGTAGCGGGCGACCAGCAGGCACTCGCGATCGCCGGCGCGGCGGGGTTGCGCTCGCACGGTCGGCACGCCGAGGCGCCGTCCGATCTCCAGGCACAGCGCCTCGTTGGCAACCGTGTCGGGCAGGCCTCGGATCGGGGTCTTGAGGATGTGGGTGGAGGGTGTGCGCCCTTCGGTGAGGCCCACCCGGCCATCCTCGCCCACGACCACCGGCAGCTTGTCCTGCGCACCGGCGAGCGACAGCCGGTACTCGCCCTCGGCATCGACGTGCATCGGACGCGACGGGAGCTCCGCGATCAGCTCCGCCAGCTCGTCCTCGCTCAGCCACCGCACGCGCGGCGTGGCCGGCTGGTTGGGGATCGGCCCTCCCGGAGCCAGCAGGCTCACCGCGCCCGCCGTGTCCCCGCCGAGCCGCTCGAGCAGGCCGAAGTCGTTGCCGGCGCTCACTCCCAGTTGGCGCGCCAGCAGCTCGCGGGGCGGGCCCTCCGGCAGCAGCCCGCCGAAGAACGCCTCCACCTGTGCGGCACTGAAGTCACCGCTCAGGGGCAGCGACTGCGACAGTGGATGCCCACCGTCTGCGATCCACATCGGGTCATATGCGAAGGCCATGCCTCCCGGCGCATCGCTCAGCGTCCCCGCCCGTCGATCGAAGCACACGACCTCGAGGGTGCGCATGTCACTGAGCATCCGGCTGCTCGAGCGGATCCTCCAGGACGACGCTCACTCCGAGCGCCTCTGCGACGCGCAGCGTCTCGGCCAGGCGGGCCGTCGCCTTGCCGCGCTCCAGCTCGCTGACAAACCGGATTCCCACCCCCGCCGTCAACGCGACGTCCTCGAGGCGCAGTGCCCTCGCCTTGCGTGCGCGGTGCAGGGCGGAGCCGAAGTCGGCGGGGTTGTGGATCGAGCTTGGCATATTTACCGATCGGGACAATTATAGCCGCAATGGACACTTGGGGTCGCATATTTACCGATCGGGACATTTACGCCTTTAACGAGCCGCTTGATTACTAGCTTATCCCGCTCGGGACAAGGAGTGTCTGGCATTGGCGCAACCGATGTGACGGGGGTCCGAACACGCGGTTGGTAGCGTTCATCTGCCCTTGTCCACCGTCGCAACCACCCCCGCTCCCTCCCCCTCGGCGCTCTCGCCCACCGCGCACGGCGGCCCCGCGGCCGTCTCGATCGAGGGGGTCAGCAAGACCTTCCGTTTGCCCCACCAGCAGTACTCCACGCTCAAGGAGCGCGCGCTGCACCCGTTTCGGAGCACCGACTACGACGAGCTGAACGCCGTCAAGGACGTCTCGGTGGAGATCGCCACCGGGGAGTTCTTCGGGATCGTCGGGCGCAACGGCAGCGGCAAGAGCACTTTGCTGAAGTGCATCGCCGGCATCTATGGCGTCGATGCCGGGCGCATATCGATCGCAGGCAGGCTTTCTCCGTTCATCGAGCTGGGTGTCGGCTTCAACATGGACCTCACGGCGCGCGACAACGTGATCATCAACGCGATCATGCTCGGGCTCTCCCGCCGCCAGGCGAGGGCGCGCTTCGACGAGGTGATCGCGTTCGCCGAGCTGGAGGAGTTCATCGACCTGAAGCTCAAGAACTACTCCTCGGGCATGCTCGTGCGCCTCGCGTTCGCCACCTCGATCGAGGTGGACGCCGAGATTCTGCTGATCGACGAGGTGCTGGCCGTCGGCGACGCCGCCTTCCAGCAGAAGTGCTTCGAGCAGTTCTACCGGCTCAAGCGCGAAGGACGCACGATCGTGTTCGTCTCGCACGACATGTACTCCGTGGAGCGCTTCTGCGACCGCGCGATGCTGATGGAGCGGGGCAAGATGGTGCAGATCGGCGAACCGCGCGCGATCGGGCGCGCCTACCACAAGCTCAACTTCGGCCAGCTCCCGCACGAGGCGCCCCCCGAGGACCGCTCCGCCAGCGGCACCACGATCGCCGATGCCTGGTTTGAGAGCGCCGGCGGCGATCGCATCACCAGCGCCAGCCAGGAGGACACCCTGAACATGTGCTTCGAGGTCCGTTTCGGCGAAGACCTCGACGATCCCGTGTTCGCGGCCACGCTGCGCACCGAGCTCGGGCACACGATCGTCGTCGCGCGCTCCGACCAGCATGGCGGCGCCAGCGGCTCCTTCCGCGCGGGTGAGACGGCGATCGCACGCTTCTCGCTCCCCAGCTGGCTGACCCCCAGTCGCTACACGCTCACCCCCTCGCTGGCGCGAGAGGGCACCGGCGCGGACGCGCTCGCGCTGGTCGAGGACATGACCTCGGTCGTCGTTCATGGCACGACCAGCGGCGGGATCCTAGAGTTGCCGATCGAGGCAAGGATCGAACGCGCATGAGCGCGATGCCGGATGTCGGGCTGCCCGCTCCGCTGCGAGCGCCCGGGAGCCACCGCGTGCATGGCCCCTCGGCGCTCGGCAGCGACCTGCACCGCTTCTGGTCGCTGACGTTCACGCTCGCGCGCACCGAATTCAAGCTGCGCTTCTACGGCTCGGTGCTCGGCTACGTGTGGACGCTGATGAAGCCGCTGCTCTTGTTCAGCGTGCTGTGGGTGTTCTTCACCAAGGTCGGCCACGTCAACGACGGCAAGAAGCCGGGTGAAAAATATTACGGCGCGCAGCTTTTGGGGTCGATCGTGCTGTTCACCTTCTTCATCGAAGGGACCACCAACGCGGTGCGCAGCGTGGTCGATCGCGAGAACCTCGTACGCAAGATCCATTTCCCGCGCCTGGTGATCCCGCTCTCGGTGGTGCTGCTGGCGATGTTCAACCTGGGGCTCAACCTGATCGTGGTGGCGATCTTTGCCATCAGCGCCGGCGTGCGCCCGATGCTCAGCTGGCTGGAGCTGCCGCTGATCGTTGGCGCGCTGATCGTGTTCGCCGCAGGCATGGCGATGCTGCTTTCGGCGCTGTTCGTGCACTTCCGCGACATCCAGCCGATCTGGGAAGTGGTTGCGCAGATTCTCTTTTACGCCTCGCCGGTGATCATCTCGATTCAGACGGTAATCGCCAAAGTGAGCCCCACGCTGCTTCATGTCTATATGCTCAACCCGTTGGCGGTGATCTTCCAGCAGTTTCGGCATGCAATGATCACAAATGCCACACCCAGCGCCGGCGAAGTGCTGGGCAGCTGGAGCGCGTTGTTTGGGGCGCTGGCGATCGTGGTGGCGATCTTCGTCGTCGGCTTCCTGGTGTTCAACCGCGCGGCGGCACGGATCGCGGAGAATCTCTGAGATGAGCGCGACAGAGGCGGAGGGTGAGAAATTGGGTGAGGGCGCGGAGAGGACGGCTGACATCGGGGTGGGGGGCGCGGGCGTGCCCAACGGGCAGCCGGGCGCAGAGGCCGAGAACGAGCGCCTGCGCGCCCGTGTGGCCGCATTGGAGGAGGAGCTGGTCGAGGTGCAATCGCGCACCAACGCCGCAATCGCCAAATGGCAGGAGCAGGCCTACTGGCTGGACCGCTGGCACCTCGACCTCAACGCTGTGATGCGTCGCCCCGGAGCGACCGAGCTGCTCGGGGCGGTGCGCGGGGCGCGCGGGGTGTGGTGGCGAGTGAAGCTCTTCAAGCGGCGTTTGCTCGGGCCCTCGTGAGCCGCGTCTCGGTTGTCATCCCCGTCAAGGACGGCGAGCGCTACCTGGAGGAGCTGCTCCGTGCCCTCGCCCGCGAGGACGCCGAGGAGGTGCTCGTGATCGACTCCGGCTCGCGCGACCGCTCACTGGAGATCGTCCGCGCGGCCGGGGTGGAGCTGCTGCGGATCGACCCCGCCGAATTTGGCCACGGGCGCACCCGCAACCTCGGCGCCGAACGCACCTCGGGCGAGCTGATCTGCTTCCTCACCCAGGATGCCACCCCCGTGCCCGGCTGGCTGGGCGCGTACCGCGAGGCGTTCGATCTCGACGAGCGCGTGGGCGCCGCCTATGGGCCACATCTGCCGCGCGAGAACACCAGCCCGATGATCGCCCGCGAGCTGAGCGAGTTCTTCACCGGCTTCGCTGCCGGCGGGTCGAGAGCGGACGGCGCAGGCCGCGCGGGGGCCGGCGGGAGGCCGGTGCTCCAGCGCGGCGGCGACCCGAGCTTCCTCTCCAACGTCAACGCCTGCTACGCGCGCGCCTGCTGGGAGGAGGTCCGCTTCCGCGAGGTGCCTTACTCCGAGGACCAGGCGTTCGGCCGCGACATGCTGGCGGCTGGCTGGGCGAAGGTGTACCAGCCGGGCGCGGCGGTGCTGCACGCCCATGACTACGGTGCGATCGAGTTCATGCGCCGCTACTTCGACGAGTACCGGGGCCTGCGCGCGAGCACCGGTCATGTCGAGCCGTTCGCGGTTGCGTCCGCCACGCGCCAGATCGCGAGCGCAGTGGCTGGGGATCGTCGCTGGATGGCTGCGCGAAACGTGGGCACCGCTGAACAGGCCCGCTGGACGGTCCGCTCGACGGTGCACCATGGTGGACGTCGTTTCTTCTCTGCGCTGGGTTCGCGTGCCGAGCAGGTACCCGCCCCGCTGCGCCGGCGCCTGTCACTGGAGGGTCGCGATGACCGACCGTCCGAGACTCCGCTCCCCGAGACTCCGCTCCCCGAGCTGCCCCCCACTCAGCACCTCCCGCAGGTGCTCCCCCACGATGACTACGACGTGGTGACGCGGATCTGGAATGAGGGCCCCACGCCGCTGCTGGAGGCGGTGCCGGGGATGGCGGAGCGCGAGCGGCTGCGCCTGGCGCTGGTGATCCCCCCGTTCAGCCGTGGCAGCGGCGGGCACAACACGCTGTTTCAGATCTTCACGCGGCTGGAGCGCCGGGGGCACGCGTGCAGCGTGTGGCTGGCGGATTACCACAACCAGATGCGCGACGTGCGCGCTGCGCGGCTGCGCAGCGAGATCCGCGAGTACTTCGCGCCCTTCGAGGGGCCCGTGTACAAGGGCTTCGAGGGCTGGCAGGGCGCCGACGTGGCGATCGCCACTGGCTGGCAGACGGTGCACGCGATGCTGGCGCTCGACCAGTGCCGCGCGCGCGCCTACCTGGTCAACGACCACGAGCCCGAGTTCTACGCGGCCTCGATCGAGCAGGTGCTGGCCGAGGACACCTACCGCTACGACCTGCACTGCATCGCCGCCAGCCCATGGTTGCGCGACCTGCTGATCGAGCGCTACGGGGCGAGTGCCGACGCCTTCCAGCTGGGCGTCGACGGCGGTACCTACCGCCCGCTCCCGGTGGAGCGGCGCACCGACACGGTGATCTACTACGCGCGCCACTCCACCCCGCGGCGCGCGGTGCCGGTCGGGCTGATGGCGCTCGCCGAGCTGCACCGGCGCCGGCCGGACGTGCGGATCGTGCTGTTCGGCACCGACAAACCGCTGCACGCGGCCTTCCCCTACGAGCACATGGGCGTACTCTCGCCCGCACAGCTGGCGCGGCTATACTCGGAGGCCACGGTGGGGCTGTGCCTGTCGCTGACCAACTTCTCGCTGATGCCCAAAGAGATGCTCGCCTGCGGCCTGCCATGCGTGGAGCTCGAGGGGGTGAGCGCCGAGTCGATCTTCGGCGAGGACGGGGCGCTCGACCTCGCCCCGCTGGATCCGCCGCGGATCGCCGACGCGCTGGAGCGCCTGCTCGCCGACCCGGCGCTGCGGGAGCGCCGCTCGCGCGAGGGCCGCGAGTTCGTCGCCTCGCATACCTGGGATCACGCCACCGACGAGGTCGAAGCGGGGTTGCGCCACGCGCTGCGCGAGCGCGAGACCACCTCCGTCGCCTGACTCACCGCTTTACAAAATGAAGGGTTTGGGTCTGAAAACAGAGCACCTCCCCCTCCTCCTCCCCTTTACGTGAAGAAGCTGCCGAGCGTCAGCCACTGCGAGGCGTAGCTCAGGCCGATCATCGCCACCACCAGCGTGGTCGCCAGCGGCACGTGCCAGCGCCGGCCGGCGCCGAATGTCCCGCCGACGGCGATCGCGGCGAGCGCGGCGATTGCGGGGAAGATGTAGCGGCCCTGTTCGGCCACCACGGTGCGACCGCCGGTGGGCGCGAAGTAGGCGGCCTCCACGGCGACCAGCACGCAGATCGGGAACAGCGCGATCACGGCGACCTCGAAGAAGCGGGCGGCCACGGCAACCCGCTCGCGGACCGCCGCAGAGAGCGCCAGCAGCGCGACGAGGCCCATCGCGAAGATGATCGCGTTGTACACCCAGTTGGGGAACAGCCACGTGTACCAGCCGAACGCGCCCCACCCGCGTTCGACGTAGACCTGCTTGAACGGCCAGCCGGCCGGGAAGAGGTCGCCCATGAACGACAGCCGCGGCAGGAACAGCTCCCACAGGTACACCGCGAAGCGGCCCGGCATCTGCTCGGCGGTGGTGAGCGCGCTCGCGGCCGCGATCCCGCCCCCGGGGGCGTGGCCGGCGATGGGCGGGTAGAAGACCGGCTGCAGTAGCGACCAGCCCTCGCGCACGACGAGGAAGGCCGCCGCGAGCGCCGCCCACGCGCGCGTGTCGATGAGGCGGTGGCGGCGCCACGCCATCCCCAGCAGCCCCACGGCAACCGCCGGGTAGATCTCATAGCCGGTCTCCTTCAACAGGGGCGCGAACGCGAGCGTCGCCCCGAGCGCCAGCGCGATCCGCCAGGTGAGGCCGCGCCGCAGCGCCCGGATCGTCAGGTAAAGCGCCAGCGCGGCGGCGGCGTTGATGCCGTTGTCGTTGTTGACGGCCCCCGCCATGAAGCCGAACATCGGCTGGAAGGCCACGAGCAGCCCGGCGGCGAGCGCGGCGAGCGGCTGGCGGGGCAGCACCTCGCGGAGCACCCCGAACGCGCACAGCGCCACCAGCGCCCCCAGCAGCGCCGATACCAGTCGCATCGCGGTCAGCTGCGAGTAGATCGACTGCGAGCTCACTGCCAGGTAGGCGGGGGCGAGCAGCGCGTAGTAGGCCGGCTGATGGGGCGCGGCCGCAGTGGTGTAGCCACCGCCGTTGTCCGCCGGGTGGGGAGTTGTGGCGACTTCGTGTTCCCACGCGCTCTGCTGGGCCACCTGCCACGGCGGGCGCCCGTCGGGGAGCGCGACCTGCGAGAAGACGTCCACGGCGTTGAGCGCCATCGTCTGGTCGGTCGAGTAGGACGGGCGCGGCCCCGGCACGCGTTCGGGCGCGTGGCCGGTTTCGGCGAAGTACTGGGCGTATGCGAAGTGGTCGGGCTCGTCGGGGGCATTGAATGCCGGCGTGATCAGCGCCCACGAGGCGGCATTGGCGAACGCGATCAGCGCGATTGCGACGGCGGGACGCAGCGTGCGCCCGCGAACACGCAGTGGCGGGCGGCCCACGGCGGCCCGTGCCAGCGCCAGCAGCGCCAGCGCCCAGCTGAGCGGCAGCAGCCCAAACAGCAGGAAGGGGTAGGTCCACGCGCCGACGATCCCCGGGCGAAACAGCGCCGCGCGCGAGAAGATCGCGCCCGCCGATTCCAGCAGCGAGCGCTGCACGCCCGCCGGTGGCATGAACCACACGCCGACGCGGTTGGCCACCGGCACCCCGTCCTGTCGGGCGGGAAGCTGGTTGGCCTGCAGGCCGATCATCCCCCCGAGCGCGATCGGCCCGCTGCGGGGAGCGATGCACACCGTCGCGGGCACCGCCGCCGGGGAGGCCGGCCGCACGGGGATCGCCGCGTTGGCGTACGCCAGCGAGGTGGGCCCGGGGACGCCGGTCATCGTCGAGGTGACGGTGCGTCCCCCGGCGATCACCCGCAGCGAGGCGCTGAAGGTGGGGCTGTGGGCGAACACCGCGAGCTGCACGCGGCCGGTGTCGGCGGGCAGCTGCAGGCCCGGCACGCACAGCCGCTGGCCGACTTCGAGGTTGGCGACCACGCTGCGCACCCCGACGCTGTCGGTGCCGGTGTAGAAGTCGCGGGGGATCGCCAGCTGCCAGAGGGTCAGACCGGCCATCACGGCGCCGACGATCGCCGCCGGCCACCACACCGCACGCGCGCCGCGGAGTCGCGCCGATCCCGGCGCGGGAGGACTGCGCTCCGCGCTGCGGTCATCGGCGGGGGCGCCGACCCCACCGTGGTGGTCATCCGCGGAGCCGATCCCCGCGGTCGGGGCGACCTCGGCCGGCGTGGAGGCCGCCTCTGGGGGGGTGGCGCTCACCGGCGGCGCACGCGCACGGGCTCAGCCGCGGCGCAGACCGAGAATCGACAGCAAGAACGACGAGAAGAAGATCTGAATCCCGACGATCAAGAGCGTCGCCGCCACCACCGCCATGTGTTCGTCCGCCAGCGAGCCGAACCCGTTGGAGATCCAGGTGGCGACGATCACCGCGCCGAGCGCGAAGCCGACCAGCACGAAGGCGCCGCCGAGCAGCAGGCCGTGCTCGAGGCGAAAGCGCGCGCGCATGCGATCGAACCAGGGGTCGCGCTCGCCCATGAAGTAGGTGCCGTAGGCGTGGGCGCAGAGGCCGAGCGCCAGCACCTGCGTGCCGACCACCATCAACAGCGAGCCGGCGATCAGCGCGTGGATGCCCCACGAGCGCCCGAAGAAGTCGAGGCCGCCGCCGACCAGTGCCACGATCAGCGTGCCGATGCCGGCGAGCAGCGCGCCCGGCAGGATGAAGAGGTGGGTGGGGGAGTGCACCAGCAGGAAGCGCAGGTGGCGCCAGCCGTCGCGGAAGCTCGACAGCTTCGACTCCCCGCCGCGAGGGTGGTATTCGATCGGGAACTCCGCGATCCGCAGGTCGGCCTTGGCGGCGCGAATCACCATCTCCGAGGCGAACTCCATCCCGGTGGTGCGCAGGTCCAGGCGCGGCAGCACGTCGCGGCGCAGCGCGCGCATCCCGCAGTGGGCGTCCGTGACGCCGGTGTCGAAGAAGAGGTTGAGCAGGCCGGTGAGGATCGGGTTGCCGACGTAGCGGTGCAGCCACGTCATCGCGCCCGGCTGGATGTTGTCCATGCGGTCGCCCATCACAAGCTCCGCGCCCCCGTCGAGCTCGGCGACGAAGCGGGGGATCTCGTTGAAGTCGTAGGTCAAATCGGCGTCGGCCATCACGATGTAGCGCCCGCGCGCGGCGGCGAAGCCGGCGAGGTAGGCGCTGCCGTAGCCGCGGCGGGGCTCGTGCACCACGCGCGCGCCGGCGGCGGCGGCGAGCGCGGCGGAGTCATCCTCGGAGGCGTTGTCGACCACCACCACCTCGCCGTCGAGCGCGTTGCGGGACAACACCTCCAGTGCCGCCCGCACGCAGCGCTCGATGTTCTCGGCCTCGTTGAGGCAGGGGATCACGACCGACACCAGCGTTAGATCGGGGCCCACCCCCCCGTCGCCCACCCCCCCGTCGGGTGCGCGGCTCGCGAGGTCCGCGGGGACGATGGGCCTTGTCTGCTCGACTGTGCTCATGGTTGGGGGACCCTCCCTGGTCGCACCGGCGTGGCGAGGAAGTCGGGTCGTGCGGTTATAACGCGCGAGGGGGCGGAAAGGCGCGCAGCGCCGAACAGGGATGCTACCGCAGGCGGTGGCGCCGCTCTGCAAGCCGGGTGTCGCGCTCGCTGGGCGTGCCGCCGGGCAAGCCGGTGTCGCGCTCGCCGGGCGTGGCGTTCATCCCGCCGGGCGTGCCGCTGAGCGTGGCGTTCATCCCGCCGGGCGTGCCGCTGAGCGTGGCGTTCATCCCGCCGGGCGTGCCGCTGAGCGTGGCGTTCATCCCGCGGGGCGCACCCCGCCTGTGGCACTCTCCCACGCGATGCACATCTGCCTCGTATACGACTGCCTGTTCCCGTGCACCGTGGGAGGCGCCGAGCGCTGGTATCGCAACCTCGCCGAGCGCCTGGCACAGGAGGGCCACGAGGTCACCTACCTGACGCTACGCCAGTGGGAGCGTGGCGAGGAGCCGCGGATCGACGGGGTACGCGTGGTGGCGGTGGGGCCGAAACTCGCGCTGTACACCGTCGATGGCCGGCGCAAGATCGCTCCGCCGCTGGTGTTCGGGCTGGGGGTGCTGTGGCACCTGCTGCGACACGGCCGCCGCTACCAGGTCCTCCACACCTGCTCCTTCCCCTACTTCTCGCTGCTGGCCGCGGCGGCGGCACGCCCTCTCGGCCGCTACGGCCTGGTGGTCGACTGGCACGAGGTGTGGAGCCGCGCGTACTGGCGCGAATACCTCGGCGGGGCCGCCGGCGCGGTCGGGTATGCCGTGCAGTTGCTGTGCGCGCGCCTCCCCCAGAGGGCGTTCTGCTTCTCGCGGCTGCACGCACGGCGCCTGCGCGCGGAGGGCCTGCGCGGCGAGCCGACGGTGCTGGAGGGGGAGTATGCGGGCACGCTCGACACCCCCACTGCGCACCCCGCCCAACCACTGGTGGTGTTCGCGGGAAGGTTGATTCCCGAGAAGCAGGCGCCCTTGGCGGTGGCGGCGTTTGCCATCGCGGCGCGCCGCATCGCCGCGTCGGCGCCGGGGGCCAAGCCCGCGCCGGAGCCTGGGGCCAAGTCCGCGCCGGAGCCTGGGGCCAAGTCCGCGCCGGAGCCTGGGGCCAAGTCCGCGCCGGAGCCTGGGGCCAAGTCCGCGCCGGAGCCGGGGGGCACGCCCGTACCGGCGCCGCGGGGCGCGCCCGAGCCGGCGCTGCGCGGAGAGTTCTACGGCGACGGCCCCGAGCGCGAGGCCCTGGAACGCGCGATCGAGCAGCACGGCGTGGGCGAGATCGCGAGCGCGCCGGGCTTCGTCGACGCGACCCGGATCGACGAGGCGCTGACCAACGCCATGTGCATGCTCTCGACCTCGCGCAGGGAGGGGTACGGAATGGTCGTGATCGAGGCCGCCGCGCGCGCGACCCCGAGCGTGGTCGTCGCCGGCGAGGACAACGCCGCCGTGGAGTTGGTGCAGGAGGGCGTCAACGGCGTGGTCGCCCCCGCCGCCGACCCCGAGGCGATCGCGGCGGCGATCGTGAGGGTGCACGAGGCGGGGATGGCGATGCGCGAAAGCACGGCCAAGTGGTTTGAGCAGAACGCGCAGCGCCTCTCGCTGGAGTCATCGCTGCGCGCAGTGCTGGCGAGCTATGGGTCGGCCCCACCACCTGCCGCTCCCACGCCATCGGGGTCGGCCACAGCGGGAGCCGGGGACGAGCCGGAGGACGGCGCCGGCGCTCCCAGCGCCCGCGCGTAGGAGTCCAGCGTCAGTCGCGCGGTGCGCTCCCAGCCGAACTCGCGCGCCCGCGCAAGTCCCCGCTCACGCAGGTCGTGCGCGAGCGCGGGATCGTCGAGCAGCCGCTCGATCGCCCGCGCAATCGCAGGCTCCGAGCATGGGTCGAACAGCAGCGCCGCATCGCCGGCGACCTCGGGCAGCGAGGAGGTGTCGGCACACGCGACCGGCACCCCCCGGGCCATCGCCTCGAGCACGGGCAGCCCGAAGCCCTCGTACAGCGAGGGGTATACGAAAGCGTCGGCGAGCCCCCACAGGCCCTCGATCTCGCCCTCCGAAAGCCATCCCTCGAAGCGCACGTCGCCGAGGATCCCAAGCTCGGCTGCGCGCGCGCGCAGCTCGGCCTCGTGCCAGGTGGGGTAGCCGGGCAGCACCAACACCGGCCGCCGCTCGGAGGGGATGTGCGCGAAAGCGCCGATCAGCGCAAGCAGGTTCTTGTGGGGGCGCTTGGCGGAGAGCGTCAGCAGCACCCGCCGCTCGCCCAGACCGAAGCGCGCGCGCGTCTCCTGCGCCGAGAGCGCGGTGGGGGTGTCGAGCCCGTGCTCCTTGCCGCCGAGCTCCTCCATCGCCTCGGGCAGGCGGCGCACGGCTCCAAGCCCCTGCGGCACCACATCGATCCGCTCCTCCGGGAGCCGCAGCAGCTCGACGAGGTCGCGACGGGTGGAATCGGAGATCGCGATCACCCGCGTGGAGCGGCGCACGGCGAGCGGCACGAGCACGCGCATACCGCGGTCGCGCAGGCCGGGGTGGGCGGAGGGGAAGCGCGCGTAGATCAGGTCGTGCACGGTGAGCACCCGCCGATAGCGCCCATACGCGGGCGCGGTGGAGGCGAGCGAGTGCACGAGATCCACGCCCGCGCGCGCGGCAAGGTGTGGCAGGAAGACCTGCTCGCCGAGCACCCATTGCTCGCGCCTGCGGGCGTTGACCGGCACGGTGACGGCCGGCATCAGCTCGCCCCATGGCCCGTCCGCCGCAGCGGAAGCCTCACGCGAGACGAACGCGGTGAAGCGCGTGCCCGGCGGCGCGAGGCGCACCAGCTCGGGGAGCAGCTCACGGGCGTAGACCTCCATCCCGCCGGTGTCGCCGGGCACGAGGTAGATGAGGTTGAGGCCGATATGCATTAGAGGTCGACGTGTCTCTCGAGGTTGACGCCGGCGTCCACCTCGAGGTTGGAGCTGACAAGCATTTCGGGGCTGTGCCGGGCATCCATCGCGCTCATACCGGGTTCATACCGTCTGCAGCCCCCGCTCCGACGGGACGACCCGACGATAGATCCATGACAACAAACACAAACATACGAATACTGATTAGCGAGCCCCACCCAATGGTGAGGCAGATGTTGGAGCGCATGGTGGATCGCCTCGGCTACCAACCGGTGATCGCAGAGATAACCGCGCAGGAGCAGCTGGCGAGCGCCGACGTGCTGGTGATCGAGCCGACGGCCCCGCTCGGGATCACGCTGGCGCAGGCGGCGCAGTACGCGGACCCGCCGGTGCCGATCGTGTGCGCAAGCGTGATGGCCCCCCCGGCGGCGTTTGCGGAGCTCGGGATCGAGTTGGCGGACGCGCTGCACAAGCCCTTCTCGAGCCAACGGCTGGACGCGGCGATCATGCGGGCGCTGTTGAGCCGCTGCGACACCCGCGACCGCTCGCGACTCGATCACGCCGCGTAGCTCCCAGCCACATAGACTCGGCCCGTGCAGGCGCGCCGACGCAACCACTGGGGCTGGGGGTACGAGGATCAGCGCTTCTCCCCCGAGCAGGTGCGCGCGGCGGCGGGTGGGTTGGCGACGCACCTGGGGCTGGGAGAGCAGATGGAGGTGGAGGACCCGGTGGCGATCGAGGCCGTGAAGCTGCCGCCCCCGCGGATCTCCCCACCTGCCGCCCTGGCGGAGCTGTGCGCGGACGACAGCCACGCGCGTGCCTCGCACGCATGGGGCAAGTCGTACCCCGACGTGGTAAGGGGCTTTCGCGGCAGCTTCGAGTACGCCCCGGATTTCGTGGCGTACCCGCGCGAGGAGCACGAGGTGGAGCAGCTGCTGGAGTGGTGCGTAGGACAGCACGTGGCCGCGATCCCCTACGGTGGCGGCACGAGCGTGGTGGGCGGTGTACGTCCCGAGGTGGATCCCTCCTACAACGGAGCCATCACCCTCGACCTCGGCGCGCTCGATCGAGTGCTGGAGGTGGATCAAGTGTCCCGCGCGGCCCGCATCCAGGCCGGCGCGAGCGGGCCGGAGCTGGAGCGTCAGCTCGCCGAGCACGGCCTGACGCTGCGCCACTTCCCCCAGTCGTGGGAGCTCGCGACGCTGGGCGGCTGGATAGCCACCCGCGCGGCGGGGCACTTCGCCACCGTGTGGACGCACATCGAGGACTTCGTGGAGTCGGTGCGCGCGATCACGCCCACGGGAGAGTGGGAGTCGCGCCGGCTGCCGGGCTCGGGCGCGGGGGTGAGCCCCGATCGCATGCTGGCCGGCTCGGAGGGGATCCTCGGGGTGATCACCGAGGCGTGGATGCGCGTGCAGCCGCGACCCACCCACCGCCGCTCGGCGGGCGTGAGCTTCACCGACTTCGCCACGGGCGCGGAGTGCGTGCGAGAGCTCAGCCAGTCGGGGCTGAACCCCGCCAACTGCCGCCTGATCGACGAGCGCGAGTCGAAGATGACGATGGTGGGGGACGGAGGCAGCGCACTGCTGGTGATGGGCTTCGAGTCGACCGACCACTCGGTGGATGCGCCGATGGAGCGGGCCCTCGAGATCTGCCGCGAGCATGGGGGGCAGGCCGGAGAGCGCGGGCCCGGGGGCGGCGCAGGCGCTCGCGCGGCCGGCTCGGGGGGTGG
>Ga0302311_10001453_pt1 | contig 28083 bp, 27 predicted proteins | sample III_Palsa_N1_3_FD_200449 | JGI IMG/M metagenome (GOLD analysis project Ga0302311, IMG submission 200449) | Peat permafrost microbial communities from Stordalen Mire near Abisko, Sweden - III_Palsa_N1_3 | ecosystem: Environmental > Terrestrial > Soil > Palsa > Peat permafrost | place: Sweden... | reverse complement strand
CTTCTCCATCACGGCCGGCAACGCCAGCGGCGTCAACGATGCGGCCGCGGCGGTCACGCTCACCAGCCAGGCGCTGGCCGAGGCGGAAGGCCTCACCCCGATGGCCACCGTGCGGGCGTGGGCGTCGGCCGGCGTGGACCCGGCGCTGATGGGTTTCGGCGCGCTCCGCGCGGCCGCCAAGGTCACCGAGCGGGCTGGCGTGTCGCTTTCCGACGTGCTGCTATGGGAGATCAACGAGGCGTTCGCGTCGGTCCCGGTGGCAGCGTGCAAGGAGTTCGGGCTTGACGAGGAGAACGTCAACTTCAGCGGCAGCGGCTGCAGCCTGGGACACCCGGTGGCGGCCAGCGGCGCCCGAATGGTCATCACGCTCATCCACGAGCTCCGCCGCCGCGGCGGCGGCATCGGGGTCGCCTCGATGTGCGCGGGCGGCGGCCAGGGCGGCGCCGTCCTCATCGAGGTCTGACCGCGTCGGGCCATGGGCCGGCCGGAGAACAACTACCGACAAGTGAGGTTCAGATGACGCTAGTGAAGCCGGGCGACCGGCTGCGCAGCCGCGTCTGCGGCACCGAGGTAATCGTCGTCAGGGCGCCGAGCGTTGACACCGAGATCGCCTGCGGCGGCGAGCCGATGGCCAAGAACGAGCCAACCGCGGCAGCCAAGGCGAACGGCGCCGCGGCCGGGCCCGGCACCCTGCTCGGAAAGCGCTACGCGGACGAGGAGATAGGGCTCGAGCTCCTCTGCACCAAGGCCGGCCACGGGCAGCTCTCGGTCGACGGCCGCGTCCTCGCGCTCCGCCAGGCCCGCCCGCTGCCGGCCTCCGATTAGGCGGCGCCGCGGTGGCAGGTCAACACCGGGCAGCCGCGTCGAAGGCGCGCGGGCCGACGGCCGACCGGGCCGTCGGCCGCCGCCCGCGCGGCACGCTGAACCGCGAGGACATCGTCGCCGCCGCCTTCGAGCTCGTGGCCGGGGAGGAAGGCGTCGACGGCCTCAGCATGCCGCGGCTTGCCCGGCAGCTGGGCGTCGGCGTGACCAGCCTCTACTGGTACTTCCGGAGCAAGGACGACCTGATGGCGGCCCTGACCGAGGAAGCCGCCGACCGGCTCTACCGGATGCTGCCCGACTACCGGGGGCGCCCGTGGGACGAGCATCTGCTCCGCTACTTCCGCGACTTCCGGCGAGTGTTCCTCGACAACCCGGCGCTGTGCGACCTCCTCGTGCTCCGGGCGCCGATGGAGGCCCGCTCGCCCGAGGCCACCCGACGGTTCTTCACCCTGCTCGAACGCGAGATCGGCGCGCTCGCGGAGGCCGGCTTCCCGCTGCGGGACGCCGTCGACGCGTACATGACGCTGTCGGTCTACACCCGCGGCTGCGTGCTCAACGAGAGGCTGTTCCGCTCGGCCGAGGAGCAGCTGGGACGGGGCGGAGAGCGGATGCCCCAGCCCGACATGGACTCCGAGACCTTCCCGCTCATGGCCGAGGCGGCGATGTGCTGGGCGCCGAGCTTCTCGACGGAGGAGAAATTCGAGGCAGGGGTCGGGTTCATCATCGACGGCCTGCGCAGCCGCCTGGCCGGTTACGTCAACCCCCTTTAGGAGGACCCCGTTGGGCTGGTCAGATGTCGGCCTACTGCTCATCCGCCTGGTAATCGGCGGCACCCTCATCATGCACGGCTGGAATCACTGGCTGGGCGGCGGCAGAATCCCCGGCACCGCCCGCTGGTTCGAGGGGCTGGGCCTGCGCCCCGGCATCGTGCACGCCTGGGCCAGCGTGGTCACCGAGCTCGGCGCGGGCACCCTGCTCGTGCTGGGCCTGCTGACCCCGCTGGCCTGCGCCGGCGCGATCGGGCCGATGGTGGTGGCGGGCGTCGCGGCGCACCGCCGGAACGGATTCTTCGTGTTCCGCGACGGCTATGAGTACGTGCTGATGATCGCCGTGGTCTCGGTCGCGCTGGCCGCGATCGGCCCCGGCCGGGTATCGCTCGACCACGCGGCCGGCATCAACTTCGCGGGCACGGCCGGAGTGCTGACCGCGCTGATCGCCGGGGTCGGCGGGGCCGCCCTGCTGCTTGCCACTTCCTGGCGGCCGGCCGCGGCGAAGAGCGCGGCCGAGCCGGCCCCGGCGCCGGTTCCCGCCCGCTCAGAAGACTGAACAGTGAAAAGGAGCACCTCATGGCAGACGAAGTCCAGGTCGAAATCTCCGGCCGGGTGACCATCATCACCATCAACCGCCCGCACGCCCGCAACGCCATCAACCACGCGGTCTCGGCCGCGGTCGCCGAGGCCCTCGACGACCTCGACGAGCGCGATGACCTGACCGTCGGCATCATCACCGGGGCGGGCGGGACGTTCAGCTCGGGCATGGACCTCAAGGCGTTCCTGGCCGGGGAGAACGTAACCGTCCCGGGCCGGGGCCTGGCCGGGCTCACTCAGCGCCCGCCGGCCAAGCCGCTCATCGCCGCGGTCGAGGGCTGGGCGCTGGCGGGCGGCTGCGAGATCGCCCTCGCCTGCGACCTGATCGTCGCGGCGGACGACGCCAAGTTCGGCATCCCGGAGGTCAAGCGCGGCCTGGTGGCGGGCGCGGGCGGCCTGGTGCGGCTGCCGCGGCGGATACCGGCCGGGATCGCCATGGAGCTCGCGCTGACCGGTGACCCGTTGCCCGCCGCCGACGCGCACCGGCTCGGCCTGGTCAACAAGCTGACGGCGCCCGGCCAGGCGCTGGCGGGCGCGCTCGCGCTGGCCGAGCGGATAGCCGCCAACGGCCCGCTCGCGGTGGCCGCGACCAAGCAGATCGTCGGCCAGCAGTTCGACTGGCAGCTGGCCGAGGTGTGGGAGAAGCAGGAGCCCATCATGCGCCCGGCGTTCCAGTCGAAGGACGCCCGGGAAGGCGCGCTGGCGTTCGCGGAGAAGCGGGCCCCGGTCTGGCAGGGCCGATAACCGGGCCCGTTCGGGAAATTCAAAGTCTTTTTTATCGAACGGTCCCTGGTTTCACCTGGCTGCCCACGCCTAGCTGGCGGCCGGGGAGCACTGCCAACTCCGATGACGAGAAAGGAACGCTGGTCGCATGCGTTATAGAAAGCTAGGCCGGACCGGGGTCGAGGTGAGCTCCCAGTGCCTCGGCGCGATGATGTTCGGGGCCATGGGCAACACCGATCACGCCCAGTGCGAGCAGATGATCGCCCGGGCGCTGGACGCGGGCGTCAACTTCGTGGACACCGCCGACGTCTACTCCCGGGGCGAGAGCGAGGAGATCGTGGGCCGGGCCCTCAAGGGCCGCCGCGACGACGTCGTCCTCGCCACCAAGTGCTTCAACCCGATGGGGGACGACCCCAACCACCGCGGCGGATCACGACGCTGGATCATCCGCGCGGTCGAGGACAGCCTCCGCCGCCTGGACACCGACTACATCGACCTCTACCAGGTCCACCGGCACGACCCGGACACCGATCTCGACGAGACGCTCGGCGCCCTGACCGACCTCGTCCGCCAGGGCAAGGTCCGGTACCTGGGCTCTTCGTCCTTCCCGGCCGAGTGGATCGTCGAGGCCCAGTGGGTCGCCGACCGCCGCAATCGCGAACGGTTCGTCTGCGAGCAGCCCCAGTACTCGATCTTCGCCCGGTCGGCCGAGCGGGCCGTGCTCCCGACCTGCCAGCTCCACGGCATGGGCGTGATCCCCTGGAGCCCGCTGGCCGGCGGCTGGCTGACGGGCAAGTACCGCCGGGGCGAGACCGCGCCGGCCGGGTCGCGGCTGGCCACGCGGTCCATGCCGACGGGCCGCAACCCGCTGGACGGGCCGAACGCCGGCGCTCGCTTCGACGTGGTGGAGGCTCTCGACGGCATCGCCGGCGAGGCCGGCCTCTCGCTCACTCAGCTGGCCCTCGCCTGGGTCGACGCTCATCCCGCGATCACCTCCACCATCATCGGCCCGAAGACCCCGGAGCAGCTCGACCAGGCCCTCGAAGCGGCGGACCTCACGCTGACGGCCGACGTCCTCGACGCCATCGACAAGGTGGTCCGCCCGGGGACCGACGTCCCCGGCACCTCCCACTTCGTCCCCAACCCGGCCCTCGAGGCCGCCCACCGGCGAAGGGCCTGACTCCCGGCCTGGCGCTGCCGCCCGCCCCGGCCAACCGGGGCGGGCGGCAGCCTGGTCGTCTCTAGCCGACGTCCCGCCGCCAGTCCGGGTACAGGCCGCGCTCGAGCGCGAGGTCCTGCGCGTCGACGTTGGACCGCTGCAGCGGGTCGGCCTCCGGCGAGCTGACCAGCCAGGCGATCGCCGCGCCGACGGCCTCGGGCGGCCCGGCCGAGGCGGCCGCGAAGCCGAACTCGTCGGCGTCGAGTGAGTTCCGCTCGGTGAGCACGAACCCCGGGTTGACGTTGAAGGCCCTGATTCCGTCGGCGCCGTGCTCGGCCAGGATGCTGCCCACCAGCGTGTGCCCGGCCGCCTTGCCGATCCGGTAGCCGAGGCCCGGCCGCGCTCCCGACGGGTAGAAGTCGTAGCCGGCCCCCGAGCTGGTGGTGACGAACGTGCCGTGGCCCCGCTCGAGCATCCCCGGCAGCAGCAGCTGGACGATCCGGATCGGCGCCACCCCGTGGGCCATCAGGAACAGCGGGTACTGCCCGATCGGCGTCTCGATGATGTTGTCCATCAGACCGGGGCCGATGTGGCGGCCGTTGTTCACGACCACGTCGACCCCGCCCCACGCGTCGGTCAGCTGCCCGATCGCCGCCTCGACCGAATCCAGGCTGGTGAGGTCCATCTTGAGCAGCAGCGCCTGCTGTCCGGCCTTCTCGACGAGGGCAGCCGTCTCCTCCAGGCTGCCCGGCAACCGGCGGTTGTCCTGCTTATGCACGGTCTGCGTGTGCTCCGGGGTGGGGTCGGAGCTGCGCACCGTCCGCGCCGCGATCGCGACGTCGTAACCGCTGTTAGCCAGGGCGATCGCGATCGCCTTGCCGATGCCGCGGCTCGCGCCGGTCACCAGGGCCCGTCCTGCCATGTCAAGCCTCCGTGCTGTGCGTGCCCGGCCAGGTTGCCGGGTCGGACATCATAATGACGACCTTACCGTAAGACTTACGGTTGCGCACCGACGTGAGCGCCGCCACAACGTCCGCGAGCTCGTACCTGGCGCCGATGCAGGGGCGGAGCCGGCCGGCCGCGAAGTGGCCGGCCAGCTCCTGCTCGTCGCGGGCGGCCAGGTCGGGCCGGTGGTGGCCGAACGTCCGGATCTCCAGCCCCTGGACGACAACCCCCTTGAGCAGCACCAGGTTGAGCGGGATACGGGGGATCTGGCCGGACGCGAACCCCAGGCAGACGAACCGCCCGCCCCAGGCGGTCGCGCGCAGCGCCTGCTCGGAGTGCGGGCCGCCGACCGGGTCGATCACCACGTCCGCCCCGCCCCCGGTGATCCGCTTGACCGCGTTCTTCAGGTCGCCGTCGCTGTAGTCGACGACCTCGTCGGCGCCGCGGGACCGGCAGACGTCGAGCTTGTCCTGGCCGGACGCCGCGGCGATCACCCGGGCGCCGAGCAGCCGGGCGGTGTCGACCGCCGCCAGGCCGACACCGCCGGCCGCGCCGAGCACGACGACCCAGTCTCCGTTCCGGACCCCCGCGACGCTGCGCAGCGCATGGTAGGCGGTCAGGTAGGTGACGCGGAACGCGGCGGCGTCGGCCAGGTCAGCCCCGTCGGGCACCCGCCAGAGCGCGGCGGCGGGGACCGTCACCCGTTCCGCGAAGGCTCCCACGGCGACCGTGCCCGCGACCCGGTCGCCCGGCGCCAGGCCGGTGACGCCGGGACCGGTCGCCGCCACCGTGCCGGCGAACTCGGAACCGGGGATCAGCGGCAGCGGCCACGAGGCCTGGTAGTCGCCGCTCATGATCAGCAGGTCGGGGAAGTTCACCGCCGCCACCGCCACGTTCACCGCCACCTCGCCGACGCCCGGCCGTGGCTCGGGCACCTCCGCCACGGTGAGGAGCTCCGGCGGGCCGTAGCTGGTCATCCGGGCGGCCCGCATCAGCCCTCGCCCGGCCGGTCGGAGCCGGGCAGCGGCGCGCCGAGCAACGAGGCGGCCGCCTCGGCTCGGCGGGTGGGGATGTGCTCCGTCGGCCACCGGCCGGGGGCCGGCTGGTAGTCGCGCAGCAACTGGCGCGCCACCGTGGTCTGGTGCACCTCGGTCGGGCCGTCCGCGAGCGCCAGCATCATCCCGCTCGCGTAGATGCGGGTCAGCGGCAGGTCGTAGGTGGTGCCGAGCGCGCCGTGAATCTGGATCGCCCGGCGCGCGACCGCCTCGAGCACGCGCGGAGTCTGCACCTTGATCGCGGCGATGTCCTTGGCCACCCGCCGGTAGTCCTGGTACCGGTCGATCTGCCAGGCGGTGTACATGACGAGCAGCCGGAACTGCTGGATCTCCAGGTAGGAGTCGGCGATCATGTTCTGCACCGCCTGCTTCCTCCCCAGCAGCTCGCCCTTGGTGGTGCGGGACAGGGCGCGCTCGGCCATCATGTCGAGGCATCGCTGCGCGTTCCCGACCGCGCGCATGGCGTGGTGCACCCGGCCGCCGCCGAGCCGGGTCTGGGCGACGCCGAACGCGCCGCCCTCGTCGCCGAGCATCGAGTCGGCCGGCACCCGGACGTCGGTGTAGCGGATCAGCGCCTCGGTCCCGTCGTCGGCCGGCTCGCCGAAGTGCGCCAGGTTGCGCACGATCTCGATGCCCGGCGTCTCGGCCGGGACCAGGAACATCGACATGCGCTGGCTGATGGTCGCGTCCGGGTTGGTGACCGCCATGACGATGAAGAAGCTCGCCCAGCGGGCGTTGGAGGAGAAGAACTTCTCCCCGTTGATGACCCACTCGTCGCCGTCGCGGACGGCGCCGGTGGTGAACACGCCCGGGTCGGCGCCGCCCTGCGGCTCGGTCATCGAGAAGCAGGAGACGATGTCGCCTTGCAGCAGCGGGTCGAGATACCGGCGCTGCTGGGCCGGCGTGCCGTAGTGGGCGATGATCTCGGCGTTGCCGGTGTCCGGGGCCTGGGTGCCGAAGATCCGGGGTCCCCAGATCGACGGGCCGAGGATCTCATTCAGCATCGCCAGCTTGAGCTGGCCGTAGCCCTGGCCGCCGAGCTGCGGGCTGAGGTGGCAGGCCCACAGGCCGCGCTTGCGCACCTCGTCCTTGAGCGGGTCGATGACCTCGCGCTGCCGCTCCGTCAGCTGCGCCCGCGGCAGGTAGTTGTCCCTCGGCCAGAGCAGGTCAAGGGGGTACACCTGGTCGGTGACGAACTCGCGGGCCCAGTCGAGCAGCTTCTGGAATTCGGGCTCGACGGTGAAATCCCAGCTCATCGGTTGCCTTCCGGTCGTTGGTTTAGGGGATGCCGCCGTCGACCCTGATGGTCGCCCCGGTGGTGTAGCTGGACGCGTCGGAGGCCAGGTAGAGGGCGGCGCCGACGATCTCGGGGGGCTGGCCGCCGCGCTGCAGCGCGATCCGCTCGATGCTGACGTTGAACGCGTCCATGTCCCACGACTTCGCGACGTCGGTGAACATGGTTCCTGACATCAGCGTGTTCACCCGGACGCGCGGGCCGAGGGCCTGGGCGAACCCCTCGGTCATGGCGTTGAGCGCCGCCTTCGCGCCGGCGTAGGGGATGATCGACCCCGACGGCCGGATCGACCCCGACGAGCTCACGTTGATGATCGAGCCGCGCCCGGCCGCGGCCATCCGCTCGCCGACCAGCGCGCTGAGCCGGAACGGCCCCTTGAAGTTCAGGTTCACCACGCTGTCGAACAGCTGCTCAGAGACGCCGGACAGGGTGTCGTAGAGCGGCGACATGCCGGCGTTGTTGATCAGCACGTCCACCGCGCCGAAGCGGTCGTAGACCGCCTCGACGAACGGCCCGATCTGGTCCCAGCGCCCCACGTGCAGCGGGTACGGCATCGCCTGGCGGCCGGTTGCCTGCTCGATCTCCGCCGCGGTCCGCTCGCACGCGTCGAGCTTCCTGCTCGCGATCACCACGTCGGCCCCGGCGTGGGCGCAGCCGAACGCCATCTCGCGGCCGAGGCCCCGGCTGCCGCCGGTGATGATCACGACCCGGCCGGTCAGATCGAACATCTTCTCCAGATAGCTCACGGTCATGCGCTCCTGGCCGGGATGGACCGCGCGAGCTCGGCCGCCTTGCGGATCAGCTCGAGCACCAGCGGGCCGAAGCTCGCAAGGACCGGGCTGCCGTGGCCGCCGGCGTGCCGGGCGTAGCTCATCTCGAGGACGATGCCGAGCTTCCAGCGGGCCAGCACCACGTAGTAGTCGATGTCCTCGGTGGAGCGCCCGCTGATGGCCTCGTAATGCTGGAGCAGCTCATCGCGGGTCGGCATGCCCGTCAGGTCCAGGTACCGGGCGGCGGTCATGTCGTCCGCCTCCGGCCCCCACGCGAGCAGCGCCCAGCCCAGGTCGAGCAGCGGGTCGCCGATCGTGGTCATCTCCCAGTCGATGACGGCCGCGAGCGTGGTCGGCGTCGCGTTGCTGAACATCACGTTCGCGAACTGGTAATCGCCGTGCATGATCCCCGGCTTCCACTGCCGCGGGCGACTGCGGCGCAGCCACTGCGACGCCTCGTCGAGACCAGGCAGGTCACGGAACTGGTAGCCGGTCAGGAAGGCCAGCCAGCGGTCCACCTGCCGGTCATGGAAATTGTCGGGGCGGCCGAAGCCGGTCAGGCCGCGGGCCTCCCAGTCCACCCGGGACAGCAGCGCGGCGCCCTCGACCAGGCCGAAGGCCAGCGGCGCGCGGTTTGCGCCGAGGGCGTCGTAAGGGGCGGGCCAGCCCGCGCCGCCGGCCGGGGACCAGCCGTCGATCTCCTTCATCAGGTAGAACGGCCCGCCGAGGACCTCGGGATCCGGGCAGCCGGCCACCAGCTCGCCGTGCGGTACGTCGGTGCCCTTGAGCGCCCGCAGCAGGGTGAGCTCCCGGCGCAGCCCGTCCTGACGCCTGGCGTCCGCGCCGGGCGGCGGGATCCGCATGATGCTGCGGTGACCGGGCCTGGTGACGACGTAGAGCTCGTTCTGCGACCCGCCGCCGAGACGGGACATCTGCGGGATCTCGCCCGTCCCCGGCAGGCCCTCGCCGTCCATCCAGCGGGCCAGCCGGACCAGGTCGTGCGCGGTGCTTGTATCGGCCATAGATCGAGAATATCCATTCTTACATGTCAGAATCAATATTCTTCGAGGTGGTTCTCTTCGTTCTGGAGCATGCTGCATACTGATCAGGTGACGGCGGCAAGCAGCTCAGCGGCGACAGTGCAGGCGGCGGTGGACCGGGCGCTGGCCAATCGGCAAGCCGAGGCCACTCGTGAGGTGGAGGCGATCCTCGACGCCGCCCTCCGGGTCGCCGAGCGGGTGTCGCCCGCAGCCCCGAGGGTGGCCGACATCGTGGCTGAGGCCGGGACCTCGAATCAGGCCTTCTACCGGTTCTTCGCGAGCAAGGACGACCTGATGCGCGCCGTCTACCTGCGGGGCATCGCCCGGCTGCACACCTATCTCGAGCACCAGATGGACAAAGCGCCGGCGCCCGCCGAGCGGATCGAGGCGTGGATCAGGGGCGTTCTCACCCAGGTGACCGACCGGACCGCGGCCAGGCAGAGCGCGGCCATCATCCGCCAGCTCGGCCAGCAAGCCGACCTGGACGACGCCGGGCCGATCGCCGAGGTCGGCGCCCTGCTGGTCGAACCGGTGACCGGCGCCGGGTCGGCCGACCCGGAGCGCGACTGCGCGCTGATCGACGAGGCGGTCTTCGGGGTGCTGCGCAGGCACGCTCGGCGCGGGACCGCGCCCAGCGAGGCCGAGTGCGACCACGTCGTCGGCTTCTGCCTGCGCGGACTGACCAGGGTTCACCAACCGTCGTAAGGAGATCGCCATGTCATCTGGTCTCAGCGCTGAGCAGCCAGGCCACGTCACGATGTTCATCGAGGACCGCGACGAGCTGCTTGCCCGGCTGCGGGCGGCGGTGGGCGACGAGGTGGCGCGACTGCCCGGCCTCGACGTCGTCGGCGACCCGGCCATCAGGGTCGCGTCGGCCGCCCCCAGGCAGGCCGCCGCGGACCTGGCCGCCCGCACCGGGCACCCCGCCTACGAGGCCGAGCGAAGCCACCTCAACGCGATCGGGCACGGCGTCCGCCTCGACGGCTACGCCGTCGAGTTCGTCGGGTCTGCCAGCGGGTCCGCCCGCGACCTGGTCGGCGGGTTCCTGGCCGACCGCGGCCCGGGGGTCTTCGCCACCACGTTCCGGGTGCGGGACGTGAGCGCGGCCCGGGCGGCCCTGGCCGCGGCCGGCGTCCGCTTCACCCAGTGGGGCCGCCGCTCGCTGCTGATCCGCATCGAGACCGGCCAGGCCACGGCCGACCGTATCGAGCTCACCGACGAAGACTAGGCCCGGTCAGGCGGCGGCCAGCCAGTCGCGGACCCAGCGGCGCAGCAACTTGCCGCTGGGCAGCCGGGGCAGCTCGTCGGCGAACACGATCTCGCGCGGGCACTTGAATCCGGCCAGGCGCGCGCGGCAGTGGGCGAACAGCTGCTCGCCGAGACCGAAGTCCGCGCCGGGCTCGGCCTGCACCACGGCGACGACGCGCTGGCCCATCTCCTGGTCGGGCACCCCGACCACCGCCGCGTCGCGGACCGCCGGGTGCGCGGTGAGCACGTTCTCGATCTCCTGGGGGTAGATGTTCACGCCGCCGGAGATGATCAGGTCCACCCGCCGGTCGGAGAGGTACAGGTAGCCGTCGGCGTCCAGCCGTCCGACGTCGCCGAGGGTGGACCAGCCCTTGTCGTTGAACGCGCCCGCCGTCTTCTCCGCGTCGTTGTGATACGCGAAGGCCGCGGTTCCCTCGAACCAGATCGTCCCGATCTCGCCCGGCGGCAGCTCGGTGCCTTCATCGTCGAGCACGTGCGGCGTGCCGTACATCGCGCGCCCGACCGAGCCCGGATGGGCCAGCCAGTCGGCGCTGTCGATGGCGAAGTAGCCGTTGCCTTCACTGCCCGCGTAGTACTCCCAGACGATCGGGCCGAACCAGTCGATGATCTCCCGCTTCAGGTCAACCGGGCACGGGGCGGCCGCGTGGATGACGGTCCGCAGGCTGCTCAGGTCATAGCGCCGGCGGTCCTCGTCCGGCAGCCGCAGCAGGCGCTGCATCATCGTCGGCACGAACTGCACGTGGGTGACCCGATAGCGTTCGATCAGCTCCAGCGTCGGCAGCGGGTCAAACCGCTCCATCACCACGGCAGTGCCCCCGGCTCGCTGCGCCGCCGTGGACCAGCCCAGGGGAGCGGCGTGATACAGCGGCCCGGTGGACAGGTAAACGGAATCCGGCCCAAGCCCGTAGAGCCGCCGCATGAGCTCGTCTATCGGGCCGGTGGCGCCGATGGGAGTGCGTACCGCCGGGCGCGCGATGCCCTTCGGCCGCCCGGTCGTGCCGGAGGAGTAGAACATCGCGAAACCCTCCCACGCCTGCGGCAGGTCTCCGCCGACGGCCGGCCGCCCGGCTCGGCCGGCGTCGGCCGGAGCGGGAGCGGACTCGACGCCAGCGATCACGGTTACCACGGCCGGCACCGCCGCGGTGATCCGCTCGGTCAGCTCCCGGTGCGTCGGCGAGGCGAACAGTACCGTGGCGCCGCAGTCGGCCACGATGTAGGCGGCTTCGTCCGCCGTGAGGTGCCAGTTGACCGGCGTGTAGTAGAGGCCGGTGCGCTGCGCCGCCCAGACCACGGGAAACAGCTCGGGCTCGTTCGCGAACAGGACCGCGATGTGGTCGCCGAAGCGGAGCCCGTGGGCAGCGAGCATCGCCACCGCCTGGTCGATGCGCCGCTGCAGCTCGCCGAAGGTCCACTCGAGTCCGCTGCCGCCCATCACCAGGGCCGCCTTATCCTCGGGGACCCCCATGCCAAGCCGCATCGTCATGCCTCACTCATAGACAGCTCTCGATGAATTCAAGCGACAACGCCCGACTTCCGCAACTTGGTGATCGCATCGGCCGGGTAGCCCGCCGCCGCGAGCACCTCGTCGGTGTGCTCGCCGAACTCGGGCGCTCGGGTGGCCCGGGCGGGTTCGCTGTCGAACATGACCGGCGGGGAGACCAGCGACAGCGTGCCCGCGGCGTAGTCGACGTCGGTGACCATGCCGTTGGCGACCGCCTGGGGATCGTCGTGCATTTCGCCGGCGGTCTGCACCGGGGCCCAGACCCCGCGCAGCGTGACCAGGATCCGGCCCCATTCGGCGTAGGTCCTGGCCGCGAACACCTCGTCGAGGATGCCGAGCAGCTCGACGCTGCTCGCGGCCCGGTCGGCGGCCGTCGCGAACCTCGGATCGGCGGCCAGATCGCCGCGGCCGATGTGCTCGCAGAAGTCGAGCCACTCGTTCTGGTGATCGCCGAGCATGGACAGCATGACGAACCGGCCGTCCGCGGTCTGGTAGGTGTTGCTCGCCCAGTGCAGGGCCGTGCGCGGCGGCTGAGACTGGAACAGTCGCTGCTCTGGCGCGAACTTGCTGCTGGTGATGGCGGGGGCGTTGAACCACATCGCCGTGCCGAGGAGCGAGCTGTCGACGACCGTGGGCTCGCCGGTGCGCTCGCGCCCGAGCAGGGCGGCGGCGATCCCGCCGGCGAAAACCAGGCCGGACATGCCGTCGCCGTGGCCGACCATGCCCGGCGGCCACTCGGTGCCGGTGACGCCCATCGTCGTCGCGGCCAGCGAGCCCCGGTTCCACCAGGTCGCGCCGTCATATCCGCCGCGGTGCGCCTCGGGCCCGAGCGGCCCGGCCCCGCTGCCCTTGGCGTAGACGAGCCGCGGGTTGACCGCGCGCAGATCGTCCACGTCAAAGCGCAGCTTTTTCCTGGTGCGCTCGAGGAAGCTGGTGACGAACACGTCGGCCTCGGCCACCAGGGCGTGCAGCACCTCTTGGCCCTCGGCGGCGGCCAGGTTGATCGCGATCGACCGCTTGCCCCGGTTGTAGTGCTTGAACAGCCAGTGCGCGTGGCCGAGTTCGACCGAGCCGCCCGCGAACACCCGCATCGGGTCAGGCGACGCGGCGTTCTCGACGTGCACGACGTCGGCCCCCCAACTGGCCAGGATGGCAGCGGCGGCCGGGCAGAACGCCCACATGGTGACGTCGATGACACGGATTCCCTGCAACGGCTTCATCGCGGTTCCCTTCGAAAGTCGGTCGGGTCCTTCAGTCACTCGCGCGTCAGCACCATCGCGCCGCACTGCGGCCCGTGCGCGTTGGCCACCACGGCCACCCGGGCGCCGGGCACCTGCCGCTGCCCGCAGTCGCCGCGCAGCTGCTGCACCGCCTCGGTCAGGAAGGCGAGACCATGCAGCCGTCCGGCCGCCAGCTGCCCGCCGTTGGTGTTGAGCGGCAGCGCGCCGCCCGGGCCGATCCGCTTGCCGCCGTCGACCCAGTCGCCGAACTCGCCGATCCCGCACAGCCCGAGCGCCTCGATCCAGGAGATCGTGATGTGCGTGAACCCGTCGTAGAGCTCGGCGACGTCCACGTCCCGAGCGGTCACGCTGCTCTTCTCCCACAGCCGCCGAGCGCAGCCGATCGTCCCGCCGAACAGCAAGTCGTCGCTGAACGTCCAGTCCGGGCGCGACCCGGTGCCGAACGCGACCGAATCGATCGTGACCGGCTGGCCGGCCAGGTCGCGGGCGCGCTCGGCGGTGGTGATGATCGCCGCGCAGGCGCCGGTGACCGGGTAGTCGCAGTCGAGTAGCCGCAGCGGCTCGGCCACGAACCGCGACGACAGGTAGTCGTCCATGGTCAGTGGCTTGGTCAGCACCCCGCGCTCGTACATGGCCGCCCACCGGCGGGCGTTGACCGCGATCTGGCCGTAGTCTTCCTCACTGCCGCCGAGCTCGGCCAGGCGACGGTACTTGCGCATGCCCATGGACGGGATGATGCCGCCGAAGTCGCCGTACGGCAGGGTGAACTGCGCCGCGTTCCCAGCCGGGGGGACCTCGACCCGACCCGACTGCTGTCCCCATTCGCGGTTAACCGAACGGAACACGAGCGCGACATCGCAGCTGCCCGACTCGACCGCCGCCACCGCCGCCATCGCCGCGGCCAGCCCGGAGGGACCGCTGCCGCCCAGGTCGCCGTAGGCCTTGAGGTCCCCGATGCCGAGCAGCCGCTGGACGTTAACAGCGCTCTGCGAGCCAACCCCCGGGTACTCGAAGACAGCGTCGATCCCGGTCGGGGTCAGCCCGGCGTCGCGCAGGGCGGCGACGCAGGCGTCCACCACCAGCGGCCGGGTGTCGACGCCAAGCTCGCGGTGGACGGAGGAGTACCCGACGCCGACCACGGTCGCCCGGCGACCCGCGGCCTGCCCGCTCATGAGACCTCCTCGCTGGCGCTCGTCGGCCGCATTCGCGGGCACACTGTGCTTACTGATTCGCTCGCGAGCTCGCTCATGCCGCACCCGCCCGCTGCGCGGCGGCCGGCCTGAACTGGGGGATCGCGTAGTCGCCGCGCGGCTCGAACACGACCTCGAGCGGGTCGCCCGCGGTGAGGCCGCCCGGGTCGGCGTCGACGATGTTGGCGAGCAGCCGGGCGCCCGGCGCGTCGTCGAGGTCGACCAGGGCGATCGTGAACGGCAGGTCCTCGGCGAAGACGGGCAGGAACGCCTGATGCATGACGGTCAGCGCGTACAGGGTGCCGCGACCGCTGACCCGGGTCGGCCGCACGTCCCGTGACTGGCACTTCTCGCACACCACGGTGGGCGGGTACTGGAAGGCCCGGCAGTCCTCGCACCGCTGCACCAGCAGCTCGCCGCGGGCCGCGCCCTCCCAGAAGAAGGCGCTCGCCTGATCGGGGATCGGAGCCGGCTTGCCCATGCGTGTCTCCTCCGTCGAACCGCTCGGGAACGATACTGTAAGCAAAACAGTACTATCTACAGTTGATTTGTCCAGACACGCCAGTGACTTTCCCTGCGGATGGCGTTACTGTAATGATTACCGCGATGGCTGCGGTAAGAGCGGCGCCACGAACTGACCTGGAGGCAGGATGCTCCCCAAGGATGCGCAGATCATCTCCGTCGACGACCATGTCATCGAGCACCCGCGGGTGTGGCTCGACCGGCTGCCCGCGAAGTACGCGGACGTCGCCCCGCGCATCGTCCGGCAGGCCGACGGCAACGACGCCTGGGTGTACGAAGGGCAGGTGGCGGGCAACTTCGCCCTCAACGCGGTGGCGGGCAAGGATCCGCGTGAGTTCGGGCTCGACCCGCGCCGCTACGACGACATGCTGCCCGGCTGTCATGACATCCACGACCGGATCAAGGACATGGACCTCGAGGGAGTGTGGGCTCAGCTCTGCTTCCCGAACATGGGCGGCTTCGCCGGCAGCGCGTTCGCCAAGTCCAAGGACTTGGACCTGGCCAACGAGTCCATCAAGGCGTACAACGACTTCATCCTCGACGAGTGGTGCGCCGCCTACCCCGAGCGGCAGATCCCGCTGATGATGGTGCCGTACTGGAACGTCGAGCAGACGGTGGCCGAGATCAGCCGCACGGCGGCGAAGGGCGCGAAGTCCATCACCTTCCCCGAGCTGCCCGACCGGCTCGGCCTGCCGTCCTGGCACAGCCCGCACTGGGACCCGGTGCTCGCCGCCGCGTCCGAGGCCGGCCTGCCGCTGTCGCTGCACTTCGGCTCCGGCGGCTCGCCGCAGGCGTCGCCCGAGGCGATGACGACCAACTTCACCGTGGCGATCTCGCTCTTCGGCCTGAACTCGATGAGCGCGACGGCGGAGCTGCTGCTCTCGCCCGTCTTCCACAAGTTCCCCGACCTCAAGATCGCGCTGTCAGAGGGCGGCATCGGCTGGATGCCCTACATGCTCGAGCGGATCGACTACGTCTGGGAGCGGCATCGCTGGTACAACGACGTCAACACGGACATCCGCCCGTCCGAGCTGTTCAAGGGCCACCTGTACGGCTGCTTCATCTCCGACCTGGCGGGGGTTTTCTCCCGGCACCTGATCGGCGTGGACCAGCTGATGTTCGAGAGCGACTACCCGCACTCCGACAGCCAGTGGCCGCACACCAGGAAGGTGCTCGAGGACGTCATGCTCGACGTGCCCGACGACGAGGTCCGCAAGATGGTGGAGACCAACGCGCGGACGCTCTACCACTTCCCGCGTGCGGCGGTCTGAGCCCGCCCAGGGGCGGGTGAGCAACCCGCTCGCGCGACTGCCTGACCGCCGGCCCGGCTCGGTCCGCCGAATCTCCTCGTTGGCCATCGAGCCGGCCGGCGAGTGGGACAACGGCACCGTGGTCACGGGGGTCTCGCAGGACAGCGTGGTCGGCGACGGCACCGTCACCCTGTTGCGCACCGCGTCGGTCACCGCCGCGCTCGACGCCGGATCGCGGCTGACCTCGGCCGCCGGAGACCTGCCGGCCGAGGTGGTTGCCGCACTGCTCGGCCGGTCGCCGGTGAGCGGCTTCCGGAAGGAGCTGGCGCGGCTGGCCGCCGTCGGCCTCGATCCCGGTTCCCCCTCGGCGGCCATCCTCGACGACCTGCCGACGGTACGGCTGATCAGCGGCTACGCGCGGCTGATGGAGCTACCGCCACCGGTCGCCGACGGGCGGCCGGCGGCACCGACGCTGAACGTGTGCCGCGGCTGGGCGGCGGACGGTACCGCCAGTCGACTGGCCGCGGCGGGGCAGAGCGTGATCACCGGTACGCCGCCCGCCCCCCGCTTCGCCGAGCTGCTCGGCGAAGCGCCCGGCGGGCCGCCCGGCGGCAGCACGGCGGGCTTCGCCGAACCGCCGCTGCGGCCGCGGTCGATGCGCCGCCGGCGGGTGCTCGACCTGGTCCGGATTGGCCCCGACCTTGAGGTCTACCAGTACTTCCGCGACTCCCACATCGACACCGGCGGCGGCGAGGGATCGCTGCACGAATACGTCATGACAGCCCGGCTGAGCGCGGCTGAGCTGGTGCTGCGGGAGATCTCGGTTGAGCCGCGAGCGCTCCCGTTCCCCGAGTGCCGGCTGGCCGCCGTCAACGCCGACCTGCTGATCGGCCTCCCCGCCGCCGTCATCGAGGGCTCGGTCCGCTCCGCCCTGGGCGGCACGATGGGGTGCACGCACCTCAATGACGTGCTTCGATTCCTCCGCTTCACGGCTGCGCTGGCCGCCACGGCCGACCTGGCCGACCCAGTCAACTGACGAAATGGACAGGCGGGCCCCGTTGCCGTCCGCCTGCTGTAAGGATTACAGTAAGCATCACTAGTGGGTGCGTGAACAGGGTTGAGGAGGCAAGGGCTCATGCCAGGACCCATGGAGGGTGTCCGCGTCGTAGAACTCGCGTCGTGGACCTTCGTTCCCTCGGCAGGCGCGGTGTTCGCGGACTGGGGGGCGGACGTGATCAAGATCGAGGATGTGCGCGCGGGGGACCCGGCCCGCATGCTCGTGATCTCCGGCCTCAAGCGCGAGAACGCCAGAGTGGATCGCGACTACATGCTGGAGATCAACAACCGGGGCAAGCGCAGCATCGCCCTTGACCTGCGCAACCCGGCCGGCCGGGAAATCCTGGCCAAGATGGTCGAGACCGCCGACGTCTTCCTGACCAACTGGCTGCCCGACGCCCGCCGCAGGCTCGGCGTCGAGGTAGAGCAGATTCGGGCGATCAACCCGAACATCATCTACGCCCGGGGCTCGGGGCACGGGCCGCTCGGGCCGGACGCCGAGAAGGGCGGCTTCGACTCCGCCAGCTACATGGCGCGCGGCGGCGTGGCCTACGCGCTGACCCCGGCCGGGGCCGAGCGGCCGATTGACCAGACGCCCGCCTTCGGCGACCTGCCGGGCGGCATGACGCTGGCCGGCGGTATCGCCGCCGCCCTGTACAAGCGGCAGGTCACCGGGGAGCCGAGCGTGGTCGACGTGTCGCTGCTGAGCCAGGCGGCGTGGACGATGAGCCCCGACATCATGGCGGCCGAGTTCTTCGGCGTGGACCGGACCGCGGTCAGCGACCCGAGCCAGCCGGTGAACCCGGTGGTGCAGAAGTACCGCACCAGCGACGACCGCTGGCTGCAGCTCGTCTTCCTCCAGCCGGACCGGTACTGGGGCCCGTTCACCACCCGGATCGGCCGCGCCGACCTCAGCCAGGACCCCCGGTTCGTCCCGGCGGCGAACCTCATCGCGCACAGCGAGGCGGCGATCGCCGAGCTCGCCAAGACCTTCATCGAGCACGATCACGAGCACTGGGCGCGGGTGCTCGAGGACGAGGAGGGAGTCTGGTCGCTGGTGGCCTCGCCGCGTGACGTCCTCGCGGACCGCCAGGCGATCGCGAACGGCTACTTCGTGACCAACACCGACGACGCGGGGGTCGAGTACAAGCTGGTGGCGAACCCGGTCCGCTTCGATAGCGCCCAGCCCGCCCCGTCCCGCTCGCCCGAGCACGGCGAGCACACCGAGCAGATCCTGCTCGAGTTCGGCTACGACTGGGGTCAGATCGCCGACGCGAAAGACGCGGGCGCGGTGCTGTGAGCGACGCCGCTGCGAGCACCATCGCGGGGCCGCTCAGCGGCCGGGTTGCTATCGTCACCGGCGGTGGCCGCGGCATCGGCCGCGAGCATGCGCTGGCGTTCGCGCGGGCCGGCGCGTCCGTTCTGGTGAACGATCTCGGCGGGGCCGGCGACGGCAGCGGTTCATCGGCCGAGCCCGCCGCCGAGGTGGCGGCGCTGATCAGGGCCGAGGGCGGGGCCGCGGTCGCCAACGGCGACGACGTCGCCACCGAGGAGGGCTCAGAGCGCATCATCGCCCAGGCGGTCAGCGAGTTCGGCGGCCTGCACGCCCTGGTGAACAACGCCGGCATCCTGCGCGATCGCACGCTGCTGAACATGTCCTTCGACGACTGGGACGATGTCATCCGGGTGCACCTGCGCGGCACGTTCGCGATGACCCGGGCGGCCGGCAGGCATTGGCGCGATGAGGCCAAGGCGGGCCGGGCGGTGACCGGGCGGGTGATCAACACCTCGTCCGGCAGCGGCCTGTTCGGCAACTTCGGGCAGGCCAACTACGGCGCGGCCAAGGGCGGCATCGCCAGCCTGACCGTGATCGCGGCGATGGAACTGGGCCGCTACGGGGTGACCGTCAACGCGATCGCGCCGGTCGCCAAGACCCGGCTGACGGCGACCGCGGGCATGACCCAGGCGATCGGCGACGGGTTCGACCCGCTCGCCCCCGAGCACGTCAGCCCCTTTGTCGTCTGGCTGGCGAGCGAGCGCAGCGGCGCGCTCACCGGCCGGGTGTTCAGCGTGGTGGGCGGCTACGTCGGCGTCTGCGAGGGCTGGCGGGTCGGCTCGTCGGTCCGCTCCGACGGCCCGCTTGACTTCGACGCGATCGACGCCGAGCTGCCGGCCGCGATCGACCGGGCGGCGCCGAACTTCCCGGTCACCGAGTCGCACCCGTACGTCGGCCGGGGACGCGCCGCCGTCGCGGGCGGCGCCCGATGACCGAGGCGCCCGAGAGATTCGTCCCGGTCCCGACTCCGGAGACCGCGACCTACTGGGCGAAGGCGGCCGAGGGGGAGCTGTGGCTCCCGCGCTGCGATTCCTGCCGCACGGTCGTGTTCTACCCTCGTCCGGCCTGCCCGCGCTGCCATGGCGACCAGCTCACCTGGTTCCGCGCCTCGGGGCGGGGCACGGTCGAGTCGTTCGTCATCAACCACGTGCCCGCTCCCGGATTCGAGGCACCGTACGCCATCGCCCTGATCCTGCTCGAGGAGGGCATCAGGCTCACCAGCAACCTCCTCGGGGTCGAGCCGGTCCCCGACGCGATCAAGCTCGGCATGCCCGTCGAGGTCGAGTTCGAGCAGCGTGGCGGCGTCGCGCTGCCCCAGTTCCGGGTCGTCAGCGACGGCCTGACCGCAGCGGGCGCGCCATCATGAGCGCCGCCGGAGCCAGCGCTCCCGTGGTGATCGCCGGCGCCGCCGAGTCACCGCAGCTCGGCAAGGTGCCCGGGCAGTCGGCGATGATGCTGGCGACGTCCTCCGCCCGCCTCGCGCTCGGGCAGACCGGCCTGTCCTGGGCAGACGTGGATGGTCTGGCGTCCACCCTGCCGACCGCGGAGCTGGCCAGCTACCTGGGCATCCGCCCGGGGTGGCTGGACGGCACGGTGGTCGGCGGCTGCTCGTACATGCTGCACGTCAGGCACGCGGCGGCCGCGATCAGAAGCGGCGCCGCGTCGGTGGTCGTGGTGGCGCACGGCGAGTCCGGCCGGTCCCGGGTGGGCATGGCGCCCCGGGCGGCCGATCCGTCGAGCATGGCGGGCCAGTTCGAGCTTCCGTACGGGGCAGCGGCGACGTTCTCCCGGTTCACCCTCCCGGCCCTGGCCTACCTGCACAAGTACGGTCGGTCCGCGGACGACCTGGCCGAGGTGCCCGCGGCCCAGTCGGAGTGGGTCGAGGGCAACCCCCGCGCGTCAAGGAACAAGCGGCTCACGATCCAGGAAATCCTCGACTCGCGCATCATCGCCTGGCCGTTCCGCCTGCTCGAATGCTGTCCGCTGACCGACGGCGGCGGCGCCCTGGTGGTGATGTCGGCCGAGCGGGCGGCCGACTGCGAGCTCGCTTACCGCCCGGTGACCGTGCTCGGCGGCGGCGAGTCGTGCGAGGGCCCGGGCGCGTCGTTCCTGGCCGACCCGACGAGCTTCGCCGGCTTCCGCGAGGCGTCGGCCCGCGCCTTCGAGGAGTCCGGCCTGCGGCACCGGGACATCGACCATCTGATGATCTACGACGCGTACGCGCACGTGCCGCTGTACGGGCTCGAGGACCTCGGGTTCGTCGGGCGGGGCGAGGCGATCGACTTCATCCGCTCCGGCGCGACCAGGCCCGGCGGCTCGCTCCCGATGAACACCAACGGCGGCGGCCTGCTCTACACCCACACCGGCATGTACGGGATGTTCGCGATCCAGGAGGCGGTGCGTCAGCTCCGCGGCGACGCGTTCGCCCAGGTGGCCGGCGTGCGAACCAGCTTCGTGCAGGGCATCGGCGGCATGTTCGGCGCCGCGGGCGCCCTCGTCCTCGGGGCCGGCTGAGCGGCTCACCGCGAGTCAAGAGAAAGGCACGCTGATGGAAGACTTCTCCGCCGTCGGGCTCGACTTCGAGGTCAAGGACCAGGTCGCGTGGCTCACCCTGAACCGTCCGCGGCTGCGCAACGCCGTCGATCATCCGCTCCGTGACGCCATCATCGCGGCGATCGCCGAGGTCCGCGACGACCCCGACATCCGCGCCGCCGTGATCAGCGGAGCGGGAAAGGCGTTCTGCTCGGGGGCCGACCTGTCGGAGGCCGATCACATCGAGATCAAGCCGGAGCGGCGGCGCGGCGCCCGGCCGAACATCGCGCGCGAGGACGGCAGGCGCTTCGGCTGGTGGCGCGTCATCCGCGACCTCTGGGAGAACGAGAAGCCCTTCGTGGCGGCGGTGCACGGCGCCGCCTACGGCTTCGGCTGCAACTTCGCGCTCGCCTGCGACATCGTGGTGGCGGCCGAGTCCGCGCGGTTCTCCGAGGTGTTCATCAAGCGCGGGCTCCCGGTCGAGGCCAGCGGCGCCTACCTGCTGGCGCGGTCGGTCAGCCCGGTCCGGGCCAAGGAGATCGCGCTGCTCGGCGAGCCGGTCACCGGCCGCCAGGCCGAGAGCTGGGGCCTGGCCAATCGGTGCGTGCCCGATGACCAGCTGCTGGAGGCGGCGGGGGACTACGCCCGGCGTCTCGCCGCCCTGCCCACCATCGGCGTCGGTCACGTCAAGGGGCAGCTCAACGACGCCTACGACGCCACCTTCGAGCAGGTCTGGAAGCACGAGGTGACCCTGCTCGGCCTCGGTATCGGCGACGACGGCGGCGAGGCGATGGCCGCCTTCCAGGAGCGTCGCGAGCCCAGGTTCCAGGGGCGCTAGTTCGGCTGAGTCCCCTTCCGCCACAGGCGGCCGTCGGCCCGCGGGCCGACGGCCGCTTTTTCGTTCTTGACACCCCGTGCCGGGCGATCCTATGATCCGAATCACGCATACTGTAAATGTTACTGTTGAAGCTACTAATTTTTATTCAGTAACTTCGAAGCCCGATGCGGTCTACCGCTTAAGGGAGTTTCAGTGCTCGGTTACGTTTTCGCCGGCATCGCGCTCGGCTCGATCTACGCAATCGCCGCATCCGGGCTGGTGGTCACCTACGTCGCCTCCGGGGTGCTGAACTTCGCCTTCGGCTCGATGGCCTTCTTCCTGGCCCGGTTCTACTACTACCTGAACACCCAGGAGGGCTGGAGCCAGCTGCCGGCCGTGCTCGTCTCGATCGTGCTGGCCGGCCCCGCGCTCGGCGCCCTGCTCTACCTGCTGCTCTTTCGGCACCTGCGGCTGGCGTCCTCGCTGATCAAGATCGTCTCAACCATCGGCGTCTCGGTCGCCCTGCCGCCGGCCGCGCTGCTGCTGTTCGGCAACGACACGATCTCGACCGCGCCCGGCCTGGCGCCGACGCCGGTCCACGTGTACACGATCTTCGGCGCGGTCGCCTCGCTTGACCAGATCATCGCCTTCGGCTGCGTGCTCGCCGTCGTCCTGATCGGGACCGCGGTGATGCAGCTGACCAAGATCGGGCTGCGGGTCAGGGCGATGGTCGACACGCCCGCCATGACGTCGCTGTCGGGCGTGAACCCGTCGGCGATATCGCTGGGCGTCTGGATGGTCGCCACCGCGCTGGCCGGCCTGGCCGGCGTGCTCGCCGCCCCGAGCAGCGGGCTGACCCCGGACGGCATGACCGCCCTGATGGCCTCCGGGTTCGCCGCCCTCGTGGCCGCCCGGCTGCGCAGCATCCCGGCGACGGTCGCGGTGGCGATGGGCATGGGCATCCTGACCGACGTCATCCAGGAGTGGCTGCCGGTGAACAGCTCGCTGACCAGCGCGATCCTGAGCAGCATCCCGGCCTTCGTGATCGCCGTGTTCCTGATCATCTACCTTGCCTTCAGCCGCCAGGTGAACGAGGCCGCCTCCACCGGCGGCGCGCTTGACCGCGCGATCAGGCCGCAGGGCGGAGCGGCGGACATCGCGAAATCGGGCGCCAGCACGGCGGTGGTCGCCGCCCGGACAGGCTGGTCGCCCTACATGCTCGGGCCGGTCGTCGTCATCGCGCTGGTGGCGCTGCTGCCGATCCTGCTGACCGGCTACTGGCTGACCCTGCTCGGCACCGGGCTCGCCTTCTCGGTGATCTTCCTGTCCTACACGATGGTGATCGGCGAGGGCGGCATGATCTGGCTCTGCCAGGCGAGCTTCGCCGCCATCGGCGCGATCGGCACCGCGCAGCTGGCCACCGTCCACGGGATGAACCCGCTGGCCGCGGTGGTGATCTCGGCCCTGGTCGCGACCGTGGCCGGCCTCGTCATCGGAGCGCTCACGATCCGGCTCGGCAACCTCTACGTGGCGCTCGTGACGCTGACGTTCGGGCTGCTGGCCGACACCCTGATCTTCACCCGCAACGCCTTCTACCAGGAGGGCCTGGGCGTGCAGGTGAGCCGGCCCGGCTTCTTGCTGAGCGACCGGGCGTTCTCCTACTTCGCGCTCGCGGTGTTCATCGTGATCGCGGTGATCGTGGTGAACCTGCGCCGCTCGACCACCGGCCTGGCGCTCGCCGCCGTTCGCTACAGCGAGCCGGGCGCCCGCACCCTCGGTCTCAGCGTGCTGTCACTGAAGCTGCTGGTGGCCGGGATCGCCGCCTTCATCGCCGCCATCGGCGGCGGGCTGCTGGCGCTGAACCTCGACTCGGCGGTGCCGACCGCGTACACGACCTTCACCGGGCTGATCTGGATGGCGGTGCTGGTGACGGTGGGGCTGCGCTCGATCGCCGCCGCGGTGCTGGCCGGCATCGCCTTCACGCTGCTGCCGGGGGTGTTCCAGACCTACCTGCCCGCCGCCTGGGGGAACGTGCCGACGCTGCTGTTCGGGCTGGGCGCGGTGCTGGTCGCGATGAACCCGGACGGCCAGGTCGCGGTGACCGCGCGGCAACTGCAGACGCTGGTCGCGCGGGTGGCCGAGCGCCGCCGGGGGGCCGGCACCGAGCCGCCCGGGCCGGTCCAGCCCGAGATCGACGCCGAGGTGCAGGTGCCCGGGCTCGCGCGGAAGGCAGGCCGATGAGCGACCCGAGCACGGCCGTCGCGGTGACCACGCCCCGCCTGCGCTGCCAGGACGTGACGGTCAGGTTCGGGGGCGTCGTCGCCGTCAATTCGGTCTCGATCGACATCCCGCCGTCCCGGATCGTGGGCCTGGTCGGCCCGAACGGCGCGGGCAAGAGCACCCTGTTCTCGGTGCTGTCGGGGCTCCGGCACCCGAACGCGGGGACGGTCGAGTTCGACGGCGCCGATATCACCCGGGCGAGCGCCCAGCACCGGGCCCGGCTCGGCCTGGCCCGCACGTTCCAGCACCCCGAGGTGTTCGGCGGCCTGACCGTTCGCGAGCACATCATCCTGGCCCACCGGGTCAGCACCAGGCGGTCGCGGATCTGGTCGGACATGGTCACCGCGCGCGGCTTCCGGCGGGCGGACGCCGAGGAGAACGACCGGGTGAGCAGCCTGCTTGAGGGGCTGAACCTGACCCGCATCGCGGAGCAGCCGGTGGCGGCGCTCTCGCTGGGCATGACCAGGCTGGTCGAGATCGCCCGGGCGCTGGCGACCAACCCCGCCGTGCTGCTGCTCGACGAGCCTTCGTCCGGACTCGACTCGCGCGAGACGGACCAGGTCATCGAGGTCTTCCGGCTCGCGACCGAGCGCCGCGGGGTCTCGCTGCTCCTGGTCGAGCACGACATGTCGATCGTGCTCGGCCTGTGCGATCAGGTGCACGTGCTGGACTTCGGCGTCAAGATCGCGGCGGGCACGCCCGACCAGATCCGGGCCGACCCGGCGGTCAAGGCGGCTTACCTCGGCGAGGAAGACCCGGCCGAGCAAGGGGAGGTGGCGTGATGACCGCTGCGGAGACGCTGCTGCGGGTCGAGGAGCTCCAGGTACGGTACGGCCCGGCGCTGGCCCTTTCGAACGTGTCGCTGACGCTGCGGACCGGGGATGTCGTCGCGGTCCTGGGCGCCAACGGCGCCGGCAAGTCAACCCTCGCGCGGACCGTCAGCGGGCTGGTGCCGGCCGGGCGCGGCACGATCACCTTCGACGGGAAGGACATCACCCGCTGGCCCGCCTACCGGGTCCGCCGGGGCGGCATCGTCTACCTCCCCGAGGGGCGCGGGATCTTTCCCGCCCTCACCGTCACCGAGAACATCCAGATGGCGGCGGACCTGCTGCCGCGGGCCGTTCGCCGCCAGGCGATCGATGACGCCCTGGAGCTGTTCCCCAACCTGGCCGCCCGGCGCTCGACCCGGGCCGGGCTGCTGTCGGGCGGCGAGCAGCAGATGCTGTCGCTCTCCCGCGGCCTGGTCACCCGCCCCAAGCTGATCATCGCCGACGAGATGTCGCTCGGCCTGGCGCCCAAGATGGTCGACATGGTGTTCGACTCGCTCGGCCGGCTGAAGGCGGCGGGCGTCACGATGATCATCATCGAGCAGTTCGTGCACCGGGCGCTGGCCTTCGCCGATCAGTGCGTGCTGCTGTCCCGCGGACAGGTGGCCTGGCAGGGAGCGCCGGGCGCGGCCGACCGGGAGATCCTCGCACGCTACCTGGGCGAGAGCGCCGACGCCAGCGGCGACTGAACCCCCTTCATTCCCGACCTCAGATCGCGCATTCATCAACCGGTATCGGAGAGCTCACCATGACAATAAGAAAAAGAAGAACCGTTATCGCGATGGCGACCGCCGTCGCCCTCGTGAGCGCCGGGGTCGCGGCCTGCAGCAGCAGCTCGCCGAGCTCGTCGGCCGCCAGCGGCGGGACCACCCCTGGCGGCGGGACGACCGCGGCCTCGGTAATCAAGCTTGGCTTGATCACCGACCTGACGGGCCCGTTCTCCTCCAGCTTCACCAGCTCGGAGAAGGGCATCGAGGCCTACGTCGACATGGTGAACGCCAACGGCGGCATCAACGGCCACAAGCTCTCCTATGTCGTCGCGGACACCACGTCGACCATCACCGGCGCGCAGACCGCCGCGCAGGAACTCGTGCAGCGCGACGGCGTCTTCGCGGTCGTGGACGACTCGGCGGCGTTCTCCGGCGCCGAGCCCTACCTGCTGCAGCAGGGAGTCCCGGCGATCGGCGGCGCGTTCGACGGTCCCGAGTGGAACGTCGCCACCAACACCAACCTGTTCGCGTCGACCGGCGTGACCGACTACAACACGGTCAACTCGGCGATCGGACAGTTCATGAAGGCGCATGGCGTCACCGTCTGCGGCGCCGTCGGCTACCCGAACGCCACCGCCGGCCCGTCGGCCGTGTCCGTGGTGAAGTCCTGCACCGCCGCCGGGCTCAAGGACGGCTACCTCAACACTCAGATTCCCGTGGGCTCGACCGACGTCGGCCCCATCGCGCTGGCCATGCAGAAGGCGGGCGTCAACGGGATCGTGCTGCCGGTGGTCGTGAGCACCGGGTTCGCGTTGCTCGGCGCGCTGAAGCAACTGGGCGTCAAGCTCAAGGTGGCACTGCTGTCCACCGGCTACGGCGGCGACCTGCTCGCCTCCTCGGCCGCGGTCCAGGCGGGGCAGGGCTACATGTTCTCCTCCGTCGGCCAGCCGATCGAGGCCAACACCGCCGCCACCCAGCAGATGGCGGCGGCGCTGGCCAAGGTGGGCGTGACCAGCACGCCGACCTTCGCCGAGCAGGAGGCGTACATCGCCGCTGTCGCCGCGGGCCTGAAGGCGGCCGGGACGAACGTGACCCAGAAGTCATTCATGACCGCGCTGCGCAACGTCCATGACTTCAACGCCGACGGTCTGCTCTCACCGGGCGCAGTCAATTTCAGCAACCTCAACCAGGACGCGGGCGGAGCCGGCGCGGCCGGCTGCATCTTCGCCGCGCAGCTGGAGGGCACGAAGTTCATCCCGGTCTCCGGCACGCCGATGTGCGGCCAGGCGGTCGCCGGATTGACCACCGGCAGCAGCTGACCCCGGAGCCCGGGCCGTCCGCCGACGACCCGGGCTCCCGCCGCTGGCCCCGGCACCGCGATCAAGAGCGCGACCGCAGGAGGAGGACGAGCGTGACGTCAGTACTGCCCGCCCCGGTTCCGGAGCCGGTCGAGCTGGTCATTGACGTGACCGCGGAGGCCGGCATCGGGATGCCCGCGCGCACCGCGGCGACGGTGCACCTGCCCCCGGCCGACGCGCTCGCCAGCCCGCCGGTGGTGTGCTTCGCGTTCCCCGGCGGCGGCTACTCCCGCCGCTACTACACGCTCGACCTTCGGGCCGAGGCCGCCCCGGTCGGAACGGACTCGGGCGGCTCCGGCCAGGCCGGCTGGCATGCCGCCCGAGGCTGGATCTTCGTCTCGTGCGACTCGCTCGGCTTCGGCGATGCGACCGCCCCGGACGGGGACGTCCTGACCTACGAGAACATCGCCCGCGGCAATAAGGCGACCGTCGCCGCGGTGCTGGCGGCGCTGGAGTCGGGCACCCTGCTCGACGGATACCCGCCGGTGACCGGCGCGACCACGCTCGGCCTGGGGCAGTCGATGGGCGGTTGCTTCACGATCGTCCTGCAGGGCCAGCACCGGACCTTCGACGGCGTCGCCGCGCTCGGCTTCAGCGCGATCCACACGCTCGTGCCGAGCAGGCCGGGCACCCCGCCGATCGGCTGGCCCTGGCTGCTGCGCGGCAGCGGCCTCACGACCCCGACGGTGCTCAACCAGGCGGCGCTCGCCGCCGCCGCATCTCCTGGCGGCCACGGCGCGGCACCGGACGACGGGGCGGAGGCGCCCGAGCATCCCTTCGCCTGGGCCTTCCACTGGGACACCGAGCCGGCCGGCATCGTCGCGGCCGACATGAACGCCGCTGCCGACGGGTACGACGGCCCGCTGCCACCCTGGCGGTCGCCGTCGACCCCGGCCTGCGGAATCTACATGGTCGCGCCGGGGACGGTCGCCACCGAGGCGGCCTCGATCACGGTGCCGGTGCTGGTCGCGGGGGGCGAGCGTGATGTCGTCCCCACTCCGTGGCTCGAGCCCTCCGCC
>Ga0302311_10001451_pt1 | contig 28101 bp, 25 predicted proteins | sample III_Palsa_N1_3_FD_200449 | JGI IMG/M metagenome (GOLD analysis project Ga0302311, IMG submission 200449) | Peat permafrost microbial communities from Stordalen Mire near Abisko, Sweden - III_Palsa_N1_3 | ecosystem: Environmental > Terrestrial > Soil > Palsa > Peat permafrost | place: Sweden... | reverse complement strand
GGGCTTGCGAGCAGAATTCAACCGTAACACGACGCTTGCTTCACGTGAAACAAAACAAGAACAAAATTTGAGCCGGCGCAAAACTGTCTGAGCCTGCGCTTCAAAGGGCCCCACTGTCCGGCGGGGATGGTCCGGTGAAATCGGGCCTATCACCAAGCAAGGGGGCAGCATCTTCACCCGCGGTCATCGTTCCGACCGCCCGACCGGAAAGACGCGAACCCATGGCCGCCAATCCGCCGACCCATTCGCAAAAGCCGCACGCGGCCCCTCATGTCGATCCGGCCGAGCTGGATGCCGGTTTCGCGCCGATGGTGCTGGCGCGGCTGGGTCATGGCGCCCGGCCGGGCGAGATCGAGCGGCTGCGCGCTGCGGGCTATGGCACCTGGCTCGACGAGCAGCTGGCGCCGCCCACCGGCGACGATCCGGCGGTGGCCGCGAAACTGGCGCGGCTCACGTTCCGCATCAAATACAACGAGGGCAAGGACAAGGCCTATCCGGCGGTCGACGAGCTGCGGCCCCTCTCCACGCTCAACCAGCCGATCGAGGCCACCTGGGCCGTGCTGGCCGACCGCGACAAGCATGACGGCCAGGAGCGGCGCCGCCCGCTGATGGAGGTGATGGCCGCGACCGTCGTGCGCGCGGCCGATGCCCATTATCAGCTGCGCGAGGTGCTGGTCGGCTTCTGGCACGATCATTTCAACGTCGATGCCTGGGACCAGGAACAGGTCATGGTGGCGCTGCCGACCTATGACCGCGACGTGATCCGCGCCCATGCGCTCGGCAATTTCCGCGCCTTCCTGGAGGCGGTGGCGAGCTCGACCGCCATGCTCTATTACCTGTCGAACAAATCGTCCCGCGCCGGCTCCGCGAACGAGAATTTCGGCCGGGAATTGTTCGAGCTGCATACGCTCGGCGCCGAGGCCTATCTCAACGACAAATACGATCGCTGGCGCGAGGTGCCGGGCGCGCTCAAGGGCCAGCCGGCGGGCTATATCGACCAGGATGTCTATGAGAGCGCTCGTGCCTTTACCGGCTGGACGGTCGAGGACGGCAGCGGATTGGACGGCCGGCGCAAGCTGCCCAACACCGGCAAGTTCGCCTATGTCGAGACCTGGCACGACGGCTATCAGAAGCGCGTGCTGGCGACCGAGTTCGACGCATTCCAGCCGGGCATGGCCGACGGGCGCAAGGTGCTGGATCTGGTGGCGAGCCATCCGGCGACGGCGCGCCATCTCTGCCGCAAGCTGGTGGTGCGCCTCGCCGGCGAAAACGCGTCGCCGCAGCTGGTGGCGCAAGCGGTCGCGGTCTGGACCCGCCAGGCCCATGCGCCCGACCAGATCGCCCAAGTGGTGCGCACGATCGTGACCTCGCCGGAATTCAAGGCCTCGCGCGGGGTCAAGATCCGCCGGCCGCTGGCGCTGGCCGCCGGCTTCGCCCGCGCGACCGGCCTGGACCTGACGCCGACCGAGCCGCTGCTGAACGGCATCGCCAATGCCGGCCAGCGCCTCTATGGCTATGCCCCGCCGACCGGTCTGCCCGACCGGCGCGACCTGTTCCTCGGCACCAATGCCATGCGCCAGCGCTGGCAGCTGGTGCTGGCGCTGGCCGAGAACAGCTGGGGCACCGGCGCGCTCGACCCGGCCCGGCTGATGGGTGCCAATGCCACGACGCCGCGCGCCGCCGCCGCCTTCTGGCTGACCGCCATGACCGGCACCTACGACCCGGCAACGATCGAGGCGCTGGTGAGCGGCCTCGGCTGGCCGCCCGACACGCCGCTGCCGCCCAACCCCAACACCCAGAAGCAGCTGGCCCGCATCGCCGGCCTGGCCGCGATGGCGCCCGGTTTTCAGACGGCTTGAGGGAGGAGACCATCATGACCCTCACCAGACGCTCCATCCTGGGCGGCGGCATCGCCGGCCTGGCCGCCGGTCTGCTGCCGATCCCGGGCTTGCGCAACCTCGCCTTCGCCGGGTCCGGCCCGGACAAGCCGCTGCTGATCGTGGTGCATCTGCGCGGCGGTTGCGACGGGCTGAACCTGATCTCGCCCGCCACCGACCCGGATTTCATCGAGGCCCGGGCGAGCGAGTTGCGCGTCGCGGCCGACGGCACCGACGCCGGCCATGCGCTTGCCAACGGTCCCGACCCGAAGATCGATTTCCGCCTGCATGCCCAGGCGAACGGCCTGGCCGAGCTCTACCAGGGCGGCCAGCTGGCGTTCCTGCATGCGGTGGGGCTCACCGACGGCACGCGCAGCCACTTCGTCGCGACCGACATGATCGAGCGCGGTGTCGCCGATGCCGCCAGTCTCAACCGGCTGACCGACGGCTGGCTGACCCGCGCCCTGGCGGTCGATGGCAGACCGGGCGGCGGGTTGATCGCGGCCTCGGCCAGCGGTTCGGTCTCGGGCGAGCTCTTGGGCCTGCCGTCCGCCATCGCCATGCCGACGCTCGACGGCGGGTTGGCGCCGCCGGGCGGACCCCAGGCGGCCGAGGTGCTGAAGCGGCTCTATGCCTTCACCGGCGGCGACGTCGGCTTGGCGGGGCGGGACGCGCTTGGCGCCATGGCGACGATCGACGGCCATCTGGGCCGCGACGCCCAGGGCCATATCCCGCCCTATCAGAGCGAGCACGGCGTCGACTACGCGCCGGCCGCCGAGTTCGGCCGTCCGCTCAAGGCCTTGGCGCAGCTGATCAAGATGGATATCGGCTTGCAGGCCGCGACCGTCGATATCGGCGGCTGGGACATGCATGAATATCAGCCGGGCCGCTTCAAGACCGCGGTCGATCACCTGTCGGTCGGCCTCGCCCAATTCTGGAACGACATGGCGCGCTATCACGACCGTATGGTCTTGGTGACGCTGACCGAGTTCGGCCGCCGCCTGCGCTCGAACAAGAGCCAGGGCACCGACCACGGCCGTGCCAGCGTCATGGCGGTGCTGGGCGGCAAGGTCCATGGCGGCCGCTTCTACGGCGGCTGGCCCGGCATGACGCCCGACAAGCTCGACGAGGGCGTCGATCTCGCCGTCACCACCGACTATCGCCGGGTGTTGACCGAGGTGCTGGAAACCCGCGAGGGCAAGCGATTGCCGAGCCTGTTTCCGAACTATGCCTATCCGGGGCCCCTGGGCCTGTTCGGGGCGGCGCCGACGAAGGCCTGAAAGGTGGTAGCCCGTGCCGGTCAAAGTTAATAACATGTTTGTTATTTGTCTTTAATGTCGCGGAATGGTGGGTAAATCGGGGGATGCGACGTGCACAGCCGTTGGCAATACCAGCCGACGAACGACCATGCCGTGGACGGGCCGGGTTCCGGTCAATCCGTCGGGCCCGCCCTCGTCACCACACCTGCCGCCGTTGCTGCTATGCCCGAGCCTGTTTTGACCGACCCCGACCAAGCCAAGGATCCTCGCTGGCAGCAGCTGGTGGCACTGATTTCGAAGCTGCCGCCCGACAAGGCCAACAAGCTGCGGGAACTGCTGAGCGGCGATGGCCTGATCAAGGCAAGTTCGGCCGGTTTCGGCCAGGTGCTGCAGGCGCTGGAGCTGCGCCGCAGCGACGGCGAACGGGCTGCGGCCGAGCCGTTGATGCGCAAGATCTGCACCCTGCTCGAGCCGTTCCTGGTCAATGACGACAGCGACGAGGACGCCGGCACGATCCGCCGGAAATCGCTGGTGCCCTGGTGGGAGGCCTCGATGGCCCAATCGGCGGCGCTGCGCGATATCGACCAGCAATATCAGCGCGCGATCCGCGAAAAGCTGACCGCCGAGATGGAACGGCTCGAAGAAGAGGCGATGGCCGAACTGTCGCGCCGCGCCCGCTCGCTCACCTTCAAGAACACCGCCCAATCCATCATCGAGGATGTCCGCCGCATCGGCACCGTGGTCGGCGGCGGCACGGCATTGGCGAAGGCGCTCCGGGAGATCGGCGTCGACGGCCCGCCCAGCCGGCCCGGCATCGAGCTGGACGAGCTGATCGTCCGCCGCTTCGGCAAGGCCTATGAAGCCCTGAGCGCCGATCATGCGTTCGACCCGGTCTGGCTCGGTCATGCGGTGATGAACCATCTGGATAAGCCATGGGAGGTCGTGAGCCTGATCCACCGGGTCACCGGCTGCACCGATGTCACCATGCTGGAACAGACCGAGCTGGCGCCGCTGATGGATCGGACCATGGATCAGCTCGTCGCCGTCGCGGCGCGGGCGATCAATGCCATCAAGGAGGCGGCCCGCCAGCGGACCGCCGGCGAGATCGCGATGGCGACCGGCCAAGCCAATCTCTATTTCGATCTGGCCGAGTCGATCGCCCGGGAGATCAAGCTGGAACGGGCATCCGCCTGGGGTCAGGCCTATCTGACCTCGCGCAAATCGCTGTCCGACCTCATCCCCGAAAAGCTCGAGGATTTCGAGGAAATCATCACGGATTTCACCGATGATTGGGCCCCTGACACCTATGGACGGGAGAATCACCCGGCCTATCTGGCGGCGGCGGCGGCGGCAGATTTCGTCGGCGCCATGAAGCTGCGTGCGGCCCGCCATGGCTTCGGCATGCCGTTCACCGCGCTGGAGCGGCGCCTGCAGGAGGCGCTCGGCCGGTCGGTCAAGCGGCCGCGTCCGAACGAGCCCGATCCCTGGCCGCTGCAGAAGCGTCGCCTGCTGACCGGGTTGCGCCTGATCTGAGCCCTTGTCAAACCGACCCGGCCATCGCACCTTCAGGGTGATGATGCGAGGTTGGTGGAGCGGTTACATGAAACGATCGGTTCGGGTGATGGGTGCGGCGATCGCCGTGCTTGCGATCGGTGGCGTGGCGCTGGCCGCCCCTCAGCAGGTCGCCCGGCCGGTCCTTACGCTCGACAAGGTCCAGGCGGCAGCCCACCCCTATGACGAAGCCGCCGACGCGCACCAGTCGCTGGCGACGGCCATCGCCGCGGCCAAACTGTCGGGCAAGAAAGTCCTGGTCGATTTTGGTGCCAACTGGTGCCCGGATTGCCGCGCGCTGGGCGGCATCCTCGGCGTCGAGCAGATTCAGGCCTATGTGAAGGCCAACTACGAGGTCGCCATCGTCGATGTCGGCCGGTTCAACAAGAACCTGGACATCCCGGCCGGCTACGGCGTGAAGATCCGCGGCATTCCGACCGTGATGGTGATCGATCCGGTCTCGAACCAGGTGCTGAACCGCGACGGGCTCGAAGCCTTGGGCGACGCCGGCACCATGGCGCCGCAAGCCGTCGTCGATCAACTGGTCAGCTGGACCGAGCGCACGGGAAGCTAACTCCAAACCCTCTACCGCCGTTTGCGGGTGAGGGAATTTACGCCGCGCGGATTTGCATCAGGAAATCCTCGACCTTGCGTTCCAGCGTGTCGGACTGGCGCGAGAGCTCGTCGGCGGCGTTCAGCACCTGACCCGCGGCCGAGCCGGTTTCGCCGGCGGCCAAGGTCACCGCGCCGATCTTCTGGGCGACCTGCTCCGTGCCTTCGGCGGCATGGCTGACATTGCGCGAGATTTCCTCGGTGGCCGCACTCTGTTCCTCGACCGCGGCAGCGATCGCCGTCGCGATCTCGTTGATCTGGCCGATGGTCTGGCCGATGCCCTTGATGGCGCCGACGGCGTCGCCGGTCGCCGATTGGATCGCGGTGATCTGCTGGGTGATCTCTTCGGTCGCCCGCGCGGTCTGGGCGGCCAGGCTTTTGACTTCTGACGCGACCACGGCGAAGCCCTTGCCGGCATCGCCGGCACGCGCCGCCTCGATCGTGGCATTCAAGGCCAGCAGATTGGTCTGGCTGGCAATCTGGCTGATGAGCGCCACGACTTCGCCGATCTTCTGGGCGCTTTCGGCCAGCGCATTGACGGTGCCGCCGGTCGCCTCGGCCTGGTGTGCCGCCTGACCGGCGATCGCGGCCGAGCGGCTGACCTGGGCGCCGATCTCGCGGATCGAGGCCGCGAGTTCCTCGGACGCCGAGGCCACGGTCTGCACGTCTTCGAGCGCGCCGTGGGTCGCCTCGGCCACCTCGGTCGACTGCGCGGACGCCCGGCTCGCGGTCTCGCTCAGGGTCGCGGCCGAGGCCTGCAGCTCGACCGACGCGGCCGACACCGCCGTCACCACGCCCTTGACGCTTTCCTCGAACCCATCGGCGAGCGAAGCCAGTGCGGCGCGCCGTTCGTCCTCGGACTGGCTCTTCGCCGCCTCCTGCTCGTGGCGCAGCCGGTCGGTCTCGCTGAGGTTGGTCTTGAACACCTCGACCGTGCGCGCCATGTCGCCGACCTCGTCCTTCTGGCCGATGGACGGGATCGCGATATCGTGGCTGCCGGCCGCCAGGCTCTGCATCGCGTCGTTGAGGCCGATCAGCGGCCGGACGATGAACCAGACCATGCCGAAGCCGACCGCGATCAGCAGCACGATCGCCGCCGCCGCGGTCCAGCCCATGACGCTGGCGCCTCGGCTGGTCGCCTTGGTTACCGCACCCATCTGATCGCCGGCGACCTGGGCCGCCCCTTGCGTGACGCCGCCCAGAAGCTCGACCAGCTTTGCGCGCAGCGGCTCGACCTGATTGCTGGATTGATCCACCGTCGCCTTGTTGAGGGCCACCACGGTGTCGGCGAGATCGACATAGCCTTTGACCTTGACCGTCGCCTCGTCGATCTGCTTGCCAAGCGGACCGTCGCCGGCAAGCGTGCGGGCCGAATTCATATATTCGACGATGAAGCCGGTGGTACGCTTGGCGAGCGCGATCTGGGTGGCGTCGCCGGTCGCGAAATAGCGCATGACGCTAACGCGCTGCTCGCCGAAGCGATCGCGGGCGTCGTTCAGGTTTTCGACTGCGACCGGGCTGTCGAGCTTGGCCTGGTTGAGCGCCTGCTGCAGCGCCTGCAGGATCTGGGTGTTGGAGGTCAGGAACGGCCCGTTGCGCGCATCCAAGGCCTTCTTGCGGAAGTCGGCGAGCTTGTCCAGCGCCGGGCCCAGCTGGCTCCAGGCGTCCTTGGCCTGGTCGAGCGACTGGGCCAATGCCGCGTCGTCGGTGCGCGAGCGGGCGCCCTGGATCGCGGTTACCCCTTCGCCGATATAGCCGGCAACGGCCTCCTGCGCCTTGGCCACCTCTTCGGATTTCTGGGCCAGCAGCATCTGCTGTTCGCCCAACAGGGCGCCGCGCAGCGCCAGCAGGGCCTGGTCGGTCGCGGTCGCGACCGCAAAGGCGCCATCGATGCTGTGGATATTGCGCTGGGCCGTGCCGAAGCCGCTTAAGCCCACCACGGCCATGGCGGCAATCAGGACCATGGTGATGCCCAAGCCCAAGATCATCTTGGTCCGGATCTTCAAATCGATCAGCCAACGGAACATACAGCAGCCCCCCACGCCTCGCCGACGCAACTTCCGATCGTCAATTCCCGCGAGCTTACGGCCTCGCGTCGAGCGAGACCAGCTTCGCGGACTAACCGGATTTCCGTGTAGGATAACGCCAATCGGTAACGAACCCTTGCCGCACGGGCGACAATCTTGATCGACAACCTGACCGACCTGCGCATTTTTGCCCGCATCGTCGCGACCGGCAGCCTGTCGCAGGCCGGGCGCGAGCTGAACCTGTCGCTGGCCGTCGTGAGCAAGCGGCTGGCGGCGTTGGAGGACCGGCTGGGCGTGCGGCTGATCAACCGCACGACCCGGCGGCTGAACCCAACGCAGGAGGGCGCTGAATTCTTCGAGCGCTGCCAGCGCATCCTCTTGGACCTGGAAGAGGCGGAAGCCGCGGTCACGACCGGGCGCGAATCGCCCAGAGGCCTGCTGCGGGTCACCGGCGGCTTCGCTTTCGGCCGGCGCCGGCTGGCACCGGCGATCGTGGCGTTCGCCGATCGCTATCCGGAGATCCAGGTCGATCTGGATCTGACCGACCGCATGGTCGATCTGGTCGACAGCGGTATCGACATTGCGATCCGCGCCGGTGCCTTGCAGGATTCCAGCCTGATCGCCCGCAAGCTGGTCGGGAATTACCGGGTCGTGGTCGCCTCGCCGGGCTATCTGGCGCAACATGGCACGCCGCTGGTGCCGGACGACCTGACCCGGCATCGCTGCGTGAATTTCAGCGCACTCGGCGATATCTGGACCTTCATCGGCCCGAACGGTCCGTTCCAGATCAAGCTCGACGCACGGCTCAGGACCAACGACGGCGAGGTCGGCCATGAATGGGCACTCGCCGGTGCCGGCCTGGTGATGAAGTCGATCTGGGACGTCGACGACGACATCAAGGCCGGTCGCCTGGTACGCGTGCTGACGGACTGGCCGTCACCGGCCGCTGCCATCCACGCGCTCTACCCGACCAGCCGGCATCTATCGGCCAAGGTACGCTGCTTCGTCGATTACCTGGCCGAGCATCTACGCGCCGCCGACGTCTGGCACTAGCTTCTGCGCCTTGGCGTCGAGGCCGGCGCCCAGCAGCGCCGCCGCCAGACCGGCCGCGGCGACAAGGGCGCCGGCGATCGAGACCCAGGCGAAATCCAGGCCATGGTCGATGATCACGCCGCCCAGGGTCGCCCCGCCGGCATTGCCCAGATTGAACGCGCCGATGTTGAGCGAAGAGGCGAGATTGGGCGCGTCCCTGGCCTTTTCCACCATGCGCATCTGCAGGGGCGGCACGGTCGCGAAGCCGGCGACGCCCCAGACGAAGATGGTGGCGATGGCCGGGATGGCCTGATGGCTGGTGACCGAGAACAGCGCCAGGATCAGCGCCAGCGCCGCCAGCACGCCGATCAAGGTCGGCATCAGTGCCCGATCGGCCAGCTTGCCGCCGACCGTGTTGCCGAGCGTCAGCCCGACGCCGAACAGCAGCAGCACGGCCGAGACCGCATGAGGTTGAAGGCCGGTCACCTGCTCCAGGATCGGCGTGATGTAGGTGAAGACGGTAAACACGCCGCCGAAGCCCAGCACCGTGGTCAAGAGGGCGAGCCAGACCTGCGGTCGGGCCAACACGCGCAACTCCCGGCTGAGGCTCGGCGCCTCGGCATCGTGCTTCGCCGGCACCAGGAACGCGATGGCGATGGCCGCGATCACGCCCAACCCGGTCACGACCCAGAAGCCGGCGCGCCAGCCGAATGCCTGACCGACCAGGGTGCCGAACGGCACGCCCAGGATATTGGCAAGCGTCAACCCGGTGAACATCATGGCGATGGCGCTCGCCTGCTTGTCCTTCGCGACCAGGCCCGCCGCCACGACCGATCCCACGCCGAAGAACGAGCCATGGGCGAAGGAGGTGACCACGCGCGCCGCCATCAGCAGCCAGTAGTCGGGGGCCAACGCGCACAGCAGATTGCCCAGGATGAAGATGCCCATCAGCGCCAGCAGCACATGCTTGCGCTGCCAGCGGGTGGTCAGCAGCGTCAGGATCGGTGCGCCCACGACCACGCCCAGCGCATAGCCGGTGACCAGGAAGCCCGCCGACGGGATCGAAACGCCGAGCGAGGCGGCCACGTCGGGCAACAGCCCCATGATAATGAATTCGGTCGTGCCGATGGCGAAGGCGCTGGCGGCAAGGGCAAGAAGCGGAAGCGGCATGACTGGTCTCCTGCGAACTCTCGCAGGGAGATTTGGACGTCACGACTTCGAAGATAACCGCCGAAAACGTGGAGCCACTCTTTCCAAAATGGAAAGAATGGCGGCTCAGTTGCCGAAGCGGTCGCGCACCGGCGGCAAGTCCTGCATCCATTTGGTCAGCCGCGCCGCCGGAAAGATCCAGACGGTGCCGGTGACCAGATAGAAGACCGCCTGGACGAGCTGGTTGTCCGGCAGCACGGCGATCGCCAACCGCATGATCAGCAGCGCATAGAGGGCCAAGCCCAGGATCAGGCCGAACGTGCCGAAGAGAATGCGCAGGCGCATGGGAAGGTTTTACCCGTTACTGCCGAGACGCGACCCAATAGCAGGTAAGGCGGCTCGCGTCAGCCGCGTCCGTGCGGCGTGGTGAAATCGATGGCCGGCCCGATCGGCACGATCTGGCTGGGGTTCACCGTGCGCTGGCTGACGTAATAGTGCCGCTTGATATGGTCGAGGCTGACCGTCCCGGCGATGCCCGGCATCTGGTAGAGATCGCGCAGGTAACCCCACAGGTTGGGGAAGCTCGCGAGCGTCTGCCGGTTGCACTTGAAATGGCCGTGATAGACGGCGTCGAACCGCACGAGCGTGGTGAACAGCCGCCAATCCGCCTCGGTCAGCCGGTCGCCGAACAGATAGCGGCCTTGGCCGAGGCGCGCCTCCAGCTCGTCGAGCATGGCGAACAGCGCCACATAGGCTGCCTCGTACGCCGGCTGCGCCGTGGCGAAGCCGGCCCTGTAGACGCCATTGTTGACCGCGTCGTAGATCCGGGCGTTCAACGCATCGATCTCGCCGGCGAGATCGGCCGGGTAATAGTCGGTGGACGCGTCGCCGAGGGCGGCCAGCGGACCGTTCATCAGCCGGATGATTTCGGCCGATTCATTGTTGACGATGGTGCGCTGCCGCTTGTCCCACAGTACCGGCACGGTGACGCGGCCGGTATAGTCCGGCTTGGCCGCCGTATAGACCTGATGCAGGGAGTCCGAGCCGGTCAGCGGGTCGGTACCGTCGAAGCGCCAGCCCTGCTCCAGCATCAGCGGATCGACCACACTCAGCGAGATCGCGTCTTCCAGCCGCTTCAGCTTGCGGAAGATGATGGTGCGATGGGCCCAGGGGCAGGCGAGCGAGACGATGAGATGATAGCGCCCGGCCTCGACCGGAAACTCGGGTCCGCCGATCTGATGGCGAAAGGCCGAATCGGCGCGTTTGAACGCGCCGCCGGTCTTGGCCGTGTCGTACCAGACGTCGTGCCAGACGCCGTCGACCAGCATGCCCATGGATTATCTCCCGCCCGGTAGATCGGCCAGCACGATGTCGTAGGCATCGGCGCTGCTGATCGCGAGCTTGGTCTCGTCGGTGATGGCGACGCCGGCGCGGGTCGGCACGGCGACGCCATTGACCACGATCGAGCCCGCCGACGGCACCAGATAGACGATGCGGCCCGGTTCGATATCGACTTCCAGCCCCTTGCCCGCCGCCATGCTGGCGCCGAACAGGGTTGCGTCCTGGTGGATCGGCAGCACGCCGTCCTCGGTGATCCGACCGGACGCGAGCGGCATCAGGCGGCCGGCCCGCTCGTCCTTGGGGAAGCTGCGCTGGGCCCAGGCCGGCGTGATGCCGCGCCGTGCCGGCTCGATCCAGATCTGGAACAGCTCGGTCGCCTCTCGCTCGTTATTATGCTCGGCATGCATGATACCGCGCCCGGCCGACATGACCTGGACGTCGCCGGCCTCGGTCCGGCCGACATTCTTCAGATGGTCGGTATGGGTGATGGCGCCGCGCCGGACATAGGTGATGATCTCCATGTCCCGATGGCCATGCATGTCGAAGCCGGTGCCGGCCGCGATCCGGTCGTCGTTCCAGACGCGCAGCGGCCCGAAGCCCATGCGTTCCGGATCATAGTAGGACGAGAAACTGAAATGATGGTGGGCATCGAGCCAGCCATTCTTGAACGCGCCCAACCGTTCGAACGGGGTGACATGGATCATGACGGTCTCCTCAGGTCAGAGGGTGAACTCTCTGGGCTTGAAGATGGTCCGTGCCAAGTTTCCGGACAATCGGGCGAACACGGAACAGACTGTTCGGAAAATCGACCTACCGCCCCTCGCGCCGCCAGGCGAGGATCAGCGTGCCGAGCGCCAGCAGCAGGGCCGCCCAAGCCGGCATCAGCGGGGTCTCCTGCAGCCCGGTCACGACATAGTCGCCGTTCTGGCGGAAGCCGATCCAACCGCGTCCTGCCGCATCGCGGCCGGGTGCCACGCGGCGCACCTCGGGCAGGCTGGTGCCGGTGCCGGCCCAATTGACGCTGCCGCCGGTCGCATCCGCCACCGGCTTCAGGATGTCCGGCGTCGTGCGCACATCGGCGAATTCGATCGGGTTGAGCGCGCCCGCCGCCGCGATCGCCGTGCGGGTACCGTCGTTGATGCGATAGAGGCCGCTGGCGGTGATCGGCACGACCGCGATCGAGCGGCCGCCGGTCTCCGGCACCATGGTCACGGTCTCGGTCTTGCCGTCCGGCCGGGTCAGCTCGACCGCATGATCGTCGGGTTCGAGCGTGCGGCGCACGATGGTGAGCCGCGAACCCTCGACCGTGCCGCGCAGGTCATTCTCTTCGAGGTCCGGCTCCTTCATCAGCCAATAGGCGAGCCGGCGCAGCAGCTCCGCCTGCGGGCCGCCGCCTTCGAAGCCGCGGGTCCACAGCCACATGTGGTCGGACAGGATCTGGGCGACCCGCCCCTCGCCGACCCGGTCGAGCACCAGCAGCGGCTCGCCGTTCAGGCCGGTCATCACGGTCTGGCCATGGCGCGTGGTCGCCTCGACCTGGCGGAACCACCGACCCCAGCTGGGATCGCCGTTCGGATCCTTGGGCGCACCCGGCAGGTCGGCGGTCACCGGATGGCGCTGACCCAGCTCGGTCACCTTGGGCTTGAAGCCCTGCTCATAGACCTCGCCCGTGGGCTCGGTCGGCAGCACGGCGCCCAAGGGCGTGCGGAACAGGGTGGTGGCCGTGCCGACGCTGGGGCCGGCGGCCTCCAGCAGCGCCCCGCCCTTGCGGACGTAGCGCGCGATGTTTTCCAGGTAGGTCGCCGGCAGCACGCCGCGGCGGCGGTAGCGGTCGAAGATCACCAGGTCGAACTCGTCGAGCTTGACCTCGAACAGCTCGCGGATCGGAAAGGCGATCAGCGATAGTTCCCGGATCGGCGTGCCGTCCTGCTTCTCCGGCGGGCGCAGGATGGTGAAATGGACGAGATCGACCGACGGATCGGCCTTCAGAAGGTTGCGCCAGGTCCGCTCGCCGGCATGAGGCTCGCCCGAGACCAGCAGCACGCGCAGGCGGTCGCGCACGCCATTGACCACGATCGCGGCCCGGTTGTTGTCGAGCGTCAGTTCGTGCGGGCCGGGCTCGACCTCGACCTCGAACACGGTCTGGCCGCCATGATCGAGCATGAGTGGCAGGCTCACGTCATGGCCGATCGGCATGTTGAGCGTCCGGGTCTCGCCGCCGTCCTTGCGCACGGTCACCCGGGCCGATTGCGGATAGCTCTTCCGCTCGGCCTCGGTACCGCCCAGATCTTCGACCCGGAGCGTCAGTTCCAGTTCCTTGCCGACGATGCCGAAGCTCGGTGCCTGGCTGACGACGATGCGCCGGTCGCCCTCGTTCGGATGGCCGGACAGCAGCACATGCAGCGGGGCGGTCAGGCCGGAGCGGTCGGCGGGCGGCGTGTCATGGACCTGACCGTCGGTGATCATGGCGATGCCGGCGATGCGCTGCGGCGGCACGTCGGCCAGCGCCGCCTCGGCAGCACCGAACAGCTCGGTGCCATGGTCGCCGGTCGAGGCCGGATCGATGGCGCCGGCGTCGATCGTGCGCACCTCCAGATCCGGATATGCCGCGAGCTTGGCCTGCAGCGCCTGGGTGGCCGCATCGGTCGCGGCCCGCCGGTCGCCGATCGATTGGCTGGGCGAGACGTCCTTGACGATCAGCGCCACATCCTTTTGCGGCTGGCGCTGTTCCTCGATCAGCGACGGATCGGCGATCGCCAGCAGCAGGATGGCGATTGCCGCCAGCCGCCAGAGCGTGCCGCGCGCGCGCCGCCAGGCGCCGAAGCCCAGGATCATGAGGCCGAGCACCGCCGCGGCGGCGATCAGCCACCAGGGCAGCAGGGGCGAAAAGGCGATGCCGTAACCGGTCATTGGCCGAGCCGCTCCAGGATTGCCGGGACATGGACCTGGTCGGCCTTATAATTGCCGGTCAGCGCATACATCACCAGATTGACGCCGAAGCGATAGGCCTGCTCGCGCTGCGGCTCGCCGCCCGGCACGACCGGCAGGCTGGCGAAGCCCTGGCTGTCGATCGCCCAGGCGCCGGCCCAATCGTTGGAGCCGACGATGACGGTCGAGACACCGTCATTGGTCCGATCCTCGACCGGTTCGACCCAGAGCGTGCCGCCGATCCAGCGGCCGGGGAAATCCTGCATCAGGTAGAACGACTTGGTCAGCACATGGTCGGGCGGGATCGCGGTCAGCGCCGGGATATGCACCCCGGCCAAGAGCGTCTGCAGCCGGCGCGCGGTATCGGCGGCGCCATAGCCGCCCGGCAGAGCCGTGCCCTGGTCGCGCGTGTCGAACAGGATGGTGCCGCCGGTCGCGAGATACCGGTTGACCCGTTCGGCCGCCGCCGGCGTCAGCGGCGGCTGGCTGCCGGTAATCGGCCAATAGATCAGCGGGAAGAAGATCAGCTCGTCGGTCTCGACATTGACCGCCATCGGATCGCCGGTTTCGACCGCGGTCCGCCGGTTGAGCACATTGCAGAGACCCATGAGGCCGGCCTTGCTGATGGCGTCGGTATCGGCATCGCCGGTGGTGACATAGGCGAGCCGCAGCTCGCTCGTCGCCTCGATCGTGAAGGCGTCGGGACCGGGCGGCGGCGCGTCGGTCGCATGGGCCGGCAGACCGATGAGCAGGCCCAGGACGATCGCCGCCGCACTGACCCGCCGGGGCCGCAGCAGCCCGCGCAACCCATAGCCGACCAGGATGTCGATCAGACCCAGCAGCAGCGCGCCGCCGAGCAGGCCGGGCCGGAGATCGACCTCGGGCGCCAGCACATAGGTCTCGCGGGTGACGCCGACCGGCAGGCCGCCGATCGCGGTCAGGGTCGGCACGGTCGGGCCCAGATTGAGAGCCCGATGGGTCGTCTCGGTGCCGTAGAAGCCGGGGGGATGGGTCGGCCCGAGCGTGATCTTGGCGGCCTCGGCCGTGTTCAACGGCTGGGCCATGGCCAGCGGCGGCGTCAGATGGCCGAAGCCGTCAAGCACCTGCCACGGCGGCAGTACCGCGTCGCCGGTCGCCTCGACGCCCTGCCCCAGCACGACCAGGCGGCGCAGCATGTCGACGAACAGGCCGGACAGCGCCAGGTTCGACCAGGCGGTGTTCGCCGTCGTATGCACCAGCACGAGCCAGCCCTTGCCGCGCTTTTCGGCGGTGACCAACGGCGTGCCGTCGGTGAGCCGCGCCCAGGTCTTGGCGGCCAGATCGACCGAGGGTTCGGCCAGCACCTGCTGGCTGACCGTAACATCGGCCGGTACGGTCAGGCCGGCGAACGGACTGGCGGCCGGAAATTCGGCCAGATGTGCCGGCTTTTCCCAGGACATGGCGCCGCCGATCGTGCGTCCGCCCCGGCGCAGCATGACCGGCAGCAGGTCGTCGTCGGCGCGCTGCGCCATGGCCGGACCGGCGAAGCGCAGCAGCACGCCACCACCGTCCAGCCATTTCTTGATCGCCTGATCATCCTCTGCCGTGCCGACGTCGGCGTCCGGCAGCACCAGCAAGGTCAAGGCCCGGCTCAGCAGATCGGTCACGGTGCCATGGCGCAGTTCGGCAAACGGCGTCAGCGCGCGTTCCAGGTAGAAGGTATCGCTGAGCAAAGGCTGGCCGCCGCCGCCGGCGGGCCGGTCGGACGCGATGCCGACCGGGCGGCGGCGCGATTGCTCGTCGATCAGGAGGGTGGCGCCGGCCGAGGCCTCGCCTTCCAGCTCGATGCGGCCGACCCGGTTCCTGAGCTCGCTCGGCATCGGGATCGGAATATCGAGCGTGCCGCGATCTTCGGCGAAATGGCCCGCGACCTGGGCCAGCTGGCGACCGTCCTCGCCGGCCGCACGCAGCCGTACGGTCGGTGCTGCGCCCAGCGTCGCCCGCTCGACCCGCACGGTCAGGTCCTTGGCCTCGGGCGGGCCCGGCTCGACCAGACGGGCCAGATGATCATTGTCCGGCAGCACGAGCCGCACCGGACCGAAGTCGCGCAAACTGTCCAGCAGCTTGGTGACGCTGCCATGGTCGTCGAGCCCGTCGGCCAGATAGAAGGCCGTCGCCCCCGCAGGCGCGGCCAATGTCTTCAGCCGGTCCGCGGCGGCCGCGCGGTCGGTCGGCCAGGGTTTGGGCGTGAGTGCGACCACCCGTCCGCGCGCATCGGCCGCCCGCATCAAGGTCGCAGGTTCGCCCGGTATGCCGGCGGCGGTCGTGATCAGCACCACGCGTCGATCGGCCCGGTCGGCCTGATCGATCAACTCGCCGGCCCGGCGCTGCACCTCGGTCCAATTGGCCGCCGCCGCCCAGCCGTCGTCGACCACCAGCACCAGCGGGCCGGCGCCCGGCAGAGCAGCGCTCGGGTTGAGCAGCGGATGGGCGAGCCCCAGAATCAGCAAGGCGGCGATGACGAGCCGCAGCAGGATCAGCCAGAGCGGCGTCTTCGCCGGCGTCTCCTCCGCCGGCTTCAGCCCCATCAGCAGCCGGATCGCCGGGAAGCGCACCACTGTCGGCGCCGGCGGCGTGACCCGGATCAGCCACCACAGCACCGGCAGCACGGCAAATCCCGCGAGCAGCCAGGGAGCGGCGAAACCGAAAGCGCCCAGACCCAGCATGCGCTCAGGCCCCCATGGCAAAGGCATTGTGGCCGGGCGGCAATCCGCCCGACAGCATGCCGTAGAGCGCCAGCAGCGCCTGATGCGGCGGCCGGTCGGTGCGATGGGTGGCGAGCGACCAGCCATGGCTGCGGGCGAGATCCGCCAAGCCGGTCTGATGGTCGGCGAGCCGCGCCTGATATTGCTCGCGCACCAGTTCGACCCGCGCCAAGGTCAGATTGCCCTCGCGCTCCATGCCCTCGAACCGCACGCGCCCGTCATAGGGCAGGCTTTCCTCGGCCGGATCCAGCACCTGCAGCAGATGGCCGCGCACGCCGGAGGCGGCATAGCCCGCCAACAGGTCGCGGGTCTCGTCGAGCGGCATCAGAAAATCGCCGATCAGCACGACCGAGGCGTGGCGCGGCAAGGGCATGATCGGCGGCAGGCCTTCGACCGTCTTGGCCGCGCGCTCCATGGTCAGGGCCAGACGGTCGAGCACGGCACGGCCATGGGCCGGCGGCAGGCCGGCGCCGATCAGCGCCACACGCTCGCCGCCGCGCACCAACAGCGCCGCGAGCGCCAGCAGCAGCAGGGCGGAACGGTCGCGCTTGGTCGGCAGGTCGCGGGTCGACTGCCAATCCATCGAGGGTGAGCGATCGTGCCACAGCCAGACGCTCTGCGCCGCCTCCCATTCATTCTCGCGCACATAGGCGCGTTCGGACTTCGCGGTCTCGCGCCAATCGATGCGCGAGGCCGAGTCGCCGGGCACATAGGGCCGGAACTGCCAGAAGCTGTCGCCGGACCCGACCCGCCGTCGGCCATGGACGCCCTGCGCCACGGTCGCCGCCACCCGCTCGGCCTGGACCAGCAAGGGCGGCAGGCGCGCGGCCAGCGCCTCGGCTTCGTGTCGGGAGCGCAGCGCGGCCATCAATCAGCCGAGCCGTTCGACCAGCAGATCGACGATCCGGTCGAGTGTCACGCCGTCGGCGCGGGCGGCAAAGCTCAAGGCCATGCGATGGCGCAGCACCGGGCCGGCGAGGGCCGCCACATCATCGACCGACGGCGACAGGCGCCCATCGAGGACAGCGCGGGCGCGGGCCGCCAGCATCAGCGCCTGGCTGGCGCGCGGGCCGGGGCCCCAGGCGACGGCGCGCTTCACCTCTGCGACGTCGCTCGTCTCCGGCCGGCCGGCGCGGACCAGATCCAGGATCGCCTCGACCACGCTTTCGCCGACCGGCACGCGCCGGATCAGGCGCTGCGCCACCATCAGCTCGTCGGCGCTCATGACCCGCTCGGCCTTGGCCTCGGTGGCACCGGTCGTGGCCAATAGCATGTGCCGTTCGGCTTCCAGATCCGGATAGCCGACGTTGATCTGGATCAGAAACCGGTCGAGCTGCGCCTCGGGCAGCGGGTACGTCCCCTCCTGCTCGATCGGGTTCTGGGTCGCCAGCACGTGGAACGGCCGCGGCAGCGGATGATATTGACCGCCGACCGAGACGCGCTGCTCCTGCATCGCTTGCAGCAGCGCCGACTGGGTGCGCGGGCTGGCGCGGTTGATTTCGTCGGCCATCAACAGCTGGGCAAAGACAGGACCCGGCAGGAAGCGGAACGAGCGGCGGCCGTCGACCCCCTCCTCCAGCACTTCGGAGCCGAGAATATCGGCCGGCATCAGGTCGGGCGTACATTGCACGCGCTTGTCGTCGAGCCCGAGCACGGTGCCGAGCGTCTCGACGAGGCGCGTCTTGGCGAGACCGGGCACGCCCACCAGCAGGGTATGGCCGCCGGCGAGCAGCGTGATCAGCGCTTGATCGACCACGTCGCGTTGGCCGAAGATCACCCGGCCGATGCGCTCGCGCACCGAACCAAGGCGTTGGCCCAACGCTTCGATCTCATGGATCAGATGAGTGGCATCGGCGGTCGGGTTGGACGGATCAAGGCTCACGGGCGTTAGCTCCTAAGGACCGCGACAGGCGCGACCGGATCGTAGGCTCGATTGTCGCCGGAATTGCGGCGACTGCAATCATGCTAGGCAATGGGGCGGCGTAACGCCACATCGGCCTGGAGCAAGGAGGAGATCATGGAGACGAGATCCCAGACGTCCGCGGACGGCGCGCTGGCCCCGGGCATGATCGACAGTTGCGGCGATTTCGGCATCCGCATCGCCCGCGACGGCACCTGGTTCTATCATGATTCGCCGATCCGCCGGCTGCCGCTGGTCAAGCTGTTCGCCTCGGTCCTGCGCCATGAGAACGGCGAATATTGGCTGGTGACGCCGGTCGAGCGCGGCCGCATCGAGGTGGAGGATGCACCCTTCGTCGCGGTGGAGTTGGAGGCGAGCGGACAGGACAAGGACCAGAGCCTCACATTCAGAACGAACCTGGATGATAGGGTAGTGGCCGGCGAAAACCACCCCTTGCGTGTCGCGACCGATCCCACGACCGGCGAGCCGCGCCCCTATATTATGGTCAAGCCCGGCCTTGAAGCCTTACTGCTGCGCTCGGTATTCTATCACCTGATCGAGCGGGGACATGAGGCGACGATCGATGGCGAGCCTCAATTCGGCGTGTGGAGTTCCGGAAAATTCTTTCCCCTGGGCAATTTGACGGACGCTACCTGACCGCCGGTTTCGTCATCGAGCGGCTGGCCCAGGCCTTGGCGCAGCCGCCGGCCCTGCGCCCGCGCGGCGATCATGACCTCAATCCCGGGTTCGAGCCGACCAAGACCCCGACCCGAGCCGCGGTGCTGGTGCCGCTGGTCCAGAGGCCCGAGGGGCTGCAGGTCATGCTGACCCAGCGCACCGCCCATCTGAAAGACCATGCCGGCCAGATCAGCTTCCCCGGCGGCCGGGCCGAGCCCGAAGACACGGACGCGGTCGCGACCGCGCTGCGCGAATCCCAAGAAGAGGTGGGATTGCCGCCGGAGCTGGTGCGGGTGCTGGGCCGGCTCGACAATTACGTGACCTCGACCGGCTATGAGGTCGCGCCCGTCGTCGGATTGATCCAGCCGCCGTTTCCAATGACGCCCGACCCATTCGAGGTCGCCGAAGTGTTCGAGGTGCCGCTCGCCTTCCTGGTCGATCCGCGCAATCACCAGCGGCACAGCCGGGAATGGCTCGGCCGCACGCGGTTCTTCTACGTGCTGCCCTATCAGGATCGCTACATCTGGGGCGCCACCGCCGGGATGCTGGTCAATCTGGCGAACCTGCTGCAGCCTGCCGCGGTATGAGCGCCGACGCACCGATCCGCCGGATCGAGCCGCCCGCCTGGCTGGTCCAGCCGCCGCTCATGGCCCTGCTCGACGCGCTCGGCCAAGGCCGCTTCGTCGGCGGCATCGTGCGCGACACGCTGCTGGGCCTGCCGCCGGGCGACCTGGATCTGGCGACGCCGTTGCCACCGACCGAGGTGACCCGGCGCCTGGCCGCCGCCGGCATCAAGACCGTGCCGACCGGCATCGACCATGGCACGGTCACCGCGGTGCTGAGCGACGGCCGGCCGGTCGAGATCACCACCCTGCGCCGGGATGTCGAGACCGACGGTCGCCACGCGACCGTCGCCTTCACGATCGACTGGGCGGCCGACGCGGCGCGGCGTGATTTCACCATGAACGCGCTCTATCTGGACCGGACGGGGGGCATCTGGGATCCGATCGGCGGCATCGAGGATTGTGAGGCGGGTCGCGTGCGCTTCGTCGGCGAGCCGCTGCGCCGCATCGAGGAGGATGTGCTGCGCATCCTCCGCTTCTATCGCTTTCAAGCACGCTATGGCCGGGTCCCGGCCGATCCGGCGGCGCGTGCGGCCTGCCGTGCTCGGGTGGCCCGCATCCGGAGCCTGGCCGGCGAGCGGCTGCAGGCGGAGACGCTGAAGCTGCTGATGGCCGTCGACCCGACGCCGACCGTGCGGTTGATGATCGAGGATGGCGTCCTCGCGGCCTATTTGCCGGCGCCGTTCGATCCCAACCGCCTGGCGGCGCTGGTCGCGATCGAACCGGAGCCCGACCCGATCCGGCGCCTGGCCGCGCTGCTGGATAGTGGCATCGCCGCGACCGAACGGCTGCGCCTGTCGAACACCGATCGGGATCGCCTCGTGGCATTGACCGGACCGAACCCCATCGATCCCACGGCCGGCGAACACGCGCAGCGCGTCGTGCTCTATCGGCACGGCGCTACGCTCTATCGGGATTTCGCGCTGCTCGCCGGCGCGCCGCAGCTGTTGAGGCTGGCCGAGGCCTGGCCGAACCCGACCCTGCCGGTCGGCGGCGGCGATGCCAAGGCGCTGGGCCTCGCGGCCGGGCCGGCCGTGGGGGCTTTGCTGCGCAACGTCGAAACCTGGTGGATCGACGGCGATTTTCAGGCCGATCGCACGGCCTGCCTGGAGCGGATGCGGGTGTTAGCCGTGCTTCCTGAGGTTTAGCGCTGCCGCCAGCACCTTGGTCTGATAGGCGGCCTTCAGGTCGGGCGTATGGGAATGATAGAAGCCCACCGCCTCCAGCATGTTGCCATGCGCCTCGGCCTTATAGACGTCGAGGATCGCAGCCGCGACCTTGATGTTGAAACAGCCGTCCTGGATCAGCTTCGCGCGGATGACGTCTTCCCGGGCGCGGGTCGCCCTGGCGACGGCCGGGACCCATTGGGTATTGACCTGCATCAGCCCCAGATCGGCCGAGCCGTCCTTGTCGCCGATCACGGCACCGACCGTCCCGCCCTCGACCTGCTGAATCGCGGCCAGCGCCTGCACCGGCAGATGATGGAACGAGGCGGCCGCGATCATGCAGGCGAGGAAGGGAACGCTCATGGCCGCTCCGGGACAGGAAATCGTTGAACCAGGGATGCCGGACGATGGGGGCCAAGTCCAATAGTTTCTGTTAAGGCCAGGCGACCTCCGGCGGCATCGACATCAAAATCGCCTCGACATTGCCGCCGGTCTTGAGCCCGAAGGTCGTGCCGCGATCATAGAGCAGGTTGAACTCGACATAGCGACCGCGGCGAACCAGCTGGTGCTGCCGGTCCTCGGGCGTCCAGGGTTCGAACATGTGCTGGCGCACGATGCTGGGATAGGCATCGAGGAACGCCAGCCCGACGTCGCGGGTAAAGGCGAAATCCCGGTCCCAGTCGCCGGTCTTGAGATTGTCGTAGAAGATGCCGCCGACGCCGCGCGGCTCGTTCCGGTGCGGCAGGTAGAAATAGCGGTCGCACCATTCCTTGAATTTCGGATAGTAGGCCGGATCATGGGCATCGCAGGCCGCCTTGAAGGCGCCGTGGAAGGTCGCGGTGTCGTGCGCGTTCGGCACCATCGGCGTCAAGTCGCCGCCGCCGCCGAACCAGGCGGTCGTCGTCACGATATGGCGCGTATTCATATGGGCCGCCGGTACCTTGGGCGAGCGCATATGGGCGACCAGCGAAACGCCGCTCGCCCAGAAACGCGGGTCTTCCGATGCTCCCGGCATATTGGCGCGGAACTCCTCGGAGAACTCGCCATGGACGGTCGAGATATTCACGCCGACCTTCTCGAACACCTGGCCATGCATGATCGACATCACGCCGCCGCCGCCATCGCCGTCCCGCGTCCAGGGTTTGCGCTCGAACCGGCCGGGCGCGCCCTGGCCGGTACGGGCGACATATTCGTCCTCGATCGCCTCGAACGCGGCACACAGCCGATCGCGCAGATCCGCGAACCAGGCGCTGGCTTCGGCGCGGCGGGGAGAGGCATCGGTCATCTGGGCAGTCCTTCGGCAAAGAGATCCGTCTGTCGCAACGCCTCGCCCAATACCATACCGGCGGTCAGCGCGACATTGATCGAGCGCAAGCCCGTTCGCATCGGCACGATCAGGCGCAGATCGGCCGCCTGATGCACCGCGTCCGGCACGCCGGCGCTCTCGCGCCCGACCAGGATGGTGTCGTCGGGTTCGAAGCGCGCATCGATATAGCGCCGGTCGGCCCGGGTCGTCAGCAGGATCAGGCGCCCCGGACGGTCCCGCGCGAGCCGCGTCGCCTGGAAGGCGGCCCAGGAGCTGTGCCGGGCCAAATCGAGATGGTCGAGGTAGTCCATCGCCGACCGGCGGAACTTCGCATCGCCGACGATGAAGCCGCACGGTTCGATCAGATCGACCGCCACACCGAGGCAGGCGGCGAGGCGCATCATGGTACCGGCGTTCTGCGCGATGTCGGGTTCGAAAAGGGCAAGTCGCATGCCGAGTATCGTGCCGGGCGCAACCCCCTCATGTCGAGAGCGGCAGACCTGCGACATTAAGGCCCGAGCCGTAGTTGCACCCTCGCCGGCCATATGCTATTGCCGCACGGCTTCCGGACGGACAAGGGCTCGCCAGGCCAATTTTGCCTGAGCCTAGAACTGTTCGGAAACCAAGAAAATCGCGGGGCTTCCGCCCCTGTCTCCCGGTAATATCGAAGGTACAGCTCACGTGGCATCCGAAGCGACAGGCGTATCCGGACTGGCTGGCCGCTATGCCACCGCTCTGTTCGATCTCGCCGATCAGCAGCAGGCTCTCGACGCGGTCGCAGCCGACCTCCTCAAGCTTCGCCAGATGATCGAAGAAAGCCCCGAGTTGGCGCGCCTCATCCGCAGCCCGGTCCTGAGCCGGGATGTGCAGGCCCGCGCCATGGCGACGATCACCGAAAAGGCCGAGCTCAGCACGACGGTGCGCAATCTGGTCGGCGTGGTCGCACAGAACCGCCGGCTGTTCGCCCTCACTGGCATTATCAGCGGCTACCTGGCGCTGCTCGCGGCGCGCCGCGGCGAAGTCACGGCCGAGGTAACGGCGGCGCAGGCCCTGACCAAGGGTCAGCTGACCGCCATCAACGAACAACTTAATCGGGCCATCGGGTCCAAGGTCGCTGTCGATGTGCGGGTCGATCCCGCAATCATCGGCGGGCTGGTCGTCAAGGTCGGGTCGCGCATGGTCGACGGCTCGCTACGCACCAAGCTTACGCGCCTGCAGCTTGCCATGAGAGGGATCTAAGAATGGAAATCCGGGCTGCGGAAATTTCCGCCATCCTCAAGGAACAGATCGCCAATTTCGGCACCGAAGCGGACGTGGCCGAGGTCGGCCAGGTTCTGTCGGTCGGTGACGGCATTGCGCGCATCTACGGTCTGGACAAGGTCCAGGCCGGCGAGATGGTCGAATTCCCGGGCGGCGTCAAAGGCATGGCGCTCAACCTCGAGACCGACAACGTCGGCTGCGTGATCTTCGGCGAAGATCGCGGCATCAAGGAAGGCGACACGGTCAAGCGCACCGGCGCCATCGTCGAAGTGCCGGTCGGCCGTGGCCTGCTCGGCCGCGTGGTCGATGGTCTCGGCAACCCGATCGACGGCAAGGGCCCGCTGACCGACGTCAAGATGCAGCGCGTCGAAGTGAAGGCACCCGGCATCATCCCGCGCAAGTCGGTGCATGAGCCGATGCAGACCGGCCTCAAGGCCATCGACAGCTTGGTTCCGATTGGCCGTGGCCAGCGAGAGCTGATCATCGGCGATCGCCAGACCGGCAAGACCGCCGTCGCCCTCGACGCGATCTTGAACCAGAAGTCGATCAACGCCGGCACCGACGAGTCGAAGAAGCTCTACTGCGTCTATGTCGCCATCGGCCAGAAGCGTTCGACCGTCGCCCAGTTCGTCAAGACCCTGTCCGACTACGGCGCGCTCGAGTATTCGATCGTCGTCGCCGCGACCGCGTCAGAGCCGGCGCCGCTGCAGTTCCTGGCGCCCTACACGGGCTGCGCCATGGGCGAGTTCTTCCGTGACAACGCCATGCACGCGCTGATCATTTATGATGATCTGTCGAAGCAGGCGGTGGCCTATCGCCAGATGTCCCTGCTGCTGCGCCGTCCGCCGGGCCGCGAAGCCTATCCGGGCGACGTGTTCTACGTGCATTCGCGCCTGTTGGAGCGTGCGGCCAAGCTGAATGACGCCAATGGCGCCGGCTCGCTGACCGCACTGCCGGTCATCGAGACCCAGGCCGGCGACGTCTCGGCCTATATTCCGACCAACGTGATCTCGATCACCGACGGTCAGATCTTCCTCGAGACCGAGCTGTTCTATAAGGGCATCCGCCCGGCCATCAACGTCGGCCTGTCGGTGTCGCGCGTCGGTTCCGCCGCCCAGATCAAGGCGATGAAGCAGGTCGCCGGCACGATCAAGCTCGATCTGGCCCAGTATCGTGAAATGGCCGCCTTCTCGCAGTTCGCCTCGGACCTCGACGCCTCGACCCAGCGCCTGCTGGCCCGTGGCGCCCGTCTGACCGAGCTTTTGAAGCAGGCCCAGTTCTCGCCGCTGCCGGTCGAAGAGCAGGTCGCGTCGATCTTCGCCGGCGTCCGTGGCCTGCTCGACAAGGTCGAGGTCAAGGACATCAACCGTTGCGAAGTGGCTCTGCTGGCCGATCTGCGCGCTCGGGGCGGCGACATTCTGGAAGCCATCCGCAAGGATCGCGAACTGAAGCCGGACACCCAAGAGAAGCTGAAGGCTTTCATCGAATCCTTCCTCAAGAGCTTCGTCTGAGCAGCGGCTCGATCAGGACAAGGACCTAGCCGATGGCGAGCTTAAAGGACCTGCGGAATCGTATCCGAAGCGTCCAATCGACGCGAAAGATCACGTCCGCCATGAAGGTGGTCGCGGCCTCGCGCCTGAAAAAGGCGCAGGACGCGGCCGAAGCCTCGCGCCCCTATGCCGTGCGCATGGAGCGGATGCTGACCTCGCTGGCGCAATCGATGGTCGGTCTGCCGACCGCGCCGGCGCTGCTGGCGGGGACGGGCAAGGCGGACACGCATCTGGTGATCATCGCGACCTCCGATCGCGGCCTCGCAGGCGGCTTCAATGCCACCATCCTGCGCGAGGCCCGTCGGCAGATCCGTGCGCTCTTGGCCGATGGCAAGACCGTCAAGATCATGACGGTCGGCCGCAAGGGCCGGGACGCGGTGAAGCGCGAATATCCGAAGCTGCTGATCGACAGCGTGACCGACATCGGCCGCCGCGGCGTGCATTTCTCGGAAGCCAAGGGCGTGTCCGAGGCGGTGCTGGCGCGGTTCGCGGCCGGTGAATTCGACGTCGCCACGATCATCTTCGCCAAGTTCAAGTCGGCGATCACCCAGATCGTCACGGTCCAGCAGTTGATCCCGTTCGGTACGCCGGCGGCAGCAGCCGCCCCGGCCGACGATGTTGCGGGTGCGATCTACGAATTCGAGCCGAGCGAGGAGGAAATCCTCACCGAGCTGCTGCCGAATAACGTGGGCGTTCAGATCTTCACGGCGCTGCTGGAGAACGCGGCGAGCGAGCATGGCTCGCGCATGACCGCGATGGACAACGCGACACGCAACGCCGGCGACATGATCAAGGGCCTGACGCTGGTTTATAACCGGACACGCCAAGCCACCATCACGAAGGAACTCATCGAGATCATCTCGGGCGCCGAATCGCTCTAGAGGCTCGTCTCGTTTAAGGGAAAGAAGTCATGGCCAATACCAGTGTGGGGACGATCACCCAGGTCATCGGTGCCGTCGTCGACGTGCAGTTCGACGGCGTGCTGCCGTCGATCCTGAATGCGCTCAAGGTCGATATCGCGGACCGCAACCTCATCCTCGAGGTCGCCCAGCATCTGGGTGAAAGCACCGTCCGCACCATCGCCATGGACACGACCGACGGTCTGGTGCGTGGCACCAAGGTGTCGGACACCGGCGGCCCGATCATGATGCCAGTCGGCCCGGAGACGTTGGGTCGTATCCTGAACGTCATCGGCGAGCCGGTCGACGAGCGCGGCCCGGTCACGGCGACGCGCTCCTTGCCGATCCATCGCGCGGCACCCGACTTCGTCGACCAGTCGACCGAAGCCGAGATCCTGGTCACAGGCATCAAGGTCGTCGATCTGCTGGCGCCTTACGCCAAGGGCGGCAAGATCGGCCTGTTCGGCGGCGCCGGCGTCGGCAAGACCGTGACGATCATGGAGCTGATCAACAACGTCGCCATGGGCCACGGCGGTTATTCGGTGTTCGCCGGCGTCGGCGAACGCACCCGTGAAGGCAACGATCTCTATCACGAGATGATCGAAGGCGGCATCATCAAGACCGACGGCCCGGGCTCCAAGGTGGCGCTGGTCTATGGTCAGATGAACGAGCCGCCGGGCGCGCGTTCGCGCGTCGCCCTCTCGGGCCTGACCATCGCCGAATATTTCCGCGATGAAGAAGGCCAGGACGTGCTGTTCTTCGTCGACAACATCTTCCGCTTCACGCAAGCCGGTTCGGAAGTGTCGGCGCTGTTGGGCCGTATTCCTTCCGCGGTGGGTTACCAGCCGACGCTCTCGACCGACATGGGCGCGCTGCAGGAACGCATCACGTCGACCAAGAAGGGCTCGATCACCTCGGTGCAGGCCATTTACGTGCCCGCCGACGATCTGACCGACCCGGCGCCGGCCACCTCGTTCGCGCATTTGGACGCGACCACGGTGCTGTCGCGCTCCATCGCCGAAAAGGCCATCTTCCCGGCGGTCGATCCGCTCGACTCGACCTCGCGCATGCTCGACCCGCGGGTCATCGGCGACGAGCATTACGAGACGGCGCGGTCGGTCCAGCGCGTGCTGCAGCAGTATAAGTCGCTGCAGGACATCATCGCGATTCTGGGCATGGACGAACTGTCGGAAGACGACAAGCTGGTCGTTAGCCGCGCCCGCAAGATCGAGCGTTTCCTGTCGCAGCCGTTCCATGTCGCCGAAGTCTTCACCGGCACGAAGGGCGTGTTCGTGAAGCTGGAAGACACGATCAAGGGCTTCAAGGGCATCGTCGAAGGCAAGTACGACGACCTGCCGGAAGCCGCCTTCTACATGGTCGGCACGATCGAAGAAGCCCAGGAAAAGGCCCGCAAGCTCGCGGCTGAAGCGGCCTAATTCCGGCTTGATAAGAGGTTTGACGCTCTGGCCGGTCTCCGGTCGGGGCGTCATATGAAAGGTCCCTGACGTATGGCCGAGAAGGTGAAGTTCGAGCTGGTCTCACCGGAGAAGATTCTTCTCTCCGAGGCCGTCGAGATGGTCGTGATTCCGGGTGCCGAAGGCAATTTCGGCGTGTTGCCGGGTCATGCGCCGCTGATCTCCTCGGTTCGTCCGGGCACGATCGAAGTGTATGAGGGCAACAATATCGCCGAGCGGATTTTCATCGCCGGCGGTTTCGCCGAAGTGACGCCCGAGCGCTGCACCGTGCTGGCCGACGAGGCCGTGACGGTGTCGTCGCTGGACCGGGCCAAGGTCGAGGCCGAGCTGGCCGAGGCGACGACCCATTATGGCGAGGCGCTCGCCGCCGCCGAGAAGGGCACCGATGCCGACAAGCTGCGGTTCAAGGCCGCAGAGCGGCAGCTGGCCGTGGCGACCGCCAAGCATCAGGCGACAGAGGCTGTGGTTCGCCACTAGCCCTTAGACGGAACTTGATGCGGCCGGCCTTGTTGTCGCAAGGTCGGCCGTTATCGTTTCAAGGGCCTATGATACCAAGCCCTTGATGACTTATAAGCATGTTCATGCGTAAGCTGCGAGCGAGTCGCAGTCATAACTTAGGTGAGCCGATGTCGCACTGGACCCTGGATGACGTACCCTGGAAGGAGTTCGACGCCGCAAAGGTGAATCCCGAACTCGTCAGGATCGTCAAGGCGGCCAGCCTCGT
>Ga0302311_10001444_pt1 | contig 28193 bp, 28 predicted proteins | sample III_Palsa_N1_3_FD_200449 | JGI IMG/M metagenome (GOLD analysis project Ga0302311, IMG submission 200449) | Peat permafrost microbial communities from Stordalen Mire near Abisko, Sweden - III_Palsa_N1_3 | ecosystem: Environmental > Terrestrial > Soil > Palsa > Peat permafrost | place: Sweden... | reverse complement strand
TCGGTTTGCTCTGCGCATTTCGCTGATCGTGGGCGCGCGTTTCGCGCGATGGTGGGCGCCGATTTCACGTGATCGTGGGCAGTTCGGAGCCTGACCGACGGCGACTATGGAGTCAGGGGTTTTGGTCCGCGTCAAGAGCGCGTCGCCCGGTTATCCTTCGCATGCTTTCTCCGGTCATGGTGAGACGGTGGGCGTTGTGGACGAGGCGGTCGAGAATGGCGTCGGCGAGGGTCGGATCGCCGATGACGTCACACCACTGCTCGGCCGGAACCTGGCTGGTGACGAGGGTCGATCCGCAACCGTTGCGGTCCTCAAGAATTTCGAGCAGATCGATGCGCTGGCTCTGGGTGAGGATAGACAGGCCCCAGTCGTCGAGGATCAGCAGGTCCACCCGGGCGAGAGTTTTGAGCATGCGGGCGTGACGGCCATCGCCGCGCGCGAGTGCCAGGGCCTCGAACAGGCGGGGCACACGTTGATAGAAGACGGCGCGGCCGTCCCTGCAGGCCTTATGGCCGAGCGCACAGGCAAGCCAGCTTTTGCCGACACCGGTGGGGCCGGTAACGAGGCAGTTCTGGTGGCGATCGATCCAGTCTCCAGCGACGAGGCGAGCAAGCAGCGCGCGATCGAGCCCGCGTGGGGTGCGCAGGTCGATATCCTCGACACAGGCGTCCTGGCGCAGGGCGGCGAACTTCAGGCGGGCGCTCATCCGCTTGGTGTCGCGCTCGGCTGCTTCGCGATCGGCCAGGATGCCGACGCGCTCCTCGAAGGACAGGGCGGCGAGATCGGGCGAGGAACGCTGTTCCTCGAATGCCTTGGCCATCCCGGCCAGGCCGAGAGCGATCAGCCGTTCATGAGTGGGGTGAGCGAGCATTTGGTCTCCTTTGGGGTTGGTCAGTGGAAGTAGGTCCGCCCGCGGATGTTGCCGTGGCGCAGCGGTTCGGGTTCCGGTTCGGGATCGAGGAAGGCGCGATCGAGACCGGTTTTGAGGATCGAGCGGATCGAGCCGACGGAGCGGGCCTTGATCAGATCGCCGCGCTGGCAAGCCGCCTCCAGACGCGCCGAACCGTAGGTCTTCTCCAGGGCCAGGATGCCGAGACAGGTGCGGAAGCCCTGCTCTGGGTGGGGTCGATCGGTCATGATCGCCTGGGTCAGGGCGGCGGTGGCTGGCCCGACCTTTTCGGCGACGGCGATGATCCGTGCCGGTGTCCAGGATGCGTGGCGGCGATGCGAGCTGGGCATGTGATCGGGGATGGTGGTGTGACCGCGGCGGCCGGGCGACTTGGCATGGCTGGCAACCCGTTCGCCCTTGTGGAACGCCTCCACGGTCTTGTCCGCGACGCGGACATCGACGAGTTCGCGGATCAGCCGATAGGGCACCGAGTACCAACAGCCGTCGATCTCGACGTGGTAGTCGGGCGCCACCCGGCAGCGCTTCCAGATGGCGAAGGCATAGGGTGCTACCGGCAGCGGCTTGAGCGCGGGGGCATCCACGGTGGCGAACAGTTCGGCGCGGCTGGCGCCATAGGCGCGCATGACGCGGGCGTTCAACTCGCCGACCAGCTCGGCGATGGCCGCGTTGAGTTCCGCCAAGCTGAAGAACCGCGTGTTGCGCAGACGCGCCAGCACCCAGCGTTCGACCAGCAGCACCGATTGCTCGACCTTGGCCTTGTCGCGCGGCTTGTAGGGTCGGGCCGGAACGACCGTCGTCCCGTAGTGCCGGGCCATATCCTGATAGGTGCGATTGAGCCCAGGGTCGTAGCGGTCCGGGTTGGTCACCGCGGCCTTGAGATTGTCGCAGACGATGATCGCCGTCACGCCGCCGAAGAAGGCAAACATGCCGACGTGGCAGCCAATCCAGTCGGCGAGCCCCTCGCTGGGCCGCGCCTCGCAATAGACGTAGCTGGAGGCCCCGAGTGCGGCGACGAACAGCTTCATCGGCTGCATGACGCCTGTCGCGGGGTCGATCACGTCGATGGTGTCGCCGGCGAAATCGACGAACACCTTCTCGCCGGCGGCGTGGCTCTGGCGCATGGTCGGCGACGTGCGCCGCTTCCACGCGTCAAAATGCACGCAAAACCACGTGTAGCCATAGCCGTCCGGATGCTCGGCCCGGTATTCCTGCCAGAGCAGCCCCCGGGTCACCCCGGTGCGACGCAGTTCCTGATCGATGTAGGCCCAGTTCGGTTCGGGACGGCCGATCGCGGCGACGTCGGGCGCCGTTGGAAACAACCGCCGCTCCAGTGCCGTGTCGGTCATCTCCTCGGGCAACGGCCAGGCGAGACCGGCGGCACGAGCCCGTCGCAGGTACTCGCCGACGGCGCCCTTGCTGATCCCCAGCGAAGCGGCGATCACCCGGCTCGACAAGCCGTTCTCAAACTTCAGTCGCAGTAAATCGCGTATGCGGCGCATCGACAATCTCTCGCTCGGCATCAGAGCCCTCGCTGAATAAAACGAGGTTCTCCATAGCCCGGTCAGACTGTCGGTCGAGGCTCCTTCACACCGTCAGCGGGGTGCCCACAATGGCGTGAAATCGCTGCCCATCTTCCCGCGAAATCCGTGCCCACCTTCCCGTGAAATCGCTGCCCACGATGGCGTGAAATCCGCAATAGCTATAACGGCCGGCCAGCTGCATGGCCGCGATATAGCGGCGTCCGATCTCGCTGTCCTCATCGACGACAGCCGGCGCCACATGCATGCCGTCCTTGCCGCCGGCCGCCTTCAGATAGCGCGTGGCGCTGGTATGGCCGAGACCACGGCTGCCGAAATGGACGCCGATCCAGACGAAGCCCGCCTGATCGGTCAAGAGATCGACATAGTGATTGCCCGACCCGACCGTGCCGAGCTGACCCACGGCCTTCTGGCGATAGCTCTCCATATCGCTCTCGCGCCAGGCGTCGCCATCGTCGAACAGCGCGTGTTCGGCGCCCTCGGCGTTGGTGCGGCCGATGCCGAACGAGATGACCTTGCGGATGTCCTGCAGGATCGCGGCGGCGTTCTCGCGGATCTCGTCGTAGCGGGTGTCGAGACGCACGGCCATGTTGCCGCAACCGATATCGAACCCCACGCCCGAGATGCTGATCTGCTTCTCATAGGCAATGACGCCGCCGACCGGCTGCGCATAGCCCAGATGGCCGTCGGCGCAGATCACGCCGGCAACGCAATTGCCGACCTCCATGCAGGCACGCATCTGGTCGATCGTCTTCTGATCGTGTGGACCGAACACCTTCAGCGGGCTGTTGGCGAACGCAGCCGACTGCGGGGCGATCTGCGCCGCCGGCTCCTGGCGCGCTTCGGCCAGCGCCGCGTCGCGCGCCGCATCCAGGAAGGTGCACCAGGTCGGCAGCGAGCGCGCACCCGGCCGTTCGATGCGGGCATCCGGATCCAGGCCGGCGGCGGCGGCAAGCGCGCGGGCCGTTTCCTGGTACGGGTCGGGACGGCGCAGCTTCGGCGGCTTGGCACTATCTCGTGGCTTTTCCATCGTCGTTTCTTCTTCTCTTGGGGGCCGGGCGGTCGGCGGTGGCGACCGCCCGAGTCCGTTGGATCATTCAGCCTGCAGTTCTGCCTGCCAATAGAGGTAGGAGCCGAAATCCTCCCGCAGATCGTTCGGCAGGAACTCGAGCCCGGCCCGCAGCAGTTCCGCAGACGTCGGCCGGCGCGGGTCCTTCAACGGTCGGAGGCGGCCGTCTTTCCGGATCACGCCGCGGCGTCCGGAATGGTTCGCCTCCTTGTCGGCTTTCTTGCCGTTGCAGGCGAGGCAGGCGGTCAGTATGTTCGTCCAGACCGTCTTACCGCCCTTGGACCGCGGCACCAGATGGTCGAAAGTCAGGTCGGACGCATCGAACGCCTCGCCGCAATATTGGCAACGATAGCGGTCGCGCAGCAGGATCGACCGGCGGCAGAATTTCGGCTCGCTCGACACCGGGGCATATTGCTTCAGCGCCACGACCTTCGGGATCGCGATCTCCTGGGTCGGTGAGCGGAACACGGCATTCCAAGTCTCGACCACGGCGACACGGTCGCGGAACAGCGCATGCACCGCATCGCGCGCCGGGACCAGCGACAGCGGCCAGGTCGACAGCGGCTGATAGTCGGCGTTCAGGACCAGGCATTGGTATTGTCTTCGTGCAGCGGCCTCTTGCGGCCAACGCGCCGGGACGGACATATCGACCTCCAGGATGGTGCGCCCTGCTGGAATTGAACCAGCCTCCGCGGGTTAAAAGCCCGCTGCTCAGCCACTAAGCCAAGGGCGCGATGGTGCCCCGCCCCGGATTCGAACCGGGACCGTTACTCGTTTTGAGCGAGCCGCTTCTGCCGATTGAGCAAGCGGGGCGAATTGGTCTTCCCGCCCGGGGTCGAACCGGGATCTCTGGCTTCGGAGGCCAAGGCTCTATCCATTGAGCTACGGAAAGGACGGGCGGCCCGTGCAGGGATCGAACCTGCCCAAGCGGGTTTAGAAGACCCGCGCCGTCCCAGCGGACGGGCCGAATTGGCGCGCTGGGCGGGACTCGAACCCGCATGCTCCGGTTCCGTAGACCGGCGCTAATCCAGTTCAGCTACCAGCGCATGGCGCCGCGTGCGGGGATCGAACCCAGCCTCATCGGAGTGAAGTTCCGACCGCCTCACCAGAAGCGTAACGCGGCGTATTGGTAGGCCGTGACGGTGCCGCCCCGCCGACATCCTGTTTGTAAGACAGGCGCTCTGCTGTTGAGCTAACGGCCCCTGAAATTGGTCGGGATGCACGGAATCGAACCGCGTTGGTCTTGCTCCCAAAGCAAGCGCCTCACCATTCGGCATCACCCCGATCTTGGCGCCCACGAGCGGGATCGAACCGCCCTCACCCGGTAGACAGCCGGGCCGCCTCTCCAGATGCGTACGTGGGCAATGGGGGGCGCCGCGCTCACTGCTCACGGACCTATGCGAGCGCGACTGAACCGGCTTCTGGCTGCCGGCTGTTGGTGGGGACAGTCGGGTACGATCCGACAGCCTTCCGCTTAAGAGGCGGTAGCTCTATCCGTTTGAGCTATGTCCCCGTGGTCTGGTCCTTCGGTGAAGAATCGAACTTCACTCTGACGGTTATCGACCGCCTGCACTGCCACTGTGCTACCGAAGGAAAATGGTGGCCGGTGTGGTGTCGATCCACGCCCTGTGAGGACAGGTTTTACAGACCTGCTGCCAGAGCCGCCGGCTTTACCGACCCGTGACTTGGTACCCTGGGTCAGATTCGAACTGACACTGTACGCGTTCTAGGCGCGCTGCCTCCTGCCGTTGGGCTACCAGGGCCTAAGGTGATTGGTGCCCCGTGCCGGTTACGATCCGAGCCTGCCCGCCTTGAGGGGGCGGTGACCTCACCAGAAGTCGAACGGGGCGGTTGGTTCGAGGGGCAGGTATCGAACCTGCATCTTTCCGACTTCAAAGGACGGCGGCCGGACCTCCAGCTCCCCTCGATCGGAATTGGCTCCAGGCCTTGGGATCGAACCAAGCTCTCGGGATTCAGAGTCCCGCGTCCTCGCCATGAAGACCATCCTGGAATGAAATTGGGGTGGCGTATCGGTATCGATCCGATCAGAGCCTGAGTCACAGTCAGGCGGGTTCGCCTGCTCCCTCACGCCACCATCGTCGTGGACGATCGCTCCGGTACTGCCCCGGTTACCCCGCTTTGCAGGCGGGCGCCGCTCTATTCTGGCTCGCGATCGAATTGGCACGCCCCGTAGGATTTGAACCCACACGAACCGGGTTGGAGCCGGTTATGCTACCGTTACATCAGGGACGTAAATTGGCTGCCAGCCGCGGGATCGAACCGCGCGCATCCTGCTTAACAGGCAGGCCCCACCACCATGGTCGGTTGCTGGCAATGAAACTTGGAGCGTCCAGTCGGATTCGAACCGACATTCTCAGGTTGGAAGCCTGATGCCCTACCCTTGGACGATGAACGCATGGTGCCTCCCCGCCGGATCGAACGGCGTCCTCCGGTTCTTCAAACCGGCGCGCGCACCAGCTACGCCAGAGAGGCAGAAATCTTGGTTGCGGAGGCTGGATTCGAACCAGCGGTCTGCTGCTTATGAGACAGCCGAGGACAACCGGGCTCCTCTACCCCGCAATGGTACCAGCGAGACGAGTTGAACGTCTGACCTGACCGTTATGAGCGGCCGGCTCTACCGTTGAGCTACGCTGGCGAAAATCTGGAGCGGACACCGGGAATCGAACCCGGATCGGCGCGACGGCGACGCGCTGCTCGACCACTGAGCTATGTCCGCAAATATTGAGAAACTGCTGCGGGCCAAATGGCGCTCGAACCGGGGCTTGCACCGATCTACCGCTCTCGCCGTTGCCGGCGGGAAAAACAAAAAACCTCTCGAGGTTGCCCTGGAGAGGTTCGGTTGCTTTCGCTTCCTGTGGTGCCGGTCAGATTTAGGCTGACCCTCGACACCGAACCTCTTCGACCTTCGCTTCGACCCACGTCCCCTGTTGATTTTTCCGCGGGCTATTGCCCATGGGGAATCGCGAGGCGGTATGCGTGGGCAAGCGATAATCCGAGCCGACGCACGCAATGAGCCGCGGCAGCGGGCGCTGGGCGGCCGCTGTGGTCTCGATGGAGTGGGTGGCGAGGTTCATCATGGTGACGATAGCTCTACAGGTGCATGGAACAGTTCGTCAATAGGAAAACTTCCGACATCGGAATCTTTTGTATATCGGAACAGTTCCAGCCATCCAGCCCCGCCGGGAACCGGCGCGCGTCCTATCCGGTTAAATCTCCGACAAATCGGAGACCGCCATGCCGTATTACAAACTCTACGTGCTCGACGAGAACGACTGCGTCACCGGCCGGCACGAGATGCCGTTCCCCAATGACGAGGCGGCGATTGCCGGTGCCGCCCGGGAGTTTCGGGATCAGACGGTGGAAATCTGGGAAGGTGCGCGCTGCATCCTGACCTTCATCAGCAACCAGACGCAGCGCCATGACGCCGACCTGCATCGGTCGGTCGATCTTTTGGCGTAAGCCAGCCTCACCGTGCCCGTCGCCATCGCGTCATAAAAAATTCGCCGTAAGACTGTTATCATCGGATCGCATGCTAATATGTCGGTACCTGGCATAGCGGCAGTCGAGTGGTTGGACCGAATTGATGCGTTTGGCGTTCCTGTTTGCCGTGATCCTGACCTGCCTCGGCATTCCAATGGCGCGGGCCGCCGAGACGCCGAGGCCGATCGTGCTCGTCTACGACACCAATGAAAACCCGCCCTTCACCTATGGCGTCGGCACCGACATCGATTCGAAGAAGCCCGGTTTCGTCGTCGAGCTGATCAAGGCTGCGGCCGCCCATGCCGAGATTCCGCTGATCTTCAACCGCGTGCCCTGGGCGCGGGGACTGGAGATGCTCGAAGCGGGCGAGGCCGACGGCACCTTCATGTCGAGCTATACCGAGGAGCGCCTGCGCTACGGCGTCTATCCGATGAAGGACGGCAAGCCCGATGCCGCGCGCAAGCTGACCGACCTGTCCTATTGGTTCTATACCCGCAAGGGCTCGGGCGTGACCTGGGACGGCACGACGCTCGGCAACCTGCACACGCCGGTCGCGGCCACCACCGGCTATGCCGTGGTCCCGATCCTGGAGAAGATGGGCCTCGCGGTCGAACCCGACCCGATCCATATGCGCAATCTGCACAAGCTGGAAATGGGCGATGTCGATGCCTATGCCGAGCTGCAGGCCCATATCGACGGGCTGATCAGGGCCTATCCCCGGCAGTTCCAGACGATCGTCAAGCTGGAGCCGGCGCTCCGCACCACGCCCTATTACCTGATGGTCTCCAAGACCTTCTATGCCGCGCGGGGGCCTGACGCCGAACGGCTGTGGGACGCGATCGGCTGGGTCAATGCCCTGCCGGAATTCATCGACATGGTCCACGAGAAATATACCGAGTAGCGCCGTCCGCACGCTCCCCGTGATGCGTTCCGCCGCACGCCGCACCCACCCCAATCTTGCCGCCCCCGGGCTTTGTCGCTAGCGTCGCGCCAAATCATTTCACCGGGGGCCTCATATTTTGCGTCGCATGAAAATCGCACTCGCCGTGTCCCTTCTGGGACTGACGGCCGCTACCCTTGCCCGCGCCGCCGACGCGCCGGATCCGTATCTGTGGCTGGAAGATGTCTCCAGCCCGCGCGTCGATGCCTGGGTCAAGACCGAGAACACCAAGACGCTGGACGTGCTGGAAAAGGATCCGCGGTTCGAGACGCTGAACGCCCAGGCGCTGGCGATCGCCGAAGCCAAGGACCGCATCCCGACACCGCGCTTCATCGGCGACGCCGTCTATAATTTCTGGCAGGACGCGGACCATGTCCGCGGCATCTGGCGCAAGACCGATCTCGCCTCCTACCGCACCGATACGCCGGCCTGGACCACGGTCCTGGACCTGGATCAGCTGGCCAAGACCGAAAAAGCCAATTGGGTCTGGCATGGCGCTAATTGCCGGCGGCCGGACGAGCGGGTCTGCCTCGTCAGCCTGTCCGACGGCGGCGAGGATGCGGTCACCGTGCGCGAGTTCGATCTCGCCAGCGGCCAGTTCGTCAAAGGCGGCTTCGTCTCGCCCAAGAGCAAGCAGGATGTGGTCTGGAACGGCGACGACACGGTGGTGCTGTCGCGCGACTGGGGCAAGGGCACGCTCACGACCGCGGGCTATCCCTTCGTGGTGAAGACCCTGAAGCGCGGCCAGAAACTGTCGGCCGCCAAGGAGATCTTCCGCGGCAAGCCCAGCGACACCCAGGTGAGCCCGGCGGCGCTCGAAGACGCCGAGGGCCATCGCGTCGTCTTCATTCAGCGCGCCGTCAGCTTTTTCGAGACCGAGACCTATCTGGTCAAAGGCGACAAGGCGGTGAAGCTCGCCATCCCGCTCAAGGCCCAGATCCAGGACCTGGTCGCCGGCCGCCTGCTGGTCAAGCTGGACCAGGACTGGACTGCGGGCGGTACCAGCTTCAACCAGGGCTCGCTGGTCTCGCTCGACCTGGCCGCGGTCGATGCGGATCCGGTGCATCTGGCCCCGACCCTGGTCTATGCGCCCGGCCCGCGCGCCTCGCTCGACCAGGTCGCCTCGACCAAATCCAACCTGATCGTCACCAGCTATGAGAACGTGCGCGGCCGCGCCTCGGTCTATACGCCGGCGGCCAACAATACCTGGACCGAGCGCAAGCTCGACCTGCCGGACAACAGCTCGATCGAGGTCGTCGATGCCCAGAGCCGGGGCGAGGATGCGTTCCTGAGCGTCACCAGCTTCCTGATCCCGTCCTCGGTCGTGCTGGTCGATACCGGCACCGGGGTGATCGCCACGGTCAAGACGCTGCCGGCCAAGTTCGACGCCTCCAAGGACGTGGTCGACCAGCATGAGGCGACCTCGAAGGACGGCACCAAGATCCCGTATTTCGTGGTCCACCCGGCCGGCATGGCGATGGACGGCAACAACCCGACCGTGCTCTACGCCTATGGCGGTTTCCAGGTCTCGATCACGCCGTTCTATTCGGCCAATATCGGCAAGCTGTGGCTGGAGCGCGGTGGCGTGTTCGTCATCGCCAATATCCGCGGCGGCGGCGAGTTCGGCCCGGCCTGGCACGAGGCGGGCCTGAAGACCCATCGCCAGAAGATCTACGACGATTTCGCCGCCGTGGCCGAGGCGCTGATCTCCGACAAGGTGACGAGCCCGCGCCGGCTCGGCATCGAGGGCGGCTCCAATGGCGGGCTGCTGATGGGCGTCGAGTTCACCCAGCGCCCCGACCTCTGGAACGCGGTCGACATCCAGGTGCCGCTCCTGGACATGCTGCGCTTCGAGAAGATCGCGGCCGGCCCGTCCTGGGTCGGCGAATATGGCACGGTCGCGAAGCCGGACGAGAAGGCGTTCCTCGCCTCGATCTCGCCCTACAACAACATCAAGCCCGGCGTGAAATATCCGGAGCCGTTGGTCTGGACCACGACCAAGGACGACCGCGTCGGCCCGCAGCACGCCCGAAAGTTCGCCGCGCGCCTGGGCGAGATGGGCATTCCCTACCTGTTCTACGAGGTGACCGAAGGCGGCCACGGCTCGGGCGCCAACCTCAAGGAAAAGGCCAAGACCACGGCGCTGGAGCTGACCTATTTCTCCCGCAAGCTGATGGATTGACGAGGAGCGCCGGATGGAGGACCCGACGCTCCATCCGGCGATCGACGCGGACGCCGCTGAAATTGCCGAGCTATATTTAGTGTCGCGCGCCGACGCGCTGCCGACGGTGCACTTCCTCCATCATGCCGACGCTGTCCGAACCTGGGTCCGCACCGTGATGCTGCGCCAGGGCGAGACGTGGGTAGCCCGCGAGAACGGTCGGATCCTGGGGTTCGTACGGATCGACGGCGAGGACCTCAGCCACCTGTTCGTATTGCCGGGCCATTCCCGACGCGGCATCGGCTCAGCCCTGCTTGCCAAGGCCAAGGCGTTGAGCCGCGCGCAGCTGCGCCTATTCACCTTTCAGGTCAACACGCGCGCCCGCACGTTCTACGAGGCCCATGGATTTCGCGTGGTCGATTTGAACGACGGCGAGCGGAACGAGGAGGGCGAGCCGGATGCGCTCTACGAGTGGGTAGCGCCGCCCGAGCCCTAGGTGAGGATATCGACCAGGCTGCCGCGCGTGTAGGGGACCGAGGGGTCGATGGTCAGGGTCTTGGAGACGGTGCCGGTCGTGGCGGCGGCGGCATTGGTCGATGACGAACTCGCGCGCTGCTTGCCGACGCCGGACCCCGACGCCCCGGCCCGCGACTTGGAAGCGACTGCGCCGGCCGGGCTGACCGGAACCCACAGGTTCGCCGCAGGCGTGACCGTTCCGACCGACGGCGACCGCACGGGTGGCGGTGGCGGCGGGGGTGGCAGGACCGGTTGCGGATGAATTTTCATGGGTGGCCTTGTCGCGCGCCGGGTTGCCGATCGGCAAAGGTCCAACGCCCATCCGGTCAGACCAGCAAAAGCCGTTCCAGGGAAATCCCAGCGTTTGCGCCCGGTTTTCCGATCCACACGGCCTTCCGGGTGGGAATTTCCTGCCGGGTCGGCAATTTTTGCCGCGCTGTGGCCGTCCGAGCGCGGGCACGCGCACCGGCAGAAATCCCACGCCCGCGCCAAATCCCCGGCATTTCCGGAAGCGCGGCATCATAGCGGTTGCCTCGCCCGGCCAGCCCGGTTCACGATCGGTATACCCCCGGTCTCATCCGGCCGATCTCTGACTTCAAGCGTTGGCATCGTGGTCCCTCGGGCTCGAACCATTGGCGAATTCGCGAACCGGCTCCATCTGGGTGGACGGCGGGGCGGACCGGTTGCGCCATCGGCGGGCTGGACCCGGTTCCGCAACAGCGAGGTGGCGCTCATTCTGCTGGCGGGCGTGCTGGGCATCGGCGCCGGCTTGGGCGTGGTGATCCTGCGCACCTCGGTGACGGCGCTGCATTCCCTGCTGTTCGGCATTCCCTGGGGCGGCCATCTCTCTGACGGCTTCACGCTCGACTGGTGGGCGCTGGTGCTGGTGCCGTCGCTGGGCGGGCTGATCGTGGGCGGTGTCGCCTGGATCATCAAGCGCCGGCGCCCGCGCGAGACCATCGACGCCATCGAGGCGAACGCGCTCTACGGCGGCCGCATGTCGCTGACCGACAGCATCAATCTCGCGATCCTGACCGTGCTGTCGGGCGGTTGCGGCGCGTCGGTCGGGCTCGAGGCCGCCTATACCCAGCTCGGCGCCGGCTTCTGTTCCAACATCGGCCATCGCCTGCGGCTGCGGCGCGACGATATGCGCACCTTGGTCGGCTGCGGCGCGGCAGCCGCCATTGCCGCCGCGTTCGATGCGCCGCTGACCGGCGCCTTCTATGCCTATGAGCTGATCATCGGCAATTATTCGATCGCCAATCTGGCGCCGGTGCTGATGGCGGCACTGGCCGGCACCTTCACCGCGCGCGGGCTGATCGGCGAAGATCTGGCCTTTGCCACCAGCCGCGCCGTGCATCTGACCACGACCGATTATCTGCTGTTCGTGCCCGAGGGACTGGGTGCTGCGGCGCTGGGCATGGCGGTGATGCAGGGTGTGACCGCGACCGAGCAATGGATGCGGCGCCAAGAGATTCCGTCCTGGGTGCGGCCGCCGATCGGTGGCCTGGTCGTCGGCATCATCGCCCTCATCTACCCGCGCGTGCTGGGCAGCGGCCATGGCGGCATCGTCGCCAACCTGCATTTCACCTTCGCGCTACCGTATCTGTGTGGCCTGATCGCGGCCAAGATCGCGGCCTCAGCCATCTCGATCGGCGTGGGCTTCCGCGGCGGGTTGTTCAGCTCGTCGCTGTTCCTGGGCACGCTGTTCGGCGGTGCCGTGGTCATGGCGCTCAACATCGCCTGGCCCGAGATCGATCCGGACCCGCTGGTCTATACGTTGGTCGGCATGGGCGCGGTCGGCGCCGCCATCGTCGGCGCCCCCATCACCATGATCCTGCTGGTGCTGGAATCGACCCGCGACTTCGCCGCCACGGTCGGCGTCACGGTCGGCGTCATCGCCGCCACCGTCGCGGTCCGGCGCTGGTTCGGCTATTCCTTCGCCACCTGGCGCTTCCATCTGCGCGGCCTCAAGATCCAGGGTGCGGAAGATATCGGCTGGATCGACAGCCTGACCATCGGCCGGGTGATGCGGCGTGACGGCAAGACCGTGCCCACGGAAATGACCGTCGCCTCGATGCGCAAGGCATTTCCCTTGGGCGGCGTGCCGCAGCTGTTCGCGACCGAGGAGGGCCGGCTGGTCGGCACGATCGATCCGACCGATCTCTGGTCGCCAGACCTGGGCGGCATTCCGGAAGAGGTGAGCGCCGCCGATCTGATGGTGCCGATCGCGGCGTCGCTGCTGGCGACCGACAATCTGCAGAGCTCGCTCCGGAAATTCTCCGAACATAAGCTCGAGCTGCTGCCCGTGGTCGACGGGCCGGACAGCCTGCAACTGTTGGGCTACCTGACCGAGGCCGAGGCGCTCAAATCCTATAGCCAGGAGTTGGAGCGCCATCGCAACGACACGATCGGCGAGGCACGCCTGCTCTCGACCGCGATCACGCCCGAGAGCTAGATGCGCAAGCTGCTCTATGCCGTGATCTTCGCCATCGGCTTCGCCGCCTTCTCCGTCGGCGGCTTGAGCGAGCGCGGCGGCGATCATGATCCGTGGCTGGAGGGTGGCGCGCTGTTGGCGCTCTGTCTGGGCTTCGTCCTGGGCTCGGTCCCGCGCGCTTGGTCGATCGTGCCGCGCGCGATCCTGCCGCTGCCGACGTTCCTCCTGTTCCTGACGATCCTGACCGACCGCAAGCCGGAGCTGCCGTTCTTTGCGGCCTTCGCCGGCGCCGCATTCTATGCGTTGTTCATCACGTCCTACGCCAGCTTCCTGTCGCACCGGAACCGTCCGGACGAGGCGCCGGAGCTGCCGGGTCAGGCTTAGGCGGCCCCGCCCCTATTCGCAGGTATAGGTCAGGCTCACATTGTCGCCGGACCCGGTGACCGTTTTCACATAGGGCCGCGTGGTGCCGGGGCACTCGCTGTTGGCGGTCGCTTCGAGATTGGCCAGACGGTCGCCGCTCAGCGCGTAGATCTGCTTGCCGAGCGCGTCGCGCCCGTCGGCCGATGGCGTGGTGCTCGACCCAAGGGTATCGCAGCCGGTGCAGGCAAGTCCGACGATGAGGACGAGGGCGACGCGAGGGATCATCATTCAACTCTCCGGTACTGCTGAGAGGCCGAGCACAGCTTGACCGAGTTTGACCGATCGATAAACGCGTTTAATCCTTAAAAGTTGCAACCCTCACATCTCCCACGCCGTTCCAACAATTGACTGACGGCCGACAGCCGCTAAGGTCGCGGCGGTTTTTTTCGCAGCTGCCGGGATTTCCCATCCATGTCCGAGCCCATCGACCGCCGTTCCGTCCTCCGGGCCATTGCCGCATCGACAGCGGTCGGCCTCGTCATCGGCGGCGGCACAAGGGCGCTGGCGGCGCAGGAAAACCTGAAGCTCGGCAAACCTGTGCCCTTCAGTTTCGACAGTCTGAAGGACATGGCGCGCCGCATGGTGGCCGAGGCCTATGTCGGCCCGGCCCATCCCGCCCCCGACGTGCTGAAGAAGATCGACTACGACGCCTGGGGCAAGATCACCTACAACACGGACCACGCGCTCATGGCCGACGAGCGCTTTCCGATCACGTTCTTCCACCTGGGCATGTTCTTCCAGAAATCGGTCGACATGAACGTGGTCGAGGGCGGCGAAGCGCGCGAGATCATCTACGACCAGTCCTATTTCGACATGCCGGCCGATTCGGTCGCCAAGCAATTGCCGAAGGGCGCCGGCTTCGCCGGTTTCCGCATCCAGGAGCCGCGCGACGGCAAGCTCGACTGGAAGAAGAACGACTGGGTCGCCTTCCTCGGCGCCGCCTATTTCCGGGCGATCGGCGAACTTTATCAATATGGCCTGTCGGCCCGCGGATTGGCGCTCGACACCGCGGTCGGCGGCAAGCCCGAGGAATTCCCCGACTTCACGAAATTCTATATCGAGAAGCCGGAATCGAGCGACGCGGTCACGGTCTATGCGCTGTTGGAAGGCCCCTCGGTCGTCGGCGCCTACAAGTTCGTCATGGCGCGCGGCAAGGGCGTGATCATGGACATCGAGCAGTCGCTGTTCCTCAGGAAGCCGGTAAGCCGCTTCGGTCTGGCGCCGCTCACCTCCATGTACTGGTTCTCCGACACCAAGAAGCCGACCGCGGTCGATTGGCGGCCGGAGGTGCATGATTCGGACGGGCTCGCGATGTGGACCGGCTGGGGCGAGCATCTATGGCGGCCGTTGAACAACCCGCCGCATATCGTGGCGTCGGCGTTCGGCGACGAGAACCCGAAGGGCTTCGGCCTGCTGCAGCGCGACCGCCAGTTCGACCATTACCTGGACGGCGTCTATTACGAGAAGCGGCCGAGCCTGTGGGTCGAGCCCAAGGGCGGCTGGGGCAAGGGGGCCGTCCAGCTGATCGAGCTGCCGACCGACGACGAGATCCACGACAATATCGTCGCCATGTGGGTCCCGGAAAAGACGCCGGCGCCGGGCGCACAGTTCGACCTCGCCTACAAGCTGCATTGGCTGGCCGACGAGCCCTATCCGACCGACCTCGCCCGCGTCGTCGCCACCCGCCTCGGCAACGGCGGGCAGCCGGGCCAGCCGCGGCCGAAGAACGTGCGGAAGTTCCTGATCGAGTTTCTGGGCGGACCGCTGGTCAACCTGCCGTTCGGCGTGAAGCCGGAAATAGTGCTGCAGGCGTCCCGCGGCACCTTCACCGACTATAAGCTGATCGAAGCCGTCCCCGACGGCGTCGCCGGCCATTGGCGTGCCCAATTCGACCTGGCCGGCGTGGAGGGCACCGACCCGGTCGAGATGCGCGCGCAACTGACCGTGGCCGGCAAAGTCGCGAGCGAGACATGGCTGTTCCAGTACCATCCGTTCTGACGGACACGAACAACCTGGCCTGACTTCGCCCGACCGGGCCACAAGGATTGGCCTGCCCGCGTCTCCCGGTCCGGCGACATGCCACGGTTCCGACCGCACTCCCGGCCCGACACATCACGCGGTTGTTACGCCAGGGATTTGTTGCAACCAAAAAATGTGACGCGCGTTTGATGTGACGAGGGCTCGATGCGCCCCGGCCGACCAAGGACAAGCCCCTCGCCTTGATCGCGCTGCGACCGACGAACGGTCGCCGGCGACCCGATCGCCTGCCGAATTTTCTGCTGCCTCGGGTTTCAACCCCTCGACGCTTCGCTCCCGGCCGAAGCGATCCGCGTCGTTATCTGCGGGCTGCGACCCAACGTTTGGAGGCACGGAACCACCGTAAAGGATCATCTCATGACCTCGACACCTCCTCATGCCGGCGAACGGCGCATCCGCATTCCGAGCCCGGAGGCCGGGCTGTCGCTGTTCCTCAGTCATATGCCGCCGATGCGGGAAGACACGGCGGAACCGCGCATCGTGCTCTATGTCCATGGCGGCACCTTCCCGTCCGCCCTGTCGATCGCCCATCGGTTCGACGGACGGTCGTGGCGCGACGAACTCAGCGCCGCGGGCTATCACGTCTGGGGACTGGATTTCCACGGGTTCGGCCGGCTGTCCGATCCCTATCCCGCGTTCGAGCAGCCCGCGGACGGCATGGCGCCGCTCGGCCGGGCCGAGCAGGCGAGCCGCCAGCTCGAAGCCGCCGTCCGCCATATCTGTGCCGAGCATGGCGTCGAGCGCATCTCGCTCGTCGCCCATTCCTGGGGCACCGTCGTCAGCGGCCTGTTCGCCGGACGCGAACCCGACCGGGTCGACCGCATGGTGTTCTTCGGCCCGATCGCCCGCCGGGACCCGACCGCCGAGCGGGTCCGCCTGCCGGGCTGGCGCCTGATCTCGCTGCAGGATCAATGGAACCGCTTTACCGAGACGGTTCCGGCCGGCGAGGCGCCGGTGCTGCTGAAGCGCCATTTCGACGAGTGGGGCGAACTGTATCTCGACGCCGATCCGGACAGCCGGACGCGCTCGCCGGCCTCGGTCAAGGTGCCGAGCGGTGCGTTCCAGGACATCTACGACGCCTGGGTCGGCGAGCTCGCCTACGACCCCGCCCTGGTGCGGGCGCCGGTCGCGATCATCCGCGGCGAGTGGGACACGATGTGCGCCGCCGAGGACGCGCGCTGGCTGTTCGACGCGCTTTCCGGCTCGCCGATCCGCCGCGACATCACCATCAGCCGCGGCACCCATCTGCTGCATCTGGAGGAGAACCGCTACGCGCTCTATCGCGAGACGGAGGCGTTCCTCGCGGCCCGCGACACCGCCCCCGAAGCCGCCTGACCCGAAGAGGAGAATCCGAGATGTTCGAAGTGATTTTCGAAGTCCAGCCCAAGAAAGAGCGCTGGGACGAATATTTGGAACTGGCCAAACTGCTGAAACCCGAACTCGAGAAGGTCGACGGCTTCATCGACAATGAACGCTTCGCCAGCAAGCGCACCGAGGGTCGGCTCGTGTCGCTGTCGACCTGGCGCGACGAGAAGGCGCTCATCCGCTGGCGTACGCTCGCCCTCCATCACGGCGTCCAGGAAAAGGGCCGGTTCGAGGTGTTCGAGGATTATCACCTACGGGTCGGCGAGATCGTCGCCGACACCCAGGTGCCGGAGGGCCAGGGCGTCCGCGAGCAGCGTTTCGACGAAACCGAAACCGGACCGGCCAAGATCATGACCATCAGCGAGTTGGCCGGCACCGCGGACGGCAAGCCCGCGACGGCCGACTTCGCCCGCGCCCTGGGCGTGCCGCCGACCGGCAAGGACGGCGTCGTCGACCAGGAGCTGTGGGAGAGCATCTATAATCCGGGCAAGCTGGCGCTGGTCGTGTCCTGGACGGATGCGGCGTCGGCGGGCCGCTGGCACCCCGACAGCGGCGTCGGCGCGCGTCACCGCCAGGTCCGGGTCATCCGCGACTACGGCATGATGGACCGCCGCGAAGCGCCGCAATTCTACCCGCCGGTCGAGGCGGCAACCGCCTGAAGATGGGCACCGGTCGCGTCCGGCGTGCTCAACACCGTCCGTCAGGCGGCGGGCACGATCGGTGTCGCGAGCTATGGCGCTTTGTCGACTAAGGGGGCCGGCGGGCTTATTGACAGCCGCAGACCTTGAGGCGAGCATCGCATCCAGAAATTGAACCTTTGCGGGAGCCGCCCTTGATTGTCCGAGCCTCGACGCCGAATCTGGTGCGTCTCTATTTCCCGCTGCTCGGCCTCTGTTTCGGCCTGCTTTATCTGCGCTTCATGCCGGCAGATCCGTTGGTGCGGCTCGGCATCGTGGCGACGGTGACGCTGGTTTTCTCGGCATTGACGGAGGTCCACCACCGTCGCAGCAAACAGCCGGCCCGGATCCCGCCGACCGGCTGGATCTGCCTGGCGCTCATCGGCCTTGGTCCGCTCGACAATGCCGCAATCTGGCTCGGTGTCCCGGAGAATTGGGCCGTGGGTGCCATGGCCGCGATGCTGATCGTACTGGTTGCCGCGATGGTTCTGACATTCCGTCGCACGCGCCAGCAGATCGTCGGCCCCTTGAGTTCGGCGAAGTTGCGGCTGATGGCGCTCTGCGCTGTCATGCTGATCGTCGGCGTCACGATAGGCGTCGCCCTCAGCCTTAGCGACTAGGTGCAACCAACCTTGCGGCGGCCGGGTTTGATCCCATCCGCTTCCGCGAGGTTCCGACATGAGTCTGCTCGATATTCTGGCAAGGACCAGCCTGCCCGGCACGACGGTGCCTGTCGGCAATCCGCCGATGCCGCCACCCGACCCCGATCGTCCGGTCCCGGTCGAAGAACCGCCCGAGCCGATCCCGACGCCGCGGCCGAAGGACGAACCGATCCCGCAAAAGCTCTGAACGGCCGTTCCGCACCCGCCCCGATTGTGCGAGCCTGTCCGCTCGGCTAGGCTCGGGGCACGGGATCGACAGCGATGGGATGGGGTATCGTGACGGCGGCACTTCTGGCGGTCTCGACGGCCGCAATCGATTTCGATGCGCTGTGGAACTACGAGGATCCGGCGGCGACCGAGGCGAAGTTCCATGCGGTCCGGCCGGAGGTCGCGGCCGCCGGCGACCATGGCCGGCTGATGGAGCTCGACACCCAGATCGCCCGAACCCAGGCGCTGCAGCGAAACTTCGATGGGGCGCTCGCCACGCTCGCGACTGTCCAGGCCGGCTTGAAGCCCGACGAAGCCCGCGCCGAGGTGCGCTATGAGCTGGAGCTGGGCCGGACGCTCCGGTCGAGCGGCAAGCCCGCCGACGCCCGGCCGCATTTCGAACGCGCCAAGACGCTGGCCGCCGCCGCCCACCAGGAAGCGCTGGCGATCGACGCCATCCATATGATCGCGCTGGTCGAGCCCGATCCGGCCCAGCAGATCGCACTCAATCGCGAGGCGATCGAATTCGCCAAGGCCTCGGCCGATCCCAAGGCCCGGGGCTGGCAGGCCTCGCTCTGGAACAATATCGGCATGACTTATCAGGGCATGGGCCAGCTCGATCAGGCGCTGGCGGCGTTCCAGAACCAGCTGCCGCTGCGCGAGCAGCAGGGCAACGGCCATCTGATCCGCGTCGCCAGATGGATGATCGCCTGGGTGCAGCGGCTCAAGGGCGACCTGCCCGCGGCCCTCGCCGCCCAGGAAGCGCTGGAGCGCGATCAGGCCGCGGCCGGCGACAGCGGCGGCTATGTATTCGAGGAGCTGGGCGAAATCCATCTGGCGCTGGCGGCGAAGGAGCCCGCGTCCGACCATGCCGCGCGAGCCCAGGCCTATTTCGCCAAGGCCTATGCCCAGCTGAAGGACGATCCGGACCTGGCCGACGATCCGGCCCGCGTGGCGCGGATGAAGCGCCTCGGCGAGGGCGCCAAGGAATAGCGCGCGGCGGATCAAGGGCGCTCAGCTGGCGCCGCCGGCGCGAAACGCCTCCTTGGTCAGGCGCTCGACCGTCGGCGTGTTGCGGGCGAACCAGGCGTCGAAATCCTCGATCAGGTCCGGCCGGGCGACGGTCGATAGCCGGTAGGGACTCTCGCTTTTGGGCGAGCCCGCGGCGAAATCGAGCGTGAAGCCGGCGTTCAGCTGCCGCAGCTCATACTCCGCCGCGTGCAGATCGCAAAAGATCCCATCGACCCGGTTGGCCGCCAGCATCTCGACCAGGCTCGCGAGCGTGCGCGTCTCGATCATCTGCTTGCCGCCGGTATCGATGCCGAGCCGGGCCATGTCGTTGCTGAACCCGATGATGGTCCCGAGCGCCGTCACCTGGGCCAAGGCCAGCGGATGCTCGCGGTGCTGCACCAGCACCCCTTCGAGGCCGCTGACCACGATGCGGGAATAGCGCACCGGCCGGCCGAGCGCCGCCTTTTCGTCGCCGCGCCAGGCCGGGCTGTCGGGCCAGACCAGATCGATCCCCGGCGCTGCCAGCGCCTCGACATGCCGTTTGACCGAGATCGGTTCGAACGCGACGGCGTCGCCGCGGGACCGCGCCCAGGCCGCCAGCAGCTTCTGCGCAAAGCCCACGAAATTGCCGTTCTCGAAGCCGTGGTATGGCAGATAGGAGATGTCCTCGACCGCAATCGTCACCGTCTCCGCGGCCGCGGCGCGCGGGGCGAAGACGGCCGCCAACAACAGGAGGAACAGGAAAATGCCGCGCACGGTTCGCTCCGGAGAACCCGATCATGTTCGAACCTAGCAGCGGGAACCGGTCGGGCGTAGCTTAAATCTCAGATCATTCGGCCCTGATCGCCTGCTGCAGCGCGCGCGGATGGGCGATCATCGAGATCGGCTCCAGGCTGCCGCCGGTGCCGGTGATGATGATGGTGCCATAGTCGAAGATGCGGCCGAGAAAGCTCTGGTCGACCTGCACCGTCTCGATCTTGGAATTGACCATCTCGATGGTCTGGCGGCTGAAGAAGCCGCTGCGGAACACGATCTTGCGCGGGGTCACGAGCATCTCGGTCGTGCCGGCGCGGCCCAGATGGGTGACCAGCCGGAACAGGCCCCAGACCAGCAGCAGCCCGCCCAGGCCCAGCGGCAGCCAGACCCAGGGCTCGGCCAAGGGTCCCGGCGGCGCGCCGGGCACGAAGCGCTGGGCAATCCAGGGCCAGCCCCAGACGACGCCCAGCAGGACCAGGCCCAGGAGCGTCCACAGGAACGGGCGCAGGAACAGCAGCCGATGCAGCCGCGCCCGATAGAGCACGGTATCCTCGCTCACGACCGACGGCCCCGCCACTTCCACCACTTCGGTCACGTCCGTCACTCCCAGTTCAGATCTTGCTCCATCATCAACACCTGGAGAGGCCGGAAAGGTTCGTCCAATCAGAATGGATCGACCACGGGATACCGAAGGGCGCGAAATCGGTCACGTTGCCGAGCGGGCTGAACGTTTCTCCCTGATCAGAGGCAGGTCACATACCCCGGCGCTGGATAGCAGGAAAGATTTGAAATCCGCGGTCGGAGCGAGTGCCGCGTATTGCTCGTGTGCGACGATCACCACAGCGTTCTTGCCCCTGCGCGTGACGACCTGGGGACCTTCCGTCAATGCCCGATCGACCAGCTCGCTGAAACGGTCCCTCGCGTCTCGCGACTTCCAGGTAGCCATGCCCCCGTCTCCATCCCGGTGGTCGGTGAGAGAGGCTGACTTGGACCCGTTATATGTTCGAGCGACTTTCTGACCTATTGTCGTAAAGCGCTCAGGCGGCCACGCTCTTCCGATCCGTCCTTCCCCCCGCCCTCCCCGGAGTCCTCCCATGCGCTACAACCAGCTCGGCCGGACCGGCCTGTTCGTCTCGGAGCTTTGTCTCGGCACCATGACCTTCGGCGGGACCGAGGGGCATTGGGCGGCGATCGGGCAGTTGGGCCAGGATGCGGCCGACGCGCTGGTCAAGCGCGCGCTCGATACCGGCATCAATTTCATCGACACCGCCGATGTCTATTCGCGCGGCGTATCGGAACAGATCCTGGGCCAGGCGCTGCAGAACCTGGCGGTCAAGCGCTCGGACGTGGTGATCGCCACCAAATTCACCGGCGCCATGGGCAGCGGCCCGAACGACCGGGGTGCCTCGCGCGGCCATATCATGGATTCGGTCGAGGAGAGCCTGGAGCGGCTGCAGACCGACCATATCGATCTCTACCAGGTCCATGCGACCGACCCGGTGACACCGGTCGACGAGACGCTGCGGGCCTTGGACGATCTCGTCTCGAGCGGGCTCGTGCGGTATGTCGGCGTGTCGAACTGGGCCGCCTGGCGCATCATGAAGGCGCAGGGCCTGGCCGATAAGAACGATTGGGCCCGGTTCGAGACGGTGCAGGCCTATTACACCATCGCCGGCCGCGATCTGGAGCGGGACCTGGTGCCGATGATGCGCGACCAGCAGATGGGCCTCTTGGTCTGGAGCCCGCTCGCGGGCGGGCTGCTCTCGGGCAAATACGGTCCCGGCACCAATGGCGGACCCGAGGGCTCGCGCCGGCTCAGTTTCGATTTCCCGCCGGTCAACCAGGACCGCGCCTGGGCCTGTGTCGAGGTGATGCGCGGCGTGGCCGAGCGGCACAGCGTGTCGGTCGCCCGCGTGGCGCTGGCGTGGCTGCTGGCCAAGCCCCATGTCACCAGCATCATCATCGGCGCCAAGACCGTCGAACAGCTGGACGATAATATCGCCGCCACCACCCTGTCGCTGGCCGCCGAGGACATGAAGGCGCTGGACGAGGTGAGCCAGCTGCCGCCGGAATATCCGGCCTGGATGGAGGCGCGCCAGGGCGCCGACCGCCGGCCGAAGCCGTTCGGCCCGGATCGCCCATAACGAGCTGTTGAGCAGGCCGTCTCACAAGACGGCTTGCGCGCCCGCACCCGGATAGGCAACCCTAACTTGAGACGCCGCATGAGACGGCCCTGAGGTGAGGAGTTGCTTGGCCCATGTCCTACCCCTTCGAGACGATTGCGGAGCTGATCACCCTGGGCCGCGCCGACGACCCCGCGATTGCGGCACCGGGACGGCCGGCTTTGAGCTATGCCGGCCTGCAGGCATTGGCCAAGCGCACGACCGACAGCCTGAACCGGGTCGGCATCGGCCGCGGCGATCGGGTCGCGATCGTGCTGCCGAACGGGCCGGAGATGGCGACTGCCTTCGTCGCGGTCGCGGCCGGCGCCACCAGCGCGCCGTTGAACCCGGCCTATCGCGCCGACGAGTTCGATTTCTACCTCGGCGACTTGAACGCCAAGGCGCTGCTGATCCTCCAGGGCTTCGACAGCCCGGCGCGCGCTATGGCGGCCCAGCGCCAGGTGCCGGTGATCGAGCTGGTGCCGGCCCCGGACGGTGCGGCCGGCGATTTCACCCTCGATACCGGCGCCATGGCCGCGGCCAAGCCGGCCGAGGGCGGCGTGGCGCAGGCGGGCGACGTGGCGCTGGTGCTGCATACCTCGGGCACCACCTCGCGCCCCAAGATCGTGCCCTTGAAGCAGCGCAACGTCACGGCGTCGGCCCATCATATCCGCCAGACCCTGGCGCTGGTGCCGAACGACGTCTGCCTCAACATCATGCCGTTGTTCCATATCCACGGCCTGATCGCGGGCGTGCTGGCGAGCCTGGCCGGCGGCGCCAGCGTCAGCTGCACGCCGGGCTTCAACGCGCTCAAGTTCTTCGGCTGGTTCGACGAGGTCCGGCCCAGCTGGTACACGGCGGTGCCGACCATGCATCAGGCGATCCTGATGCGCGCCGAGCGCAACAAGGACGAGATCGCACGCGGCCGTCTGCGCCTGGTGCGCTCGTCGAGCGCGTCGCTGCCGCCCCAGGTCATGGAGGCGCTGGAGGCGACGTTCGGCGCCCCGGTGATCGAGTGCTACGGCATGACCGAGGCCTCGCACCAGATGGCGTCGAGCCCGCTGCCGCCCCGGCCGCGCTTCCCGGGTTCGGTCGGCATCGCCGCCGGGCCGGAGATCGGCATCATGACCGAGGACGGCACGCTGCTGCCGACCGGCGAGCTGGGCGAGATCGTCATCCGCGGGCCCAACGTGACCGACGGCTATGAGGCCAATCCCGAGGCCAACGCCAAGGGCTTCATCAACGGCTGGTTCCGCACCGGCGACCAGGGCTATCTGGACGCGGACGGCTATCTGCGCCTGACCGGCCGCCTGAAGGAGCTGATCAACCGCGGTGGCGAGAAGTTCAGCCCGCTCGAGGTCGATACCGTCCTGATGGACCATCCGGCCGTGGCCCAGGTGGCAACCTTCGCGGTCAAGCACGACAAGCTGGGCGAGGATGTCGCCGCCGCCGTCGTGCTGCGCGAGGGCATGGAGGTGGACGAGCGGACCTTGCGCGATTTCGCGGCCGTGCGCCTCGCCGACTTCAAGGTGCCGCGCAAGATCCTGTTCATGGCCGAGATCCCGAAGGGCGCCACCGGCAAGCTGCAGCGCATCGGGCTGGCAAAACAACTCGGCCTCGAACAATGACCAGGATCGCGATCTTCGGCGCCGGCGCCATCGGCGGGTTGGTCGGCGCCAAGCTGGCGCTGGCCGGCGCCGACGTCACCTTCGTGGCGCGCGGCCCCCATCTGGCGGCGATGCGCGAGCGCGGCCTCACGCTGATCAGCGACGGCCAGACCCATGTCATCCCGGTCAAGGCGGTGCAGGACCCGGCCGAGGCCGGCGTGCAGGATTATGTCATCGTCACGCTCAAGGCCCATTCGCTGACCGGTGCCGCCCCCGGCATCGCCAAGCTGATGGGGCCGGAGAGCGTGCTGGTGACCGGCATCAACGGCGTGCCCTATTGGTATTTCCACGGGCTCGACGGCCCCTTGGGCGGCAAGCCGATCGAGAGCGTCGATCCGGGCGGCGTCATCTGGCGCACCCTGCCGCCGGAACAGGTGATCGGCGCCGTGGTCTATCCGGCCGCCGAGGTCATCGAGCCCGGCGTGATCGAACACACCTACGGCGACCGTTTCAGCCTGGGCGAGCCCGACGGCAGCCGCAGCGAGCGCGGCATGGTGCTGTCGAAACTGATGATCGCCGCCGGCCTCAAAGCCCCGCTGCGACCCGGCATCCGCGACGAGATCTGGGTCAAGCTCTGGGGCAACCTCGCCTTCAACCCGCTGTCGGCCTTGACCGGCTCGACGCTCGATCGCCTCGGCACCAGGCCCGAACTGCGCCAGATCATCCGGGCCATGATGGTCGAGGGCCAGGCCGTGGGCGAAGCGGTCGGCGCCAAATTCGCGATCGACGTCGACAAGCGCATCGCGGGGGCGACCGAAGTCGGCGCCCACAAGACCTCGATGCTGCAGGACCTGGAACGCGGCCGCCCGATGGAAATCGACGCGCTGTTGGGCGCGGTGGTGGAGCTGGGGAGCTTGAGCGGGGTGGCGACGCCGACGTGTGAACTGGTGCTGGCGCTGGTGAGGGAGCGGGCGCGGTTGGCGGGGTGTTATGGGGAGTGAGGGGGCGGACGATATATGAGCAGCGTGGCCAGGTCGCGCCTACAGGTTCAGTGTCCTCAATTTCATCAACGTATCCCGGACTCCCAAAATCAAAAACCGCTCAGGGAATACGTGCTGGAAGATGTGCAGGCTCGTCAGCCCGGTCTGCGCCGTTGACTTCAACGCCATTAATAGCGCGTTATCATCGCCATGCAAATAAAGATGATTTATCATTATCTTGTCGGGCTGCTCGTCCATGAGCATGCTTCCCGCGACCCCCATTACATTTGGATGGGCGCCGAAATCAATCGCCCGGTCATAAAGTACCCGATAGACCTGTCCTAAGCGGGTGTCGACTGCCTCGACCGCCTTCTGTACATTGATTGCCAAGAATTCTTTCCTCATGGCACGCAAGGCGTCCGCGTCCTGGTGGCGGTCAAGCCACGTTGCTCCGAGTGCGGGATTCTTGTAGAGGTATAGACCATATGCAGCGTATTCGAGACACGAACGCAGTAGCGCAAAAGTCTCTGGCACCTGCCCTGACATACTGATCCCACAAGCGGCGCGATACGCGGAGTGCGACCTATAGAATAAGTTCGCGGAAAGTGGATTCCGCGGATTGATAAGGTTGTCGCCGACTCTCATGAATACGCTGTCAATTTCACTCAACAGAGCGTACTCGACTCTCTTCTGAGCAAACGTTACAAGTTGATTGTCTCGAGCGCGATCGAGAAATTCTGACAGCTTATCGTCACGCCAGCCTGGCGGCGGCGGCAACTCGTTTGGCTTATCTGCCGCTGTCATGACAAATTACCGCAATTAAGATCATTGAACGTTATAATGACGAGCTTGTTGTTCTCGTCGGTTATGCCGAATCGATCGGTGTAAGTCGTATAATCCTCAGACTCATACTTCCTCGCGATGATTCGACCGATCTGCTGAAGGTTTTTTTCTACAAAAACGATCCTCTGCCGATGCGAAAGCTCGGTGGCATGAAGGTAGTCCTCGATTGCTTCACGGGCGATCCGGGCAATAACGCGTGTTTTGCCTTCGTCGGCGAGCACGACAACGAAGGAAGTATCACCCTGGCCCTGTGACAGTCTAAAATCTTGGAGCGCCATCTGCTCGGCGGCAGTAAGCGCTTGCGCTATGTTGCTCACCAGAGAATCTCTTGGCCGCTTACCGAGATTTCTTAATCTCGAGAACACCTCTTCTAACTCCTGACGATTATTATCGTCATCAAGGACAGTCACGGAGAGTACTTCAAGTCTCTCTGCTAAACTTTCGATTTGCCGCTGGCGCTCTTGCCTCTCTATGGGACTAGGGCCTTTTCCCGTCCAGACAAAACTGGCGGAAGTCGATTTCGCCTCTTCGGCGATCCGCTTGACTAAGTTGGGAAGCGTCGGTGCGCCCGTGTCACTCCCATCGACGACAGCCCGAAGCTCAATGGCATTCCACAAGGGCCTGCGGGACTTCTCAATAATCATCGGATCGCAAAAGCCGGGACGGCCCCACAGCCTCTGAACACGAGCTATGGCTGCCGCATTTGTTGGATAGGACTCTTGCCTAATCGTCGCTGCCGGGCGCGGCGACCCATAAGGGTCAACAAACATTGGCCCATCAGTGTAGATGAGCGTCACTGGCCCAAGATCGGGATCCTCCTGCCTTAGGCGGGGTCCCCAAACTTCGCAACTCATCACGACCGCTTGCGTGATTGGGTTCGCGCCGGTCTCCCAATTCTGGACGGTCGTCCGGCTCACCCGGAACTTCTGCGCCACATCCTCCTGGGTGAGATTGAAGCTCTCACGCCACGCCTTAAATCCCTTAGCGTCCATTTCACAAAATACCTATATATGCGTCCTATATGGATTACATTGATAATATAATTGTATTTTTCAAGGTGATGTGAGCGGATTTTTGGCTATAATCGACATCATCGCCAATCGGGCATTCTGACACTCGCCCCCACGGCCAATATATTGTCAATCCCGATAGCATATTGACAGACCAGCTCCGCCTCGCTCGTTTCCGCCCGATCCTCTCACCGGAGCCCGCATGATTTGACGGGCAGCTTGCGCCGCGACACCAAAAGCCAAAGCGCCACGGGGTGATTCCGTGTGCCCGAACTTGTCGCCTGGAGTCTGGTCACGGACCGACAAGGCCCGGCGTGGCGCTTCCCGCCATCCGTTCGTTTTGTCAGCGCTCAATCGCCCCGCATCGCCTTTGGCCCGCTCAAGCCTCCGGCGCCCGAACGAAGCACAGGATCCCCAGTTTTTTCGTCCAGCAGACGATGGCTTGCCCGACCGGATTGTCGGTGCGTTGCAGCACTTTCTCCGGGGGCACCCGCTGCCAGCGATCGTCGATCCAGACTTCGTAGCCGCCGGGTGACGTGCGGTAGGCCGCCGGGCGGCAATCCGCCTCGGCACAACAGCCGACGCCATTCTCCGGTTGGCGCAGGCTTTGGAACCAGGGGCTGAGCGCCGGATCGGCATTGTCGGGTGGGGCCGCCTGGGCCAACGCGGAGAGCAACAGCGTCGCCATGGTGAAAAGGACAATCGTCCACCAATTATTCTTCATGAGGGTGCCTCGCCCGCACGTACCGCCAGGAATTCGGCGATCTGTCGTCGCCAATTTCTGAAACGCTCGTGCGGGCGCTTTGTTCAGATCGGCCTTCAAGACCGGTCGCGAGGCTGCCGACACCGTTGCTTGCGCAACCAATATATTGCCCGTCCCGACAACATATTGACACGCCCCTCGCCGCTCGCTAGTTTCCGCCCCGGCCCTGCGGTGCGGGGCCCGCGGGATTTGACGGGCAGCTTGCGCCGCGACACCAAACGCTAAAGCGCCACGGGGGTGATCCCGTGGGCCCAGGATTGTTACCTGGAGTTTGGTCATGGACCGACAAGGCCCGGCGTGGCGCGTCCCGCCATCCGCTCGCATCGTCAACGCCAGCTCACACCGGCTCGTCATCGGGCCGCGGTATGCTGGCGTTCGTCCAGACCGGCTCCGCTCTCACTGAACCAGGAGTTTCCATCATGTCCGTCCAACTGGGTACCATCGCCCCCGACTTCACGCAGGCCTCCAACGAAGGCGAGATCCATTTCCATGATTGGCTGGGGTCGAGCTGGGGCGTGCTGTTCAGCCACCCCAAAGATTTCACGCCGGTCTGCACGACCGAGCTGGCCGAGGCGTCGCGCCTGAAGCCGGAATTCGACAAGCGCAACGTCAAGATCC
>Ga0302311_10001441_pt1 | contig 28215 bp, 28 predicted proteins | sample III_Palsa_N1_3_FD_200449 | JGI IMG/M metagenome (GOLD analysis project Ga0302311, IMG submission 200449) | Peat permafrost microbial communities from Stordalen Mire near Abisko, Sweden - III_Palsa_N1_3 | ecosystem: Environmental > Terrestrial > Soil > Palsa > Peat permafrost | place: Sweden... | reverse complement strand
GCTTAGCACCCCGGGATTACTCCCGACGCACCGGAGGCTGGAGACTGACCGTCGGTCACTGATCAGATCCGCATGACACATCTCCTCTCACGCGGACACTGCGTGCGATGTGACTTCACGTCGCACCGGGCGTGCCTTCCCGACCCGCGCTGCAACGCGGGCCTACTCGGAGACCTTAAGGACCATCGGGAAGGTACGCCCTCCGCGTGCCCTCCCGAAACCGATCCACAAGTCCTGAGCATTGCTCGCCGCGAGACGAAGCCGACGAAGTCCCGCGCCGGCCGCAGGACCATCGTCCTGCCCGAGCAGCTCGTCAAACTGCTGCGGAAGCACAAGGAAGTACAGGACCGCCAGCGCGCTCAGGCAGGCGACGCGTGGACCGACAAGGGATACGTCTTCGCCTCGGCGACGGGTGAGCCCCTGATCCCCAACACTGACTACCACCGCTGGAAAGCACTGCTGTCAGACTCTGGAGTTCGTGAGGGCCGCCTCCATGACGCCCGCCACACCGCCGGGACAGTCCTGCTGCTGCTCGGCGTCCCTGATCGGATCGTTGACGCCATCATGGGATGGGAGCCAGGAGGCTCGGCGAGGATGCGGGCCCGGTACATGCACGTCACCGATCCCATGCTGAGGTCCGTGGCCAAGCAGGTCGGAGAGACGCTGTGGGGCGTCACCGAGGACAAGCCCGAGCCCGCCGCGCCCGAGGTTGAAGAGGGGCCCGAAAAGGCGAACTGAGACGAAAACTGAGAAGGAAACGCAGAGGGCCCGCACCGGCGAACGGTCCGGGCCTTCTGCCTGCGGAGGAAACAAGATCCGAACTCGTGAGGGGTTGCCCCCAACACGCTTCCAACTGTTCGTCAGGGGGGGCCGGGCGGGTTCGTCAGCGTCCTGACCTGCGATCGAACGCTTCGCTGCGGCCCGGGTGGGCCCCCGGGAACGGGGGTGAATGCAACCCGAACTGCAACCCTCCCAGGCCCATGCCGCGATCTCCACCCGGTTCCGCACCCGGAGCTTGCCCTGGATCGTCGCCACGTGACTCTTCACCGTGCTCAGCGAGATGAACAGCTCGGCTGCGATCTCCTGGTTGGTCCGGCCGCGGGCGATCGCCTGGACGACCTCCAGTTCCCGGGGCGAGAGCGGCTGCCCCGGCTGCGGCACGGTCGTGCCGCGCGTCGGGGCCAGGTTCCGCAGCAGCCGCAGAGTGATGGCGGGTGAGAGGAGTGCGTCCCCGACCGTGGCCGCACGGACCGCTTCGATCAGCAGCGCCGGAGCGGCGCCCTTCAAGACGAAGCCGACAGCCCCGGCGTGCAACGCGCCGTAGACGTACTCGTCCAGATCGAAGGTGGTGACGACGACCACTCGCAACGGGTCGGAAACGCCCGGCCCGGCCAGGGCACGGGTCACTTCGATGCCGTCCAGACGGGGCATACGGATGTCGACGAGGCAGACGTCCGGCCGCAGCCGGCGGGCCAGCTCCACGGCCTCGGAGCCATCCGCCGCCTCCCCGACGACCGTGATGTCGTCCTGGTCCTCCAGGATCAGCCGCAGCCCGCTTCGGATCATCGCCTGGTCGTCGGCCAGCAGGACCCTGATCGTCACCAGGTCTCCCGGGCGGAGAAGGGGATGCGGGCCGTCACGCACCAGCCGCCGCGCGGCTCCGGTCCCGCACTCAGCGAGCCGCCGAGTGCCTCCACCCGTTCGCGCATACCGACGAGCCCGAATCCGCCGCGCGGCAGCCGCGGCGTGTGGGCGTTCGCGGCGTCATCGGTGATCCGCACGGTGACCGAGTCCGGCCGGTCCGCGGGGACCGCCTCGACCTCGACGCTCGCGGTGCGCGCGTGCGGGGCATGCCGGGCGATGTTGGTCAACGACTCCTGGACCACCCGGAACACGGTGCTGCCCACCTCGGGCGGCCACGCGGCCTGACCGCCGGGCAGATCGAGCCGCACCCGAGGCCCGTGGCCCTCGAAGCGGGAAACGAGTGCGCGTAGTTGTTCCGGGCCGGTGGGGCCGAGGGAGTAGGTGGTCGCCGCGTCGTCGGTATCACGCAGGAGGCCCACGACGCGACGCATGGCAGTCAGCGCCTCGGCGCCGGCCGCCTCGATACCGGCCAAGGCGTCGTCGAGCCGCTCCGGATCACGTCGGCCGACGATGCGGGCAGCCTGCGCCTGCACCACGATCCCGGTGATGTGGTGGGCGACAACGTCGTGCAACTCACGTGCCAGCTCCAGGCGTTCGTCGCGGCGCACGGACTCGGCGGTGGTGCTGCGGCGATAGTCGAGGAGCCGCAGCGCAAGCCCGACGCCGAGCCCGAGGGTCCACGCCTGGAGCCCCACCCGAAACGGGGTGCTCGACGCCTGGGTGGCGGCCAGACCCACCACTGTCAGCCCGGTGCCCATCAGTCCGGCCCCGGCCGCCGCGAGAGCGACCGCGGGACGCCAAGGCAGCGTTCTGATCGCCGCGGCGGCCAGCACCAGCAGCGCGAGCAGCGCGGCGGCACCGGGTTCCCCGGGCAGATGCAACACGGGCGCGAGCGGTGCGGCTGCGGTCGCCACGGTCAGCCCGATCACCGCCGCCCAGCCCGGACTGCGCCTGCGTCCCAGGGCCACCGCGCACACCACACCGCCGACCGCACTGTCGAACACCCAGGGCCGCCCCTGCCCGGCGTACTGGACCGCCATGAGCAGGAGCACAGCGGCGAACAGCACGCCCAGCGCGACGTTTCCCAGGTTTCTCGGACCCGCGGCGAACCTCGCGACCGCGAAGGATCGATCTTCCGTACCCACCCCATGCACGTTAGGCGATGGACGCCGCCGGCCGGATCAGTCGAAAGTACGAGTCCCCAACGGCGAACCGTCCCTTCGACCGGTGCACCCGGAGACCCGCGCTCAGCAGGCTGATCCCCATGAATACTGCCCACCCCGTCGCCGTCCTGCTGGCCACCGGCGCACAACAGGCCGAGAAGACCGTCCGAAGCCCGCTGCTCTACGCCTGGCTGACGGTCCAGGTGCTCTTCCTCTTGCTGGTCTGCTACGGCGCCTACCGGCTCGTCAGGAAGTGGGCCGTCAGCCGTCGTGACCGCGACTGATCGCTCCTACCCCTGCCGACGCCGCCACGGCGACCGCACGCCCTCACCCGGCCGGCCCGACCCGAAGGAACACCACCGCATGACCCCGGTACTCGAAGCCGTGAGGCTCACCAAACGCTACGGCCGCCGCCTGGCGCTCAGCGACTGCCACCTGTCCGTTCCGCCAGGACGGGTCGTGGGCCTCGTGGGCCCCAACGGCGCCGGCAAGTCGACCCTGCTGAACCTGGCCTGCGGGCTGATCCAGCCCACCTCCGGAGCGATCAGGGTGCTCGGTGCACAGCCCGCCGCCGACCCCGCTCACCTGGCCAAGGTCGGCTTCGTCGCGCAGGACACCCCTGTGTACGCCGACCTGTCCGTCGCGGAACACCTGCGACTGGGACGTTCCCTCAATCCGGCCTGGGACGACGCGCTGGCCCAGCGCTGGATCGCCCGGATCGGCCTGGACCCGGGGCAACGGGCGGGACGCCTCTCCGGCGGCCAGCGTGCCCAACTGGCATTGACCCTCGCTGCCTCGAAGCGGCCCGAACTGCTCATCTTCGACGAACCGGCGGCCGCGCTCGACCCACTGTCGCGCTCCGGATTCCTGGACGGCCTGGTGGAACTGGTCGCCGACCTCGGTGCGAGCGCCATCCTGTCCTCCCACGCCCTGGCCGATGTGGAACGCGTCTGCGACTACCTGGTCGTCCTGGCCGACTCCCGGATCCAGGTCGCCGGAGTGATAACGGAGTTGCTAGGCAATCACTTCCAACTGGTCGCCGATCGGGACGGGCTGACGGAAGCTGATCTGCCGGCGGGGGTGGAGCTCGTCGGTCCCACCCACGGTCCGTCGCACTCCACCATGCTGGTACGGACTTTGTGCGGCGCGCCGGTGACCGGCCCATGGCATGTCCGGCCACCGGACCTGGAGGAGCTCGTCCTCGCTTACATGACACGGTCCGAACGGCCCTGGACCGGTTCCGCGCCGATGACCCCGGAGGTGCACTGATGTTGTGGTTGACCTGGCGCCAGTTCCGCTCCCAGGCCCGGATCGGCCTGGGAGCCATGCTTCTCCTCGCGCTGTACCTGGCCTGGCTCGACCATCAGGTGCACAGTGGCTACAGCGACACCCTCGGACACTGCTCAGGCCACAACTCCTGCGTCGGCCCACTGGCGGCGTTCGCCGATCACTACAGCTTTCCCGTCGACCTCCTCGGCTACCTGCTGCTGGCCGTCCCCGGCGTGATCGGCGCCTTCTGGGGCGCTCCCTTGATCAGCCGCGAACTGGAGGCCGGCACCCACCGCCTGGTCTGGAACCAGAGCGTGACCCGCCGCCGTTGGCTCGCCGCCAAGCTCGGCCTCGTGGGCCTGCTGAGCACCGGGGTGACGGGCTGCTTCAGCCTGCTGCTGACATGGGCGGCAGGACCCGTCAACACTGTCCTCGGCAACCGCTTCGAGCCCGTCGTGTTCGGCTCGCGCGGCCTCGTCCCCTTCGCCTACGCCGCCTTCGCCTTCGCTTTGGGCGCCACGCTCGGCCTCTTCCTCCGCCGCACCGTGCCGGCCATGGGTGCCACGCTGGTCGCCTTCGCCGTGCTCCAGATCCTCGTGGCCACCGCAGTGCGCCCGCACTACGAGGCACCGGTGCGAACCTCGGTCACCCTCACCAGCGAGATGATCAGCAACCTCTCCATGATCGGCACCTACGGCGACATCGCCGGCCTGCACGTCCCGGGCGGCCCTTGGGTGGTGCAGACCAGCCCGCTCCTCGACGCGAACGGCCACGAGGTCGGCCATGGCGCCTGGTACCAGGACTGCACCAACAACAAGTCGCTGACCGAGATGCCGAAGTGCCTGGCCGCCGGAAACATCCACGTCGTGATCTCCGAGCAGCCGGCCGACCGCTACTGGACCTTCCAGTGGATCGAAGCCGCGATCTACACCGTCCTCAGCGTCCTCCTGGCTGCCCTCTCCTTCTGGTGCATCCGTCGTCGCCTGGCCTGACACCCCGCGCCCCGGCTAGCGCGAAGCGGCCCATTGGGACCGCGAACGGGATACGAATGCAGAAGGCCCGCACCAGTTTCCCGGTGCGGGCCTTCTACCTGCGGAGGATACGGGATTCGAACTCGTGAGGGGCTGCCCCCAACACGCTTTCCAACTGTTCGCCCGGGGGTTCGGGTGGGTTCGTCAACGTCCTGACCTGCCACTGAGTGAGGTCATCCACCCCTTGCGGACCCCTGTGAACGAGGCTGAATGCAACCCCGACTGCAACCCTCGCCACAGCCTTGGCTCGCGGCGCTGAATGGCACAATGGCCTGGACATTGCCACCGTGATCAGAACGGCGGGTCTTCTCGCAAACCGCCGTCCCACAAGGGTGGCTCCGGGTCCTGCAACGGTGCTCCGAGGGTGCCAGGCCGCCGGTGAGCGTGGCAACCCCAGGCCGTGCAGGCGTCGACGGCCCGAGAGCGGTGCCATCGGTCCTGGCTGCTCGCCAGGAGCCTGTGGAGCAACGGCATCAGTGCCTCACGATGCTGGGCGAGTTCCGGGGCTTCGACCATGGGAACCACTGCGATCAATGCGGCGTCCCTTACATCCTGGTCGGCGTCGGTGAGGAACGGCGCCACCGCGCGAAAGTACACCTGTCGTAGCGAGCGCAGTGCCTCCTGGGCTGGGTACGGCTCAAAACCGTGGCGACGCCCCATTCCCACGCACGAGTCGTCAGCGTCATAGGCGACTTCGCCGAGCCAGTCCAGCAAGGCCGCGCGGAACGCTCTCGGCCGCAGTTCCGTCCCCGGACGCGTCTGGACATTTACTGGGGACGCAGCACGCGGGTCGGACAGGATGCCGGCGACGTAGAGGGCTACGGGCGCAGTTGCCTCGTAGGTCGAGTTCTGGTGACGCACCGGCTCCAGGTTGTTCAGGGCTTGCGCCTGTACGACCGGGTCGGGATCCAGTAGCGCGGTCAGCTGTGGGCGGGGGTCCCACTGGCCCGGGTACGCGTGCTGCAGCGACTGCCAGTCCGTGTCGCGGAGCAGCACCTGCGGATCAGGTAGGCATGAAGCGGCAGTGTCGGCCTTGAAGTCGGGAAGGGTCACCCGCAAAGCGTATGAGGGCGCCACCATTGCCGTGATCACCGAAGAAGCTGTCCAGGAAACGAAGGCGATCGACGCTGTCACATGCGAAGCGCTCCGCAGGGGGCGCCGAGACGGCGGCCGTATTCGGTGAGGGCCAGCAGGCCGACTCCCTGGGCCGGAGTGCCGGCGTCGATCGACAGGGGGTCGATGCTCAGCTCCCCTGCCAGCTTGGTGGCTATTTCGAGCAGTTCCCAGATCCATTCGTCGTCGTCCTCGTCAACTTCCAGGTGCTCTGCTGTCAACGCGGGCAGCCCGAGAGCGGTACGGCGCTTTTGCTCGTACGCGAGCGGGGCCCCGAGGTTCAGATGCTGTGTGTCGTCGCCCGGGATGTAGGCGAGGCGGCGCAGGGTCAAGCCGCGCTCGGCGACCAGGACGGCCGAGCCGTCGTTCTGCGCTCCGTACCAGTACGCCTGGGCACGCCCGTACCGCGCGCTGAGGCGTTCGCACGCCTCCAATACTGCGGCCTCGCGTTCAGCAGCGCTGGGGTCGCACCAGGAGCCCACCACCAGGGTCCAGCCCGCGAGTTCGGGCGTGACGAAAACTCTTCGGTACCGGTCGTGCGGGTCGTCGTCGAGCCCGCCGTGGCTGTCGCAGTCCGCAGCGTAGACGCCGGTGGAGAACGGCACCGGATACGCAGCGGTCAGGCCCAGCATCTCCATGACGCCGGCCTGGTCGCCGGTGCTCACCGCTATCCAGGAGAGAAAGCAGCACGAGATGGGGACTGGTATGTCGTCTAGCAGCTTGATCTGTACAAGACGCTCCAGTGCTGCTCGGTCACGCGCACTGACCGCCGCCTCGCCGCCGATCTCCGCCAGGCACTCAAGGGCACCCCCGCGTGCCTCACCAGGCCCGTCACGGCGCACCGACTGCAGCAGAGGCACTACAGCTGCTCCCCACGAGCAGAAGGCGCGGACGGCGACCCGGCGTACCTCCTCGTCGCTGTCACCCAGCAGTGGCACCAGCAGGTTCGCTACGCGCAGCGCGTCCTCGCCGCAGCCGTTGACGCCCATGACCGCTGCCCGGCGTACGAGAGGATCGTCGTGGGCCAGCGCCCGCAGGTAACCCTGCAACGCGGGGGTTCCCAACCGCGTGAACACCCGCAGTGCCCGCCAATGCGATCCCGGCACCGCGTCTTGCAGGACACCGAGCACCGGATCGAAGGCCGAGGCACCGATGCTGCACAGCACCGAAAGCAGCACGGTCTCCGTCACCGGGGAAGCGTCGTCGCGCAGTTCGTCCATGAGGGCGGGCAGCGCCGCAGGACCGAGCACGGCCAGGTGGGCGACAGCGGCGTGCCGCTCCGCCTCCTCGCCAGCCGACAGGGCCAGAACCCACTGCCTCCCGGTCATGCCAGGTCCTTGAAGAGCGCGTCGTACGGTTCGTCCTCCGGTGTGAAGATCAGAACGAAATCCCTGCCCGTCACGCTGGCGACCTCCCGCAGCCGGGCCAGCGCGTCGGCCTCCGTCGGAAGGGAGAGACCGAGGGCGGCTGCCGCACTGTCGCGTCGAGCCCAGAGATCGGGTATGTCCTCCAGGTATTCGGCAGCGAGCTTGCGGCTCTCCTCCGCAGTGAACGTCTGGCAGTCCTGCCACCACGGCGCCACCAACAGCAGCCGCAGGAGCTCGGGCAGCCCGACGGCCACGACAGCCGCACGGCCTTCGGAGTCCGCGAACAGAATCGGCCGCTCCTCGCCGCCTTCACCGCAGAAGAAGTACGTGCCCCCGGCTCCGTGACCGGCGAAGCCCTCCAGTGCCGCGCCCGAGGCAAGGCGGACGTCCTCGCCGTGGTCGCCCCGGTCCAGGTCGAAGTCGCCCGGCCAGGCCAGAAAAGCGGCGGCATCGTCGTTCGAGCGAATGAAGGTGATCAGCGATTGCATGTACCGCAACCTAGTGAGAGGGACTGACAGCCCGCTGCGGGTGGCTGCAAATCTCGCTAGTGCTGGAGCCAGGCCCCCGCCCGGACCGGCGTGGACAAGAACCAGGACAACGACGGGTGAGCGACAACGATGAAGGGCCGGACGCGATGCGTCCGGCCCTTCATCTGCCCAGCTGGGCGGGTGCGGAGGATACGGGAGCACAGGGCCTCTGTCCGGCAGTCCCCTCTGTCCGGAGCAGCGCGCGGAGCTACTCCCACCACTGTCGGTGGGGCCGGTCGATCATGGTCGCCGCTACGTTGAACGACTGCGGCCCGGGTTCGCGGCGAAGGCAAGGGCGTGGTTCAACCGTCTGGATCCCGAGGCCACGTCTCTCGGCCAGCGCCGGAGATGTACATCTGTTACATTTAATACATGAGCGAACCCATGATTGAGTCCATGGCGGAGGTCCGCAGCCACCTGGCCGATGTCATCGACCGGGCGCGCCGTGAGGAGACTCCAACGATCATCACCCGGCGGGGCAGGCAGGAAGCGGTGGTGATCGACATCAAGGAGTACCAGCGCCTCCGGCGGATAGCGGACGATGCCGAGGAGTCCTGGTTGAACAAGCTGGCTGACGAGGCGGAGGCAGAGGGGCTGCAGGAGTCCGTCTCGATGGAGGAGATGGCGGCTCTTCTTCGCGGCCAGCAGGGCTGATGCCCGATGGGATACGTCACGCGCTTCACTCCGCATGCCCAGCGTGAGCTGTTGAAGATCGAGCGGCCTGATGCCCTCCGTATTCTGCGTCGGCTCGCCGAACTGCAGAAGGCGATGGACGGTGGCGACACAACGGCGTTCGACGTCAAGGTACTGCAGGGGCATGCGGCCCGATGGCGCCTCAGAGTTGGCGACTACCGTGTGGTCTACACCGTCGAAAACGGCCAACTGATCGTCTGGGTCCTGGCCGTGGGCAATCGAGGCGACATCTGTCGGCAGATCCCCTAGCCATCCAGGCTGGTTCCCGGCCTGGCTAGGACCCCATGTGACGTTGGCCCCGACCGCACCGCAGTCGGGGCCAACGTCTGCCCATACGGGTGGGTGCGGAGGAAACGAGATTCGAACCCGAAGTGGCGTTCAGCGAGTTGTTGTAACTGGCCCTGAGGGGCGAGGTCGCGACCGAGTGACTGCGGGAATGGGAGCCACTCCCGCATCCGGTTGAACTCGTCTGAGGTGCTGACGACAGCTGCGCCAGTGTGGCGATGACACCGGTGACATGGAGGGCAGGACACTCTGCCTGGGGTGTCGGTAGCTTTCGGCTGCGTTGATGGTGCGCGATCTCCGCCGCACGCGCCTTGCGGCGGAGGCGGAGTCGCCGTGGGGGCAAGCTCATTCAGTACCGTTCAATGCTCGTCCGCCGTCGCACCGATTGCGGCGATGCGCCCGTGCGCATCGAAGGTGATTTCGGCCGTGTGGCCGTTGGGCAGGTGAGCGTGGATTCGGTCGGTGGCCACGTCGACGGGTACGCCGTGGTGTGAGAAGTAGCCGGTCACTACCTCAGGTGCGGAGCGTCCGAACAGTCCTGCACCTGTCAGCAAGAAGCGCGGCATGGTGATCGGGTCGAGGTTCGCGTGCGGGATCTTGGGGTCGTCCGGGGCGAAGTAGACCCGGGTCTCCGGGCCGGCTGATTGACCGATGTAACCCGGGGCACCCAGCACGCCCATCCCGACGAAGGCGAGCGCTTCGGCGGCCCGGTGGGGATCGGCGAAGCCTGACAGATCCACGCCCTCGTCCTGAAGTTCGGGGACACCGTTGCGGCGCCCGAAGTCGGCGATCCGCTCGCTGGCCGATGTCACCGCACTGCCACCCAGGCCGGGATTGGCCCACGCCCAGAGCCAGGACTGCTCGGCCAGGTCGTACGAGCCGAGGAGGCCGACCCGTATCGTCCGGCCGGCGGACTGGTACGTGCATTGCTCCAAGTCGGCCGTCCACGGAACGTCGGGTAGCACCTTGCCGAGTTCCTCAAGTAGATGGCCCGGACCGCTGAGCGGTCTGGGCCAGTGGGCGGGCTCGATGTCCAGGTAGGGGACCGTGTTGAAGGGGGGTGAATGCAACTGGAACTGCAACTGCGGCAGGTGTCCAGCTCCGTCGTGTCGCCAGCACAACGCAACGAGGCCGGGTGGGTCGCACACCCAACGATCTTCCTACTTCTTTGATAATCTGGGGACCATGAGCGAGGTTCCGTACAGCATCGGTGAAGGGCCGGCGACGAGGGTGAGCTTGTCGATCCCGGAGGGGACGGCTGAGGCGATCCGGCGGCGTGTGGGCAAGCGTGAGTTCTCGGCGTTCATCACGGGGGCAGTGGAGCGTGAGTTGCGCGGCCAGATACTGGACGAGTACCTGGCGGACTACGAGCGTCGTCATGGGCCGGTCTCCGAACCCGAGCAAGAGCGTGCGCGGCAGATCTTCGACGAGGTGTTCGCCGAGGAGGGCGGATGGCCCGCCGCAAGCTGACTCATGAAGGCACCCTGGTGCTGGACAGCGAGGGCCTCTCGAAACTGGTCAACGACCACGAGCCTGCCGTCGCCCTGGTCGCGGAGGCCAGGAAGCGTGGCATGGAGGTCGTGATCAGTGCGATTACGATCATTGAAGCCGCGCACAGCCGCACCGACAAGGCGCGTCTCGCCTGGGTGCTGTCGGGGCTGCGCATCGTCCATATTGGAGACGAGGAAGCCAAGGCGGCCTCGGGGTTGCTCATCAGTGCGGGGCTGCACGGCCACAAGTACGCGATTGATGCCGCGGTTGCCGAGATGGCGCTCCGTCAGCAGCGCCCGGTCGTCATGCTCACCTCGGACGTCGACGACATGACCAAGCTCTGCGGTGGCCGCGTACGCCTCGTCCCGGTGTAGGTCACGGCCGGTGGGAGCGCATTGTTGAGACTGCAGACGAGACTACAAACGCAGAGGGCCCGTGCCGCCGAAGCGGTGCGGGCCCTCTGGCCTGCGGAGGATACGAGATTCGAACTCGTGAGGGGTTGCCCCCAACACGCTTTCCAACTGTTCGTCCGGTGGTTCGGACGGGTTCGCCACGATCCTGACCTGCAGCGGATCGACTGACAGCGGCCTCCTCGGACACTGTTGAACGGGGCTGAATGCAAACCGAACTGCAACCCTCAATGTCCCCAGCAGCCGACTGATCGACGCGTATCCCGGCGATTACCGATGGCAACGACCGCCGAGAGAACGGCTCTTGCCGTGCTTGCCGACGGCAGCACCCCCTGGGCGCTGACCGTGCGGACGTGCGTCCACGAGGACGACTTCGGCATCCAGATGGATGTGATGGCATGGCTGCTGCGACATACGCTGACGGAGGGCTGGGTCGGGTACTTGCGTAGTAGTGCCTCGGAGTCCGTGCACCATGTCACCCGCCACGAGAAGAGCTTCGAGATCGTGGACACCTCGTCGGGCCAGACCTGGATCCACGTGCCGTGGCGATGACACCAGCGACATGGCGGGCTCCCTAGGCAGGCATCACCCCGTGGATGCGGGAGAGAGTGAACACCCGCTCGTCGTCACGCAGATGGCACCAGGCGTACAGGTAGGGTGCGTCCAGTTCGAGCTGGCTGAGGGTTCGGACCGTGGTGCTGCCAGAGGCGGCGACGTACTCGATGGCGATGGCCTGGCCGTCGGCGACGGCATGGGCCAGTTGGCGGATGTCGGTGAAGAGCAGATTGCGTGCGTAACTGGCGATGATCTCCTCGTAGTCGCTGGCGTAGAGGCGGTTGTCCTGCGGGGCGGGCTCCGGGATGTCCTGCGGGGCGCTCCGCAGCCGGGCGGCGAGGGCGGGCAGCTCGACGCGCGTGACTGGGGTCGCGGTGCGGGCGTCCGTCCGCTGCGGGCGGGTTGCGCCACCGGGTGGGCGTGGGGAAGGGACCGGGCTCCCCGCGCGCCGGTGCTGGGTGCGCTCGATCCGCACAATCCCATCGGCCTTCTCAGCTACGGGGGCGTAGCCCGCCGCTCGCAGTGCCGCGAGCGTCTTCTCTGGCGGCGTCCGGCTGACCAGCACCGTCGGTGCCAGCTGCCGCAGGCCGAGTGGGGCGAGTTTGCGGTGGGCGGCCAGTTCGGCCAGCAGGGCCGGCTCCTGGCCGTGGATCACGCAGGCGGCAGAGGCGACACGGACCCGGCCGTGGCTGCGCGCGGTGTCGTGGATCAGGTACGAGAGTGGTTGCGGAAGCCGCTCGTCGGCGACTGCGGCCAGGTCTACGGTGAGGGTGTCGGGGGCCAGGCCCGCGTCGAGGGCACGGCGGACGCTTCCCGGGCTGAACCGCCACACGGATGCTGTGCCGGCCGACTCCCGGTCCGCGACGGAGTCCAGCAGCGCGAGAAGGCGCGCGGACGGCGTCCCGGCAACCACGGCCGTGAGGTCACTGCCGAAACGGGCGGTTCCGCTGGCGGCGGGCAGCAGCCGTCGGCAGGCGTCGGTCAGGGCTTCGGCGTCGTCGGCGAGCAGGGCGGCGCCGATCGGGGACACGGCCCCGAGAGCGAGCGCGCCGAGCAGTTCCGACTCCCGGATCAGGGTGGCGAACGGCGCGGTGTCCTGGGGGAGTCCGTCGGCGAGCGGGCGGAGCCACCGGAGCAGTTCCCCCAGGTCCGCAGGGTCTGCCGCGCCCTCCCCGGCCGGGAGCAGCGCCGCGGCTGCGAGCAGCCCGTGCCGGGCCTGGACGCAGCCTTCGCAGGGCGGTGCTGCGGCCAGCGCCGGCAGGGCCTTCCCGTCTTCGTCGTGGTGCCCGCCGGGGGACAGCGGGAGCACCCACCAGGCCCGGAGCAGCACGGCGAGCTGGTCGGCGGGCTCCTGCTCGGCCCAGGCGTCGTATGAGGCAGTTGCCGCGACCTGGTCCGCGTCCCGGGCCAGCAGCCCGGCCGCGCCCGCCGTCTCCAGTACGAGGCGTACCAGGATCTCGTCGCAGTGCGCCGCCTTGCCGATCCGGGACAGTTCCCGGGCGCCGACCCCGCCCGCCTTGAGCCGCGCCGGCGGAGCGGCGGCGCACACCCCGAGGACCGACACGGCGTGGGCGCCGAACGCCATCGCGGCGGCCGCGACCTCCCGCTCGACGTCCGGTGCGGCAGCGGGCGCCGATCGCACACCGGGCGGGAAGGGCGTGAAGGGGGCGTGCCAGTCGGGGCCGCGCAGTGCGAGCGCCACCTCTGTGGGCATGCGGGCCGGCCCGTACCGGTGCCGGTCCTGGATCAGCAGCCCCCGCTCCAACGCCCACTGTTCGCTGGGCTCGGGACCGTCCTGCGGAGCCCTGAACATGATGGAGCCGGGTTGCCCCGACGCCTCACGCGCGCGCCGCCCCAGGAGCTTCCGGGTGGCTGCGGGCGCCTTGGCCACCAGCGCGACGACCCGAGCAGGATCGCTGTGATGGCCGACCACCGCCGCCAGCCGTGCTTCCTTCTTGTTGGCGACCGGGCTGACGTCGAGTTTCGCCGCCATCCGGCCCAGTTCGTCGGAGGTCGAGCCGGCGAGCAGGTGTACGAGCGGTGCGTCGAGCCCCAGGGGCGAGCTCCACGCGTTGCGCAGCGGCGCCGCCACTTGCAGCAGCCCGTTGGCGTCCGGCCAGACCAGGGCGTGATCGGCCAGCGCCTCCAGGACGGTGGCCAACCCGTCGGCGCGGTCACCGGACGTCGCGTCCACGAGGTTCGCCAGATCATCGGGTGGCCCGGGCGCCAGTGCGACGACGGCCTCCGCCACCTGCAGGCACGGCAGCGTGAGCCGGGGTAGGGCCAGGGCCACGGATGCCGGGCGCTGGAGGCGGTCCGCCAGTTCGCCGACCGACCGCGGCTCCGGAGCCGCTGCGGCGTCCGGGCGCGCTGCCAGGACCCGCTCCAACCCGGCCGCGTCCAGGCCGCGCAGCCATACGGCCAGCGTCGATCCGTCTTTCTTGCTGATGGGGCACCTCACCACGGAGCAGGGCATCCATGCCGTGCCGTAGCCGGCCGACTACACAAGGATGGCCTACCGAAGAGGTAGGTGCGACGAGGGGCCGACCGCAGGGCGGTCCGGGCCCTTACCCAAGTGCCAGGCCGCCGCCCTGGGCAGGAGTTCCCTCGGGGGCTTGAGCAGTACCGTTACCTGGAGTCGCGCGGCCTCACGCTCTGCGGCCTTCCTCCCGGCGACAGAGGCTCTGGCCGCCGCCTGCGCGTGTTGGTATGCCTTCACGGCGCGTTCGGCTTGGCGCCGCGCTGCAAGATGAGCACGATGGGCGGCGGCCTGTTGCTGGCGCTTGCGCTTCTCTGCCTGCTGCGCCTGGTAGTTCATCTCTGCGAAGAAGCCGCGACGTTTGCCTGACATCGCCCACAAGACCCGGTGACGAGGATCAATTCCTGCCGGGTTTCACCGTAGCGATGATCACTGCCGTCTGGAGAGTGAACTCAGGATTGAGGGCGGTTGTCGCCGCAGGTCTCGCGCAGTTTGTCATCCAGAGGGGGTGGTACGGATCAGGCCCGAGTCAGGCGTGCCCGCCCTTGACTGTCGGCGTGCAGGCTGCCTCGCGTCAACCCTCCATCGCTCCAGGTGCTATGGCGTCTGCTCGGCCCGGATGCCGGGCCCTCGGCCCTGCATGAGGTGTGGCGGGACTCCACAACCATCGGGCTGCTGCTTCTTGATCTGTCCCGGCCTACTCACGCAGAGCGGTTTGGGAACTACGTTCCGGAAACCCTCCGTCCTCTGCCCGAAGCGGGTCACCGAGTACGCGGCGTGGGCCGCATGATCGGTGGCCTGATCTGGGGCGAGGACGTGGACCAGGAGGCAGCGCTCGCAGCCGTGTTCGCGGCCCAGAATCCCAACTGAGACCAAATCTGAGACCAGGAACGCAGAGGGCCCGCACCGGCGAACGGTGCGGGCCCTCTGACCTGCGGAGGATACGAGATTCGAACTCGTGAGGGGTTGCCCCCAACACGCTTTCCAACTGTTCGTCCGGGGGTGCGGCTTGGTCCGTCGGCGTTCCCACCTGCGCTGGAGCACTTGGTCTCGGCCCTGCCGAACCCGCATGGACAGGGGTGAATGCAACCCGAACTGCAACCCTCCGGCGGTCACTCGGTGGCTCTCCAGCGCGGACGAGGATCAGCGGCTCTCTGCGAGGCGGCGTGCGGCGTCCGGCCAAGGTGCGGGCTGGGGGATGTCCTCGGACATCATGACTTCCTCCTCGTACCAGCCGGTCTGGTCCAGCCAGGCTGTCAGCCACTGGGTCAGGGAGGGGGAGTCCAGGAACCAGGCGTCGGCCCAGCCGTCCGGTCCCGCGTTCGGTTCGAAGAGGAGGAGCGGCGCGTCGGGGTTCAGGCAGTCGACCGCTGCGTACATGCCGCAGCCCCAATCCAGCACCGGAAGCAGGCCGCGCGGCCAGCACACCGGGCGGGCGGCGCGGAGCGGCCCGTACTCGGCTGTGGCGGTCCGCCCGGTGCCGTCGAGTGGTAGCAGGGTGTACTCGGGGTCGAAGCCCCCGTTGGCGACTCGGAGGTAGAGCTCGCGGAGCAGCGGCGGCAGTGTGAAGCCTAGTACTCCAGCAGGATTTCGGGGCTTGACCTGGGACGATGCAGGCGGACTGGAGTGTAGCCGGGCTGATAGGCGTCAGGGGCGGCTTCCGGTGGGCCGCCCCTCGATCGTGTGACAACGCCTTCGGTAGCGGCACCGGTGGGGAAGCCTCCCGGTGTGACGACCGAGAGCACCAGCACCGCCGAACGGTGGGACCGAGAACTGGACGACCTCTTCCTGACCGTCGGACACCGATTCCCTCGGGTCGAGCCCCGTCGCCGTATGCGCGACTACGTGCGCGGCCTGCTGGGACCGGTGAGCCGCAAGAACAGTTGGCAACTGGCCGAGCACGTCGGACACCGCACGCCCGACGGGCTGCAGCACCTCCTCGCCGGCGCCCGGTGGAACGCTGATGAAATCCGCGATGACCTGCAGGTCTTCGTCGCCGATCGGCTCGGCGAACCTGCCGGGGTCCTGATCATCGACGACACCGGCTTCGTCAAGAAGGGCACCACCTCCGCCGGGGTCCAGCGCCAGTATTCGGGAACCGCTGGGCGAACAGAAAACTGCCAGATCGGGGTCTTCGCCGCCTACGCCTCCACCCGGGGCCGCGCCCTGGTGGACCGGGAACTGTACCTGCCGAAGTCGTGGACCGAGGACCGGGACCGCTGCAAGGCCGCGAAGGTCCCCGACGAGCGGGACTTCCGCACCAAGAACGACCTCGCCAAGGACATGGTGCTGCGCGCACTGGCGTCCCCGTTGCCCATCGCCTGGGTCACCGCGGACGCCGCCTACGGGCAGGAGGGCCGCTTCCGCCGCCTGCTGGAGCAGTCCGGCGTCGGTTACGTCCTGGCGGTGCCCAAGTCCCAGTTCAGCGTGGGCTGCAACCGCATCGAGACCCTGATCGCACAGGCCCCCGAAGAAGCGTGGAAACAGCTCTCGTGCGGCGACGGCGCAAAGGGTCCGCGCCTGTACGACTGGGCGGCGATCCGGTTGCCCGCCGTGGTCGAGTACGACTACCAGGGCGATGTTCCTGTCCGCCAGCGGTGGGCGCTGGGGCGCCGCAGCCTGAGCAAGCCCGAAGAGATCGCCTACTACCTCGCCTACGCACCACTCGACACCACGGTGGAGGAACTGGTGCAGGTCGCCGGGACGCGCTGGGCGATCGAGGAGTCGTTCCAGGCCGCGAAGAACGAGTGCGGCCTGGACCAGTACGAGGTGCGCCGTTACGTGGGCTGGTACCGGCACATCACCCTGGCGATGCTCGCGCACGCTTTCCTCAGCGTGATGGCGGCCGACGCGGCGTCAAAGGGGGGCGCAGAAACGATTTCACCAGCACCGTCATCGACCTCACCGTGGCGGAGGTTCGGCGACTCCTGGCAGCATGTACTCCCCACGTCGCGCATCCACGCCCTCGCATCCACGCGTTGAACTGGTCGAACTGGCGCCGACGACGACAGGCCGTGGCCCGCCGCTGCCACTACCGAAGGCGTTGCCACACGATCGAGGGGCGGCCCACCGGAAGCCGCCCCTGACGCCTATCAGCCCGGCTACACTCCAGTCCGCCTGCATCGTCCCAGGTCAAGCCCCGAAGTCCTGCTGGAGTACTAAGTCCTGTCCGGTCGATCAGGTGCGGAGCCAGACGTGGGTGGCTGCGACGGTGACGGTGCCCAGGTAGATGTAGGCGCGTTTGTCGTATCTGGTGGCGACGGCCCGGTAGTTCTTGATCTTGTTGATAGCGCGTTCGACGGTGTTGCGTTTCTTGTAGCGGTCCTGGTCGAAGCCGGGTGGGCGTCCGCCTGCCCGACCCCGTCGTACGCGGTTCGCGGCCTGGTCCCGCTTCTCCGGGATGACGTGGCGGATGCCCCGTCGGCGCAGGTAGCGGCGCGTTCGGCGGTTGCTGTAGGCCCGGTCCGCGCTGACGCTGTCCGGCTTGATGCGGGGGCGGCCCCGGCCCTGCCGCGGCACGCGGATGCGTTCCAGCACCGCCTCGAACTGGCCGCAGTCCGCGTAATGCCCCGGTGTCAGCAGCAGGGACAGGATCCGGCAGCGCCCGTCGGCGCTCAGGTGGACCTTGGTGGTGAAGCCGCCGCGCGAGCGGCCGAGAGCCTCACCTCGCGCACCACCTCCGCCAGGCGGGCGCACAGCCTCTCGCTCTGGTGTGCACCCGCGCGTGCCCCCTTTGACACGGCGGGCGGAGGAGCCTTCCGGGCGCCGGCCGCGTGCTGGTGGGCACGGATCGAGGTGGAGTCGACCGCCACGTCCCAGTCGATCTGCCCGGCAGCATCCGCGCGTGCCTGCACGCTCTGGAGCAACCGCTCCCACGTCCCGTCCGCCGACCAGCGGCGATGCCGCTCGTAGACCGTCTTCCAGGGGCCGTAGCGCTCCGGCAGGTCGCGCCACTGCACCCCCGTCCGCACCCGGTGCAGGATCCCGTTGATCACCTGCCGGTGATCACGCCACCGCCCGTGCCGCCCGTTGTCCACCGGCAGAAGCGGCTCCAGGACACGCCACTCAGCCTCCGACAGATCACCCCGACCAGTCATACAAGTGCCAACGACCCACCACCCCAACCGGATACGGCCACCACATCAACCAGCCCCGACCTGATCGACCGGACAGGACTTAGTGCGCTGGTGGCTCCAACTGATCGCCAACGGCAGCCTAAACCCCGTCGAGGGCGGCGACCTCATCTGGTACGAGGGCTGGGACAAGCTCGGCCGCCCGGCCGCGCTGCGCCCGATCATCGGCTGGACCAGCGAGTACGACGACTGGACGCCGGACTACACCGTGCCCCGCAACACCTACAAGGACCGGATCATTCAAGAGGCCCACAGCCTCCTGGAAGGTCCATGGCCCCCGATTGACTGACTCCTCGGCTGGCAGCCCCCGGAGGGCTTATCGCTCCGTCTGGCTCAAGCACGAGAAGAACCGCGACGAGGTTCTGCGAGCCATCGAGCGCATCCGTGCCTCCCCTACTGTCGACTGACGAGGAACGATTTACAGTGATCACGGAGTACCAGCAGCAACTGCGGGCCCGCTATCTGGCCGCCCCGGTCACGACCGCGCCTGAACCATGGCGCCCCGTCCTCGACAACAGGACCCCGATCGGCGGGCTGCAGGGAATCGGCTTCGGCATCCACCCCGACACCGGCCAGGACCTGGTCATGGTCACCTCACTAGACGGCCACGGGCTCTTCGACACCGTCACCGGCGCGAAGATCGCCCGCGATCGCGACCCCGACCCGGCAACCAGCACACCCGACGCAGCACCCGATCTCTCCTGTCCTGGCCTCGGACCGCTGTGCGGTACCCGCGTGCAGATCGCCGGGCTGTTCGGCGGCGGACTGCACAGCACCTCGGGCGACGGCTGGACCGTGGACGTGGTCACCGCCGAGTGGCCGCACGAGCGCGTCATCCTCTCCTCCGACGGGGGTGCCCACAAAGGCGAACCAGGCGGAACCTGGTGGCACATCCTCCACTCCAGCTACTCCACGCTGCGCGCCGCCGGCTTCTCCCCCACCGGCCGCACTCTGGCCGTCGCCACCAGCAGCGACCTCACTCTGTGGACCCAGCCGAGTCCATCCGGTGAGCGGTGGAGGCGGCATCCGAGGTAGCTTCACGGCGAGTGCCAGAGGAACGGTGCAGCGGAGGGATCTTGGTGTTCCAGCTGGGCAGGGGCGCGACCGGGTTCCGAGGCGCCAAAGACGACCCGCTCCCGGAGACCGACCTGCAGGCGTTCCGTGCTGCCTGGCACACTGCTGCCCGGCTCGCCGACGGGCAGGCGGGAGACTTCGTCCGGCAGACGTACCCGCGGAGCTTCCACACCGCCACAGTTGCGGAACGGAACGGGACACACGTCGTGCTGTGCCACTCCCACCTCCCGCTCGTCGCCTTCGCCGCCGACCAGTGCCAGGGGCACGCGGTCGAGTTCCGGGACCCTCCGATCTGGGCGAACATCTTCACGGACGCGAGCCTCACGGTGATGTCCGAGCATCTGCTCAACTTGCCGCTCAGCCAGGTGGACACCTCAGACCTGGGCCCTGCCGAATGGGTGCAGATCCGGGCTTGGCATGCCACCAGGCTGGGTGTGGTGCTCTTCAACTCCTGGGACTGACCAGCCTCCCGATCAGCCCTATCGGCGACCAAGCCCGGCCGCCCACTCCTTGAGCACGGTGAAGTCCTCCGGAAGCAATCCGAGGCTCGGATCTATCCGCAACAGCAAGGACGGAAAGGGGTAGTGGGCGTCGACCCAATCGCGGTCCGCGCCGGTGATCTCATCGTCCAGCCACGCAAACGGTCGGCCATCTGCCCAAGAGACGACCTGCGGGGTCTTCCAGAACACCCCGTCAGGCGACTTCGGCCTCGGCGAGGACCAGGCCACGAAGGGGAGCTCGGGAAGCCCCAAGAGCGGCGCTAGGTGCGTGTTGGCCTCGTCCTCCCACGTCGTCGCCCAGATCAACTCGAAGGGCAGCGCCATCAGCGCGGGACCGTGCGCCGGGTTGAGCCACATCGGCAGCGGGACGGGCTGCCGTTCGGGATACCCCCACTCGGCGCTCCGCGTCATCTGTGTCGCCACCCAGCCGGGAGTCAGCAGACGGTGGGCCTCGTACCCATCCGGCCGGTGGTCAGGCATTGCCCCGAATGGGTTCAATGGGCCGTCAACGTCGATCATGAGCAACGGCGGCAGCAACGGATCATCCATAAACCCGACAGCCTTTCAGCAATGCGAATCCGCTCAACCGGCAGCGCCGGAAACGGGTAGCAGATTGGAGTGGTTGGGTGAACTGCCGCAGACACTCGGTGTACCAGATGCGAAAGCAACGGCTTACTGGGACAAAGGCCCGGTGGCGGGCAGTCGACAGTTGGCCTACTCGAAAGGCCCCTGATCCAGGCGCGCGGCGAGTCCCGTCAGCTCGGCCAAGTCCAGTTCCCGACCGCCGGATCCCGGGAGCAGGACATGGAGTGGGCGCGTCCACGGGGCGGGTATCGCGTCCAGCCCGTACACCGCACCCGCGAGGCCGCCGGTGACTGCGGCGACGGTGTCGGTATCGCCGCCGAGGTCGACGGCGGTGCGGAGGGCAGCGTCGAAGGTAGCGGTGGTGCGTAGGGCCCAGACGGCGGAGCCGAGGCAGGGCCAGACGGCGCCGTTGAACTCGGTGGCCTGGTCGGGGTGCCAGCCGGGGTCGAGGACGACGGCGTAGCGCTCGCGTTGGTCCGGGTCGACGAGAGGCAGGATGTCGGGCAGGGCGGCGAGGGGGTCGCCACCGTCCAGGGCGATGCGGACGAGTTCGTGGAAGATCGCGGTGCCTTCCCAAGCGGCGGGGTCGCCGTGGGTGAGGGCGGCGATGCGGCGAGCGGTGGCCATGGTGGTCTGCTGTCCGGCGCGGGCGAAGTAGACGGCAGAGGTGGTGGCACGCATCAGGGAGCCGTTGCCTGCGGCGCGGTGATGGGTCTGGAAGTGGACGGCGGCGGCCAGGTCCCAGGGGTGGCCGTTGGTCAGCACGCTCTCGGTCTGCAGGCCGATGTCCATGGGATCGTCGGTGGCCCAACGCTGGAAACGATCGAAGATGTCCGGCAGGTCCATGCCGCCGCGTTCGAGCAGGGACTCGGCGAGGTGGACTGCCATCTGCGTGTCGTCGGTGGCCTCACCGGGCTCCCAGCTTCCGCCTCCGCACATCTCCCTGTCGGGGTCCGGTTGCGGAAAGCGCGTGGAGAACGTGCGCTCCCTGCTGAACTCGAAGGGCGCACCCAGCGCGTCACCGACCGCCGAGCCGACCACGGCACCTGTCACCCGCTGGTCACGATCCATGGCCGCAGCCTAGATGCGGTGGGCAGAGGAAGGCACGGGGGTTTCGGACGCGCGCAGCAGCTCAGCGCGGGACGAGCGCGGCCGGCCTCGTCGTCCGACTGATCCGGCCAGTCCAGCACCGGTCGCAGAAGCAGTCCGAGGCTGGGCGTGACTCACTCGTTGGCGTCAGCCATCCAGGTCGTGGCCCACACCAGGTCGTACGGCAGGGCTGCCAGGCGGGCACCGAGCGCGGGATTGATCCTGGCCAGGAACGCGGATTTGCTTCGGCTTCACGTGGATCGGCTATCCCCCTGGGCGTTGCCACGGGTCGCCCCGAACAGGAGGAGCAGTCTGTCGATGCCGAGGAGCGTCCCGCTTCCACAGACTCCAGTGCTATCGCCGAGATCACCGCCTTGGATGGGTACCTCAGAGGTGGGGGCGCGTCTGCCGCCGCTGGTGAAGTCGGATCGTCGGCCCCTCGTCGTTTTGGCGGGGGTCAGCCGTCCAGGCCGGCCACTGCCGCGACGATGTCGGCGACCTCGCTGCGGGTGGTGTAGTTGGGGTGGACGTCGATCCAGCGCAGCGTGCCCTGCCGGTCCACGACGGCGACCGTCGGCATCGGCAGCGCACGCGTGCCGTCCGCGTTGACGGCGGTGAGGTCCAGGCCGAGCGTGCCCTGCGCCTTGCTGGCGTCCTCGGTGGGCGCGGTCAGGATGCCGAGTTGCCCGGCGACGCCGTTGCCGGGGTCGGACAGCACGGTGAAGGTCAGCTCATTGGCCTCCCGCGTCGACAACGAGCCGTCCGCCTTCTGCGGGCTGACCGCGATCAGCGCGATCCCGCGCCGCTCCAGCTCCGGAAGGAGTTCCCGCTCGTAGGTCCGCAGGGTGAGGTTGCAGTACGGGCACCAGGCGCCGCGGTAGAAGACCACCACGGCGGGCCGGCCGGCGCGGGCCGCGGCGAGCGTGGTGGGCGCACGGTGCACGTCCAGCAGGTCGCCGTCCGGCATCGGGGCGCCGGGAGCGGTGACGCCGACGGGCACGCCCGCGGCGTCGAGGGCGGCTTGCTCCGCGCCGAAGGCGGCGATGACCTCCGGCGGCAACTGGGCCGCCGCTCCCGCGGAGACGGCGGCTGACTGCTCGGCGATGGTGGGCTGTGTGGTGGTCATCCGGACTCCCATGATTGGAGCGTCTATTCCATTCATCATGGTTGCAGATCGATTTTGGAGTGTCAATTCCAGAAATGAGGTGGAGCCGCTCAGGCCGGGACGACGACCAGCGAGGCGATGTGGTCGATCATGGCGCCCATCGCCGCCTCCAGGGCGACGGTGTCGCGCCGGATCTGGGTCAGCAGCAGTCCCCCTTGCAGTGCGGCGAGGGTGGCCAGGGCCAGCTGCTCAGGGTCCGCCTCCCGGCGCAGCTCGCCACGGTCGTACATGGCGTGCAGCCCGCTGCGGATGCCCCGCTCCCAGCGGGAGAACCCGGCCGCGACGTCGACCCTGGCCTCCTCGTCGACATCGGCCAGCTCGCTGCCGAGCGAACCGATCGGACAGCCGCCCTGACACTCCCGGCTCCGCTGGAGCTGCACGATGGCGTCGCTCCAGGTGCGCAGCGCGGCCACGCTGTCCAGATTGCTGAGCAGCGGCTCCTGGGCGCCTACGACAGCGTCACCCTGGTAGGCGATCACCGCCTTGACCAGGGCTTTCTTGTCGCCGAAGTAGTGGTAGACCTGTGAGGCGCTGACTCCAGCGGCGAGTTGGACGTCCTCGATGCTGGTCCCGGCCACGCCGTTCTCGAACATCAGCCCTGCGGCGACGGTGACGATCCGGTCCCGGGTCGCCCGCCCCTTGCTGGTGAGACGAGGGGTGGCTGCGGGGGTGGCGGCTTGCGCATGGGTGGGCATACCGCCAGCGTACCGGGCAATGGAGTGATCACTACAGAAACTGCGGAGTCAGCCCCAGGCAGTGCCCGTGCGGTCCCACGCACCACAGAGGCACCAGCGTCACCCGCTCCATGGCGAACCCCCAGGCCGACGGCCCAGGGGTTCTTCGTCAGCCAGACGTGTCCGGGTCCCGCTCGGCCGATCCGCACCGGAAGACCAGCGTGGCCGGGATGGCGGTACCCAGGTGCGGGCGGGTTCTTCGGGGCCCGGACTCAGAAGTCCTGGTGGCCGACCAGGTGGTGGTGGCTGTTGTACTCGTTGAGGCCCTTCATGCCGAGGTGGGCCGCGACGGGGATGGCGTAGGCGCTGAAGTTGGTGCCCGGGATGGTGACCTTCTGGACGGTGATGGGGTGACTGTTGGTGAAGGTCATGGTGGCCGAGGCCACGTCCGCGACCGGCTGGCCGAAGAACAGGCTGGAGCCGCCCGGGTAGTAGTCCTGCCCGTACATGCCCAGGTTCGTGTTGGGGTCGTCGGGGCCGGTGACCCCCTCGCACTCCTCGCCGTAGCCGCCCACGGTCTTGCCGTTGATGGTGACGGCTATGCAGACCAGGCCCTTGGGGTTGTGGCCGGGCGCGAAGTTCGCGGGCGTGGTCGGGTAGTACACAAGCTTCGCCGACCAGGTCTTGCCGTCCATCACACCCTGCCCGAGCAGTCGGCTGACCGACTTGGTCGCGATGACCTTCGTCGCCACGGTCTTCGTCGCGGCCTTCGAGGTCGGTGCGGAGTTCGGCTGGGCGGCGGCGGACGTGCTCAGCACGATGCCGACCAGAGCGGCGGCGGTGGCCGTGGCGGTGGCGATCTTCTTGATCCGGTTCATGGACACAGTTCTCCTCGGACAGGTCGGGAAGCGATCGCGGGTCGGGAAGCGATCGGTGGAGTGGTACCGGTGGAGTGGTACCGCTCCACCCGTAAGTACTCCCGCCCTGTCCGGGGGGTTGCACGAGGCACGCGAACGCGTCTGGATGCGCGCCCGCCCCGGCGGACACGAGCCGGGGCGGGCGTACGGGCGGCTGTCAGCCGCGGTAGGCGGCGAGGCCGGTGTAGCTGGAGGTCCTGACCGGCGTGTGGGTGCCGTTCACGGGGACGGTGTAGGTGCCGTCGACGCCGCTGAAGGCGACGGTCTGACCGTTCGCGGAGAAGGTCGGCGCGGTGTAGTTGACGGTGGCCTGCGGGGTGAGGTCGCGGACGACGAAGTTGTCCCTGTTGCCGGCGGTCTCGTACTGGCCCTCGAAGATATGGTCGTGGCCGGCGACGGAGCGGACGAAGACCGTCTCGTCGACCCCCCAGGTGTTGGTGGGTGCCAGCGCGGGCTCGGAGCCGTTGGTGAGCACGCCGCCCATCTGGCGGAGGTTGTCGTCGCGGACGTAGACCTCGCCGGTGTGGGTGTTGTCGTAGACAATGCTGCCGACTGAGCCGCCGCTGTTCGGCCAGTTGTTGGCGGTCAGCGGGTTCGGGGCGATGCCCTCACCGACTTCGCCGCCCAGGGTCAGCAGGGCGGGCTTGCCGAAGTGGACCGTGGCGAGGGCCGTCTCCAGGCGGGTGACGCCCTTGCTGGTGGCGACGAAGATCAGGTTGTCCTTGGCGGGGACGGGCGCGTCGGCCTTGGCGACCTGCCAGGTGGGGTGCGAGAAGGCGGTGCCGGCCGGGTGGATGGCGATGATGTCCCGGCCGGTGCCGTTGGCGTTGGCGATCTCCAGGTCCCCGTAGCTGTCGATGTAGGCGGCCTGGGTGCCGGCCGGGTTCCAGGCGAGGTCGCGCACGTCGATGTGGAAGTTGACGACGGTGCCGTTCATCACGACATTGGGGCTGCCGTTGCTGATGGTCAGCCCGTTGCCCGCGGTGCCGTTGACGGTCGAGGCGACCGGGGTGGCGGCGTTGGACACGGCGGGCATCAGGGCGGTGACGGCTGCGGCGAGGACGATGGCGGCTGCGGTGCGGCGGCTACGGCGAGCAGACATGACAATCTCCATGGAAAGTACCAGAGTTGGAAGTATTCGCCGGGACCCCGCCGCCGTGGCCCCGGCCCGCTCGGCCGGTTCGTTCGGTTGCTGCCCTGTGCGATGAGAGAAGACTGTCAGCCAAAGACCGTGGAACCGTACGCTCCATGTCACGGCGGTGAAACAGCCCCGGACATCCCCATCAGGGCTTCAGGCAATAGGATATGACGGTTTGTCAGTAGAGCTCCCGACTCGGGGCGGGTCAGGTCCACTCCCAGCGGATGCCGACGACGCCCGGCTGGGCGTCCAGCGCCACCACGTGGGCGGTGCCGGAGGAGCCGATCCACAGGGGGGTGCGCAGCCGGTCCCGGGGGTCGCCGCAGTCGCGTTCGTAGTGGTAGCAGTGGGCGGGGACCGCGGCCGGGTCGAAGTGCACCTGCAGGACGTACTCGCGGGCCGGGGTGGTGAAGCGGCGGTCGCAGTTGGTGGCCGGCTCGGCGTTGCTCATCAGCACCTCGTAGTCGAACACCGCCGTGTCACCGGTGTTCAGCGGCGTGTCGAGGACGAGTTCGGCGAGCACGAACGCGGAGTCCGGGCGGTGCCGGATGCGGCCGACCCGGGCGTGGCGCACCAGGTTGAAGACCGCCGGATCGTCCATCCCCTCGTTCGACTTGAACCCGACGATGCAGCGGGAGACGCGGTCCGTCGTGGCCCGGACGACCTGGCGGACCCGTAGCAGGTACTGCCCGCTGCGGGCGTCCACGTGGTAGTCGTCGTGGATGCTGAGCCGTTCCAGCGACTCGGCCGGTGGAGCCTCCAGCTCTTCGAGTACGTCGAGCAGCCAGGGGTCGTCCGGCCAGAGCTCGTCCAGGCGGCGGGCCTCGGTCAGGGGCTGCTTGACGGCCCAGCGTCCCCGCGGCCGGGGCGACCCCAGCCGGCCGGACAGCGCGTGATCGGGGAGTCCCAGCAGCTCCTCCAGCAGCGGCACGGCCCGCAGCGAGGCCGCACGCTCCGGCCGGCTGCGCCCCCGGCGCCAGTAACTGAGCGTGGTCACACTGACGTTGACGCCACTCAGGGCCAGCCTCTGCTGGATCGCGTAGAGGGTCAGCCCGCTCGCCTCGACGGCGTCGTGCAGCAGCTCCGCGAAGCTGCCCCGGCCCGCCTCCGCCTGCGCCGCACCCAAACCCGTGCCCAGACCGGTGCCCAAACCCGCGCCCAAACCGCCACCCGGTCCGGTACCCGGTTCGAAGGGCGCGGCGGCAGGGGGTGACAGGTCGTCCTTGTGCTGCGTCATGGTGCCGCCCCGTCCCGCTGCCGTACGCATCGCGCTGAGTGCCCCCATGCTGCCCGTCGCGAAGCTGTGTGTCACCCGCCCGAAGCTGGGAGCGCGCTGTGAGCCGCGACACGCTCCCTGAGCGAATGCCGCATGAATTTCACGTTTCCGCGACGGGGCGATTACGATCCGCAGCCAAATCCATTCCGTTTATCAACAGTTATTGAACATTTGACTGTTCATTGACAAAAGATGGGCTGCTCCTTGCCGCACCCGCCGTCCGAATCTGCCAGGTTGCGGTCGACGCTCCAAGACCTGGAGTGCGAGGCCCCTTCCTGGTGTGCGGCCAGGACGAGGAGGATTCGTGAGATACCGATCAATTGCCGCGGCAGCAGCATTCGCCCTGCTGACCCCGGCGGTGGCGCTGATGAGTGCACCCATCGCCCAGGCTGCCGCCCAGTCCGACGTCGTCGTTCCCCTCGCCGGCAGCACCTCGCCCGCCCTGGCGTACTCCCACCGCGTCGGCGCGCTCCCCGCCAGCCGGCAGCTGTCGGTCGCGGTCACCCTCAAGCTGCGCAACACGGCCCAGCTGGCCGCCTTCATCGGCGCCGCGAGCACCCCCGGCACCGCCGCCTACGGTCACTACCTGACCGCGGCCCAGTTCGCCGCCGAGTACGCCCCGACCGCGGCCCAGGTCTCCACCGTCTCCGCCTTCCTCCGCAGCAAGGGCCTCACCGTCGGCCGGGTCAGCGGCAACCACGAGTCACTCGACGTGACCGGCAGCGTCGCCAAGCTCCAGGCCGCTTTCGACACCACCGAGAGCACCTACCAGGACCCTTACAGCCACCGGCAGTTCTACGCCAACGACCACGCGGTGGTGCTGCCGTCGAGCATCGCCTCGCTGATCGCCTCGGTCGCGGGCATGGACGACCACACGGTGCGCGCTCCCGAGCTGGTCCGCAAGGCGAACGTCACCCCGCACTCGACCCCCTCGGGCGTCAGCCCCAGCCAGATCAACACCGCCTACCGGCTGAACCAGACCGGTGAGAACGGCTCCGGCGAGACCGTCGCGCTCTGGGAGTTCGACGGCTACAACTCCTCGGACCTGAGCACCTACAACTCGCAGTACGGGCTGTCGGGCCCGGCCGCGACCACCGTCTCGGTCGACAGCGCCAACTACGACTCCAACCCGGGTCAGGGCGAGGGCGAGGTCGAGCTCGACAGCGAGGTCGTCCGCGCGGTCGCGCCGCAGGCGAACCAGCTGGTCTACGAGGCCCCCAACAGCGACCAGGGCGAGATCGACATCGCGAACGCGATCGTCTCCGCCGACAAGGTCTCGGTCATCTCCATCTCGTGGGGCTCCTGCGAGCAGGACACCACCCCCTCGGTGATGACCGCGGTCAACAACACCTTCGAGCAGGCCGCCGCCGAGGGCATCAGCATCTACAGCGCCGCGGGCGACAGCGGCTCGCGCGACTGCACCGGCAGCACCAGCGGCTCGGGCGTCAAGGCGGTCGACTTCCCCGGCAGCAGCGTCTACGACACCAGCGTCGGCGGCACCACGCTCACCATGGGCTCCGGCGGCAGCTACTCCTCCGAGAGCGCCTGGAGCGACGGCGGTGGCGGCGTGTCCACGCTCTACACCCGTCCCAGCTGGCAGCCCGGCAGCAGCAGCTACCGGACCGTGCCCGACGTGT
>Ga0302311_10001435_pt1 | contig 28276 bp, 30 predicted proteins | sample III_Palsa_N1_3_FD_200449 | JGI IMG/M metagenome (GOLD analysis project Ga0302311, IMG submission 200449) | Peat permafrost microbial communities from Stordalen Mire near Abisko, Sweden - III_Palsa_N1_3 | ecosystem: Environmental > Terrestrial > Soil > Palsa > Peat permafrost | place: Sweden... | reverse complement strand
TCGGCCCACCGGAAACGGTGGCGACCGAGGCGCTGGCGGACGCCGGACTCCTCGTCGGGCCGACGGCGACGAGGCTTGCCGCGCCCGGCCAGGCCGCGATCGACCTGGCTTGGCCTGCGCCATTGGCTGTCGCCCGCCGGGCGGCGATGCATCCGGAGCCGGCCCGTCCGCTCTACCTGCGTGCGCCGGACGCCCGGCCGAAAAGCGCGTGAACCTCTTCGCCAGCACCGACGCCCACGCCCTGGCGGCCGTGCATGCTCTCGCTTTTGACGACCCCTGGAGTGAAGGGGCCTTCGCCGAACTGTTCGCCAGCCCCGGCGTCTTCGCGCTCGCCGCCGACGACGGCGACGAGATCGCCGCCTTCATCCTCTGCCGCGCCATCGCCGGCGAGGCGGAGGTGCTGACGCTCGCGGTGGCGCCCGACCTTCGGCGGCGGGGCATGGCCACGGCGCTGCTGCAGGCCGCCATGGCCGAGGCCAGCCGCGCGGGAGCCGAAACGATGTTTCTCGAGGTCGCATCGAACAATGCGCCGGCCCTCGCCCTCTATCGCAGAGCCGGCTTCACGCAGGCAGGTCTGCGCCGCGCCTATTATGCCCCTGAAGGAACCGACGCCCTCGTCTTGCGACGCGACCTTAACAGGCCGCCCGCCGCCGATTATGTTTCAGCCGAACCTCGGAGCGACTGATTGGACCGGATCGAGAAGCTCTGCGTCGACAGGGGCCTGCGAATGACCGATCAGCGGCGCGTGATCGCGCGCGTGCTCTCGGTGGCCACGGACCATCCGGATGTGGAAGAGCTGCACCGGCGCGCCCACCTGGTCGATCCGCACATCTCCATCGCCACGGTCTACCGCACCGTGCGGCTGTTCGAGGAATCGGGGATCCTCACCCGCCACGACTTCCGCCAGAACCGCTCGCGCTACGAAGAAGCCAGCGAGACGCACCACGACCATCTGATCGATATGAAGACCGGACGCGTGGTCGAATTTGTCGACGAGGAGATCGAGGCTCTGCAGAAGAAAATCGCCACCCGCCTCGGCTATCGCCTCGTGGATCATCGGCTCGAGCTCTACGCCGTACCCGCCGATGAGTGACCCGACCCGCGCGAGCAAGCGCGTGTTCATCAAGAGCTACGGCTGCCAGATGAACGTCTACGATTCCGAACGCATGGCCGATATCCTGAGGCCATTGGGCTACGGCCTCGCCGAGGCGCCGGACGACGCCGACCTCGTCATCCTCAACACCTGCCACATCCGCGAGAAGGCGGCCGAAAAGGTCTATTCCGAACTCGGCCGCGTGCGCGCCCTCAAGGCGGCGAGGGTCGCGGCGGGCGGCGAGATGACCGTGGTGGTGGCCGGCTGCGTCGCCCAGGCCGAGGGCGAGGAGATCATCCGCCGCGCGCCGGTGGTCGATCTGACCGTCGGCCCGCAGGCCTACCACCGCCTGCCCGAACTCATCGCACGCACGCACCGGGAACGGGGCGAGCGCCTGGCCTGCGACTTCACGCCGGAAGCGAAGTTCGACACCCTGCCGACCGAGCGAGAGCCGGGCGGCGTGACGGCGTTCCTCACCGTGCAGGAGGGCTGCGACAAGTTCTGCACCTTCTGCGTGGTGCCCTACACCCGCGGCGCGGAGTATTCCCGGCCGGCCGCCGCGGTCGAGGCCGAGGCCCGGACACTGGCCGCCCGCGGGGTGCGCGAGATCACCTTGCTCGGCCAGAACGTCAACGCCTATCGCGATCCCGATGGCGTCTCGCTGGCGGCGCTGATCCATCGTCTGGCGAGGATCGAGGGCCTCGCCCGCATCCGCTACACAACCAGCCATCCGCGCGACATGGGCGAGGACCTGATCGCCGCCCATGGCGAGGTCGAGGCTCTGGCCCCCTACCTGCACCTGCCGGTCCAATCGGGCTCGGACCGCATCCTGAAGGCCATGAACCGCGGTCACGACGCCGAGGCCTATCTGCGCCTCGTCGACCGCGTCCGCGCCGCCCGGCCGGACATCGCCCTCTCCGGCGACTTCATCGTCGGTTTCCCGGGCGAGCGCGACGCGGACGTCGAGGCGACGCTCGCCCTGGCGCGGCGGGTCGGCTACGCCAGCGCCTTCTCGTTCAAATACTCCCGCCGTCCGGGCACACCGGGCGCCGCCATGCCCGGCCAGATTCCCGAGACAGAGAAGGAGGCGCGGCTGGCTGCCTTGCAGGCCGTGCTCAACGAGAGCCGTGACGCGTTCAACGCCTCGCTGGTCGGCCGCACGGTGCCGGTGCTGTTCGAGGGGCCCGGCCGCCACCCCGGCCAGATGACCGGCCGCAGCCCCTATCTGCAGGCGGTGCATTGCGAAGGACCGCCGAGCCTCGTGGGCCGGATCGAGGACGTCGTCATCCGCGCCGCCGGCGCCAACAGCCTGGCGGCCGAGCGGCTGTTGGAGATCGCTTGAGCCGCGGCCCCTCAGAGTTCCTGACCCTGGACGACGCGGCCGTGCGCGGCGTCGCCGGCCCAGGCGGACGCCACGCCGCCCTGATCGAGGACGCCTTCCACGTGCTCATCGAGACGCCGGGCGGCGGGGTGACGGTGAGCGGCGATGCCAAGGCCCGCCGCGCCGCCCGCCAGGTGGTCGAGCGCCTGGCCGGCCGGATCCGCACCGGCGACGAGGTGACCCCGGCCGACGTGCGGGTGACCATCGATCAGGTGCGCGTCGGCGCGCCCCAGGCAGCCCCCGCCCGCCGCGGCGCGGTGGCGGCCAAGACCCCCGGCCAGGCGCGCTACCTCGAGGCGCTGGAGCATCACCCCTTGGTCTTCGGCCTCGGCCCGGCCGGCACCGGCAAGACCTTCCTCGCCGTCGCGCACGGCGCCGAGCTGCTCAAGACCGGTGAGGTGGAGCGGCTGGTGGTCACGCGGCCAGCCGTGGAGGCCGGCGAACGCCTTGGCTTCCTGCCGGGCGACCTCAACGAGAAGGTCGATCCCTACATGGCGCCGGTGTGGGAAGCGATGACCCGGATCCTCGGCGCCGATCAGCTGCGTCGTCGCCGCGAGCGCGGCGAGATCGAGGTGGCGCCGATCGCCTTCATGCGCGGGCGCACGCTGAGCCATGCCTTCGTCATCGTCGACGAGGCCCAGAACACCACCCGCCTGCAGATGAAGATGGTGCTGACGCGCCTTGGCGAGGGCTCCAGCATGGCGGTGACCGGCGATCCGAGCCAGGTCGACCTCGTCGACCCCTCGGACTCCGGCCTGGTCCATGCGGTCTCGATCCTGGACGGCGTCGAGGGCGTGGCCGTGGCGCGCTTCACGATCGGCGATGTGGTTCGCCATCCGCTGGTCGGACGGATCGTCGACGCCTACGAGGCCGACGCGCGGCGGCCATGATCGAGATCGAGATCGAGATCGAGGACGCGGCCTGGACCAAGGCCCTGCCCGACCCGCAGGCCCTTGTCCGCCGTGCCGCCGAAGCAGCGGCGGCGGATGCTGTCGGCGATATCGTCATCCTGCTGACCGACGATGTCGCCCTGCAGGGCCTCAACGGCCGGTTTCTCGGCAAGGATCGGCCGACCAATGTCCTGGCGTTTCCAGACGCCTCGCCGGACCGTCTTGGCGACGTGGCGCTGGCCTTCGGGGTGTGCCAGCGCGAGGCCGCCGAGCAGGGCAAGACCCTGGCCGATCACACGACCCATCTCGTGGTCCATGGCGTGCTGCACCTTCTGGGCTATGATCACCTCGCCGACGACGACGCGGCGCGCATGGAAGCCCTCGAGCGTCGGCTCCTGGCGGCGATGAACATCCAGGATCCCTACGCCGATGTCCGAGCCTGATCCCGACGGCGTGCGCCGGCGAGCCTCCTGGCTGAGCCGGCTGGGCGGGCGCCCCCGCAAGCCGGAATCCGAGGCGGAGGCCGCGGCCGAGCAAGCCGCCGCCGAGCTGGTCGACCACGCTCGCGCCTTCCAGACTCTCACTGTCGCCGACGTCATGATCCCCCGCGCCGACATCACCGCCGTGGAGCTGGCGACGCCGCTGGAGGGCCTGATCGCCGCCTTTGCCGAGAGCGAACACACCCGCCTGCCGGTCTATCGCGAGACGCTCGATGACCCGATCGGCTTCGTACACCTCAAGGACGTCTTCCACCTGATCGCAGAGCCGCAGGCCCGCGCCAGCGCCGGGCCGGAGGTGTTGCGCAAGATCAAGCGCGACACCCTCTACGTGCCACCCTCCATGCGGGCCGCCGACCTGCTCCTGCGCATGCAGACGAGCCGCATCCACATCGCCATGGTCATCGACGAATTCGGCGGCCTCGATGGCCTCGTCACCCTCGAAGACGTGCTGGAGGCGGTGGTCGGCGAGATCGAGGACGAACACGACGAGGCGCACCTCACCCTGATCCAGGGCCGCGCCGGCGGCCTCTACGAGATCGACGCCCGCGCCCCTCTCGAAGACCTGGAGAAGGCGCTCGGCGTGGCGCTGGTCACCGACGAGATGGACGACGAAGCGATCGACACCGCCGCTGGCCTGGTGACCGCTCTGGCCGGCCGCGTGCCGCAGCGCGGCGAGGTGATCATCCATCCCGTCGGCTTCGACTTCGAGGTGACCGACGCCGACCCGCGCCGCATCAAGCGGCTGCGCGCCCGCCCACGGGCCGTCGGTGACTGAACGCGGGAGGCTGGCCGCCTCGCCCTGGCTTGCGAGAGGCCTGGCGATCCTCGCCGGGGCCGGAGCGGGGCTGGCCCAGCCGCCGTTCGGCTTCCTGCCGGGCCTGCTCGGCTATGCCCTCCTCCTCGCCCTGCTGGATCGCGCCGGGGCCGAGCGACCGCTGCGTTCGGCCTCCCTGCGCGGCTGGCTCGCCGGTCTCGGCTATTTCGCGCCGAGCCTCTGGTGGTTGGCCGAGCCGTTCCAGGTCAACGCCGCCGAACAAGGCTGGATGGCCCCCTTCGCCGTCGCGATCGTCACCGCCGGCATGGCGCTCTTCTGGGGCTTCGCCGCCCTCCTGTTCCGCCTCCTCGGGGCTCGGGGCGTGCTGCGGGTCTTCGTCTTCGCCGGCGCCTTCGCCGGCCTCGAATTCCTGCGCGGCCACGTGCTTTCCGGCTTTCCCTGGGATCTGGCCGGAGAGACCTGGCCGGCTGGCTCGCCTGTCTCGCAGACGGCGGCCCTTGTGGGCGCCTACGGGCTGACCTGGATCACCCTGGCGCTCGCCGCCGCGCCGGCCGTGGTCGGAGAAGGCTGGCGCGGGCGTGGGTTTGTCGCCGCCTCGGCCGGCGTTCTCGTGGCGCTCTACGCCTGGGGCGTGGTCCGCCTCGCCGCCGCGCCGCCGACCGATCCCGCCGCGCCGATGGTCCGTATCGTCCAGGCCGACGTGCGACAGGAGTCGAAGTACGACCGCCGCGTGTTCTCCAGCATCGTCGCTCGCTATGTCGCCCTCACCAAGGCGCCGGCGGCGCGCATGCCCGACGTGGTGATATGGCCGGAGGGGGCGATCCCAGACGCCATCGAGGACTACCTGGCCGACGGGACCTGGACCAAGACCGACATCCTGGCCGCCCTGCAGCCCGGCCAGATCCTGATCTTCGGCGGCTACCGCTATGGCGACGCCACATCCGACCCGCCGGTGGTCTTCAACAGCCTGCTGGCTCTACGCCGCGACCCGGACGGATTCACCAGGCTGGGCCTCTACGACAAGTTCCGCCTGGTGCCGTTCGGCGAGTTCCTGCCTTTCGACAAGCTGGCCGGCGAGCTCGGAATCAAGACCTTCGTCCATGTCGGCGACGGCTTCACGGCCGGCCCAAGGCCGCGGCCGATGGCGTTCCGCGGCCTGCCGCCGTTCCAGCCCCTGATCTGCTACGAAGCCCTCTACCCCGGCTTCACGCGCGAGGGGGCCGCCGCCGCGCATGTGCGGCCGGCCTGGATCGTCAACGTCTCCAACGACGCCTGGTTCGGCGCCACCAGCGGGCCGCTGCAACACCTCAACATCGCCAGCTATCGGGCCATCGAGGAAGGCCTGCCGATGGTGCGGGCGACGCCGACCGGCGTCTCTGCGATGATCGACGCCTTCGGCCGGCCCCTGGCCAGCCTGCCCGAAGGGGCGCTTGGCGTTATCGATCGGCCCCTGCCCCCCGCCCTCGCCGATACGCCGTTCAGGACTCTGGGCGACCTGCCCTTCTGGGGCCTTATGGCGGTCTCCGCCGCGGCTTCGCTCCTGGCGAGACGCCGGGCGTGACCGTCCCGATCCGCACCTTTGGGCGCACCCGCTCGCGCGCCATCAAGCCGGCCCAGGCGGCGCTCCTTGAGACGCTGCTGCCCAGTATCGCCATCCCGACGGGGCCCTTCGACCCCGGGCCCGGCGAGGTCTGGCTGGAGATCGGCTTTGGCGGCGGCGAACACCTTGCCGCGCAGGCGGCGCGACATCCGCAGGCCCTGATGCTGGGGGCCGAGCCGTTCCAGAACGGTGTCGCCAGCGCCCTGCGCCATGTCGATGCAGCCGGTCTCGCCAACGTGCGGCTATGGCCAGGCGACGGGCGTGAGCTGATGGCGGCCCTGCCGGACGCCAGCCTCGACCGGATCGTCGTGCTGTTCCCCGATCCTTGGCCCAAGACGCGGCACCACAAGCGCCGACTGGTCGGCGAGGCCTTCGCCGGCGAGGCCGCGCGTCTACTCAAGCCCGACGGCCGGCTGCGTTTCGCCACCGACTGGGCCGACTACGCGCACCAGGCGCTGGCCGCGCTCCTCGCCTGCCCGGCCCTCACCTGGACCGCCGTGCGCGCCGACGACTGGCGGATCGCCCCGCCCGACCACGTCACCACCCGCTATGAGGCGAAGCGCCTGGGCGATTGCGCGCCGATTTGGTTGGAGTTCCGCCGCGCATCGGTCAAAAGCGCCCCAGCATGAAATTTCTCGACCAGTGCAAGATCTTCATCCGCTCCGGCGACGGCGGCGGCGGCGCGGTCTCGTTCCGACGCGAGAAATTCATCGAGTACGGCGGTCCGGACGGCGGCGACGGCGGCCGCGGAGGCGATGTGTGGATCGAGGCCGTGGAGGGTCTCAATACCCTGATCGACTATCGCTACCACCAGCACTTCAAAGCCGGCACCGGCGGCCACGGCATGGGCCGCAACCGCTCGGGCGCGGCCGGCGCCGACCAAGTGCTGCGCGTGCCGGTCGGCACCGAGGTGCTGGAGGAGGACCACGAGACCCTGATCGTCGACCTGGAGCAGGTGGGCGCGCGCTTCTGTCTGGCGGCCGGCGGCAACGGCGGTTTCGGCAACACCCACTTCAAGGGGCCAGTGAATCAGGCCCCGCGCCGCGCCAACCCAGGCCTGCCGGGCCTAGAGCGCTGGATCTGGCTGCGCCTCAAGCTGATCGCCGATGTCGGGCTGGTCGGCCTGCCCAACGCCGGCAAGTCGACCCTGTTGGCGGCGGTCTCGGCGGCGACGCCGAAGATCGCTGACTACCCGTTCACCACCCTGACCCCGAACCTGGGCGTGGTGGATCTCTCGGAAGGCGAGCGGTTCGTGCTGGCCGACGTGCCAGGGCTGATCGAGGGCGCCTCGGAGGGCGCGGGGCTGGGCACGCGGTTCCTGGGGCATCTCGAGCGGACGGCCGTGCTCATCCACCTGATCGACGCTACGAGCGAGGATCCGGCCGGCGCGTGGCGGACCATCCGCGCCGAGTTGGAAGCCTACGGCGCGGGGCTGGAGGACAAGCCCGAGATCATCGCCCTCAACAAGGCCGACGCCCTGACGCCGGAGGCGCGCGCGGCGGCAGCCGAGGTGGTGGCGGCGGCCTCCGGCCAGATACCAAGGCTGGTCTCAGCGGTCTCCGGCGAGGGCCTGCGGGACTTGCTGCGCGCCGCCTGGGCGGAGGTCCGCCGACCCGGACCCCGTCCCCCGGACGCCGAGGAGCCCTGGACGCCGTGACGGCCTTGCAGGACGCCCGGCGAGTGGTGGTCAAGGTCGGCTCGGCCCTCATCGTCGAGGAACACACCGGCGCGGTGGATCACGACTGGCTGGCAGCTTTCGCCGCCGACGCGGCGCGCCTCGCCGCGCGCGGCCAGCGCCTGATCCTGGTCTCCTCGGGCGCAGTGGCCCTCGGCCGCCGGCGCCTCGGCCTCCCGGACCGTGTGTTGACGCTCACCGAGAAGCAGGCCGCCGCCGCCGCCGGCCAATCTCTGTTGATGGCGGCGTGGCAGGCGGCGCTGACCCCCACGCCCGTCGCCCAGCTGCTGCTGACGGCCGAGGACACCGAGGCGCGACGCCGGTTCCTGGGCGCACGGGCGACGTTGGGCGCGCTGCTCGAGATGGGCGCCCTGCCGATCGTCAACGAGAACGACACGGTCGCCGTCGAGGAGCTGCGCTGGGGCGACAACGACCGCCTCGCCGCCCGCGTCGCCCAGATGGCCGGGGCCGACTTGTTGGTCCTGCTGTCGGACGTGGACGGCCTCTACACCGCCGACCCCAGGCTCGATCCGACCGCGCAGCTCATCCCGCGGATCGAGGCGATCACGCCGGAGATCGAGGCCATGGCCGGCGGCGCCAACCGCACGCGCCGGGTCGGTAGCGGCGGCATGGCGACCAAGCTAGCGGCCGCGCGCATCGCCGCGGCCGCCGGCTGCGCCACGCTGATCACTCTCGGCCGGCGCGAAGGGCCCCTGAGCGCCGTCGAAGCGGGCGCGGGAGCCACCCTCTTCGCACCCCGCTCGACCCCTGCGGCCGCCTACAAAGCCTGGATCGCCGGCTCGTTGGCCCCGCACGGCGCGCTGACGGTCGACGATGGCGCCGCGACAGCGATCCGCGGCGGCAAGAGCCTGCTGGCCGCAGGAGTCAGGCAAGTGCATGGACGCTTCGCGCGCGGCGACGCTGTGGTCGTGCTCGACGCCGCCGGCCGCGAGGTCGGCCGAGGGCTGGCGCGCTATGACGCCGCCGACGCCCGCCGGATCATCGGCCTGCGCTCGGACGCCATCGTCGCCCTGCTCGGCGAGGCGGCCGGACCGCTGATCCACGCCGACGACCTGGCGCTAGGCGGCGCATGAAGCGGCCCAGGCTGACCCGCTCGCGGAGGCCGGCTCCCGGCGGCCGGCCGCGAGCGCTGCGGCTCGGCTTCGCGCTCCAGCCAGGCATGCGGGTCGGCCTGTTCGGCGGGTCGTTCAATCCCGCCCACGATGGTCATGCCCATGCCGCCGAGACGGCTCGCAAGCGGCTCGGCCTCGATCTGGTGATCTGGCTGGTGACGCCGCGCAATCCACTCAAGGAGGCGCCGACGGCGCTCGAGGCGCGGGCCAGCTCGGCTCGACGGCAGGCCCGCCCGCCGTCGGTGATCTCCGACGTCGAACGCCGGCTCGGCGTCCGGTACACCGTCGACACCGTGCGGCTCCTTAAGGCCCGTTTCCCGGGCGTGCGCTTCGTCTGGGTGATGGGGGCCGACGGGCTGGCCGAGCTGCACCGCTGGCGCGACTGGGTCGGCCTGATGCGCGAACTGCCCGTGGCGGTGATCGCGCGGCCTGGGGCCAGCCTGCGCGGGCTCGACTCCCCCGCCGCCCGGCGCTTCGCGGGCGCCCGCCTCCCGGCCGGCGCGGCGCGACGGTTACCAGGCATGACGCCACCGGCCTGGGTCTATCTCACCGGCCCGTGGAACTATGCCTCGTCTACCGCGCTTCGGGCCTTGGAGTCCGCCCGCGAGACGTGACCCCCAAGTCGTGATAGGATGAGTCCCGTTCCGCTTCCCGCCAGGAGCCACTCTCTGAGCCCCAAGTCCGCGCCTGTCAGCGCCGAGCCGCCGCCGGATACCGCCGGCCGCAGCCCCCTCGAAGCCATGGTCATCAAGCGCCTGGACGACGAAAAGGCGCTCGACATCATCTTCATCGACCTCAAAGGCAAATCCTCGCTCGCCGACGGCATCGTAGTGGCGTCCGGACGCTCGCAGCGTCACGTGGGGGCCATCGCCGATCACCTGTTGCGCGCCTTGAAGGACGCCGGCCACGGAAAGGCGCGCGTGGAAGGCTTGCCCGCTTGCGACTGGGTGCTGATCGACGCCGGCGATCTTGTCGTCCACCTTTTCCGGCCCGAGGTGCGGGCCTATTACAACCTTGAGAAGATCTGGTCGGTCGAACCGCCCGCCGTCGCGGCAGTCGCCCACTGAGGATCGCCCTCGTCTGCATTGGCAAGCTGGGAAGCGCGCCCGAGGCGACCCTCGCCGAGGCGTGGGTCAAGCGCGCCGGTCAGGTGGGTCGCGCCCACGGCCTCTCGCCGGTCGAGATCGTCGAGGTGGAGGCGCGCAAGGCCGGAAAGGCCGCTGAGGGCGAGGCCCTCCTGGCTCGGCTAGAGGGCGCCTTCATCATCGCCTGCGATGAGCGCGGCCTAGCCCTGGCCTCGCGCGCTTTCGGCGAACGGCTGGCGAAACTGCGCGACGATGGGGTGCGATCGCTGGCCTTCGTGATCGGCGGGGCCGACGGCCTCGACGCGTCGGTCCTCACCCGCGCCGACCAGACGCTGGCGTTCGGACCGCAGACCTGGCCTCACGCCCTGGCCCGCGCCATGCTGGCGGAACAGCTCTACCGCGCCGCCAGCCTGATGGCTGGTCAGCCGTACCATCGGGATTGACGCAAATGCGATCACGAACGCGCTTGCGACAAAAAAAGGGGGCCACACATCTGAAATCTTCCCGTAAGAGCGGGTGGGTAGCTTTCGCGCCAGGGCGCGGGCGACAACCACGGCGGTGCGCATGCGCAACTATGTTCTGATCGGCGTTTCGGCCTTCGCCCTTGGCGCCGGCACAATGGGCTATCTCGGCCAGACCGCCCGCGCGACCCCTGAGCCGCGGGCCGAGACCTATCACATGCTCGAGCTGTTTGGTGACGTACTGGACACCGTCGACCGCGAGTACGTGACGCCGGTTGACAACAAGAAGCTGATCCAGTCGGCCCTCAACGGCATGCTGACCTCGCTCGATCCGCACTCCGACTACCTGGCGCCCGACGCCTACAACGACATGCAGGATGACACCCGTGGCGAGTACGGCGGTCTGGGCCTCGAGATCACCAGCGAGGACGGCGTGGTCAAGGTGATCTCGCCGATCGACGGCACGCCGGCGGCGAAGGCCGGGATCAAGCCCGGCGACTACATCACCGCGGTCAACGGCCAGTCGGTGCTGGGCCTATCGGTAAACGAGGCGGTCAAGCAGATGCGCGGCAAGGTGGGGGAGCAGGTGACCCTGACGATCGCCCGCGAGAAGACCGATCCCTTCGACGTCAAGCTGATGCGCGAGATCATCCAGCCTAAGTCGGTTACCTACCACGCCGAGGGCGACTACGGTTACCTGCGCCTCTCGGGTTTCAACGAAAAGGCGACCGACGAGACCAAGACCGCCATCGACAGCCTGCGGGCCCAGAACCCCCACCTCAAGGGACTGGTGCTCGACCTGCGCAACAACCCGGGCGGCCTGCTCGACCAGGCGGTAGGCGTGGCCGACATCTTCCTATCGGGGGGCGAGATCGTCTCCCAGCGCGGCCGCGATCCCCATGACATCGAGCGCTACAACGCCAAACCCGGCGCCAAGCTCGGGACACTGCCGGTGGTGGTGCTGATCAATTCCGGCACCGCCTCGGCCGCCGAGATCGTCGCCGGCGCCCTGCAGGATCGCAAGCGCGCTTCGATCGTCGGTCTGACCAGCTTCGGCAAGGGCTCGGTGCAGACCGTGATCCCGCTGCACGGCGGCATGGATGGGGCGGTGAAGCTGACGACGGCGCGCTATTACACGCCTTCCGGCCGGTCGATTCAGCGGACTGGCATCGAGCCGGACCTCGAGGTGGCCGAGACGCGCGAAGAGGCCCAGCAGGTGGCCAACGAGGCCTTCCAATTCAGCGAGGCCAGCTTCCACAACGCGTTGAACGCCGATGAGGGCAAGAGCCGCGCCGGCGCTCACGAGCCGGCTGAAGAGCCGCCGACCGCCTTCGACGAAAAAAAGGGCGACTTCCAGCTCACCCGCGCCCTCGACGTCCTGAAATACGGGTCGGTTGAAGCGACCCCCAAGCTGGCCAAGCCTGGCCCGACCCTGGCCGAGGCGGCCATCCTCAAGGCGGCCCATGGCGCGCAACCTGCCGCGGCGAAGCCGAACAACTGAGGTGAACCTGAAGCGCTTCCGGCCCAACGTCGGAGTGGTGCTTGCGCGCTCCGACGGCAAGGTCTGGCTGGGGCGGCGGGCCGACACGCCCGGTCCGGACAACTGGCAGTTCCCGCAAGGCGGCGTCGATCCCGGCGAGGCCCTGGAGGCGGCGGCCCTGCGCGAACTGGCCGAAGAGACCGGTGTCACCTCTGCCGAGTTCATCGGCCGCACCGAGGACTGGCTGGCCTACACCTTTCCGCCCGGCCACAACGGCTCAAAGGCGGCACGCGGCTGGGTCGGTCAGAAACAGATGTGGTTCGCCGCCCGGTTTCTGGGCGAGGACGCGGAGATCGACCTCGCCGCTCACCACCATGTGGAATTCGATGCCTGGCGCTGGGCCGACCTCGACGAAGCGCCGGAGGTGGTCGTGCCGTTCAAGCGCGAGACCTACCGCAGGGTGGTGGCGGCATTCCGCCCTCTTCTCCTCCCCACCACCGTCTGAAAAACGGCGGCGTCGCGCTAACGGCCCCCACACTGAAGTATTTTCCGCCGCCCGATGGCTCCGAACGGCGCGCGCGGCGTTCTAGAACAGGACATCGTGGACGCCGCCGCCCGAGACGGGGCGCGGGCGGGCCAACGCGCCACATGAGGATGCCTGATGCGTCGAGCGCACACCGACACTGTCACCGAACTGACGACCGATCGCGACCGGGGTTCAGCGGAGCGGATTGGCGAGCCGATCGACCAGCTCGCCATCGACACCATCCGCACCCTGTCGATGGACGCGGTGCAGAAGGCCAACAGCGGCCACCCCGGCACCCCGATGGCCCTGGCGCCGGTGGCCTACACCTTGTGGCGGCGCTTCCTGCGCTATGACCCGAAAACACCGCTTTGGCCCAACCGCGATCGCTTCGTGTTGTCGAATGGCCATGCCTCGATGCTGCTCTATTCGCTGCTGCACCTGGCGGGGGTGAAGGACAGCGGCGATCACCGCCGTCTGGCCGTGACGCTGGACGACATCAAGGCGTTTCGCCAGCTGGACAGCCGTTGCCCGGGCCACCCTGAACACGAGACCACCACCGGGGTCGAAGTGACCACCGGGCCGCTCGGCCAGGGCTGCGGCAACAGCGTCGGCATGGCCATGGCCGCAGGCTGGCTGGCCCAGCGCTACAACCGTCCGGACTTCAAGCTGTTCGACTTCGACGTTTACGCATTCTGCGGCGACGGCGACATGATGGAGGGCGTCGCCAGCGAAGCGGCCTCGATCGCCGGCCACCTATCGCTGAAGAACCTCTGCTGGATCTACGACAACAACCACATCACCATCGAAGGCCACACAGATCTCGCCTTCAGCGACGACGTGGCCGCGCGTTTCAGGGCTTACGGCTGGAATGTCGAGCGGGTGGGCGACGCCAACGACACCGAGCGGTTCGCCGAGGCGGTGGCGCGCTTCCGGACGACGCACGAAGTCCCGACGTTGATCATCGTCGACAGCCACATCGGCTATGGCGCGCCCCACAAGCAGGACACCGCCAGCGCCCACGGCGAAGCCCTGGGCTCCGAGGAGGTCAGGCTCGCCAAGCGCTTCTACGGCTGGCCGGAGGACGCGCAATTCCTGGTGCCCGACGGCGTGCGCGAGCGGCTGGACGAAACCCTCGGCCATCGGGGAGAAGAGCTGCAGGCGGCATGGGCCGAACTGTTCAAGGCCTATTGCAAGGTCCATCCCGACCTCGCCGCTGAACTCGAGCACATACAGAAGCATACGCTCCCCAAGGGCTGGGACGCCGACCTGCCGGCCTTCCCGGCCGACGCCAAGGGGATGGCGACGCGCGACTCCGGCGGCAAGGCGATCAACGCCATCGCCAAGAATTATCCCTGGATGATCGGCGGGGCGGCCGACCTGTCGCCCTCCACCAAGACTAATCTCACCTTCGAGGGCGCTGGCGCATTCGAGGCCGACCACCCCGGCCGCAACCTGCATTTCGGCATCCGCGAGCACGCCATGGGGGCGATCTGCAACGGCCTCACCCTCACCGGGCTGCGTTCCTACGGCTCGACGTTTCTGACCTTCGCCGACTACATGAAGCCGCCGATCCGCTTGAGCGCGCTGATGGGCTTGCCGGCGATCTGGGTGTTCACCCACGACTCCATCGGCCTCGGCGAAGACGGGCCGACCCACCAGCCGGTGGAACAGCTGCTGCTGCTGCGCAGCGTGCCGGGCGCGATCACGCTGCGTCCAGCCGACGCAAATGAGGTGGCCGAAGCCTGGCGGGTGATCGGCGGCCTGAAGGACAAGCCGGCCTCGCTGATCCTGAGCCGCCAACCCCTGCCGACCTTCGACCGCGGCATCTACGCCTCCGCCTCCGGGGTCGCGAAGGGGGCCTATATCATGGCAGACGCCCGGCCGGGTCATCCGGAGGTGATCCTGATCGGAACGGGCAGCGAGGTGCAGCTCTGCGCTCAGGCCTATGAAACCCTGAAGGGCGAAGGCGTTGCGGCCCGCCTGGTGTCGATGCCGTCCTGGGAGCTGTTCGAACAGCAGGACCAGGCTTATCGCGACGACGTCCTGCCGCCAGGCGTGACCGCCCGGGTGGCGGTCGAGGCGGCCTCGCCGATCGGCTGGGACCGCTACGTCGGACCGACGGGCGCAATCATCGCCATGCACAGCTTCGGCGCTTCGGCCCCGATCAAGGACCTGATGACGCGGTTTGGCTTCACGCCCGAGAAGGTGCTGGAAGCGGCCAGGTCTCAGATCGCCAAACACACAGGCTGAGGCGCTTGTCAGGAGCAACCGGAATGCAGATCGGTATCGTCGGCCTCGGCCGCATGGGCGGCAACATCGCGCGGCGGCTGATGAAGGCCGGCCACCATTGCGTGGTGTTCGACGCCAACCCCAAAGCCGGAGCCGCGCTGGCGACGGAGGGAGCCAAGGCGCTCGGCTCGCTTGAGGAGATGGCGAGGGCGCTCGAAAAGCCACGCGCCGTGTGGTCGATGTTGCCGGCCGGCGAGATCACCGAGAACACGGTGACGACGCTCGCTGGCCTGCTCGACAAGGGCGATGCGGTCATCGACGGCGGCAACACCTTCTACAAGGACGATATCCGCCGGGCGAAGACGCTCTCGGAACAAGGCATCCACTACATCGACTGCGGCACCTCCGGCGGAGTCTGGGGCGTCGATCGCGGTTACTGCATGATGATCGGCGGTCCGAAGGACGCCATCGACCGCTTGGACCCGATCTTCGCCGCCCTCGCCCCCGGCCTCGGCGACATCCCGCGCACGCCGGGCCGCGACAAGCTCGATCCACGCGCCGAGCGAGGTTACATCCACGCTGGCCCTTCCGGGGCCGGTCACTTCGTCAAGATGGTTCACAACGGCATAGAGTACGGCCTGATGCAGGCCTACGCCGAAGGCTTCGACATCCTGCGCAACAAGAGTTCGCAGGATCTTCCCGAGGACCAGCGGTTCACCCTCAATGTTCCCGACATCGCCGAGGTCTGGCGTCGGGGCAGCGTGGTGTCGTCGTGGCTGCTCGATCTCAGCGCCATGGCGCTGGCCAAGGACCACGATCTCTCGAGCTTCTCCGGCTACGTTCAGGATTCCGGCGAGGGGCGCTGGACGGTGGAAGCCGCGATCGAGGAGGCTGTGCCGGCCGACGTGTTGACCACCGCGCTCTACGCCCGTTTCCGCTCGCGGCAGGAGCACACCTTCGCCGAGCGGATGCTGTCGGCGATGCGCTTCGGATTCGGCGGCCACGTCGAGGGCCAGGAGTCCATCGACCCCGAGCGCCCGAAACAGACGGCGGCGGAATAGGCGATGCCGGACGGCTCCCCGAACCGAGCGTCTCCCAAGCGGCGGAACGCCGGCGAGCCACGCCATAAGCTCAAGCCGGCCAACCCCTGCGCTATGGTGCTGTTCGGCGCCACCGGCGATCTGGCCAAGCGGCTGGTGATCCCGGCCCTCTACAACCTCTCCGCTTCGGGTGTCCTGCCGGACAACTTCGCTCTGATCGGAGTCGCACGCGGCGAGGATCTGGAGAGCTGGCGCAAGTTGCTGCGCGACATGCTGACGGAGCTAGTGGCCGACAAGTCCGGCACCTTCGAAGCCGATCACATCGACGAAAAGGCCTGGAAGCGTTTGTCGGATCGGATGTCCTTCGTTCAGGGGGATGTGACCGTGCCCGGCCTCTACAAGGACGTCGCCGCAGCCCTGGAAGAAGCGGACCGCGCCCACCACACCCAGGGGAACGCTCTCTTCTATCTCGCCGTCACCCATCTCCTGTTCGGCACGGTGGTGAGGAATTTGGGCAATGCCGGTCTGGTTGACCAGCCGCCGGAGGGTAGCGGCGAGCCGAGGCGTTGGCGGCGCGTGGTGATCGAAAAGCCGTTCGGGTTCGATCTAGCGTCGGCCCGCGCCCTCAACGCCGACATCCTGAAGACCCTTGGCGAAGATCAGATCTTCCGCATCGACCACTTCCTCGGCAAGGACACGGTGCAGAGCATCATGGCCTTCCGCTTTGCCAATGGCCTCTTCGAGCCGATCTGGAACCGCGACCGGATCGAGCATGTGCAGATCACCGCCGCCGAGACCGTTGGAGTGGAAAAGCGCGGCGACTTCTACGAACACACCGGGGCGCTGCGCGACATGGCGCCGAACCACCTGCTCAGTCTGCTGTGTCTGGTCGCCATGGAGCCGCCGATCGGCTTCGACGCCGCCTCGGTTCGGCAGAAGAAGGCAGAGGTGATGGCCGCCATCCCGCCGGCCGCGCCCGCCGACGCCGTGCGCGGCCAGTACGGGGCCGGCACGGTCGCCGGCGTGAAGAAGAAGGCATATCGAGCCGAACCGAACGTCGCCGAGGACTCCCCGGTCGAGACCTATGCCGCGCTCAGGCTCGAGATCGACAACTGGCGCTGGTCAGGCGTGCCGTTCTATCTGCGCACCGGCAAGCATCTGGCGGCCCGGGTGACCGAGATCGCCATCCGCTTCAAACAGGCGCCCTACGCCGTGTTCCGCGACACGCCCGTGGACAGCCTGGAGCCCAACTGGCTGGTCGTGCGGATCGCGCCGGACGAGGGCGTATCGCTGCAGTTCGAGGTCAAACGCCGCGGCCCGGTGGTGGATCTGGCCTCGGTGAAGATGGAATTCCGCTACGATGACTGGTTTCCGAAGCAGCCGAACGTCGGCTACGAGACCCTGCTCTACGACGTGATGATCGGCGATCCGACCCTGTTCATGCGGGCCGACATGGTAGAGCACGGCTGGCGCATCGTGCAGCCGGTGCTCGACGCCTGGAAGGCGGAGCGTCCGGATTTCCCCAACTACGCCTCGGGCGCCGAGGGGCCGCGCGCGGCCGATGACCTGATTTCGGGCGGCGCCTGGCGGCCTCTGGTCGAGGCCTCATGAGCAGCGCGCGCGACATCCGCCTCCTGCTCAGCGACGTCGACGGCACGCTGGTCAGCACGGACAAGGAGCTGAGCGACGCCGCCCGCGCGGCCGCAAAGGCCCTCGGCGAGGCTGGGATCGCGCTCGCTATCGTCAGCAGCCGGCCGCCGCGCGGAATGCGCATGCTGGTCGAGCCGCTTGGCCTGAAACTGCCGCTCGCCGGCTGCAATGGCGGCGTCCTCGCCAACCCAGATCTTTCGGTGATCGAGACCCGTCCGATCGACGCCGAAGCCGCCCGCAGCATCGTCGACTTCCTGCTCAAACAGGGCCTGGACGTCTGGGTCTACACGGCGGACGCCTGGTTTGTGCGCGACCCACAGGCGCCGCACGTGGCGCGGGAGGCGTGGATTGTGAAGTTCGATGCCACCGTGGTCGCTGACTTTGCGGTCCGGCAGCTCGACCACGCCATCAAGATCGTCGGCGTCTCCGACGACTACCCCTTGGTCGCCAGGAGCGAGGCGGCGGCCCAGGCGCTGCTCGGCGATATGGCGAGCGCCACCCGCTCGGCGGCGCACTTCCTCGATGTGACCAACCCGAAGGCGAACAAGGGCGTCGTTGTCGAGACCCTGGCCAAGCGGCTCAGCATCTCGCCGGCCGAGGTCGCCACCATCGGCGACATGCCCAACGACGTCCTGATGTTCCACGCCAGCGGCTTTTCGATCGCCATGGGCAACGCCAGCGACGAGGTGAAGGCGCAGGCGAGTGCGGTGACCGACAGCAACGACGACGACGGCTTCGCCAAGGCGGTGCGCAAGTTCCTGCTGCCGGCGGCCGCGTGACGGGCAGGAAAGGAAAGCGATGATGACGCCGCGGGTGAACGAGATCCTCAGCTGGTACGGGGCCGACAATCCAGGCGTCCTCACCAACCTGACGCGGCTCCTCAACCACGGCCGGCTGGCCGGGACAGGCAAGCTGGTCATCCTGCCGGTCGACCAGGGCTTCGAGCATGGGCCGGCGCGCTCGTTCGCGCCCAATCCGCCCGCCTACGACCCGCGCTACCACTTCCAGCTGGCGATCGAGGCGGGTTGCAACGCTTACGCAGCGCCGCTCGGCTTCATCGAGGCCGGCGCGCGCGAGTTCGCCGGCGAGATCCCACTGATCCTCAAGCTCAACGACGCCGACAGCCTCCTCGACGAGAAGGACCCCAACCAGGCCCTGACCGCCTCGGTGGAGGACGCCTTGCGGCTCGGCGCCTGCGCCATCGGCTTCACCATCTATCCAGGCTCAGCGCACCAGATCGAGATGTTCGAGCAGCTGCGCGCCCTGGCCGAGGAAGCCAAGCGCTGCGGCCTGGTGGTGGTGGTTTGGTCCTATCCACGAGGCTCGGGGCTCAGCAAGGAAGGTGAGACGGCCATCGACGTGATCGCCTACGCCGCCCAGATCGCCGCCCAGCTCGGCGCCCACATCATCAAGGTGAAGATACCCACCGACCACATCGAGCAGGACGCGGCGCGCAAGGTCTACGAGGACGAGAAGATCCCGATCGCCACGGCGGCGGAGCGGGTGCGCCACGTGCTGCAGAGCGCCTTCGCCGGCCGCCGCATCCTCATCTTTTCAGGCGGGGCGGCGACCTTCGACGACGACAAGCTGCTGGCCGAAATCCAGGCGGTGCACGACGGCGGCGGCTTCGGTTCGATCATCGGCCGCAACTCCTTCCAGCGGACCAAGGCCGAGGCGCTGAAGATGCTGCATGCGGTGATGGACATCCACGCCGGCGGGGCGGCGAGGTGAGCGAAGTCTTCTATCCGCTGCGGTTCGAGCCGATCTTCCAGTACCGGATCTGGGGTGGTCGACGCCTGGGGCCTTGGATGAACGCAACCCTGCCCGGTGGGGACGACAATCCGATCGGCGAGGCATGGATCCTCAGCGACCGGGACGACCACGCCAATCAGGTCGCCGAGGGACCGCTGAAGGGGCGCACGATCCGCGACCTGATGGATGAGGCCAAGTCGGCGATGCTTGGCCGCCTCGCGCCGCGCTTCGAGCGATTTCCGCTGCTGTTGAAGTTTCTCGACGTGCGCCAGATGCTGTCGGTGCAGGTGCATCCGCCCGACGACCGCCACGACCTCATCCCGCCGGGCGAAGGCGGCAAGACCGAGGCCTGGGTGGTGCTGGAGGCCGATGCGGAAAGCCGCATCTACGCCGGCCTGGAACCTCATGTCGCCGCCGAGGATCTGCGCACGCTCTCGGTGGCGACCGCGGATGAACGGCTGGCCAGGTTCCAGCCGAACGTCGGCGACGGCGTGCTGATCGAGGCCGGCACCGTCCACTCACTCGGCGACGGGGTGATGGTGTTCGAGGTGCAGGAAAACAGCGACGTCACCTTCCGTCTCTACGACTGGGACCACATCGACCCCAGGACCGGCAAGCGGCGCGACCTGCAGGTCGAGGAGGCCCTGGCCTGCGTCGATTTCGGCGAGGGCGCCGTCCTGCCGGTGACGCCGGCCGTGCAGACGACCGCGCCGGTGAGGCGGGAACTGTGCTTCGACAACCGACATTTTCGTCTCTGGCGCCTCGAGGGCGAGGCCCCCTTCGAGATCGGGGCGGCCGACGAGCCGCGTGTGCTCATCGGCATCGGCGGCGAGGGTCATGTCGAGCACGAAGGCGGCCGCTACGCGCTGTGGCGCGGCGCGACCATGCTGCTGCCAGCTTCTGTGGGGGTCTGCCAATTTACGCCGTCTGGGCCCGTGACGGTCCTCGAAGTGGCGATCCCGGAGGCGACATGAAGAAGCTGGTGGTGTTCGATCTCGACGGCACGCTCGCCAAGAGCAAGAGTTCCCTGGACCATGAGATGGCCGGGCTCCTGGGGCGGCTGATGTCGGTCATCAAGGTCGCCATCATCTCGGGCGGCGCGTGGCCGCAATTCGAAACCCAGCTCTTGACCCACCTGCCCCACGACGAGCGGCTCAAGAGCCTCTCGCTCTTGCCGACCAGCGGCACCAAGTACCTCCAATACGACGGGACGTGGCGCCAGCTCTATTCCGAGGACTTCTCCGCCGAAGAGAAGGCCAAGATCACCGGCGCCCTGGACAAGGCCTTTGACCAGTCCGGCTTCAGACCTCACAAATACTGGGGTGAGTTGATCGAAGACCGGGGCAGCCAGATCACGCTGTCGGCCCTGGGGCAGGACGCCCCGCTCGACGAGAAGAAGACCTGGGATCCGGACTTCGCCAAGCGTCAGAAAATCAAGGCGCTCCTCGAGCCCTCGATCCCGGAGTTCTCGGTCGGGCTCGGCGGCACGACCTCCATCGACGTGACCCGGCGCGGCGTCGACAAGGCCTATGGCCTGCGGAAGCTCGAGCAGGTGCTGGGGGTTCCGACCAAGGAGATGATCTTCGTCGGCGACGCCCTCTTTCCCGGCGGCAACGACTATCCGGCTCGAAGCACCGACGCCGTCTGTATCGCCGTCCGCGATCCCGAGGACACCAAGAAGGTTGTCGAAGTGGTGATCGCCTGCGTGGAGCCGTGATGACGCCGTTCAAGATCGAGCGCCTGGGCCTGGTCATGGAGCCCAAGGCCGGCGAGCCAAGCGAAGTCGAGGGGGTGCTGAACCCCGCGGCGGCGCGCGGCCGCGACGGCGAGCTCTATCTGTTCCCGCGGCTGGTGGGGAAAGGCAACTTCTCCCGCATCGGCATCGCCCGCGTGCTGTTCGACAAGGCCGGCGATCCGACCGGCGTCGAGCGGATGGGCTTCGCGCTCGAGCCGGAGGCCGACTACGAGCTGCGGCCGGGCGGCGGCGGGGGCTGCGAAGACCCGCGCATCAGCTTCATCGACACCCTCGACCACTATGTGATGACCTACACCGCCTTCTCGCCGCGGGGGCCGCGCATCGCCATCGCCCGATCGGACGACCTCCTGACCTGGGAGCGGGTCGGCCTGGCCAAGATGCATCCGTACAAGGACATCTCGTTCGACGGGGTCGACAACAAGGACGCCAGCGTCTTCCCGACCCTGGTTCCGGACCCGCACGGCGAGCCGTCGATCGCCATGCTGCATCGGCCTCTCTTCCCGCGGACGCGACCGGAGGAGAAGGTCGAGCCGTCGATTCCCGAGCCCGACAGCGATGATCTCGAGAGCATCTGGATCTCGTATTGGCACATGACCGACGACGGCCGGCTGCCGCGGGGCAGCCAGTTCGTAGCCCACCGGCGGCTCGCGAAGCCGGAGGCGCCCTGGGAGGCGCTGAAGATCGGCGGCGGGGCGCCGCCGGTGCTCTGCCGACACGGCTGGCTGTTCATCTACCATGGCGTCCACGAGCAGCCCGACTCGACCCCGGAGCATCGCAAAGTGGTCTATTCGGCCGGGGCGATGGTGCTGGAGGCCGACCACCCTCATCGCATCCTCTATCGCTCGCCGGAGCCGTTGCTGGCGCCGGTCACCAAGCTGGAACTGGAGGGGGCGGTGAACGGCGTCGTCTTCCCGACCGGCATCGACCGCCGCGACGATCTTGGCGATCCCGACCGCTTCGACATCTACTACGGCATGGCTGACGACCGCATCGGCGTGGCGCGGCTGACCGTGCCGGAGACGCTGTAGTTTCTCCTCCCCTTTTTGATGGGGGAAGTGGCGCGAAGCGCCGGAGGGAGTGGTGCGGCCACCCCACCCGTCCCGAGCTGCGGTCAGTCCACCCATCAAAGGGAGGGAGGATTAGCCCCTAACGCCGCTTCAGCGCCAACCTTGCCAGCCCGAAGACGGCGGCCGTGGCCCAGGAGGCCTCGGTCAGGAAGGCGGGCAGGTTGAAGCGGAACATCAACGACCAGATGACCAGGGCCGGGCCGATGAGATTGAGCAGCAGCGAGGGCGCGTGCTGGGGATCGAGGCGGCCCAACTGGGCGCCGACGTAAGCCACGAGCATCAGCACGACGCCGACGAGGCCGGCGGCGTCGGGAAGGCTCATCCGCTGGTCTTGGTCTCGGAATAGACCAGCGTCGAGGTGTCCTGCGATCCCCGCATCGGCGCACCGTCGGCCTTGCGGTAGGTGGTCATGAACATGGCCTCGTGCTTGCCCGGATCGTCATGCTCCCACGAGCGGATGGTCAGCTCCTGGTTGTTCTCGACGCTCTTGCCGTTCTGATAGAGGCTGTAGCCGCGCTCGACCGCCGCCCAGTTGTGCAGCGCCACGATGATCGGCGCGCCGGGACCGGCGGGATCGACCGGGTGGACGATGTCGATGTGGCACTGGCCGGGGTTCGAGCCGGCCGGCCACAGCGTCAGCTGGTAGCCCGGGCCCCGCTGCACGTAGTTGTCGCCGGATTTGCGGAAGCCGTCCGACTTGGCGAGCTTGTCGAGCGCGCCGCCTTCGACGGCGGGGACGCAGACGTTCTGCAGGGCGGCCAGAACGGCGATGGCGGCCGGATCGGTCGGCGGAGCCGGCGGAGGAGGAGGCGCCGGGGGCGGCGGCGGTGCGGGCGGCGGCGCTTCGGGGGCGGCCGGCGCGGCGGCAGGCGGCGTCGCCTCAGGCGTGGCCGGCGCGGCGGCGGCCGGCGTTGGCGCGGCGGCGGCCGGCGGCGTCGCCGGCGGAGCCGGCTGATCGGATGTATTGGTCTGGGCCCAGGCGAGCGGCGCGGCGGCGACCGCGGCGACCAGGCTGGCGATCATCAAGCGCATGGTTTGGACCCTCTTATCGTTATTGCCCCGGAGAGAACGCGAACTCGCTAATCAAATCCCCGGCGCGATTGCGGTCAATCGCCCCGGCTGCGTCAAAGGACCTCGGTGGCCTCTTCGGCCAGGATGGTCAGGCCCTGCGGCGTGACGTCGGCGAAGCCGCCCTTGACGTCCCACAGCCGCTCGCCGTCGCCCAGATGCACGTGGATGCGGCCCTCGCGCAGGGTGGTCATGAACGGCGCGTGGCCGGCCAGGACCCCGAACGCGCCTTCCGAGCCCGGGGCGTCGACCTGGTCGACCTCGCCAGAGAACAGTTCGCGCTCGGGCGAGACGAGGGAGAAGTGCAGCCTGGCTTCGGCCACGTCAGGCGTCCTTGGCCATCTGTTCGGCCTTGGCGACCGCGTCCTCGATGCCGCCGACCATGCGGAAGGCGCTCTCGGGCAGGTGGTCGTATTCGCCTTCGCAGACGGCCTTGAACGAGCGGATGGTGTCTTCCAGCGAGACGAACACGCCCGGCTGGTTGGTGAACGCCTCGGCGACGTGCAACGGCTGGGAGAGGAACTGGCTGATCTTGCGGGCGCGTGCCACGATCAGCTTGTCCTCTTCGGAGAGCTCATCCATCCCGAGGATGGCGATGATGTCCTTCAGCGAGCGGTACTGCTGCAGGATCTCCTGCACACGGCGGGCGACCTGGTAGTGCTCGTCGCCGATGACCAGCGGGTCCAAAATCCGCGAGGTGGAATCCAGCGGGTCGACGGCCGGGAAGATGCCGAGCGCGGCGATGTCGCGGCTGAGCACTGTCATGGCGTCGAGGTGGGCGAACGAAGTAGCCGGGGCCGGGTCGGTCATGTCGTCGGCCGGCACGTAGATGGCCTGCACCGAGGTGATCGAGCCCTTGCTGGTCGAAGTGATCCGTTCCTGCAGCATGCCCATCTCGGTGGCCAGCGTCGGCTGATAGCCCACGGCCGAGGGGATGCGGCCGAGCAGCGCCGACACTTCCGAGCCCGCCTGGGTGAAGCGGAAGATGTTGTCGATGAAGAGGAGCACGTCCTTGCCTTCCTGGTCGCGGAAGTACTCGGCCTGGGCGAGGCCGGTCAGGGCGACGCGGGCGCGGGCGCCCGGCGGCTCATTCATCTGGCCGTAGACCAGGGCGCAACGCGAGCCTTCGTTGGAGCCGGTCTTGCGCGGGTCGACGTTGACTTTGGACTCGATCATCTCGTGGTAGAGATCGTTGCCCTCACGGGTCCGCTCGCCGACGCCGGCCAGCACCGAATAGCCGCCGTAGGCCTTGGCGATGTTGTTGATCAGCTCCTGCATGGTCACGGTCTTGCCGACGCCGGCCCCGCCGAACAGGCCGATCTTGCCGCCGCGGGTGTAGGGGCACAGCAGATCGACGACCTTGATGCCGGTGACGAGGATTTCCGCGCTGGTCGTCTGTTCGGAGAACGGCGGCGCGTCGCGGTGAATGGAGCTGGTGAAGGTGCGGGCGATTGGGCCGGCCTCGTCGATCGGATCGCCGATGACGTTCATGATCCGGCCGAGGCACGCCGGGCCGACCGGCACGGTGATCGGGCCGCCAGTGTCAGTCACCGCCTGGCCGCGGGTCAGGCCCTCGGTGGTGTCCATGGCGATGGTCCGCACGGTGTTCTCGCCGAGGTGCTGAGCGACTTCCAGGACCAGGCGGAACGGCTTGCCGGTGCGCTGGTCGGTGTTGGTCGCCTCCAGGGCGGAGAGGATCGCCGGCAGGTGGCCGTCGAACTCGACGTCGACGACGGCGCCGATGATCTGGACGACGCGGCCGGTAGCGACGGCGGTTTCTGGTGCGGTGAGCGTGTCGGTCATAGCGGGCTTTCCTTGAAGGTCTCTAGAGCGCCTCGGCGCCGGAGATGATCTCGATCAGCTCCTTGGTGATCTGGGCCTGGCGGGTGCGGTTCATGACCAGCGTCAGGGCCGAGATCATGTCGCCGGCGTTGCGGGTGGCGTTGTCCATGGCCTGCATCTGGGCGGCCCAGAAACCGGCCTGGTTGTCGAGCATGGCCGAGAAGATCTGGGTGGTGATGTTGCGCGGCAGCAGGGTGGCGAGAATGGTCTCCTCGTCCGGTTCGTAGTCGTAGATCGCGCCCTGCAGATCGATGGGCTTGCCGGCCGACTCGGCCGGGACCAGCCGCTGAGCGGTCGGCTTCTGGCTGACCACCGAGACGAAGCGGTTGAAGAACAGAGTGACGACGTCGGCCTCGCCGGCTTCGAAGCGCTTCAGGACGATGTCCGCCACTTCCTGCGCCTTGGCGTGGGAGGCGTTGACGCCGACTTCGAGGTTGGCGACGAACATCTGGCCGTGGGTGCGGCGCAGCTGGTCGCGGGCCTTGCGGCCTAGAGTGACGATCGAGACCTGCTTGCCGGCCGCGACGCGGGCGCCGATATGCTCGCGGGCGGCGCGCACCACCTGCGAGTTGAAGCCGCCGGCGAGACCGCGGTCGGAGGTGGCGACGATCACCAGCTCCTTCGTGTCGCGCCCCGTACCGACCAGCAGCGCCGGGGCGCCGGCGGCCGAGACCCCCTGGGCCAGGTTGGCGATCACCGCGGCCATATGATGGGCGTAGGGCCGGGCGTTCTCCGCCGCCTCGCGCGCACGGCGCAGCTTGGCCGCGGCGACCATGTTGAGCGCCTTGGTGATCTTCTGCGTCGCCTTGACCGAGGCGATCCGGTTTCGCAGATCCTTGAGGGAGGCCATTTAGGCGGCGCTCCCTCCGAATCCTTCCACGAAGGTGTCGAGCGCGGCCCTGAGCTGCTTCTCCAGTTCCTCGGTCAGGGCCTTGCCCACCCGGATGCCGTTCAGCAGGTCGGCGTGATGACCGTGCAGGCGGGACAGGAACTCGGCCTCGAACTGCTTCACCTGGCTGACCGGGATGCCGTCCAGGTAGCCGCGGGTGCCGGCATAGAGCACGCAGGTCTGCTCTTCGGCCTGCAGCGGCGCGTATTGCGACTGCTTGAGCAGCTCGGTGAGGCGCTCGCCGCGGGCCAGGAGCCTTTGGGTCGAGACGTCGAGGTCGGACCCGAACTTGGCGAAGGCGGCCATCTCCCGGTACTGGGCCAGTTCGCCCTTCAGCGAGCCGACGGCGGTCTTCATGGCCTTGATCTGGGCCGCCGAGCCGACGCGGCTGACCGACAGGCCGACGTTCATGGCCGGACGGACGCCCTGGTAGAAGAGGTCGGTCTCCAGGAAGATCTGGCCATCGGTGATCGAGATGACGTTGGTGGGGATGTAGGCCGAAACGTCGTTGGCCTGGGTCTCGATCACCGGCAGGGCGGTGAGCGAGCCGGAGCCGAAGTCTTCGCTGAGCTTGGCGGCGCGCTCCAGGAGGCGCGAGTGCAGGTAGAAGACGTCGCCCGGATAGGCTTCGCGGCCGGGCGGGCGGCGCAGCAGCAGGCTCATCTGGCGATAGGCGACGGCCTGCTTGGAAAGGTCGTCGTAGATGATGAGGGCGTGCATGCCGTTGTCGCGGAACCACTCGCCCATGGCGCAACCGGCGAAGGGGGCCAAAAACTGCAGCGGGGCCGGCTCGGATGCCGTGGCCGAGACGACGATGGTGTAGTCCAGGGCGCCGCGGTCCTCGAGGGTCTTGACGATGCGCGCCACCGTCGAGCGCTTCTGACCGATGGCGACGTAGATGCAGTAGAGCTTGGCCTTCTCGTCGTCGCCGGCGTTGACCTGGCGTTGATTGAGGATGGCGTCGATGGCGACGGCGGTCTTGCCGGTCTGGCGGTCACCGATGATCAGCTCGCGCTGGCCGCGGCCGATCGGAACCAGGGAGTCGATGATCTTGAGGCCGGTCTGCACCGGCTCGTGCACGCTCTTGCGCGGGATGATGCCGGGGGCCTTGACGTCCACACGGCGGCGCTCGGCGACGTTCTGGAGCGGCCCCTTGCCGTCGATCGGCTCGCCGAGCGGATTGACGACGCGGCCGAGCAGGCCCTTGCCGACCGGCACGTCGACGATCTCGCCGAGGCGGCGGACTTCGTCGCCTTCCTTGATCTCGGCGTCGGCGCCGAAGATGACCACGCCGACGTTGTCGCGCTCGAGGTTGAGGGCCATGCCCTTCACGCCGGCCGAGGGAAACTCCACCATCTCGCCGGCCTGGACCTGATCGAGGCCGAAGACGCGGGCGATGCCGTCGCCGACGCTCAGCACCTGGCCGACGTCGGAGACGTCAGCCTCGACGCCGAAGTTGGCGATCTGGCTCTTGAGGATCTCGGTGATCTCGGCGGCGCGGATATCCATGCGGTCAGGCTCTCTTGAGGGCGAATTTCAGGGAATCGAGCTTGGTCTTGAGCGAGGCGTCGTAGAGGCGCGAGCCGACCCGCACCTTGATGCCGCCCAGGATGGCCGGATCGACCACCGTCTCGATCTGCGGCTCGCGGCCGAGGGTGGCGGCGAGCGTGGCGGATAGGCTCTTGGCCTGCGCCTTGGTGAGCGGCGCGGCGGTGGTGACCTTGGCGGCGACCAGGCCCTTGCGGGCGGCGGCCAGGCGCTCGAAGGCCTCGATGATGGCGCCGAGCGCGGCGGTGCGGCCGTTGGCGGCCAGGAGGCCGAGAAACTTGGTGGTAGTCTCGTGGGCGCCCAGCCGCGCCGCGACGGCGACGAGGCCTGCGGCCTTGGCGGCGCCGTCGAACTTCGGCGAGGCGATCAGCTTGCGCAGGTCGGCGCTCTCGGCGAGCGCCGCCTTGAGGGCGGCGAGATCGGCCTCGACCGCCGTCAGGCTGTTCTGCTCGGCGGCGAGTTCGAGAAGCGCTCGCGCGTAGCGCGCGCCCACGTCGCCAAGATGAGAATCGTCAGCCATCGGCCCGTGTTCCAAACGTCTGCGCCGCGACCAAAGCGCAGGGCCCCGGTCCGGCTTCGAAAGGCTTATCTTCGCCAGAAAATTAGGCGCGCGTGCGGGGGGCCACGGCGGGCCCGTCCCTCAAAGCCGGGCGGCTGATAGCATGGGGTATCCGCCCCGGCAACCGGGGTTCGCCGCCCCTCCCCTGACGGCGCCGTCGAAGCGCCAATGTAACCGTTAATCACCGTTATTAACGGTGGCGCCCGCCGGTTCGGCCCCGTCGAGCAGCCGCGAAAGTCCGGCCAGCGCTGCGCGCGAATCGACGCCCGGCGCGAGC